>Ga0255180_1000425_pt1 | contig 14603 bp, 14 predicted proteins | sample Atl_Colum_RepB_8_FD_189933 | JGI IMG/M metagenome (GOLD analysis project Ga0255180, IMG submission 189933) | Freshwater microbial communities from Altamaha River, Georgia, United States - Atl_Colum_RepB_8d | ecosystem: Environmental > Aquatic > Freshwater > River | place: USA: Georgia... | reverse complement strand
CTTGTATCGCAAAGGAGTGTGAGCATGAAAATCAACTTGATTTTATTCGTAATTCTTTTTTCTTTTTCAACACTAAGCTTTGCCCAAAGAGGCCGAGGCAGCAGTGGTGGCCCTAAATTTTCTGTGGGCGTGATGGCCTTAGTCGGCCAAGGAAAAATGGGTAATGGTTTAACTGGAAACGGCAATGCTCCTGATCGAGACATGTTGTTTACCCCTGTTGGACTTTTTTTAGGTTATAACTTTAAAAAATTCAGACTGGGTTTGAACTACGAATACATGATCGGCGGACAAACCACTGAACCCGCAGAAGTCGGTGATACCAATTTATCTGGAACAGGCACAGCTCCAGGTATTCGCTTGGAATACTATGATGGCAAAAATGCATTTGGTGCCGTTTACCGATTATCTTCAGAATATAAACTGGATAAACAAACTTTCGCCGGAACGGCCGCAACCTATAAAGGCAGCGGCGGATTCAGTATTCAGTACATGCGACAAATCAAAAACAAATTGGGCATTGTCGTTGATTACACTTCCGAGGAATACAGCGAAAGCTTAACAACCGGTAACGTGAAATGGAATCGCGTTGGCCTTGGTATCGTGTTTTCAAATTTTGCTGGCGGCGGAGGCCGCAGGTAAGGAGAGACCGTGAGAAAATGGATTTTTCAAAACCCGTATAAAGTTTCATCATTACTCTTTCTTAGCTCGCTCATTTTAATTTCAACTCAGTGTAAAAAATTTGACGAAGGCAGCTTTGCTCCTTCGTCTCCGGCTATTATCAAAACAATTTCAGCCAATGGCGGCGGACTGGCTTACTGCAGTATTTCCGGCGGATGCCCGTTGACAATCACCGGTGAAAATTTCGCCCCAACATCGGTCCCTTACGTGGGACCATATAAATGCTTGAATGTCGTTATTTCACCTGACTTTAAACAAATCGATTGTAAAGTGGGCCCTGCCCAAAATGGTATTTACAAAATCACTGTTAAAAATTCAGATGTTCAAGACAGCGTTCTAGATCCAACAATGCCATCGACAGCGAATGATTTTACTTATGCTTCATTCTTGTATTTGGGATCTCAGGAAACGCCAGGCAAAGTTTACGGTTACGCGCAAAACCCGGAAACCGGAGCCCTGATTGCCATTCCGGGCAGTCCGTTTTCCATCAGCGGACATAACTCGACGTACGGAGTTGTTATTCATCCGAATAATCAGTTTTTATATGCCGCAAACGTTTCATCCAGAACGATTTCAGTTTACTCCATCAATCCACTGACTGGTGTTTTAACAGCTGTTGGAACGCCTGTCGCCTCTGGCGCGAATGGAACGAATGGTTTGTTTTTTCATCCGTCTGGAAATTATCTTTATGCCACCAACCAAAGTGGTAACAGCATTTCCGCCTTTAGTGTCGCTGGCGATGGAACTCTGACCGCCATTACCGGAAGTCCATTCGCAACAACAGGTGCTACTTCTATTAATGGTGTTGTCGTCAGTTCTGATGGAATGTTTTTGTATGCGGCTTCGATGGGCGGCAGTGGCGGAGTTGTTGGGTTTTCCATTGATCAAAGCACTGGCGCCCTTACAACAATTCCAGGCAGCCCTTTTCGAAATACTTTAGGTGGCACAACAACAAATCCAGGGGATGGAATTACCATCCATCCGAATCACCGCTGGTTGTATATGGGACTGGTTGGTCAAAGAAAAATGGCCGCTTGGTCCATAGATCAATCGACAGGTGTTCTGACAGCGATCGAAGCCCCTATTTTAAATAATTCGACAACAGGATATGTGGATGACGGCGGATCTGCTTCGACCGTTTCTGAAGATGGATTGTTTTTATACGGAACTGCTTTTTCAACCAATCCATCTGATCCGAAAAAAATCATTGTCTATGCAATCGATCAATCAACCGGCGGTTTAGCCAGAGTCTCTGAAATCGACACCGGCGGTGGCCCTAATGATATTCGACTAGATACAAATGGAAAATATGCTTACACTTGCAATTCCGTGAATCCACCTTCTGTCAGCGCCTATTCAGTCAACAAATCCACGGGCGAACTCAGATCCTTAACTCCGCGCGATTATGCGATCGCTGCGCCAGCATCCGGCCCCGGCATTATGGTGATGCAACGAAATACTGGCCTATAAAAAAAATTAAAATCTTCAAAATAAAAAAGCCTCAAGTTGAACTTGAGGCTTTTTTTATATGAGTTCATTTTATTGGAAATACTAAGATGCCCCTGCTGGTTTATATTTCACATCGACATACTGATCAGCTGCTGGAATCGCTGTCCCGTGGAATTTGAGGATATAAATTGTTTGTCCTGAGCCACCTTTTTCAGTTTCTAATGTCCAACCGTTTTGCGCATCTTCAGAAATCGCGCGCCCGCCGACAGTGACTTGGATCGTGGCTTTGTTTGGCATATCCGGAAAACGATAAGCTGTCAGCTGATCCACGATGCGAGCTTTGATATTTGAAACAGCCGCAGACAAATCCGCATTACAAATAGATGACTTTGAACCATTCGATTCATCCACTAGTTTAAGAAATTGTGTCCCGATCGCGACATAACCACCTAAGTTATCACAACTTTGATTGGTTAAAATACCAATGTAATTGGCAATCCAGGCACGTGCGCCTGAATCGAACTGTGGTTTACGCGAATTTAAATAATTGATAAAGTCATTGTTATTCGGATTTCCATATTCACTGCTCATGTCGACTTCATCACTGATAAAGACAACTGCAAACAAAGCATCCGCACGAATAAAATCTGAATTAATAGATCCTAAATATTCAGGAGAAATCACGTGTCTCATCGCATCCAAACCACGCTCTAAATCAGAACCTGATTCGCCAACGATCAAACGCTCGGCCAAAGTATTAATATTGGCGGCTGTCAAATAAACCGGACTGCCCACTAATTTGCGACTCATGGGATAAGTTGACGTATTCGTCGACATTGTCGTTGTTGTCACCGCAACACGGTAATCCATTTTTAATGAATTTAATGTACTGACCATATCGCTGACTCGAGCGGCCAGCCTTTGTTGATATTGCAACATCGATTTTGAATTATCGACAACGAACAAAACGTCGACTTTGTTGTTATAAAAAATTTGTCCCGAAAATCCCGTATTTTCGCTGGGCAAGTCAAAACTTGTGGCACGATTTGAACACGATGTTGCTAACAATCCCATTATTAGCAAACCAGTTAAGGTGATTTTTTGAATCATAAAGCTACCCTGCTTTCTTGTTTGAAGAATTTTCGGCGTACTCCGCAATGAACTGTTTAGCGACGCCAGAAATTTTTATAAACTGAACACCAAAAACGTTTCCACGCTGACTCATAACCTTACAGATTGCATTGAAAGCAGGAACATTTTGTCCTGGCTTAAAATGCAAATAAATTTGCTGCCCGATTTCAAATTGGGCTCCTTCGATCACAAGCCCTGCACCACCGGCACTGACTTCGACGCCCACTGATTTATAAACTTTTTTCTGATCGTGAACGATCGCTTGCGAATTGTATTTAGCTCTGGGATGACGACGGCGAAAGAACACACTGCGACCTGAATCATCCTTGGCCTGCGGGTTGTTTTCAAAAATATTTTTCAATTCAGTCACTGAAAATTCCTGAACGTCGGCCAGGCGTTTCCACGCCCCCATTCCATTATGCCAAATAAAATCATATTCGGTTAAAGTTTTACCCTGTAACATTTGGATCAATTCATGTTTTGAAAACGGTCCATAGTTATTATTTTGTTTCAGCACATACCAAATACGACGCTTTAATGGATCCGATTCAGCACTGCCTTTAACCGGACGATTTTGAATAGGATTTTGAAAGCTTTGATTAAACAATGTTGTTAACTGCGGAAATTCCATTAACATGACCCAATCCTGAGATTTGTCATCATAGATATAGTCATGCCAATTGAGTTTTTCAGAAGTCAGTTTAGTTTCAATTTCTGGAATTGAATACGGTCCTAGTTGTTGTCCATTTTGCGCGACGTAATAAATTGACGATGACATACTTTCTCCCAATATCTTGACTTGATCAAAGGCTGCATCGGCCAAAAATGCGACGCTCTTAAATCAGGAAAAAAATGTCAAAAAAATAGACGAAAATATTTTATTTCAAAGCTTCTCGAATGTAGGCAGAGGCCTGATCCATGATCCACACAACAGTCGCAATCACGATCACAATAGTCCCTACTTCTTTCCACATGGCTTGACCTTGGTACTGGTATAACATTGTACCGATTCCGCCGCCGCCGACAAAACCCACAATCGTAGCCATACGAATATTGATATCCCAACGATAAACCGTGAACGAAATAAATGGTAAAGTCACCTGCGGCACAATCGCGTACCAAATGGCTTGTAATTTGTTGGCTCCACACGAAAGCACACCTTCAATCGGGCCATCACTGACCGTTTCAATCATTTCTGAATACTGCTTAGCTAATGAAGCGATCGAATGAATCATCAACGCCAGCATTCCCGCAAATGGACCGATGCCCACCCAAACAGAAAAAATAATCGCCCAAATGATCGCTTCGATGGAGCGCATCACATTAAAAAAGATACGCAAGAAAACATAAATCCAAAAACTCCAGCGACCGTTCATCAAATTCTTAGCCGATAGAAAACTGAGTACGAAGGCAAACGGAATGGCCAAGGCTGTTGCCATAAAGGCCATAAATATCGATTCAATAATGTTATAGACTGCTTTCGGTAAAATATCCCAATTCGGAGACGACAAGCCGATAAATAAATTCTTAGCGCCCTGAAATCCGTCCTTATTGAGTAAATCAATCACAGAAAAATCTGTTTTGAAATAACCCACTACAAATAAGAACACCAGAACGATCGCAAATTGCCAACCCCAGAAAGTTTTATACCACGGGCGAACTTCAGCCGCCTGCAAACGAGATTGAAAAAGGTATTCTCCCCAAGTCACAATTTTTTGATTTGTCAAAATATGACTGATCACTGCCCCCAGCAAATAAGTAGACAAGAATATCAAAAAACTTTTGTTTAAGTTCAATTGTTCTTCTTGGCTCGGTTGAAAAATCACAAATCCCAAAACTAAACTCAGGAAAGAAAAACAAAAACCATCTAGTAACGAACGACGAAAATCAGCACTTTTAAATTGAAATGACTTCATCTCACACCTACTTAATTAATATTTCTTTGGCGCCTTCGCCATAAATTTTTTCAAACCAAGCTTCATTAATATCTGACGGAGACCCTTCGTAAACCAGTTCTCCGCCTTTCAGCGCGATCACACGCGTTGCATACTGACGAACCAAAGACAAAAAGTGCAAATTGCAAATCACAGTGATCCCCAGTTCTTGATTCACTTTTTTCAAATAATCCATCACCGTATGACAAGTCGCTGGATCCAAAGAAGCGACTGGTTCATCCGCCAAAAGGATTTTGGGATTCTGAGCAAGCGCTCTGGCGATGGCAACACGCTGCTGCTGACCTCCGGATAATTGGTCGGCCCGAATATAGGCTTTGTCTTGAATACCTACGAGTTTTAAATATTTCAAAGCTTCTTGCTTATCTTTTTCAGAGAACAATCCTAAAATACTTTTGATCGTCCCCATCCAAGCCAATCGCCCCATCAAAACATTTTTGATCACTGAATGACGTGGTACTAAATTAAAATGTTGAAAAATCATTCCAATGTTTTTTCGAATCGAACGAATCGCCGAAGCTTCTTGGACTTGGGCGATATCTAATTTTTGTTCCTCTAAATTTAATAAAATTTCACCAGATGTCGGTTGGTGCAAACGATTCAAACAACGTAACAAAGTGGACTTTCCGGATCCGCTTAAACCAATGACCACTAAAAACTCACCGGGCTGAACATCAAAAGAAACTCCCTTCAAAGCTTGAACTCCGTTGGGATATGTTTTCTTTAAATTTTTAACTTGCAGAATAGGCTTTGACATAGGAACTCCTACTTCTTCATTAATTCTTCAGAAGTTTTACCAACCGCTTTAAGCATATCACGAACTGAATTATAATCTGCATCGGTCGCCTTTTTAAGGCCCGTGGCGCCATAGATTTCTCTGAAGGCCTCAATACCTTCTTTGGTCGAAACCAGTTTTAACATAGCATCGATGATTTTGGTTTTCATTTCTTCGGGAATATCTTTGCGAAAAATAAATGGATCGTTTGGAACCGCTTCAGATAATCCTATGATCACAATTTTTTTCTCGACATCAGGGTACTGAGTCAAAACCAAACGGCGCGCATCTTCGATTTCCATTTCGCCCTTATCGTTTTTATAAGGCGGAGAATAATAAGCCGCTCCCGCATCCACCTGTCCTTGGTAAACCATTGAAATCACATTATCGTGTTTCAGTGCAAAGACAGTTTCTTTAGGATTGACCTTTTGATCCTGAAGCGCTTTTAAAGGCAAAATATATCCTGTCGTCGAAGCCGGATCGACATAAGCAATTTTTTTACCGTTTAAATCTTGAATCGATTTGATCGACGATCCCGCCTTGGCCACGAACATCGACTGATAAGTATCTAAATCATGTCGCAAGACTCTGAGGCGGGCCTCAACACCGTACTTGTCTCGCGCCAGTAAATAACCAAATGTATTCATCGCAGCGACGTCGGCTTTTTTGGTTCCAAAGGCTTCGACAATCGCAATATAGGATTGTGGTATTGTAATATCAAATTTATATCCGGTTTCTTTTTCAAGAATTTGTTTGAAAACTTTTGAATTGGATTCGATGACTTTGGCGTCTACAGAAGGAACAAAGTGAAGTTTGATGGGATTTTTTTCAGTTCCTAATTCGGCTGTGTTTTGAATGCAGGAAACTAAACTCAAGGAGGCCACAAATTTTAATAAAGCTTTAAAAAATCGGTTTGGCTTAAAAAAACGGAATGTTCGCATGTGAACTCCTTTAATTTATTTGTTGTTGCGTGACCATAGCAAAAACAAATTGCTTTTCCAAATAGTTAGTTGAAAATAGCAGAGGTGTGACAATCTGAATCGAGACAACTATGGTTTTTAAACAATATATATTGGGTTAGTTTATGCAGAATATCGAAATTCTTAACAGAATCCTAAAAAACCAAGGTCTATGTAATTCGACAGCTGCTAATAAATCCAACAGTATTTGTGTTTTTGATCTGGATTCGACTTTATTTAATGTCAGCCCTCGCACACAACAAATCGTGCACGAATTTTGTGAACAGCACCAAATACCCGAACTGAAACAAGTCCAAGTCCAGCCCCATCATTGGGGACTTAAAGAATCTCTGATCGATTCAGGGATTCACTTGGATATGCAAGACCCCGTACAATTGAAATTATTTGAACAGCTGCGTGACTTTTGGAAAGAAAAGTTTTTTTCAAACGAGTATTTGCACTACGATACTCCTTACCTCGGAGCTGTCGACTTTGTCCAAAATCTGGTCGAAAAAAATATTCCAATTCATTATTTAACCGGCCGCGATGTTCACCGCATGGGGCGCGGGACCAAAGAAGTTTTATTAAAATGGGGATTTCCGATTCTGTCAGAAAAGGATTTGCATTTAAAGCCCCATAAAGACATGGACGATCGTCTTTATAAAATGGAATGGGCCCTGAACCTCAGAAAAAACAATCCCCATTCGATGATTTATTTTTTTGAAAACGAACCCGTCAATATTAATGCTATTGCGGAACAGGCTCCTGATATTGAAATTATTTATCTGGACACGACCCATTCGCGCCAACAACAAGTTCAATACCCGGCGACGACTATTCAACATTTCGACCTTCATTTTACAGAGGATTTAATTTAATATGCTTTACCTAGTTGCAACACCGATTGGCGATATTCAGGAAATTACGTTACGAGCATTAGAGGTTTTAAAACAAGCCGATATTATTTTGTGCGAATCTACGAAAGAAACCTCGAAATTATTAAAAGCCCTGAATATCAAGGCACAGAAATACGAACTGTTGAACGAACATACAACTGCGGAAGAATTGCAACAAATCGTCGACCTGTGTGAACAAAAAACAGTTGCGTTGGTATCAGACTGCGGCACACCAGCTTTTTGCGATCCGGGTAATGACCTGATTCGTATCTGCCGACAAAAAAAAATTGAAATTAAATCTGTTCTAGGTCCGTCCTCTTTGATGGGGCTATTATCCCTCAGTTCGGTCCGCCTGAGCCAATTTGTTTTTCGTGGGTTTATTCCCGCAGAGACAGAAAAACGAAATCAAGAGTGGAACATTCTAAAAAAAGAAAACCGTGCCTTCATATTAATGGATACTCCTTATCGTTTAAAGAAAACAGTCGAAGAATGTTTGCAAAACATTCCCCATCGCCAAATTCTATTGGCTATGAACTTATCCCAACCCGAAGAAATCATTCTGGAAGGTCGCCCTGCCTTTGTGTCGCAAAATCTGACTTTGGACAAAGCTGAATTTATGTTATTAGTTTATCCCGCATAAAATGAAAACTGATTTACCGATTGATGAACATTTACAAAAAATAGTCGATCTCGCGACTCAAGACAGGCCACTTGTTCTGACGGCGACTCCAGGGTCTGGAAAAACAACACGATTTCCGCCCGCTTTACTAAGGCATTTACAGTCAGTTCAAAAAACACAAAAAATCATTGTGATTGTTCCTAAACGACTAGCCGCTGTGGCTGCCTGCGACCGCATTTGCAGTGAAAACAATTGGACGGTCGGCGAACAAGTTGGATATCAAGTTCGTTTTGAGTCTGTCTATAAACCTTCGACACAATTAATTTTTATGACCGAAGGGACTTTTTTAAAAAAAATTCAGAACAGTTTATTTTTTGACGAAGTCGGCTATCTGATCCTAGACGAGTTTCACGAAAGAAGCGCCGCAATCGACATGATTCTAGGTCTGGGCTTTGAAAAGAAATTGCTCGAGCAAAATCTGCAAATCATTGTGATGTCCGCGACTTTGAATGTGGAACCACTGAAAAAATACTTTGGTGATTCCAACTGCTATGACGTTGAACAAAAGCCCTATCCACTGCATTTATTTTATCAAAAGAAAAATCAAAATCTGAATTGCGATACAGCCTTTTTCGAGCATTTAAAATTAACAGTGATCGAAGCTGTTAAGAAATCAAAAAAGGATATCCTCGTATTTTTACCTGGGTTTCGCGAAATACAAAAAGCTAAAAATATATTACAGCCACTGTTTTCACAGTTTCCAATTGAATGTATTTATGGCCAACTGAATTTAACAGAGCAAAAGCGCATTCTGAATAAAACAAATCCAAACAGACGAATTGTGCTGGCGACAAACGTGGCCGAATCTTCTCTGACTTTGCCTGATTTAGATTGTGTCATTGACAGTGGATTGGAAAAAACATTGGTGTTTGAACGAAAAATGGGTTTTTCACGTTTAGAAACAAAACGCATTTCACTATTTTCGGCACAGCAAAGAGCCGGTCGCGCAGCCAGAACGCAAGAAGGTTTTTGTTTTCGGATGTGGCATGAAACAGATCAGCTTTCCATGGCCGCTCAAAAGAAGCCAGAAATTTTAAACAGTTCTTTGATCGAAGAAAATTTACTGCTGCTGAGTATGGGATATAAAAACCCTACGCAATTCAGTTGGCTGGACTGGCCATCTAAAAACAATATTGAAAATAGTCTGAATAAATTAAAAAATTGGAATTTGATCACACCTGAATTGGAAATTACAGAAACAGGAAAGCGAATCAGTTCGTGGCCCTTAGATACTGAAATGGCTTTATTATTGAAATCCTTGGCGGAAATGGGACATGCACAGTCGGCTATTGAACTGATCGTCGGCTTAGAGTATTTAGATTTTTCTGCTTGGGCCGAAAAGAGCTCTCATCCCCAAGAAACTGATTTAGACAAAATTTTTCAGCAACTCAACGAGCTCGAGAAATTTCAGAACTCTGTTATTAAAACAACGGACCAATTACGACATATCCTACAAAAAAATGGACTAGATACATTCACAGATCCGCCAAAACACTCATTGACCACAAGTTTACTAAAAATATATTTGAAATTCTTTTCTGAAAAACTGATTCAAACTCGCGGATCTTCCCAAGCCGGAGTTTCCTATTCTGGGCGTGGTGTTGAGTACAGCAAAGGATCTGCTTTGACATCTCAGGGCAGCATCAAAGATTATGTCATTGCCTTAGTAGGTCGCGATAAATCCGATGCTGTTACAGAAATCCAAGCTGGAATTGGATTTTCCAAAGATGAATTAGCGGCTGAAATCAGTCCTTATTTGCGCAAAGAAGAAGTCATTTCATACGTTCAAGAAAAAAATAAGTTTACCAAAAAAATAATTACTCGATATGGTCAATTTATTTTCAGCGAAAGCACGGCCACCGAACTCGGTCAAAAAGACGTCGAGTCTCATTGGAAAAAATTTTTCTCCAACAATCCAGAAACTTTTTTGCAACAAAATATTTCTTACTGTGTGCTTCAAGAAAAGTTGGCATTTTTAAAATCTAAAAACGCGGGATCCAGTTTTGATTTTATAGATTCATTCGCTGTCGATCTGCAAAAAAAATTGTCGGAACAACTGCAATCATTCGAAGATTTAAAATCCTGCGAAGTAGATTACTATTTAAACGGCATACTTCCCCAAGATATTCACGAATTACTACGCGAATTACCTGACTATCTGAGCAATCCCGTTGGTAAAAAATTTAAAATTAACTACACTGATCCAAAGGCGCCTTTGATTTCAGCCAAGATTCAAGATTGTTTTTCTTGGAAAAAACATCCTTTCATTGGGAACGATTTATTTCGTGTCACTATTGAATTACTAGCGCCCAATATGCGGCCGGCGCAGGTCACCAATCAAATTGATCTGTTTTGGACATCCAGCTATCCCGAAATACGCAAAGAACTGAAAGCCAGATATCCAAAGCACAATTGGCCGGAAATACCTTAACCTATTCCACTGCACCAGTCACTGAAGGATCAATAGCTAGATCTTAAGTATTTTCTTAACAAATCCTACAAAGCCAGTTGAGACTTTGTAATCAGATATCGGGTGAGTGACATAAAATGGATTCATCGCAGCCGCTTTCAGATAGGACTTTTGAGCCATTTCTTTGCTGCCAGATAGTAAATAATATAACGACAGGACATAATCATAATCCTGTCGAACCCAATCGCTGCTGCGCGAGGCTTTGAGTCTGACATCATATCCACGTAAATCTACTTGATGATTTTGCGAAACGGCCTGCATCAAATACTGCCACATCGATAAAAAATCAAAAAACAAAGGATCATTAAAACCCGTTTTTTTCAAAGTTTGAATTTTTTTAGTCAGCTCGTAATAATTTTGCGACATAATTAAGGCACGAGCCTGTTTTAAAAAATTTTCGAGCGTGACTTGAGTTTGCTCGGGCGTTGTGGTGTTTCCCTGGCTATCTTCCAGCCATATGTCGGCGTTTTCTAAAACCTGCTGTGCCATTTTAAATAAGTCATCGCGATAAGGCGATTTCGTATCTTTGGCCAGACCGAAAATCAGGTTTACAAATTTTTTATAAACTAAACTGGGACTGTCGTAAGGGACTTTAACAATTTGAGCCATCGACTTTAAAAGCTGAATCTTATCTTTTTTCTGCAAATCTGAGTAGATAAAACGCAAACTTTCAATTTCTTGAGCGGATCGGACGTCTTCGGGTTGCGTTTGATTTTGACCAAATACCAAAGCGCGCGACAGTATTGCAAAATGGAAATACATAAAAAACTTGGGAATGTTGTCCGAATATTTTCGAATCAAATCAAATAGGTTTTTAAATTTAATCGTACTAAAAACAACTTCTTTAAAAAAAGCTTTATCAAAGCTGGGGAGTTTCATTTGTTCAGCATCAAAAGATAAACCAACGATATCTTTGTGCATCCATTCTAGGTAAAATTTTTGAATACTTTGATAGTCTAATATTTTAGAAATCCAAACCCATGCAATTTGTAAAAAATCTGGATAACTAATCTGCGCCCGCGTATGCACGTTCATCACTTGATCATAGCGAACAAAGTTAATTTGATAAGAATCTAAATGCAGATAATTTTCAAGACGTCGAACCATTTGTGTTCTGAGAACGATGATCAGTTTTTCTTCCGTAATTTTTCCGTCTTTGATCAACTTTTCGCCAATTTTTTTAAGCTGAGCCGATTCCATGTCCTGCAGTTCTTGGGCCGTCAAATAGCCAAATTGAACCAGTAAATTACCTAATAAATTTTCTTGATCTGGAAAATCGACTTTGACAATACTGCCTTCGGAAAAACTGACACCCGTAATATTGTTTTCATTATCAATAATATTGAGGTAACCACTGACTTTGGATTCAAGGATCAATTGCAAGATAAACAAAATATCGAAACCGGATACAGATTCAACTTGATCTAAAATTTTAAGTCCGTCTTTACCGCTTTGTTTGGAATCAACGATAAAACTGTAAATATTGGCCGTTTGATCTGATCTCATTTCATCATTCCTAGAAATTTAAAATAACGGGCTTCCACAACATCTAATTCCATCGGCAAATTATTTTCATCTAAAACTAAATCCGGATGTCTGAGTTCAGCTCCTTTAAATTCTTTGCCTGATTCATACAAAACTTTTTTCTCAGCATCCGATGATTCATTAAAATAGGGCACATAAAATGACTGAATGACTGAATTCTGTGGCAAAAATCCTTTGACCATATTGACCTGATCTATAAAAAACTTAGGACATCTGCGAAAATGAAAACTGATATTGGGAAATTTTTGATGAAAACGAATCCACTCGCGAATCCCCGTCGAATTAATCGACTCGAGCCTATCTAGATCAAAAATATGATTAAAACCTTCTTCGATCAGTCCTTCAGGTAAAGAAAAAAACTCATCGATAACACCATGCAATTCAATCACTTTTGTTTGATCGCTGACACTGGAAATCACTTGCATTCGTTTCATGCGCTTTCTCCCTCGAAAATAACTAGACTTGGCATAATTTCTTCTTTTTGGATTTGCCGCAGATCTAATCTGAATAAGACAAAAACTTCTGTTGAAATATTTTTATTTAATTTAAAAAAACTGCATATTGAATTCATATACACCAGCATCAACCCCAACCCAGCTCCTTTGCCTTCTTCGAGGTTCGGCTTGAGCATTTCTGGCAACTGCTGGATCAGGCTTTTACGAATTGTGGCGGCATCTAAAATTCCGGCTTGGTCTTTTACACAAACCATCAAAAAAGGAGCTTGATGCAGGACTTGAATCACAGAAGTCGTACACGCCTGCTGTGCATTCATAATCAGTTCTTCGACAACACATTTGATGTGATGATACCTGGACTGATCCTTAATTTGAAAATGATTGAAAATATCATGAATGATTTCGGTTCGATCAGATTCTGGACCGATGTTGAACTGATATTGATGCGACATAAACTCTGTGGATTCACCTTTGGCGATCAGACTGAATTTATGAAATTCTTGTTCAGAAAAAAAATCAGATTGAAAATAAAATGAACTTTCTTGACGTTTTAACTGTTCATTTAAAATTTCTAGTTGATTTTCTTTGGTCATCTATTTTTTATCGATTTCTACCGACATCGGTGCTACGACTGTGCGACCAGGAGCCACGTCTTTCATAACAACGGCATTAGCACCAATACGGCTGTCGTTACCGATTAAAATAGGCCCCAATATTTTAGCCCCAGTTCCAATTAACACACGATCACCAATTGTCGGATGTCGCTTAACAGGATCAAATTTCAATCCACCCAAAGTCACACCATGAAAAATAATACAATCATCTCCAATTTCGGCCGTTTCGCCAATGACACAACCAACACCATGATCAATCACCAAACGACGACCTATTTTGGCTCCTGGGTGAATTTCAATTCCCGTCAATGTTCGTGAAATATCCGCCACGAGCCGAGCCATAAAAAATAATCCTGATTTGTACAGCGCATGCGCGATTCGGTGAAAAAACAAAGCCCGAGGCCCTGGGTATAATAAAAGAATCTCTAGATATGATTTCGCCGCTGGATCGTAATTTCTGTAAGCTTTCAAAAAATCGAGCATTATAACCACTTACCTTTCAGATCCTCTAAATAAAAGTATCTTTCAAAATGTTCATTAAAACGTGACCAAGAGTCCGCACCTTGACGTTCTGACTGCGTGAAATTGAATATTTGATTCATCTTGGAATCAAAATCATCAATCGCCGCTACGACATAGGCTTCAGCAAACATCGGAACTTTAGGAGAGCCATACTCCATTTTCCCATGATGACTGAGCACGATGTGCTTTAAAATGACTTTTAAATCATCTGGAAAACCTAAAATTTTAGAACACTTTTGTTCAATAAATTCACAAGATAAATACATGTGGCCCAACAGCTGACCTTTATAGGTATAAGAAATTTGACCATTTTTCTGAATTTCTAATTCCCATATTTTTCCTAAATCATGAAAAAGCGCACCGAATAATAAAAGATCTCGGTTCAGTTGTTTGTAATGTGAAGCAATTCCTTGCATCAACTGACAAATCGATACCACATGATCCAGTAACCCACCTCGCTCGGCATGATGGATGGTCT
>Ga0255180_1000424_pt1 | contig 14696 bp, 7 predicted proteins | sample Atl_Colum_RepB_8_FD_189933 | JGI IMG/M metagenome (GOLD analysis project Ga0255180, IMG submission 189933) | Freshwater microbial communities from Altamaha River, Georgia, United States - Atl_Colum_RepB_8d | ecosystem: Environmental > Aquatic > Freshwater > River | place: USA: Georgia | collected... | reverse complement strand
CTGCCGACACCGTGGCGCTGCGCTCGACCACCCCGTTGCGGCCGACCTGCACCAGGTAGCTGGTGACGGCGGGAGACGAGGTCGGCGCCTTCCACTGGATGACCGAACCGGTCTGGTTGCTCAGGGGCGCGAAGGTGGGCGGCGAGGCCAGCTCCGGAGCGGGCGTACCCGAGGGCGGGGTGTAGACATTGGCGGCCACGGCCATCGGCGGTGCGACATCGCCGCGAGCTTCGATGGTGGACTTGATCCAGGCGAGGTTCTCTTCGGAGAAGTACATGGGGCTGTAGTTCAGCGTGGTGCCGCCGACCAGCACACCCACCATGTACGGCGTGGACGAATTGGGCGCAAACCAGTACGCCGCACCACCGCTGTCGCCGCCCACGGGGAAGGGGATGTTCGGAGCCGTGGGGGTGATGGGGTTGTAGTTGAACGGCAGCCCGTCCAGGCCGACGAAGGCCAGGCCGTCGCCCGCACCCGATCGGCCGTAAGCCATCAGGCTGCCGAACTTGGCGGCTTGCTCCGGGTAGGCGCGCCAGTTCCAGGGCAGTGCCATCAGGGCCGGGTAGCTGCTGGCGGCCGTCAGCGCGGTGGGGGTCTGCAGGCGACACAGCTGGAAGTCATAGGCGTCCTGGCGGTAGCAGTCGCTGCCCAGCACGGGCGACGAACCGAGGTGGTTGCGGAAGGTTGCGGTGGCATTGGCGCCGATGCCGCAGTGGCCGGCATGGATGGCCCACTCGCGCGAGATCTGGAAGCCCGAGCAGCCCAGGTAGCCCACGAGCTTCCAGGCGTCGGTGGCCTGGCCCGTGAACGGGTTGACGACGGCCGGCGCTCCAGCGGCGGTGCTGGGCTGGATGCCGTACTTGACGGCGTGGGCAGCCGGCAGCGTCAGCGCGGTCATGCTGAGCCCGAGGGCCCAGTGTTGCAGTGTCTTGTACATGTGAGAGTCCTCCCTGAATGAATCGACAAGGCGTTCAGGCCATCAGTTGGCCGTCACGCAGTAGGCGCTGGTGGTGGCGCCGCGCTGGCCCATGGCCGTGATGGGTGTGACCGAAGCACAGACCTTGCTGCCAGCTGGCACCGTGACCGCCACGGAGCGTGCGGTCGTGTCCGTGGTAGCGGCACGCTTGGGCCCGGTGGGGTAGGTGGTTTCGGTGCTCAAGCGGTATTGCGCGATGGGCAGGTCGGCCGGCACGGGGGTGGCTGCAGGCCAGGTGATCGCCACGCGCAGGCTGCGTGTGCCGGGCACGGGGGTGACGCTCGAGGTCATGCCTGTGACCGAGGCCTGCGTGAGACGGTTGTCCAGCGTGGTGCAGTTCGGTGTGGTGTAGGTGCTGAACCATGTGGCCGAGTCCGCCATCGGGTAGTTCATCTGGGTGGCTGCAGCGGTGGCAGCGCCGATGGCGTTGCGCGCACGCACGCAGGCGATGTAGCGGTCGTTGGCCAGGTTGTTGATGGCCAGGACGTTGCTGCTGCCCGTGCCCTGGCTCAGGCTGCGCTCGATGGCGCCGTTGCGACCCAGCTGGATGTCAAACGAGCTCACCACCGGGTTGGCCGACGGTGTGAGCCAGGTGAGCGAGCCTGTGCCGGGGCCGGTGGTCTTGAAGGCCGGCGGCGTGCTCAAGGGGGGCGGCTCGTTGCCAGCCGGTGGGGTATAGAGCTGCTCGGCCGCGCGGATCACCGGCGCGGGGTCGCCATAGGCCGTGATGCGCTGCGAGATCCAGTTGACGTGATCGAGCGTGAAGCGCAGGGCGGTGGCATTGACGGTCGTGCCGCTGACCACCACGCCCATCAGCACGGGCGTGCTGGCACCTGGAGGGAACCAATAGGCCGCGCCGCCACTGTCACCGCCGACGCCGAAGGGGATCGGGGGGGTGTTGGGCGCGAGCACCGGGTTGAACCCCAGCGGCAGGCCATCGAAGCCGGTGAACGCCAGACCGTCACCGAGGCCCGAGCGACCGTAGGCCATGATGCTGCCGTGCTTGGCGGCCGTGATCGAGGTGGCCACGCCGTAGCCCGGCGCCACGCCCAACGGCGGATAGCTGGGCATGGCTTGCAGGGCCGCGGGATTGCTCAGGCGGCAGATCTGGAAGTCGGCATCCGGGTGGGATTCGCATGTGGCCAGGGTCGATTGCCCCAGGTGGTTGCGAAACGGGTTGGTGCTGGCCGGGTTGCTGCCGCAGTGCCTCGAGTTGGCCACCCATTCACGGGTGATCTGGAAGCCCGAGCAGCCGGTGTTGTTGTAGCCCACGAGTTTCCACACATCGGTGGCCTGACCGGTGAACGGGTTGACGATGGCCGGCGCACCAGGGGCGGTGCTGGGCTGAATGCCATGCTTGATGGCATGGGCGGGCATGGTGGCCAGGAGCGCAACGGCACCCAGGGCATGCAGGGTCAATGGAGTCTGCTTCATGGTGTGAGGCGTAAATGGGCGGTCGTAAAAAGGCCCGAGGGCCGTTGCCGCACGGCGTGCAGCGGGCACTCGGGCCTGGAGGCCGATCAGGCCAGGGTCCAGAGCGAGTTGGTTGCGTTGCTCAGGCTGGCGGGCGCAGAAGCACCCACCGGGTTCTGAGGCGTCACGCCGGCCATGGCAGAAACCAGCTGGTTGACGCTGGACGACGTGATCGAGCGACCGGTGGTTTCGTCCACCAGGCGTTCCACGCGGTAGGCGTCGCCCAGGAACCAGTTCTGCACCTTGACCTCGTTGGTCGAGCCCAGCACCGAGATCTTCAGGTCGTTGCCGGCCTGCGAGAACCACAGCTGGTCGTACGCGGCCGTCATGAAGTGCAACTCGTCGACGTTGGCGCTGGTGTCGTTCTCGACGATGGTGTCCTGACCGAAGTCGCCCCAGACGAAGTAGGCGTCGCCCATGATGCCGCCATCCAGCAGGTCGTTGCCGGCGCCGCCCTCCAGCTGGTCGGCATCACCGCCGCCACGCAGGGTGTCGTTGCCATCGCCGCCGAACAGGATGTCGTCACCCGAACCGCCGCCGATCTCGTCGTCGCCACCGTCACCGAACAGGTCGTCGTTGCCGCCGTAGCCGTCGATGTAGTCGTTGTCATTGCCGCCGGCCAGCACGTCGGCGCCTTCGTCAGCAAAGATCATGTCGGCGCCGTCGCCACCGTCGACCACGTTCAGGCCAGCGCCGGTGTAGATGATGTCATCGCCACCTTCGCCCAGGATGATGTCGTCACCCAGGTCACCGAACATGATGTCGGAGCCGTCACCGCCAGCCAGCACGTTGTTGCCCTCGTTGCCGAGGATGTAGTTGTCCAGCGAGTTGCCCGTACCGTCGATGTTGTCGGTGCCCACCAGGCGCAGGTTCTCGATGCCGCCATGGATGAACTCTTCCAGCGCATACGACACGCTCGACTCGATGGTGTCGTCACCCGTGTTGCTCGAGAATTCGTACACCAGGTCATCGACCGAGTCCACACGGTAGGTGTCGTTGCCATCACCCCCGAACAGGCTGTCGATGCCCAGGCCGCCATCCAGCACGTTGTTGCCGCTGTTGCCTTCGATGTAGTTGTCCCCGTCGTTGCCGGTGCCGTCGATGTCGGCCGTGCCCGTCAGGTACAAAGAATCGACACCGCTGGCCAGGAAGTCATCCAGGTCGTAGGACACTGAGGCATACACCTCGTCGTAGCCTGTGTTGTTGGTGAACTCGTAGACCACATCGCCCTCGTGGTCGACGTAGTAGGTGTCGTCGCCGTCGGCGCCGTACATGGTGTCTTCGCCCAGGCCGCCATTGATCACGTTGGCGGCATCGTTGCCAGCGATCATGTTGCCCAGTGCATTGCCCGTGCCGTTGATGGCGTCCGTGCCTTCCAGGAACAGGGTTTCGATGCCGGAGGTGTTGAACTGGTTCAGGCTGAACGACACCTTCGATTCGACGCGATCCTTGCCCGTGTTGGTGGAGAACTCGTAGACCTTGTCGCCAGTCGAGTCAACCAGGTAGACGTCGTTGCCGTCGCCGCCGAACAGCGTGTCATTGCCAGCGCCACCGTCGAGCACGTTGTTGCCACTGTTGCCTTCGATGAAGTTGTTCAGGAAGTTGCCGGTGCCGTTGATCGAATCGGCGCCTTCCAGGATCAAGTTCTCGACACCGCCATTCCAGAAGTCGTCCATGACATACGACACCGACGAGATGATGCTGTCTTCGCCCGTGGTGCTGGTGAATTCATACACCACGTCACCTTCGTTGTCGACGTAGTAGGTGTCGTCGCCATCAGCGCCGTACATGGTGTCTTCGCCCAGGCCGCCATTGATCACGTTGGCGCCCGCGTTGCCGTTGATGACGTTGTTCAGAGAGTTACCGGTGCCATCGATCGAGTCGGTGCCACTGAGGAACAGGTTCTCGACGCCGCCCGTGGCGAACTGGTTCAGGTTGAACGACACCATGGATTCGATGCGGTCGGTGCCCGTGTTGCTGGTGAATTCATACACCGTGTCACCCACCGAATCCACGATGTAGGTGTCATTGCCGTCGCCACCGAACAGTGTGTCGTTGCCTGTGCCGCCATCAAGAACGTTCTTGGCCGAGTTGCCCTGGATGAAGTTGTTCAAGGCATTGCCGGTGCCATTGATCGAGTCGGCTCCTTGCAGAACCAGGTTCTCGACGCCACCCGTGTTGAAGGTGTTCAGGCTGAAGCTGATGGACGATTCGATGGTGTCGTCGCCTGTGTTGCTGGTGAACTCATAGACCTTGTCGTCTGCCGAATTGACGGCATAGGTGTCGCTGCCATCGCCGCCGAACAGGGTGTCGGCACCGATGCCCCCTTCCAGGCGGTTGTTGCCCGAATTGCCGCTGATGAAGTTGTTCAGGTCGTTGCCGTAGGCGTCGATGGCAGCGGTGCCTTCGAGCGAGACGTTCTCGATGCCATCCAGGCCGAAGAGGCTGACGTCCACGGAGACTGTCGAGACGATCGCGTCTTCAACGCTGGTGCCGGCACCGCCGAATTCGTAGATCACGTCGTCGTCGGAGTCGATCACATAGGTGTCGTTGCCCGCGCCCCCGTACAGCGTATCTGTGCCGCCGTTGCCGTTCAGCACGTTGTTGCCCGCGTTGCCGTACAACAGGTTGGCACCGCCATTGCCCGTGATGTTGGTGTTGGTCGTGCCCGACAGATTGGCGTTCTCGATGTTGGTAAAGCGCGCCAGGGTCAGGTCGATGTTGTCGGCGCTGAAGACACGGTCGCGGGTCGACGTGCCGGTTTCGCTGATGACATCGGTGGCGCTGTCGATGATGTAGGTGTCGTTGCCTTCGCCGCCCACCAGGGTGTCGTTGCCGGTGCCGCCGTCCAGGGTGTCGTTGCCCAGGCCGCCGATCAGCGAGTCAGCGCCGCCCAGGCCATTGAGCACGTCGTTGCCGTCCAGACCTGACAGGGTGTTGTTGACCGAGTTGCCCGTCAGGGTGTTGTCGCTGGTGTTGCCAGTCAGGCTCAGCGCCGAGGTGCCCAGCAGCGTGGCGTTTTCGACGTTCGTGGTCAAAGCCGTGATGGCGACCGTGGTGAACACGGTGTCCTTGCCGGACGTGGCCGTGCTGCCTTCGGTGATGCGGTCGGTGGCCGAGTCGACGTAATACACGTCGTCGCCATCACCGCCCTGCAGGGTGTCGTTGCCGGTGCCGCCGTCCAGGGTGTCGTTGCCCAGGCCGCCGTCCAGCGAGTCGGCGCCACCCAGGCCATTGAGCACGTCGTTGCCGTCCAGGCCGAAGAGCTTGTTGGCGGCGCTGTTGCCCGTCAGGGTGTTGTCGCTGGCGTTGCCCGTGATGTTCAGCGCCGAGGTGCCTTGCAAGATCGCGTTTTCGACGTTGGTGGCCAGCGCGGAGATCGTGACGGTGGAATACACCGTGTCGATGCCGCTGCCGGCAAGGGCGTCTTCGATGATGCGGTCGCTGGTGCTGTCGATGTAGTAGACATCGTTGCCCGTGCCGCCAATCAGTGTATCGACGCCCGTGCCGCCGTTCAGCGTGTCATTGCCCGCGCCGCCCACGATGGAGTCGGCGCCGGCGTTGCCCGACAGCACGTCATTGCCGTCCAGGGCGTTGATGTAGTCGGCGTAGGCTGTGCCGTTGATGGTGTCGTTGTTGAGGGTGCCGGTGTAGTTCATGGTGCGAGAACCTCCCTGATGAGGTCGGGTTTGAGGGAAAAGGGTGCGACGAAGCACACGCCGCCACGTGGCGGTGTGATCGATGGACGCATGGGGGTGTTCGGCGCGCGCGGGTGAAAGTCACGCGCGACCGGTCAAGTTCAACCTGATTGAATGTGTATGTGTATCCTGTGGTGTTTTTATTGCTGGACGGCAGCAGGTGCATGTTCCTCTCACGCACGTCTGCTGGCGGCAGCGTAGCAGCATCTGAAAAAAATCACCCGTTCGGGCGATGTAATCGTGTGTAACGTGTGGCGTCCTCGCAGCGTCGAGGGTGGGCTTGCGGGGGCCCTCGCTAGACTGCGGCCGAGCGGCGCCTGGGGGTGTCGTGCCACGCATCCATTCACAAGAAACGACGCCAGGGAGGCCCCATGAGCACACCGACACCCGCACTGGTCTTTGAGCCCGATGGTTACGATCTGCAGGGCCCTCGCCTGATGGGGCGCCAGTCTGCGGGCAACGCCTTTTTGCGGGCGGTGGTCCAAGGGCGTGGCGACGCCTCCCTGACCGCCGTCACGCCCCATCGCCGGTCGGCCGAGGTGTTTGCTCACATGGTGCGCAGCATGGACCCGCAGGCCCCGGTGCAATGGGCGCCGCCGGACCGGCTGGACCTGCTGGCCGCCAGTGGGCTGCTGTACCTGCCGGGCCCGGGCCTCGGAGACGCCGCGCGCTTGCGACTGCGCGCGGGCCCGCAGGCCTACAGCCTGTCGGGCGTCACCCACACCACGGCGTCGCACGGAGCGATGGACGCGATTCGGGCACTGACCACGGCCCCCGTCATGCCATGGGATGCGCTGGTTTGCACCTCTCGCGCGGTGTTGTCCACCGTGCAGCGCGTGCTGGACCAAGAGATCGACTTCCTGCAATGGCGGCTGGGCTGCACGCGCAAGCCCACCTTGCCGGCGCTGCCTGTGATTCCCTTGGGCGTGCACGCCGATGACTTCGCCCCTTCGACTGCCCGCAGGCAGGACGCCCGACGGGCCTTGGCTGTGGCCGAGGATGAGGTGGTGATGCTGTTCGTCGGGCGGCTGTCATTTCACAGCAAGGCCCACCCGCACCCGATGTACGCGGCCGCGCAAGCGGTGGCCCGCCAGACCGGTCGGCGCATCGTGCTGCTGCAATGCGGCTGGTTCGCCAACGAGAGCATTGAGGCCGCATTCAGGCAGGCGGCCGAGCAGACCTGTCCGAACGTGCGGTGCCTGTTCACGGATGGCCAGGATGCCGACGTGCGCGCGCGTGCCTGGGCCGCGGCCGATGTGTTCATCTCGCTGTCGGACAACATCCAGGAAACCTTTGGCCTGACGCCGATCGAGGCCATGGCGGCCGGCCTGCCGGTGGTGGTCACCGACTGGGATGGCTACAAGGACACGGTCGAGCACGGCGTTCACGGCTTTCGTGTACCGACGTGGATGCCCGGGCCGGGGCCTGGGCAGGCCTGGGCACTGGCCCATGAGGCCGGTACCCTGAACTACGACCGGTACTGCGGTCTGGCTTGTCAGACCGTGTCGGTCGACATGGACGCCCTGGTGACGTGTCTGCGAGACCTGGTCGAACAACCCGCACTGCGCCGGCGTTTGGGTGATGCAGCGCAGGCGCATGTGCGAGCCCAGCTCGACTGGACGGTCGTGTACCGGCGCTACCAGTCGCTGTGGGTCGAACTCGACGCCTTGCGGCGAGATGCGACCGTGGTGCGCTCAGCGGTCAGCGCCGATCCTGCCCGGGGCGTGCCCCGCGTGGACGCGGCCCGGCTGGACCCCGGCGTGTCGTTCCAAGGGTATGGCACCCATGAGATCGGGCCTGCCACGCGCGTGACGGTTCGCGAGGGGTGGACGTGGTCGGCCTTGCGGGCCGTGCTGCAAGCGCCCCTGTTCAGCTACGCGATCACTGGAGAGGCGGCCTGGGCCCAGCATGAACGGTTGTGGAGCCGGCTGGGGCAATGCCCGCAATCGTCGGCCGAGGTGGCCGATCTGGTCGGCCCCGAGCCAGAGGCCGCACGCGAACGCGCCGTGGCGGTCATCGCTCAATGGGCCAAGGCCGGGGCCGTGAGCCTGCAACCGCCAGTCGCGGCCCCCGCGCCCTGATCACTTGTTGCTGTTGTCCGTCCGGACCGCCATGAACGGCGCGACATAGCGCTGCACCGGGATCACGGTGGCCGGCTGCGCCGTGTTCGGCGCCGTCGTGGCGTACGACGTCACATCGGCAACACCACCGACGGCTGCAGCTTGAGGGCCGAAGAAGGCGCCCTGGATGAAGCTGCGCTCGGCATCGACCTGCCGGCCGACCGTCGACGCGATTTGCTTGGCCGCGAAGTTCACGCCGGACACGGCGCCGCTGGCGGTGAATCCGCCGCTCTCCCAGTTGCCCGACCAGGTGGCATTGCCGAAGTCAACGGCCAGGGACACGCCAGTGTGGTAGAGGTCGCGTCCGTTGTAGGTGGCCATCGTGCGGCCAGCCTTCAGCGCGTCCATGTCGGCCTGGCTGCTGGTCAGGCCCATGACGCCCCACAGCTTCTGCAGGGTCACGCGGGCTTCGACGGATTCCCCGTCACCCATCGATTCGCTGCCGCTGATGTAGGCCGCCATGGCCTGTCGCACATAGGCTTCTTTGTAATGACCATACACGAAGGCCAGGTGCGTGTCCTCGACGGCGGCATCCAGCTTCAGGTGATCTTGCAATGACACCTGGAAGCTGTAGAAGCCGCTGTAGACGCCGGTGTCGCCAACCTCCAATGAGTGGTCCATGTAGTGACCCCAGGTGCGACCCGAGCCGTGGCGGACGAGTTCGCCCGAGCTGGGGTACAGAAACGCCGGATCCCCCGACACCAAGTTGGTGGTCTGGATCTGGATCTGGTCGGGGAAGCGGCTGGTGTATTCGACGGGTTGTTCGCCCTGCGGCGTGACGATGCTGCCGGTCAGCAGCACGGGGAAGGGCTGGTGATGGGATTCGCCGTTCGTGCCGAACCCGGGGATGTCGATGCCCTCATCCTCGCTGTCGAACGGCAAGGCCAGCTTGAGTTGGGCGTCGGCCCAGATGCTGGTGTTGATGAAGGCTGCAAACCCGCAATAGCTGCTGGCGCCACACGGCCCCTCGGCCTCGGGCGGGTTCACCGGGGGCAGGGGACGGTAGGGGTCACGCAGCACCGCGGGCACACCGGCCAGATCAGTGGCGCCGGCGGCGGGCGGCTCGAACTCTTCCCAGGGGCCCCAGCGAGTGACCGAGTCTTGGGCGATGCTGACATTGCCGTATGAGTGCACCTTCCGCAGGGCGTCGTCGGTCACCGAAGCCTGGGTCGGAGCCCAGTGGCCCAACAGGGCCATGACAGCGGCCATGACCAGCGAGGAGCGAGCAGAAATCGGAAGGGTGTTCATGGGACAGGTCTCCTGAAACGAATGCGGGTGTGAACTCCTTGCTTCCGATTCTGGGAACTTGTCAACCGCCTGTCCCTCGATTGGCGCAACAGGTGCGCAGGTGACCTGCAGTCGCGGGGGGGCGTGACAAAAAAAAGCCGCCCCGAGGGGCGGCTTTGTGCGCAGGGCGTGGTGCCGTGGCGTTCGATCAGCGGTCGTAGCCGCCCTGGAAGGTCTTGCTGGCCGCAAACGGGGCGACGTAACGACCCGAATACGACGACAGCGTCTTGGGGCCCTCGATCAGCATCGTCGCCGTGGGGGCTGCAGGCGCCACGCGGGTCTTGGTGATGTCGACCACGCCACCCACGGCAGCGGCGTTCGTGCCGAAGAAGGCACCGCGGACCGAACCGGAGATGCTGGCCGCATCGGCGGCACTCACCGAGGTCGATGTCAGGTTGACGCCGGTGATCACGCCCTGGGCTTCGAAACCGACCGAGCCGTACAGCACGGTATTGCCCGTGTTGGTGGTGTAGGTGCGCACGTAGCCGCTGTCACGACCGCCTTCCTGCCCGCCCCAGTTGCCCGTCCAGGTGCTGTTGCCGAAGTTGACGTTGATGGTCACGGGCGTGCCGGAGTAGTTGGTCCAGCCGTAGCCCTGGTAAGTGGCTGTGGCACCGCTGGCGCGCAGGGCTGACATTTCGGCGTCGGTGGTGGTGTAGCCAATCACGCCCCAGAGTTCCTGGTTGCGCTCGCTGACGCCATACTTGGACTGTTGGCCAGCCACATAATCGGTGATGTAGCCGTTGTGTTCGAACAAGGCGATCTGCGTGTCGGCCGGGTCACCCAGCACCGGCACCGTTTCGGCATTGAGTTCGTGGTATTCGTACTGCGTGTCGCTCACCCAGCCGCTGCGGTAGTAGCCCACCTCGATGTCCGAGCCGTCGTCGATGTCGGCGTAGTCCAGTGTCAGCGTGCCCGAGTCCGGGAACACCAGCGTGCCCGTGCTCAAGGGCGTGCCTGCGTACGCCACTTGGTAGGGCAACGAGGCGTACGCCCCCTCGCCCGGCGCCACCCGCAGCGGTTCCGACACGTCAGGGCGCGTCGGATGGTCTTGCGTGACGATGCGGCCTTGCAGCACCACGGGGTGGATGTCCGGCGATTCGCCGAGTTCGAACTCCTGCTCGCGGCCGTACACCCAGGTCTCGGTCGTGAACGCGCCGAAGCCGCAGAGGCTGCCGCCCGCACACAGGCCCTCGACGGGCACGTCCGGCAGCGGGCGGTAGACCTCGCGCACCGTGGCGGGGATGCCCGCCAGTTGCGCAGGGCCGGCTGCCGGTGCTTCGAACTCTTCCCAGGGCCCCCACTTGGCCACCGAATCCTGGGCGACCGTGACGTTGCCGTAGACCTTGACTTTCTTGAGGTCGTCTTCAGACACGGCCGCGTTCGCCAGGCTCTGCGCCAGCACGAGGGCGGCCAGCGTCAGGGCGCTGCGTTGAAATCGGATGCGGTGGATCGTGGGGGTCATGCGTACTGCTCCTGTCAGTTAAAAGGTGCGACCAATCGTCACGTAGACCAGATCGCGGTCGTATCCATACAAGGACAAGTTGGCCTTGTTGTGGATGTGGGTCACCGTTGCCGACAGCAGCCACTTCTCGAACCAGCCCGACTGGAACTGGTGCGAGGCGCCGAATTCGAAACGGTTTTCGGTTTCATCACGGCTTTCGCCGAACACGGGCTCAACGCCTGCGTAGTCGCTCTGGCGGATCGAGACGCGGGCGAACAGATCGCCACCGGCCCAGGCGCGCACGCGCCCGCCAACGAAGACTTCATGACCTTCGTTGCTGAAGCGATCCTGGTAGGCGTGTTCACGGAAGAACTTGAAGCCGCCCTGGACTTCGACCTTGCCCTGGTTGAACAGGTGGCCGTAGCTCAGGCCGATCTGGCGGTAGTTGGCGTCGCGGCCCTGGTCAACGTCACGCTGGTAGTTGCGGTACATCCACTGGGCGTCGACGGTGAGTTCGCCCCGGGTGCCCAGGCGCCACGAGAACGAAGGCGTGGCCGACACGTACACGCCCAGATCCTTGTCGCCCAGCGTGAGCTTGTCGAACTGGAAGCTCACGTTGGCGCGCCAGTTGTTGGCCGAGAACAGCAGCGGGCCGGTCGACAGGCTGAGCACGCCCAGGTTGTAGTCGGTCTCGTCGTTGTAGCCCTTGTAGTAGAGAGCAGCCTGGCTGGTCCAGCCGAAGCGCACGGCGGCCTGGCCGAAGCGGGTGGGTGCGGGGCGCAGCCAGGTGTGCGTGACGGCAGCCTGGGCCACATAGCCCCAGTCGGATGTCTCGGTGCTGGCTGCATCGAGCACCAGACCGTTGCCGAGGATGGCGCTGTCCGGGCCGGCGTTGACGTTGCTGTCGTGCAGCAGGCCGAAGGAGACGGAAGGCTCGATCTTGTGAGCCTTGTCCGTCAGGGCCTTTTCTTCGAGTTCGATGGTCTTGAGGAACGAGGTGACCGACAGGCGCACGGCTTCGGGCGTCTTGGGGTCGTTGAGCACGCGCTGTGCCTCTTCGCGGGCCTGCGCGTAGTTCAGCGTGCGGTAATAGGCCACGGCCAGTTCCAGACGAGCACGGTTCAGCGTCGGGTTGGCGGACAGCAGGGCGTTGAGCGTCTCGATGGCGGCATACGGCTGGCCAGTCTCGCGCTGGTACATGGCCTCGCGATACTGGTCTTCAACCGATTGCGACCAGGCCTGGCCGGCCGACAGCGTGCAACCCACAGCCACCAGGGCAGCCGCCATGCGGCGCAGCTTCATGGCCGAACGCGGTGTTGCGCAGTGCGTTTCGGGGCGGATCATGGTCATGTGAAATCTCTCCGGATGTGGGTGAACTGCAATGCTTCAATTGTGAAGTTCTGCACGGCAGCTGTCGATTGTCCGGCGTGCGGTTGCCCTTGAGGCTCCCTAGGATCAGGGGGCCACTCAGGCGGGTATCGGAAGTGTTGTTGACCCGCGTCAATCGCGGGCCCCCGGGCTCAGGTCACTCGACCTTGGCGACGTTGCGCGTGGTCAGGAAGACGCCCGATCCGCGGGCATCGGTGTAGGCTTCGGTCGTCTTGACGATGCTGGCCACGCCGCCCACGGCGGCCGCGTTGCTGCCGAAGAACGCGCCTTTGACGATGCTGCCGGCACCGATCGTGCCGTCGTTGGCGGTGATGCTCGTGGAATTGAGGTTCACGCCGCTGATGGTGCCAGACGCCTGGAAGCCGATCTGTCCGTAGATCACCGGGCCGATGGACGACGACGCCACAAACACGTTCTGGTCGGCGCCGCCGTTCCAGGTGCCGCTCCAGGTGCCGTTGCTGAAGTTGACCGTGAGGTTGACGCTGCCGAAGATGCCGTTGCGGCTTTCGCCGGAGTACGTTGCGGTGCCGCCCTGCAGCGCCAGGTCGGCGGCCGAAGTGGCCAGCCCGAGGATGCCGTACATGCCCTGCGAGGTCTGCGTGACGGTCACGCCGTTGTCGCCCGAGATGTAGCTCAGCAGGCTCGGCCCGCCCATCACCCAGCTCACGCCCGCGGCCGCAGCGTCGGCCTGTTGCTCGTTGCTCAGCCAGTTGCCGATGCGGTAGGTGTCCTCGCCGCTTTCGGTGATCAGGCTGCGCGCGTAGGTGATCTGATCTCCGTAGTGGAAGGATCCGAAGGTCGTCGGATCGATGTCCAGGCTCAGATCACCGGACGCCGGGGCCATCACGGTGCCGCCGGCCAGGGCCTGCGTCGTGAGGTTGATCACCTGGGGCAGCACGCCTTCACCCGCGGGGCCCTCCACGACCGCGCCCGTCATCAGGTAGGGCAGTTCGGCCGGCAGGGTGTCGCTCAACTCCTTGGGCTGCTCGCGGCCGAAATCAACGGTCGCTGTTTCGCTGAACACGCCGAAGCCGCAGATGCCGCCGGCGGCACAGCCCACCGACTCGGGCTCGAGGGGCGGTTCCACGATCACCGGCGGGCGGTATTCCGGTCGTGCCGACGGCAGGCCCAGGAAGCCCAGGGGCGCACCCGCGGCCGGAGCTTCGAATTCCGTCCAGGGGCCCCAGTCGCTGACGCTGTCTTCGTCCAGGGTGACGTCACCGTAGACCTTGATGGCCTTGAGCTGGGTGGGGGTGGGGGTGGCTTGCGTGCCCGCCGTGAACAGCACGGCGAGCGCGGCGGCCACGGCGTGGCGCGCGATGAAGCGCTTGTCGGTGTGGGTGATGGGGTGTGCAAAGCTCATGTCGGGCTCCGGACCAGGAAAAATCAGTAACAAAGCGTGAGGAACTGGCGAGATTCTCGTGGGCCTTGCCGCCGATGTCCACAGCCCAGGGCCGTTTCGGGGGGGGAACCCCCCTAAATAACGTCTTCGTGCCCCTCAATCGGGGTGTCTGAGTGTGTCGTTCTGCACAGCTCAGGCCGTCGCAGCCACCCCACCCAGGCGGCCGTTGAGTTCCTTGCGGAACCGGTTGAGCTCCTGTACCGAGCTGAAGCTGCGCTCCATCAGCAGGCTGAGGTTGTGCAGAATTCGTTCAACGACCTTCTGTTCCCATTCGGCGTTGAATTGAATCTGGCGATCGAGCCAGTGCTCCAGCCATTGCGGGTCGGGCAGGCGCGACTGCACGGTGTCGCGTGGGAACAGGCGCTCGCTGACGTGCAGGTTGGTGGGGTGCAGGGCCTGGGCGGTGCGGCGGGCGCTGGCCATCAGCACGCCCACCTTGGTGAAAGCCGCGCGGGCCTCGTCACCGAAGCGGTGGAGGGCGCGCTTCATGTAGCGCAGGTAGGCGCCGCCGTGGCGGGCCTCGTCCTTGGCCAGGGTCTCGTAGATGGCCTTGATGACGGGTTCGGTGTGCCATTCGGCGGCCCGGCGGTACCAGTGGTTGAGGCGGATCTCGCCGCAGAAGTGCAGCATCAGGGTCTCGAGGGCCGGGGCCGGGTCGAACTCGAAGCGCACCTCGTGGAGTTCGGCTTCGGTGGGGGCCAGGTCGGGGCGGAAGCGGCGCAGGTATTCCATCAGCACCAGCGAATGCTTCTGCTCTTCGAAGAACCACACGCTCATGAACGCCGAGAAGTCGCTGTCGTCGCGGTTGTCGCGCAGGAACATCTCGGTGGCCGGCAGGGCCGCCCACTCGGTGATGGCGTTCATCTTGATGGTGTGCGCCTGCTCATCGGTCAGCAAGCTGGCATCG
>Ga0255180_1000418_pt1 | contig 14754 bp, 4 predicted proteins | sample Atl_Colum_RepB_8_FD_189933 | JGI IMG/M metagenome (GOLD analysis project Ga0255180, IMG submission 189933) | Freshwater microbial communities from Altamaha River, Georgia, United States - Atl_Colum_RepB_8d | ecosystem: Environmental > Aquatic > Freshwater > River | place: USA: Georgia | collected... | reverse complement strand
CAATGTGGATGTATCCCTTGAAGAAATTTATTTATTTTGCCAAAAAATCGAAACACTAAACTCTGTCGCAATTTATCAATCATTGACTCAAAATAAAAAAATCGCACTAACCAAAATACGTCTAGATCAATTTATCCAAAATATAAATTCTGATACAGAAGGAAAAAATTTTTTAAAACCAGAAGTTAAGGAAGTTTATACATATGATGATATTTTTGAAATGAAACTTGATAACCAAAAATATATCATAAATAAAGTTTTAGGACAGAAATTTTTTATTGTTGAAAAAGAATATCCTTTTGTATGTAATCCGTTTGATGTAAAAGAATATGATAAATTTTTCGAACAAAATTCGCGCAAATCATTATCAACTCTTAACAATCATTTATTATTAAATTCAGGAAGCATAGTTGATAATAGTATTTATTTATGTTTAGCTGAAGACGTTTTAACATATGTTGAAAGCAAAGATATTTCAGAACAAACTACATTAAAAATTTATTTTCCATTTCTTTACAACAAAAATATAAATTCTCTCGAAGACCTGGAGAGAAATAGAAATAAATTGATAGATGAAAATAAAAAATTCAACAACGAAAAGACAATGAAGTCATTTAATACAATAAGCATGTTTTATGATGTTTATGATTTAAAAAAAAGCGAACTTAATTATGTTAAAAAAGGAATCAAATATGTTAAGGCCATCATGAAACCAGAATTTGATGTTAAAATTCCTTTAGAAATTATTTTTAAGATTATTCATGCGACAGAAACAAATCCGTTAATTAAATATAATCCATCGACTAGACAGGAAAATATTTACAGACTTTATGCTGACCAAATTTCGACTGACGGGCGTAAAATACCTTATCTTAAAAAGGGATCAATATTTAAGATTATAAAGACGATAGGACGTACAAAATCGGTTTCGGTTTATATTGAAACAAATGATGAAGTAATTCTTAACTGTGAATTTGATGAAGAAGGATATATTACAATGTCAGGTGAGTTTAACAACTTAATTGATGTCTCACAAATAGATGAAATTTTTAAGAAATTAATTAATCCTATTATTCAAGAAATAAAATCTGTTCTAGAGCAAAGTGGTTATAAATTAAATTTATTTAATAGCTTAACAGATGAAAATGTTGAGATTAAACAAATGACATATGAAACACAAGTAGTTATTAAAAAACCATTTGATTTTGAAGCATATAAAGGTTGTATTTATAGTATTTTTGTAAATGAAACAAATAGGTTAAAAAGTGGTAAAATAAACTTACGTTTTAAACGTGTATCAAACTATAGCAAATTTACAAGCCAAGAAGCCTTTGTCCTTGAAAAAGCCGAACAAGGGTTAAGAGGTGATGAAATTATACTTGCTTTACTTGAAAATTTTTCAGATGATTTAAATGAGCGGGAAGCAAGAGAACTCGTTAGTAAAATTGCGAACGAATTGGAGGTTGAAAGGGGTGTTAAAAAATCTGATATTAAAATTAAAGAAAATCCAGGTTTTAAGACTGAAATCACAGTAGATCTCGAAACAGCTACACTAAAAGTTGTAACTGAAAATATTAATAATATTAATTATTTATATACATTACCAATATATTTAGACACCATAATTCGTTTAACACAGGACAAAAAATCTACAAATTATCCGGTGGCAGAAATGAATAGATTATGTGGAGCAGAAGAGCAGGTGGATATATATTTTCCTGACATTACATCTTCAACCGAATTATCTGCGGAAGAAGGTGAATTTGCCGAAATTGAAGGTGATGAAAGTATAGGATATGTGAAATATACTGAGATTGAAAAAGAGAAACCAAAAGGTGCGTTTAGTTTGTTTTTTGATGAAGATGAATCTGAAGAAAGTTATGAATCAGAAGGTGGAAATAGAACAGAGTTTGAAAGAAAAGGGTTTGAAATTGATTTCGAAGGAGGTCAGTCTTCATCTGAAGAATCTGTTTCAAGTGAACCTGATAAAATTTTCAAAAATAAATTAACATATGCTGGTATTACTGTTCCATCTGGAATTTCTTCGTCTGAAGAATCTATATCTTATGAAAGTGATTTAAGTTCTTTAGCAAAAGATACTTCAAAATCAGAAGAATCAGTGACATCTGAAAAAAAATTAAGTAGTATTGAAACTCCAGACAAATCAGAAACATCTGAAAAAGAATTAAGTAGTATTGAAACTCCAGGAGAGTCAGTAACATCTGAAGAAATATTACCAGATTTTTCTCTCGGAGTACCTGTAAAAAGAGAAATAATATATGAAAAATCTTCTCAAGAAGAACCAGAAGAAGAAGAACCAGAAGAAGAAGAACCAGAAGAAGAAGAACCAGAAGAAGAAGAACCAGAAGAAGAACCACAAGAAGAACCAGAAGAAGAACCACAAGAAGAGGAAATAATTAGAAATATAGATGGAATGAAATTGAATAAACCTTATTACTTTCAAACCTTAATTGAAAAGAAAGATCCAATATTAATATTAAAAGAAGATACCAAAGAATATAATGCGTATTCAAGAACTTGTTTATCTGATAAACGAAGACAACCTGTTATATTAACAGACGCCCAATTAGAAAAAATAAATAAAGAACATCCTGGATTTTTGAGAGAACAAGATGTTATTAAATATGGATCAGATGAAAAACATCAATTTAATTATATTTGTCCTCGTTATTGGTGTTTAAAAAGTAATACATTTATCGATCCTGCTGATATCAAAATAGTAAATGGTGAAAAAGTACATCAACCCAAAAAAGGTCCTTCTTGTGGTAAGGTTTTACCAAAAAAAGATAAAAAAGTCAAACCTGGATATTATATTTACGAGTTTAATGATGAAGCTTACCCCGGACTAATTCCAGACAAACATCCAAAAGGCTTATGTTTACCGTGTTGTTTCAAAAACTACAATACTGAAGGAAGAATAAAAGCCAAACAGGGTTGTCTAGAAAAGGGAAAAAAAACAGAAGACAAAAAACCAGATAAAAGAGCTGATGCCAAAAAAGAAGATCAATATATTTTAGGTCCTGATAAGTTTCCGTTAGATTCTGGGCGTTGGGGTTATTTGCCAGGAGAGATACAAACGATTTTACGTGAAATAAACGCTGATTGTCAGATAAGTAAAACAAATACTAATATTAAAGAAAATCACCCTTGTCTATTACGTCATGGTGTGGAAATTAATAAAAAACAATCATTTATATCTGCTATTTCAGATGAAATATTTTTTGGTAAAAGAATTGTAGATGATGAAAATCGTTTAACAACAAAAATGGCAAATGTTTTGACTATAAAAGAGATGAAGGATAGAATTATTCAATCACTTGATATTGATTCATTTATCAGATATCAAAACGGAAATTTGGTTTTAGATTTCCATGATCCAGATAGAAAAGTTGAACCAGAAAAATACAAAAACTCAAAACTTTATAAAAAAATTAATTTTGACAATTCAGAGGAAAATGCATATTTCATCAAAGTAATATCCGCGTTTGAAAATTTTGTCTCCTTCTTAAAGGATGATGATGTTATTATCGATCATACCTATTTATGGGATATTATAAGTATGCCAAATAAATACTTGTTTCCAAATGGAGTTAATCTTATTATTTTTCAACTACCAAACGATGATATAACAAATAATGTTCAACTAATTTGTCCGACAAATCATTATTCTTCTGAATTTTATCAATCAAGAAAGCCAACAATAATAATGATTAAAGAAGATGGATATTATGAACCAATTTATTCTTATTTCACAGATGGTAAAAAATTAACTATTACAAAAGAATTTAAAGAGAGAGACCCTCATTTGTCAAAAACGATGAGAGCTGTCTTTAAGGACTTGATTAAACCGTTTTTTGAATTAATATGTAGACCATTAGATAGCATGCCAAATATTTATAAAGCAAAGCGTCCGTTGATTTTATACGATCTCATTCAAAAACTAGACGAATATGAATATAAAATTTTAAAGCTAGTTATGAATTTTAATAATAAAATTATTGGTGTTATTGCTGGAGAACCTGATGGATCTGATAGAACAGGGTTTATTCCATGTTACCCGTCAGCATTGGATGATAATTTGAAGAAAGATTTGGACTTTGTATTTATGAATGATGAATCATTATGGAATACTTATACTAATACAGTTCAATTCCTCAATAGACTAGATAAAAGAAGTAGAAAAAAAAGAAATGATGCGAATATTCCATGTAAACCAGCTTTTAAAATTGTAGAGGATGAAATGGTTGTTGGTATATTAACAAATACTAATCAATTTATTCAAATTTCTGAGCCAGTAAGAGTTGATGATATTAATCCAGACTTAGATCTTCCATCAATAACAGATGAAGATTATATTGTAAATACAAAAACAAAGCCAATGATTCAAAGCGATAGTCAAATTATATCTCAAACTATAGTTGACGTTGAAAGAGAAGATTATATTAAAAAGATTAAATTAGAAACAAGCTTTTACAACATTTTTAGAAATACAATTCGAATCTTACTCAATAATTATGAAAATGTTAAAATTAGAGAGAAAATAGAGTCTGAGATGTTTAAAGAATATATTATTTATTCTGATAAACTTTCAAATATTAACAAATTACTAAGGGAATTAGTGAGTGATAAGATTCAATTTATTGGTGATGAGAATTATTATAAACTTATTAATGATGTAACAACCTGTATTGTTAAAGATAAAGATAAATGTAAAGATACACCTAATCTATGTCTTATTAGTGAAAATGGAAAATGTAATCTCATATTGCCAGAGAAAAATTTGATTACTAACAAAGAAAATGAACCAATTTATTTTGGAAGAATGGCTGATGAGTTAATAAGATACAATAGAATAAAATCATTCATGCTACAACCACAAATTTATTTATCATTTGGTAATATTGGATATAATTTAAAAGAGGATGAAATAATTTTGGTTCAATCAAGTCTAACGCAAGAGTATTTTGATAATCTTATTCCAGCTGTAACAAATAAATATATTAAATATAACTCTCATGATGAAACTCAACCTATAATTACACAAGTTTACGACAACAAAATACCTTATCAAGATGAAGGTATCGGAATAAAAAAAGATTTGGTATGTGATAGTATTGTAAAAGGTCGCATTAGTTCTTCTATTTGGAAAAAATGTTTTCCTGAAGATTACATTGAAATTGAGTATGGTAAATATAGTTTCTGTACGTTCAAGTTCATTATTGATTTGATAGAAAAAAAAACTGGAGATAAATATTCTGTAAATGAAATTAAGAATCAATTATACAATGAATATAAACAATATATAACTAATGATGCTACTAAAGATAAAATTGTTGATATTCTAATTATTGAAGGTAAAAAAACATTGGGTGATCAAGTTATAGCAGGAACTTTGGCGTTTACGAGTTTTATTTATACAGATAATTATTTTTTAACAACATTAGATTTATGGTTACTTGTGAATAGATTTAAAATTCCAACTATTTTTATAAGTCATAAATTTATTTTACAAACTAATTATGAGAGTCATGAATTTGTTGGATACGGTAACTTAGATGATAAATTTGCCTTTGTTGTTTTACCTGGTTTTAGAGCAGAAAATATGCCTGCTTTCAAGATTATTCAATCGAATACTGGGGATATATTTATTTCACTCAAAGAAATAAATGAAGAATGTATTGGTAATATTATGAATGCGATAAGGAATAAAATAACTATTAAAGAATATTTAGATAATTTTGTCATGCCAAAAAAAACAACATATAAAAAGAAAAAACCTTTAATCATAGAATCAGATAGTGAAGTAAATGAAGAAAAACAAACACAGCTTGAATTAGGAAAAGATATACCAAAGGTGATTAAACCCAAAAAGAAGCAAACAAAAAAGGTTTTGATTAAAATTGGAGGAAGTAAGAACAGAACCAAAAAAAATTAACTTACAGAATCGTTATATTCTTCTTCAGATAATTCAGAATCTTCTTGATTATCTTGATTATCTTCTTCATCTTCTTGATTATCTTGATTATTATCTTGATTATCTTCTTCATCTTCTTGATTATCTTCTTCATCTTCTTGATTATCTTCTTCATCTTCATCATAGTTAGAACCCCTCTCTTCTTCCCCTGTATTATTATTTAATATTTGTGTATTTAAATAATATCTAATACTATTTAGTATATTTCGGCGTTCTAATTCATCAGTGTCATCATAATCATCATCATCATCATTATCATTATCATTATTACCATTACTACCTTCATCTTGTTCATATTTATAACCCAAATGATTATTCATAAAATTGTCAATATTATAACTATTAAATGGACGATACTTCATGTTAAACCCAATATGAGATCTAACTCTTTTAATTTTTTCTTTATGAACTATATCTTTAAATTTAATAATTCTTCTACCGAAATTAGGATTAAAACTCTGAAAGGCTTTCAGTTTTATAATTAATTTTTTTTTAGCATCAGTTCTATTTTTAACTACGAGTGAATAATTACTTTCTAAACTTAGATATAAATATGGTTTCATAATGGTAATTAATTCTTCATCAGGAAATTCAGGATCAATCAATATTTTTTTATTTAGTCTAAATACAGTAGAATTATATATATCTATCATACGAAATATTTGCTCCAATATTACAGTCTTTGTAGTATTATTTAAATAATTTTTGATTGAATATTCCCTTAAAATATACTCATAACTATTTACAAATTTTGTCATATCAAAATTAGATTCTTTAAATTTAAAAAAGATATCAAGATATTCTGGCTTTATGTATTTTATTTTAGCACTTGAAATTAAATAAGAATAAATATAATATAGTATTGATTTACCAAATGAAATATTATTGTAAGGATTCTTAATTGATATTGGTTCAGCAAAGAATGAAAAACAGTTTGTTAATGACATATAAATCATTTTTAATAAATCATCAATCTTAAATAAATATTTTGAGTTTACATGATAAATACATATAACATTAGGATCTCCTATATGAATTTTATTTAACTGCATATCAATATCAACAATTAATTTGGATTTTTTAACTTTATATAAATAGACAAATCTATTAAGGGTATGATATGTTTTTTGGATTTTATTGAACAAATTTAAAAAATCACTTCTCTCCATACTTTTTGTGGAAAAATAAAAATTATCTGTAATTTCGTTTAAAAGTTTAAATTTATTATTATAAATTTTTAATTCTAATATATTTAATAGGTTGAAAAATATTTTATTCATCCCGTCTACATTATCAGTTTCATAATTATAAGAAAAAATATTATTATCTAAATTAGCAATTTTATTTATTATCAAATTGAATGTTGCCATCTAATTAAATAATATAATTAATTATATTTATATTATTAAACTTTATATATTTAAAATCCAGGATTGTAATCATTATCGCTACCCATATTTTCAGCTTTAATTGTAATAACATTATTTTGAATAGCAATTTTATTTGCTGAACAAGGGTCGTCTGGATTGTCGACTTGCCCAAGGAATTTTTCAATTTCTTCATCAGCATTCACATATGTGTATTGACTCGCAGCATCTAATTTTTGCATTTCTTCGATATCTAATACAACTTGGAAAGCAGCTGTTCCAAAGTGTCCTTCTTGGCCACACATTATATTTGCTGAAATACCTCTCATTGTATCTAATTCGGCATGTCTAGCAGCTTTCAAAAACATTTCTGGTGTCTCTTCAAAAGATGCCTTTGCGATTGGACCGATATTATCATTGTTAATACCATGTCTAAAGATGGAAATTAATTTATGAGTGAAAGTCATTCTATCAACAAGAACGCTGTAATTATGGTAATTAATATAAGTACCGTCAAATTGAATTACTTCAACTAATTCATTATAAATTGCTTGTCTTGCTGCTTCAATACCTAAAACATTATAAATTTCTACGATATCATTACTTAAAGTTCTAGTTTTATCGATATAATCAAGACCTAAAACATCTAATAAATTGGTTCCAATTGTATCAAGGACCCAAATGTCTTGTTTTTTATAAACGCCATTAATTTCTACAACATTATCCAATATTTTTCTAAGAATAACTTTTGTAATTCCCTCAACTCCTCTTAGTACAACCTTTTGAAGAAGTTGGTCTTGGAAATTCTTCAATATGTAAATTTGATCCGATTGATCTAAGGGGTTTACTTTTGTTTTCTTTTGACCTCCTCTATTGTTACCTGCCTTCAATATATCATTCATTCTAATTCTGAATATCAATTTATCTGAATTAAAATCACTGTAAATACAACTAATTTGGTCTTCATAGCATGTCTTCAAAGTGAAATTTACATCATCCATTGTAATATTTTTCTCAAGCATAATTTCAGGGTCCATAATCATTCTTACAATCCATTTTGATTTCTCTGTTTCACCAGATTCAAGGTTGATTTCATTACATTCATCTACTAATGTTTCAAATGCTTTATATTGTTCGATACAATCTTTGTCTTCAGCAATTAATGTATTTAAATCATCTGGGTCAAAACAAATTTCGGTTGACTGAACTATTTCTTGTAATATAGTGTGTTCGAGCATATACATAATAGTATGTGCTTTTTCTTTATGTCTTTCATCTTCCGGCTTTAGATAAACACTTAACGAAGGATTTTTAATTTCACTAGACAACGATAATATTTCTTCAATTCTTGGTACACCACGGGTTACATTAGATTTGGACGCAACACCAGCAAAGTGGAAAGTGTTCAATGTATTATGAACAAATACACCATAATCAGTCATAAATGTTTGATGCCCTGGAACAGTAAAATCATATACATAATTATTTTGTTCTGGAGTATAATATTCAATTTTTACTATCTCATCCCAAATTACATTTGACATAATAGATTGCTTGATTAATTGTAATTCATTATCAATTAAATTTGCGTTTTCGTGATTTTTAAATGTATTATAATATTTTTCTAATGTTCTACGACCAATACTTTGCTTATTTTTCCAAAAACCATAAGTTCTACTTTGGCCTGGTAATTTTAATGTTTTACCGCAATGAGCAATAATTTCACCCATTCCATCTATTTTGTCTATTTGTTCTGATAAGAATTTAACATCTGTTCTCTCGATAAATTTTACAATATTAGTTAATTTATCTTTATGAAGTAGAGTTCCAATTTTTTCTTCATACATAGCTGCGTATTTAGATGGGATATTTAAATGATATAAATTTTTGTTATTTTTATTTTCACATTTAATAGTTGCAAATATATCAAAATAATTTAAAATCAAAGCTAGGTCTTTAATTAATTGTTCACTGCGACTACAACATCTAATTTGGTTATGATTATTATCGGATTGGAAGTTTCCATCACCATCAAAATAACCTTGAAATAATCCTGCTTTAAACTCCTCTGGTGCGGTAAAAGCAAAATCAGGAACTCGTTTCACATAACTTCCATTACCACAATCATTTAATAGCATATTTGCTAATTCACGACTTACAAATTTAGTTGTTATTGATAACCCATATTCACCTTGTTTTCGTGAAACGCGACAAGTTTTACCAAACGATGAAGCAAATTTAATAACCTTATCTATATAGACATTTGAAATATTTGAAATAGCTATTTCATTATAATTCAAATTACCTTCAGATAAATAAGCACCAATAAACCAGCCAAATTCTTTATCTAATTTAATAGTAATATTATTGTCAATTGTGATCGTATCATTTGTAATTAAATTTCGTGATGATTTACAAACAGGAATACGCATTCCTTCTTTCATATTAGAACCAACAATTGGTACAACTTTATGGTTCTCTCTGATAAGATGACTATGACTTGGTGTTGTTTCTACAATTCTGCCACTTTTAGTAAATACTTTCATTAATTGTCCGTTCACTGGATGTTTACTTACGTGTGAAATTTTACTCCAGCTGGATGTTTCATTTTCTCCAACAGATTGAATATAATATTCATTATTGTCCATATCTAGTAGCGTTTCGACACTATCATGATGACCAGTATTAAATGTATATTCTTTATTATTTATAATAATATCATCTATAAATTGTCCAACAATAATTGATTTTATATCACATTTACCAGTCAATTTATTTTTAACCAAAATTTTATGAGATGTATCGTAAGGAACAGACATCTGAGTTGAAACTTCGCCAATACTCTGTCCCGCGATCATACCAACCATTTCTCCAGGTGTAACAATTGCTCTTTTATAATCCAATAAAATTGTATCAAGTAATAATGTCAACGCATTTTTATTAAATCTCTTTACAACAAGCAGTTCTTTTGGTGATAAATAATAGAAGAATAATGTTTCAAATAATTGTGTTGGTGGAGAATAATAAATTTTATTCAGTTTTTCGAAATATGATTTAATCATTTGATATGCTTCTAATGGTGTAATATCAACTAATGATGAAGAAGAAACACCACATTGTCCTTGAATATTATTTATAACATGATTAAACGCAACCGGACAATTTACATTTTTTTGTCCTTTATTATTGAATACATTTTTAATGAGGATGTCTCTTGTCTTAATCATAGTTTCAACAAGTTCATTCATAGTAACCGCAAATTCTTTTTCTTGTTTCTTAAGTCTTGTCATTGTATTTTTAAGGAAGATATTGCCAAGTGTTTTTACCTTTCCAGACTCTTCAGGAATTAAATAATGATTGTAAATATCTTGAGTACTCATTTCAACTATTGGCATTTCTTGGTCTTCAACTTTTGTAGTATCCATGCCATCATCACCATATCTAAATTGAACGATTTTATTTTTATTAGTTCTAATAGTCATATCATAATTAACCATTAAATCTTCAAGAGCTTTAATAAGTCTTCTTTGGATATAACCAGTGGTGGAAGTTTTTACTGCTGTATCAATAAGACCAACACGACCACCCATAGCGTGCATAAATAGTTCTTGTGGTGTTAAACCATTAATATAAGAACTCTCCACAAAACCACGAGCACCTGGTGAATCGTCGTATTTAGTAAAGTGTGGTAATGTTCTATGTTCAAATCCATAAGGAATACGTTTACCATCTACGTTTTGTTGACCGAGACAAGAAATCATAAATGAAATATTTAAATCTGAACCTTTGGAACCAGCTTTTACCATTTCAACGAAACGATTACCTTCTGATAAATTTTTCAAACCAATTTTACCTGCTTCTGATGTAGCTTGATTCAGAATACTATTAACTTGAGTTTCAAACTCTTCTTCATTCGTTTTTCCAGTATTATTTTCGAAAACTCCTAATTGAACTTGGTCTATTAAATTTTTTACTTCAGTTTTCTTATCAGTAATTACTTTAATAATTTTATCATTTGTTTCTTGGTTTGAAATTAAATCGCTGATACCAACACTAAATCCAGCGTTCTTCATGTATTCAGTAACAATATTTTGTAAATCATCAATAAATTTAGCGGATGCCATGTTACCAAAATCATTGCAGACACGTTGTAAAAGACCTCTGGTTCTTCCACCCAATACTCCTTTATCCATTTGGCCTTTAATATATTTACCATTTCTGATTTCAACCTTGCCTTTCATAGATAATGGGGGCATGATTTGACTTAAAATATCATAATTTGTAATTCCTCCTTCCTTCTGAATATCTTTCAAAAGTTCTTTCTCGTTCACACCATTAAACATCATGAGCAAATTCATTGCTTGTCTTGCGTTGAATCTTACATTTTCTCTTGAGAATAAGTATGAACCAAGCATTGAATCTTGATAAATACCTATAATTGATCCGTTATTTGCTGGACTGATTATTTGGTAAGGCACTGCGGCCAAATTTTTAAGTTCTGCTTCGGACTCTGGGTCCTGCGGCATATGTAAATTCATCTCCATGAAATTCCTTACCATTTCTGGTAAGGCCAGACTATACCTTATGCCTCATCAAGTTGGTTAGACTATCATATGAGACCCACAACCGTCTAGTCGTTGAACCTTCCCCATGCTCTTTACCATAACGAGTTTAGGGGCTTGGCTGCCGATTATCCAATCCTTCACTTTTTTACCATTGGGTACGATTATTAATCGTGGTCCTCATAAATGTTTCCATCTATGAGTGGTAATGAAGGCTCTAAGGAACTTCCGGTCAATTTGGTCGTGTTGCTATTTAAACACTCTTTTATTAATTTTAAAAATTCTATTGCTCTTATTTTATTTTCATCTAATGATTTCAATTCTGATGTAAATTCTATTTCTTTATTTGCTGGGATTTTAACCTGAGATAATACTATATCTTTTAATCGTATTCTCCAACCTACTTGAATTTTATTCCTGTATTTAGGAGTTACGTAATTTTCGTAATTATCTTCAATACATAAATTATATTGTAATATCCTTTTAATTCTTTTATCTGCTAATGATGTAATTATTCCAGATGATATATTTTTTCTAAAATCTATTGAAGGACTATATGACTTACAAGTTGTAGTCAAATTATAACCATTAGGTGCTAAAGAATTTAATTTAGTAATCCATTCTGATTCTAAATTGTTTGCGTCTATTTGGTTACAAATTTCTAAAACAACTATCGTAAAATTACTTGAGCCATATTTGCGAATCGATTCATCTAAACATTTACAACTATATTTAGTTTTATTGTTACCTAATGCTTCTTGTAAATGTTTGTTAAATCTACCGATTGTTCCGTGTGGTTTTAGCTTATTTCCTTTGCGTATATGGGAAATAGCTTGTCCAATATAGATTTTTTGATTAATATTATTTGTAATTTTATATATTTCAATCCACCGCAAAGATTCATCATATATTGTTTTGTCTTTTAATTCTAAATTAAAATTCATTTATTATAAGAGCATAAATTGTTTTTATATTATTACTGCTATTATTTTAAGAGTTTAAATAACTAGGGAGTTACACGCTTTTAACGCTCCCTGTTGGAGACAAGATGATTTTATCTCCGTCAAAATCAGCATTGTAAGGCTTTGTCTGCCTTTCCTTACCATTTATGGTAAGGCTGGAATACACCTTGTGCCCTATCTGGTTGGTTAGACCTTCATTTAGGACCCGTCGTCGTCTACTCTCTGAACCTTCCCCATACTCTTACCATAACGAGGTTAGGGGCTTGGCTGCCGATTATCCAATCCTTCACTTTTTTACCATTGGGTTCGGCTATTAACCGAGTTCCTCACAAATGTTTCCATAAGTGAGTGGTATTGAAGGCTCTAAGGAACTTCCGGGCAATTTGGCGACGTTGCATTCAACCTTTACGAAAGGTGGAATACTAGGGGGTAACACGCTTTTAACGCCCCCTGTTGCCGACACAAAGTCTATCGGCGACATTCATTCTAAAAGTGTCACCTCGTTTCATGATACGAGCGATATGACACATCATACTCATTCTGTGAAGAGTAGGTTGTCTGTTAAATAGAACGGCATCGCCATCCATCATATGACGATGAACGATGTCTCCTACTTCCAAGACAATAGAATTTCTGTCTAAATAATATTTTAGGGTGATTGATTCACCATTTTTCTTTTGAAGCATCTTAGCTCCAGGCCATTCATCTGGACCATTCCTTACCAATTTAGTCAAGAAATCTTTATTAATTTTGTTGACATAAACCGGTTTAGTAATATTTTTAGCAACTTTCATAGGAATACCAAGCTCGCGAATGGAAATATTCGGATCAGCAGTAATAACAGAACGAGCACTAAAATCTACACGTTTTGCCATTAAGTTGCCTCTCATTCTTCCACCCTTACCATTCAAACGATCTTTAATTGATTTTAAAGGCCTGCCTGAACGCTGAGCGACAGAAGCTACACCTGGAATTTTGTTATCCACTTGAGTAGCAACATAGTATTGTAAAACAGTAGTCCAATCCTCAATAACATTTGCTGGTGCGTTGGCTTGGATTTTTTCTTGAAGTGTTTTATTCGTTTTAATAATATTAACCAAGATGTGACTCAAGTCGTCTTCAGATCTTTGCTGTGAATCATGCTTTACAGACGGTCTTACAGCAGGCGGTGGAACTTGCATAACCTGACAAATCATCCAATCTGGTCTAGAATATACTGGACTAAACCCCATAAATGAAACATCTTCGTCTGAAATTCGCTTGAAAATTTTTAAAACCATTTCAGGTGTAAGTTTAACAATAATTGGTTCAGATTCAGCTTCTTCGCCCTTCCATTCAGCATAAATAGTTGCTAAGCCTTCTTTTCTAATTTTATTTGGTTGAAGACATCCGCAACCATCTTCTGTATCTTCACCACAACGCTTCATTTTACTTGCCAAAGCAAATACATATTTCCATCTTGTATCACCTTGAAGCTTTAATGCTTGTTTAAATTTTTCCTTACTAACCAATAATTTACTACATTTAAAGCAAACACATCTCAACACTTTTTGAATCGTATTTAAGTATTGAATATAGAAGACTGGTCTAGACAATTCGATATGTCCGGAATAACCAGGTGTTTGCATATAATCCAGACCATCAGTCGGACAAATTAGTCCTGGTTCTAAAACACCCATTCTAGGATCAAATAATCCACCAATGACTGGTTTATTATTGATATAGGTGTCTCTGCTTGTAATTTCAGCCACAGAACTCTTTCTGATTTCATCCGGAGATAGTATACTAAATTGGATCCCAACGACCTTGGAGATATTCATTGAATTATAATTTGAATTTGTAAATTTCGACATCTCTTATAATATATG
>Ga0255180_1000416_pt1 | contig 14837 bp, 13 predicted proteins | sample Atl_Colum_RepB_8_FD_189933 | JGI IMG/M metagenome (GOLD analysis project Ga0255180, IMG submission 189933) | Freshwater microbial communities from Altamaha River, Georgia, United States - Atl_Colum_RepB_8d | ecosystem: Environmental > Aquatic > Freshwater > River | place: USA: Georgia... | reverse complement strand
GGCCTGTTCCTCCTCGTGGTGGTGAAGAAGTCGTCAAGGTCACTGAATTATCCAAAGTATGGCAATTAAAAGATGGCCGTGAAAAAAATGTTTTCTCGAATGCGACAGCTTTGGTGAAACGGGGCGATCGCGTTGCGGTTGTGGGTGTCAACGGTGCGGGTAAATCGACATTTTTAAAAATTGTGACAGGGCAAACGGATCCAACCAGTGGTATTTGCCAAGTCGGAGCCAGCATTTCAACAGGATATTTTTCGCAAAATTCTTTGGATGTCTTGGATCCTAAAAAAACAATCTTACAAGAAGTTGAAGCGCGAGTGCCGCATTCAAGTATTGGCAGCATCCGCAGTTTGTTAGGGGCGTTTTTATTTTCTGGCGAAGAAGTTGAAAAGAAAATTTCAGTTTTGTCGGGTGGTGAAAAATCACGTGTTCTATTGGCGTGTATTCTATCTCACCCAGTGAATTTCCTAGTGCTGGATGAGCCCACGAACCATTTGGATATTAAATCGCGCGAAGTGCTTTTAAAAGCCATCAAGGACTTTCCTGGCACTGTCATGATGGTATCGCATGATCGTTATTTCTTGCGTGAAATTACTACTCGAGTTTTTGAAATCGATAAGAATCAGTTGACCACCTATGATATGACCTATAACGAATACCTGGAAAGAAAAGCACGAGTATAAAAAATGATCAGTACAGTGAATGTTTCGCTCAGATATGGCGATAAAAAATTATTCGAAGATGCCACCGTTAGTTTTACTCCGGGTAATTGCTATGGTCTTATTGGAGCCAACGGCGCTGGGAAGTCGACCTTCTTAAAGATCTTATCCAAGGAAATCGAGCCGAACACGGGCGAAGTTGTGATGCCCAAAGACGCCAGACTTTCGATTTTAAAACAAAATCATTACGAATTTGATGAAACTCCGGTTTTGAAAACTGTTTTGATGGGAAACCACAAATTGTTTTCAATTATGGAAGAAAAAGAAAAAATTTATTCTAAGCCTGATTTTTCAGATGCCGATGGTGAACGTGCCAGCGTTCTTGAAATGCAATTCGCGGAAATGAATGGCTACGAAGCTGAATCCGAAGCGGGAACGATGTTAGCTGGTTTAGGTATTTCCGAAGATTTACACCAAAAGCTGGTCAAAGAATTAACCAACGCTGAAAAGGTCAAAGTCCTTTTGGCGCAGGCTCTTTTTGGACAACCTGATATTTTATTATTAGATGAGCCTACGAATAACTTGGATATTTATGCGATCAAGTGGTTACAAGATTTTTTAATGAATTTTAAAAACACTGTCATCGTCGTATCGCATGATCGTCATTTTTTGAATACGGTGTGCACACATATTGCCGATATTGATTACGGCAAAGTTACAGCATTTACTGGGAATTACGATTTTTGGTTACAAGCCAGTGAATTGCAACAGCGTTTGATGTCAGATCAAAACAAAAAAAGTGCTGAAAAGGCCGAAGAACTAAAAGCCTTTATCGCGCGTTTCAGCGCGAATGCTTCGAAATCCAGTCAAGCTTCGTCACGTCAAAAACAATTGGAAAAATTAACTTTCAACGAAATGCCCGCATCCAGTCGTAAACGACCGTTTGTGAATTTTGATTCTTTGCGCGAGGCCGGTCAGGATATTTTGACAGTCAAAGATCTGTCCTACAAATTAGAAGGCCAGACTATTTTAGATAAAGTCAGCTTTACCCTCAGACGGGGAGACAAAGTTGTTTTGCTGGGTAAAAACGATTTAGCAAAAACAATTTTACTGGATATTTTGAATGAAAAAATAAAACCTGATTCAGGTACAATCAACTGGGGGATTACAATTACTAAATCCTATTTGCCAGCGGATAATTCAGAATATTTTCAAAATTCAGAACTGGATTTGGTGAATTGGCTTCGTCAATACTCGACGGATAAGGACGAATCATTCGTTCGTGGTTTTTTAGGAAAAATGCTTTTTGGCGGATCCGAAGCTTTGAAAAAATCAAATGTTTTATCCGGCGGAGAAAAAGTGCGCTGTATGCTTTCTAAAATGATGTTGTCGGGCGCCAACGTACTAATGTTTGATGGCCCTACAGCTCACTTGGATTTAGAAAGTATTTCTGCTGTGAATGACGGGATGAAAAAATTTAAAGGAACCATTTTGTTTACTTGTCACGATCATGAATTAGTTCAAACGACAGCGACGCGAATTATTGAAATCGAAGATGGAAAAATCAAAGATGATCGTAATTGTACTTACGAAGAATATTTAGGGATCCGCCCGAAATAGAGCTGATCCCATCATCCATTTTTTTATTTTACAATTTCGGCCAGTTTGGTAGCCAGATTTTGGAAAGCGATGGCTTCCACTGAATCAGGATAGCTTTCAACAATCGGAATGCCGGCTTCTGAACCCAAACTGATGTTCGGATTAAAAGGCACTTCGACTAATTTGTTTAAATTTTTATTTTTCAAGTAACTGTCAATTTCACCCTTTGGAAAAAGGGCGATTTTTTCCTGATTAACAGGATTGATCATGTGGGACATGTTCTCTACAACACCGGCAATCGATACGCCTGTTCGTTCGAACATATCGATAGCTTTTTTAGCATCAATCAGTGAAATATTTTGTGGAGTTGTTACAACGACAGCCGAGCTGACTGGAACTTTTTGTACAAGCGATAACTGGACGTCACCGGTGCCAGGTGGCATGTCGATAATTAGATAATCCAAATCGCCCCACTGAACATCGCGGAAAAATTGATCCATGGCTTTAAATAACATGGGTCCGCGCCAGACAACGGCAGATCCTTCCTCGACAAGAAAACCGATACTCATCAGTTTAATGCCCAGGCGTTGAAGGGGTTCTATTTGATTGTTTTGATTAATCATGGGTTTTTGGTTCAAAGCACCCATCATACGGGGGATTGAAGGTCCATAGATATCAGCATCAAGTAAGCCGACATTACCATACTTTTTAAGTGCCAGGGCCAAGTTCGTTGAAACGGTGCTTTTGCCGACACCACCTTTTCCGGATGCGACAGCGATAATTTTTTTAACACCTGGAATGGACTTCTGTTGGTCAAACGGATTTGTAGCCATAATGAGACTCCTTCGAGATCTTTTCTTTACAAAACTATGAACTCCTTTAATAATTAATTTATCGTGAACAGCCAACAGCTTTTCTTTATAAATCTAATTTTGGGACTTATTTTGCTAGTTTATTTCTGGCTTGGCCGATCTTCTAAGCAAAAATCTCCAACACGGTTGAATTTAAAGGCGCAATCCACGGAAGAACCAGATGTGAAATTGTCTGTATTGGCCTCTTCGGTCAATACGACGCAGCCCGCTCAGTTGGCGGGAAGTTCTTCTGCACCAACGGTTTTAGAGGCCGAGGTCGTATCAGAAACGCGGACGACTGCAAACAAATCCCGAGAATTGAACCTGTATTTTATGTACAATGGGCACGACTGGGAAGCACATGATGTTTTAGGTATCCCTCGCGGAGCCAGTTTGCCAATTGCCACACAAGCGTATCAGGAGTTGGTTAAAAAATCAGACCCTTCAACATTTGAATTTTACGAAGCGGCTTATAATACGATTTTAAAAAAACGTCGCGCCGACAGACTGTGATGAAAGAAAACGGATGAACTTAGCACTTATTGAACGCGCGCTGAAAACCCTTAGATACCCACAAATTTGGTTGTGTCTGTTTTTACCATTGATTGTTTCTGTTATTTTTGTTTTATCGACAGTCATTTTTTTCTGGTTCGATTTATTTCAATTAGTGACATCAATCACATCCCAACCGATGCAATCTGTGGTGATGTGGTTTAACAGTTGGCTTCCACATTCGCTTTTTCAAATGATCCTGCAACTGAAAGAGCCGATTGTGCTCATGCTGTTTATTTTGTTTGTCATTGCAGCTGCGCTGCCATTGGTGATTGCGCTGACGACGGCTATTTCTTCATTGGTTTCGTCCACTTATTTAGTTCATTTTTTAGCACGAAATGATTTTTCAATTTTGCAACCGCAGGGGCGTTCTGTGTTGATTGGTTCCATGTGGAATGGCTTGGTTTATTCTGTTTTGTATATTTTAATTTGGGTGATCTGTATTCCCATTTTTATTTTTCTGCCGTTTGGTTTTGTGTTATCGGTGATTTTGACGGCTTGGTATTATCGTCAAGTCAGCAGCTATGATATATTAAGTTACTGGTGTACCGATGACGAGATCCGAAAAATCAAAGATCAAACGCAGACGACTTCGTTGATCGTGAGTTTTGTGGGGTCTTTGTCATTAATTATGCCGCTGGCATTTGTCTTTACACCTGTGATCGTGAATATTTTGTTGATTCAATTTTACGGTCAGAAACTGCAAAGTTTGCGTTACCCTGAATCGGTTGGAAGCGATACTTTGTAATGAAAGTTTCCGTCTTGGCCAAGCCCAATTCCCGCAAAGAAGGCATTGAAACTCAGCCTGATGGCGTTTTAGTCGTGCGTGTGAACGCCGTTCCCGAAGACGGCCGGGCGAACGAACGCATTATTGAATTGTTAGCTGACCACTTTCAAGTTCGAAAATCACAGATCGAACTTAAAAGCGGTCATCGTGGAAAACACAAGATTTTTGAAATCCTTTAGTGTTTGGTTTGAATCATTAAATCGGCGATCAATTTTGAAAATCGCGCCGGATTTGGCACGGAATTTCCTTCGGATAATAAAGCTTGATTGAAAAGAATTTCAGACCAGTTTTGTACTTTTTCTTCAGGTGCAGATAACATGACTTCGAATAACGGGTGCTGTGGATTGATTTCTAAAATACGTTTTGATTCCTGGGCTTTGTTTTCACCCATTTGCGATAGAATTTTATGCATATGCGCTGACAGATCATTCTGAGCTGAAACCAAACACACCGGCGTTTCAGTCAGGCGATCTGAAATCACCACATCTTTAACTTGTTCAGATAAAATTGTTTTCATCTTTTCCATCAAAGGTTGAAATCTTTCGGTTTGTGCTTTTTTAACAGTTTCTTTTTGTTTTTTCTCTTCCTCAGTGTCTAGATCCAGACCTTCCTGAGTAATTGAAACTAATTTTTTATCTTTGAATGTCGTCAAACCTTGAGTCACCCATTCATCAACAGCATCTGTTAATAATAAAACTTCGTAATTTTTTTCTTTCAATTTTTCTAAATACGGAGAATGTTGGATCGCTTCCAAACGTTCGCCCGTAATGTAATAGATGTCTTTTTGTTGTGGCTTCATGCGTGCAACATATTCATCTAATGTAGACCATTGATCTGAAGCAGTGGATTTGAACAATAACAAATCTTGGATTTTTTCTTTTTGTGAAGGATCCAAAGGAATCCCTTCTTTTAAAGTCAGGCCAAATTCATTCCAAAAATTTTCGTAATCTTTGCGATCTTTGGTCAGCCAATCTTTTAAAGTATTAAAAATTTTGCTGACGATGTTTTTGCGAATTTGTGTCACCAGGCGATCTTGTTGTAATAACTCACGCGATACATTCAATGACAGATCGCTGGAATCAACCAAACCTTTTACGAACCGTAAATACGGAGGCAACAAATCTTTGCAGTGATCCATGATAAAAACACGCTTGATATAAAGGCTCAGGCCAAATTCGTAGTCCTTCATCATGTAATTCCAAGGTTTTTTGCTTGGAATATAAAACAACGATGTAAATTCAGTGACGCCTTCGGCTTTGAAGTGAACATGCTTCGCTGGTGGATTCCAATCATGAGTCAAGTGCTGGTAAAATTCAGTGTATTCTTCGGCTTTGATTTCCGAAGGGGATTTTAACCAAAGTGCTTTTTGGCTGTTCAAAGTCTGATCTTCAAAAGTTGTTTCGTTTTCTTTTTTGACTTCGACTTTCATTTTGATCGGCCACGACACAAAGTCGCTGTATTTTTTAACTAAACTTTTTAAAGTCCATTCGTCCGTAAAATCCTGAGGCGCTTCGGTCGAACCGTCTTCGTGCTGTGTGGATTCGAATTTTTTCAATTTTAAAGTAATTGTGGTTCCAGTTCCTTCTGGGCGTGCCGCCGTATCAACTGTGTACGTTCCGTCTCCATTGGACTCCCAAACAGTGCCCACAGTTGTGCCTGCCTTTTGTGTGTGCAGAGTCACTTTTTCGGCAACCATAAAGGCCGAATAAAAACCAACACCAAATTGTCCGATCAATTCAGGTTTGGATTTCATTTCTTGGTTCATTTGTGAAAAGGCTTTAGTGCCAGATTTTGCAATAGTGCCTATAAATTGGGTCACTTCTTCGGGTGTCATCCCGATGCCCGTGTCCATAATTTTCAATGTTTGATCATTTTTATTAGTTTCTAGACGAATTTCGAAAGGGTTCTGGTCGCTGGTTAAAGCAGGGTTGGTTAAGCTTTCAAATTTTAATTTATCTAACGCATCGGATGCGTTGGAAATCAGCTCTCGGATGAAAATTTCTTTTTGTGAATAAAGTGAGTGAATCACGATATCTAATAATTGCTTAATTTCTGCATTAAAACTTTGAGTTGTCTTTGACATTGAATGACCTCCTGTAAAATCGAACTTAAATTGGTGGCTGGCCGCGAAATTGTCAAGCTAGTGGAGCTAAAATTCTAGGTGGGTTTATTTAGGGCATTGCGCCATACAGGACAAGTAAAATGCCTAAGAAATTTGACCAAATTAAGAGGGGGCGATAGCCTTTTAGATAAGTCAAAAAAATACATTTTTTTCGGTCACATCCAGTGACAAGAAAGGTTCTCATCATGTCAGAAGCGCAATCACCCACATCACAACCAGAAGTTCGTCGTCTCAAAGATTTAAACACACTGGTCAGTTTATCAAAACGTCGCGGTTTTGTTTTTCAAAGCTCGGAAATTTATGGCGGCCTTGGTAGCTGTTGGGACTATGGCCCCTTGGGATCATTAATGAAACTGAATGTGAAACGCGCTTGGTGGAACACAATGACTCGCCGATCTGACATCGTGGGATTAGATGCGGCTATTTTAATGCATCCAACAGTTTGGAAAGCCTCTGGTCACGTCGATGGTTTTTCAGACCCTTTAGTGGATTGCAAAGATTGTAAAACACGTTTTCGTGCTGATAACACGGAATCTTATTTAACTAAAAAACAATGTCCGACTTGTGGTGGAAAAAATCTTTCCGAAGAACGTCAATTCAACTTGATGTTTAAAACTCATATGGGTCCATTGGAAGACACCGGCAGTGTTGTTTACTTGCGTCCAGAAACGGCTCAGGGACATTTTGTGAATTTTCAAAATTGCCAGCAATCCAGCCGTTATAAAATTCCATTCGGTATTGCCGCGATCGGAAAATCATTCCGTAACGAAATCACTCCAGGAAATTTTATTTTCCGTACGCGTGAATTTGAACAAATGGAAATGCAATATTTTGTTAAACCAGGAACAGATGAAAAATATTTCGAAGAATGGAAAGAAGCTCGTAAAAAATTCTATTTAAAATACGGTATCCGCGAAGAAAATATTAAATTCAAAGAACATGATAAATTGGCGCACTATGCGCGAGCTGCTTTTGATATTGAATACAAATTTCCAATGGGCTTTTCAGAATTGGAAGGGATTCATAATCGTTCTGACTTTGATTTGACTCAGCATTCAAAGTTTTCTGGTAAAAATTTGGAATATTTTGACGAAGCTTCAAAAGATAAATTTATTCCTTACGTGATTGAAACAGCTGTGGGCTGTGATCGTTTGTTTTTAGCATTTATGTGTGATGCTTATCGCGAAGAAGTGACTTACAGCAAAGATGAATCGGGTAAAACCAGCGAAGATGTTCGCGTGGTCCTAGGATTACATCCAGATATTGCTCCGATTAAAGCCTGTGTTTTACCGTTATCGAAAAAAGACGAGCTTTCAGTTCCGGCTATGAAATTACGTGATCAATTGGCCGAAGATTTTGATGTTTCTTATGATGAAACGGCTTCGATTGGTAAACGTTACCGTCGCCAAGATGAAATCGGAACTCCGTTTTGTATTACTTATGATTTTGATTCGATCAACGATCAGGCCGTGACGGTTCGTCACCGTGATCAAATGACCCAAGAGCGCATCAAGATTTCTGAATTGAATGCTTACATCGCTGGAGCGCTTAAAAGATTTTAATATTTAACACAAGGGAGACTCGTGTGAATCAAAAATTAACTCAACCAGAAAAATTTGTTTACTTCTTTGCAGCAGGTGAAGCTGAGGGAAATGCACAAATGAAAAATACTTTGGGCGGCAAAGGCGCTAACTTGGCTGAAATGACAGCTTTGGGTTTGCCAGTTCCTCCGGGGTTTACAATTTCAACAGAAATTTGCGCTCATTTTTACAATGAAGGCGGAAAATTACCAGAATGGGTCAAGGCTGATGTCAACAAAGCCCTGAGCCGTGTTGAAAATAAAATCGGTAAAAAATTTGGCGACGATCAAAATCCACTTTTAGTCAGTGTTCGTTCGGGAGCTCGTGCCTCGATGCCCGGAATGATGGATACTATTTTAAACTTAGGTTTGAATGATAAAACGGTCGAAGGATTAGCGAAAACCTCAAATAACCCGCGCTTTGCTTGGGATTCGTATCGTCGTTTTATTCAAATGTATTCGGACGTCGTCATGGGAATGAATTCTTCGTTACTGGAAGTCACTCTCGAGGATTTAAAAGCCGAAAAAGGAATTCATAACGACACGGAATTAACAACCGAAGATTTAAAAAAATTAGTTACCAAATTCAAAGACATGGTTAAGCAAATGACAGGTCAAGTTTTTCCTGCGGATCCGTACGAACAATTATGGGGCGCGGTCAGCGCCGTATTCCGCAGTTGGAATACGCCGCGTGCGATTACATACCGTGAATTGCATCACATTCCTGCGGAATGGGGAACTGCGGTCAATGTTCAATCGATGGTGTTTGGAAATTTGGGTGATGATTCAGCGACGGGTGTTGCTTTTACGCGTGACCCCAGCACGGGCGAAAAGAAATTTTACGGCGAGTTTTTAGTGAATGCTCAGGGTGAAGACGTTGTTGCAGGAATTCGCACACCTCAGCCTATTTCTATTTTACGCGAAATTATGCCTGCCGCTTATCAGGATTTAGAAACGATTTACAAAAAATTAGAAACTTATTTCAAAGACATGCAGGACATTGAATTCACAATTGAAAAAAACAAATTGTGGATGTTGCAAACACGCAATGGCAAACGCACAGCCAAAGCCGCGTTGCAAATTGCATGTGATATGATCGATGAAAAATTAATTACTCCAGAAGAAGCTTTGCTGCGGATTGAGCCAGGATCTTTAGATCAATTATTACATCCTACTTTAGATCCTAAGGCGCAAAAAACAACTTTGGCTAAAGGTCTTCCGGCCAGCCCTGGTGGCGTCTGCGGACAAATTGTATTTACGCCCGAGGACGCTGTTGAGTATAAAGAAAAAGGTCACAAAACAATTTTAGTCCGTGTGGAAACATCCCCTGAAGACATTGCGGGAATGGTGGCGTCTGTGGGAATTTTAACTTCGCGCGGAGGTATGACTTCGCATGCGGCCGTTGTGGCCCGTGGTATGGGTAAATGCTGTGTTGCTGGTTGCGCTGAGATTGATGTTGACTATCACCAAGAGCAGATGCGCGTGAAAGGTTACGTCCTTAAAAAAGGGGATGTGATTACTTTAGATGGCAGCACGGGTGAAGTTTTCTTGGGTGAAGTAAAAACAATTGAACCTAAATTGGATGGAACATTTGATCGTTTGATGAAAATGGCCGATTCAGTTCGTCGTATGAAAGTCCGTACCAACGCGGATACACCCAAAGATGCCCAGACAGCTCGAACGTTTGGCGCTGAAGGCATCGGTTTATGCCGTACTGAGCACATGTTTTTCGGCGCGGATCGCATTGATGCCGTTCGTGAAATGATTATTTCTGAAACTAAGCAAGAGCGCGAAAAAGCTCTTGCTAAAATTTTACCGATGCAGCGGGATGATTTTTATCAATTATTTAAAATCATGGAAGGTTTTCCAGTGACAATTCGTTTGTTGGATCCGCCTTTACATGAATTTGTTCCGCACACCGAAGAAGAAATTCAAGAATTAGCTGTCCGTATTAAATATGATGTGAATCGTTTGCGTAACAAAGTTCAATCGTTGCATGAATTCAATCCGATGTTAGGTCATCGGGGTTGCCGATTAGCGATTACTTTCCCTGAAATTTACCAGATGCAGTCACGTGCTATTGCAGAAGCGGCAGCTCAGTTAACTAAAGAAGGCATGAAATTAGTTCCTGAAATTATGATTCCGCTAGTTGCGACTGAAAAAGAATTAAATACTTTGCGTGCTCAAACGATTGAAGTCGTTGAAAAAGTAAAAAAAGAAACAAACACGCAGTTTGATTATTTAGTGGGAACAATGATCGAATTACCGCGTGCGGCGGTGACAGCCCATGAAATTGCACGTCACGCAGATTTTTTCAGTTTCGGAACCAATGATTTAACACAAACAACTTTGGGATTGTCGCGGGATGATGCGGGTCGGTTTTTAGGTAGCTATGTCAGCCAAGGAATTTTCGCCAAAGATCCATTTGTCAGCATTGATCAAGTGGGTGTGGGGACATTGGTTAAGACAGGTGTTGATTTAGGTCGTCAAACGAAAGGCAATTTGAAGGTCGGCGTTTGCGGAGAACACGGTGGTGATCCTGATTCGATCGAATTTTTTGAGATGGTGAATTTAGATTACGTCAGTTGTTCGCCTTTCCGTGTACCGATCGCCAGACTTGCAGCTGCGCGAGCGACTTTGAAAAGGAAATCTAAATAATTATGAAAAAAATCATCTTGTTGGCAGTGTCATTGGTTTTAAGTTCATGTACTAATTTTTGGATTCGCCAAGAATGCAAAGATTATAACTGGTATCAATTGGGTTACGATGCGGCGATGCGTGGGGAACGCGCATCGAACGACGCAAAAATCATGCGTTGTCGCAGTGCTGAAGCTGAAATGTCAGAATCACAAATTGATACGGGATTTAAAGCTGGAATGGCCAGATACTGTCAGCCGGATACGGCTTACCAAATTGGTAAACAAGGTGAAACTTTGAATTACGATTTTTGTGATTCGAATATTCTGGGAACGATGAAAAGACGTTTCCAAGAAGGTAATACAGCCTATTGCAAAGACGGATACACAGCCGGCCAAACGGGGATCAAATATAAAAATGTCTGTTCTGCTGAGCTTGAAAAAATATTTATGCCTGAATACAAAAAAGGACGTAAAAAGTTTTTATTAGGAAAAATCGAGGCTGCTGAAATCGAACGTCGTGAAGTGAATTTGGAATTAGATCGCGTTTCTTATGAAAAACGCATCGTCGATCAGCGTTTGTCTATTTTACCGCTCGTGCAAGACGGTCAAAAAGATCCTTACTTTTCCGAGCGTTCGAATTTAAATAGCCAATCCAGCTCACTCAGTTCAAGACTTTCCAGTGTTCGTTACAAAAAAGAAAACTTGGATCGTCAAATTCAGGAATTTCGTGCTGAAAGCGCGGCGCTTGATTAGATCATGCGCCATTATTTAGATCTGAATTTAAACGAATTGATCGATCTGAATAAAAAAATTCGTCATGCTTTGGTGACGAATTCATTGTCGCCCGAACATCAATTATTTTGTCAAATCTATGAAGATTTTCTATTGGGTAATACTGAAAAATTGTCTGCCTATGCAGAATCAGTTTCAGCCAGTCGTTGTTCGGGTTTAAAAAATAATTATCAGCTCAAGCTCGCTATTCGGAAATCTGAATACACAACTGTGGATTTAGCTTTTTATAAAAATTGTATTCAATCCGAGTCTGATCCTTATTTTAAAGCGGAAATGGCTTTTTCGTTGGCACGAATTTATGAAAATTTGGAAAACTGGACGGCTGCCGCCAATGAATATGAATTGGCTTCAGTCCAATTTCAAAATTTAAACTGTCATTTCAAGGCACAAAAATGTGCGCTCAATAGTTTATGCAGTTTATATAATATCCATCAGGAATACCAACTGGTATATAAATACGAAATTTTACTTCAGAAAACTATTGAAATTCAAAATTGGGATACAGCTGCGATGGTGGCCAATAATATTTCCAGGATCTATTTGGCCAGAAATGCCAATCAAACAGCGCTTAAATTTAATGAACAAGCTTTGCAATATTCACCCCACACGACTTTGTTGAATCAGCATCTGATTAAACTGCATCAAATTAAAATCAATATCGCTATGGGAAATTTGGGTTCGGTAAATCAAATGGTCGAAGAACTGAATCTGAGCCCATTTCCACAGGTAGTGAATTCACTAAAGTTACTAATGCAGTATCAGACGACAGTGGTTCCGGCAGAATTACCTGAATCGGATCGGGTCAGTTTATCCAAGGATTATAAACTGTCGAAATCGGAAGGACAGATTTATGATTTACTATTTGCAAAACAAAAAGTTTCATTAAATGAAGCGATCGATTTATTATTCGGTCAAAAGATCGATCATGACTCGGCGATGAATCGTTTAGGTAATTTGCTTTTTCGAGTCCGCAAAAAAACAAATTTGCGGATCGAGATCAAAGACCAGGAAATTGTCCTTATTAAATAGCTTTTAAAAATTCTAAGTCCTTCTAATTTCAATAAAATCAAGGGTTGTTTCATAGTTTAAGCTATGAATGACAATACAGATTACATCGAAAAGGTAAAAAAAGAATTTGAACGTCGTAAAAGTAAAAATAAAAGCTATTCTTTGCGCGCTTATGCTCGCGATCTGGGGATCAGCCCTTCGTATTTAAGTAAACTATTTAAATACAAAGTCCCAGCGACCGAGGGGGTTATAAAGAGGTATAAGCGTTTAAATTTATGTCTAGGTGGCTAATGAATCAATATGACGAGGCGCAAACTCGCATGTAATTGTTGCTGCAAGGGCTTTGCTTTAATAACCTTTAACTGTGAAAATAAAAATCTTAGCTTTTAATCATAAATTTAATTTTATTTTCGCGATCTTGTTTTTGAATTGTCTTGTTTTCAGTTTGTATCAAAAATATGACATCTATTTTTGGCTGTCAGTGTATTTTGTTTATTTTCTCAGTTTTGGATTAGGTGTTGGAATGACTTTACATCGAGTCATTTCACATTCGGCGGCAAAAATCCCGAAACCTCTTTTATATTTTTTTGCATATCTTGGATCTATTTCGCAGTCGGGGCCGCCTTTAAAGTGGCTGGTGGGGCACAATCTGCATCATCAATTTGCTGATACCCCAAAAGATCCCATTCTGCCTACGTTGAAAGGTTTGAATCATTTGCTGGGGCAGTTTAATCCCGTTGCAGAGTCCGAATTTACCAAAATACTGCTTGTGAATGCGCAATCGCCGTTTTTTAAGGATCGCTTTTTGAAAAGCTTGGACGACTATCATTACTTTTACACACTGATTACTTACTTGGTGTGTTTCGTATTTTTTGGCATCAAGGGGGTTTGTATTTTTGTTTTAGGGAATATCGGCGCCCTGGCTGGAACCAGTATCATTACATATTTAGCGCATGTGAAAAAGTTGGGGTCGTCAGACCATGTGATGCCTAATAGCAGTGTTAATATGTATGGGTTGTTTTTATTTTTTTTCGGCGAAGAAATTCATAACAATCATCACGCACATCCAAAAGCAATTTCAAATTCAGAGCAGCCTTTACAAGTTGACATCATTGGATCCATTTTAAATTTGATTAAAACGTAAATTGTCTATTTTTTTGACGTTATTTTTTTTATTCAACACTATTTATTAAACTGTGCAAACTCGCTATTGGTCCAGTCGAAATAAGGACGATAAGGTGTGTATGAAGAATCGAAAATATATTTTAGGTCTGCAGTTTATTTTTGTGTTGTTGTTATTTGGTATGGATCAATGGACAAAAAAAAATATTCATGTTTTGAACCAGATTTTTTCATATTGGATTTCATTTCAAGAGGTCAAAAATACAGGAGTCGTTTTAGGGTTTCTAGGACAAGAATCAGATTTTTTAAATATAGTTGGTGTTAATACACTAGGTGCTGTTTTGATTTTATTATATGCATTGTTTTTTTATTACAATCGTACGAATCGCATTTGGATTCATTTTGGAGTCGCTTTTGTTTTTGCAGGCATATTTGGTAATTGGTTCGATCGTTTTACGAATCATTATGTCATTGATTTTTTGGTTATTACAATTACAGCGAACACGAAATTAGTCATCAATCTGGCCGATATCTATATATGGTTGGGATTTGTCATGATTGTTTCTCAGGGTAAATACTTTGAAAATATTTTTTCTAAGTTATCCTTCGCGGGGCAAAAGACGATAACCTATATGCAACTAAAAAATAAATTTTACAATGTCTTTGGTGTGTTGGTATTAAAAACAGGATTTATAATTTTTGTTTTTTCCTATTCGTTTTTAAAAGTGGTTTTGTCACTGAATCAGTTTAATTTAAAACCTGAAATCGAAAATCAAATTCTAGATATTTATTGGTGGAGTTTTTTATCACTAATTACTTTTATCGCGGTATTATACTGGCTGGCAGCGCAGCTCGTTGTGCAAAGAATCATTGTCTCAAATCAAAACGTCCAAGAATGAAATGTTCATGGATTTGACGTCTGAATTATTTCGACTAACAGTTCGACGGCGTAGATATCAAAATTATTTAAAATCAATGTAAATACCTATTTTTCATTCAGGAATATTCGTTCGGACCGATAAAATATATATCGATCGGGGAATGATATGAACTATGCACATTTTAACAAATACATTCTGATATTATCATTGTTACTATCGACAGGAGCTTTTTTTCAAAATTGTTCCAAG
>Ga0255180_1000414_pt1 | contig 14964 bp, 16 predicted proteins | sample Atl_Colum_RepB_8_FD_189933 | JGI IMG/M metagenome (GOLD analysis project Ga0255180, IMG submission 189933) | Freshwater microbial communities from Altamaha River, Georgia, United States - Atl_Colum_RepB_8d | ecosystem: Environmental > Aquatic > Freshwater > River | place: USA: Georgia... | reverse complement strand
TTGTAATTTAATGTTTACTTTATGAATACGTTTATGCAACGTTTTCATGGCTTTTCTGTAAGAGCCAATCAACGAAAACAAAGCATTGTCTTCAAGTTCGATTTCATCATCAGCCACTTCAATTTTTTCACGGAATCCACGCGCCCAAGTATCACGATTCAACAAAGGACGTTCGTAAAGCGACTTCGCCGCTTCTTTGAATTTTTCGTATTCCAATAATTTTTGAACCAGCTCTTTACGTGGATCAACCGTTTCAACGATTTCACCGTTTTCATCGTACTGAGGCAAAAGCATTTTAGATTTAATATGAATGAGTGTGGCAGCCATGGCCACGAATTCACCAGCGACTTCGAGGTCGAATTCTTTCATCAGTTTGATGTAATCAAGATACTGCTTGGTAATTTCGACAACATTAATATTAAAAATATCCATTTCTTCTTTACGGATTAAATAAAGAAGTAAATCCAATGGACCTTCAAATTGTTGCAACTGGACGCGAATACTCATTTCAATTCTTTCTTTTAATTAAGCTATTTTAACTTCATCCAAGCTTTCACTTGGTCCAAGTTTTTTCTCGCTTCCGTACGAGCTTTTTCGCATCCTGCATGAATAATTGAATCAAGCGTTTGCGGGTTATTCAACAACTCTTTTTTCTTTTCGCGCGGAATTTTTGTTTTTTCTTCGATATTTGCACAAAGTTTAGCTTTACAGTCACCACAGCCAATTCCAGCCGTTGTACAACCTTCGACCACCCATTTTTTATCCTGTTCCGAAGAATACAATTTATGGAATGAAAAAACGGTGCATCTTTCAGGATTTCCCACATCTTCGCGACGTAAACGCTGTGAATCCGTCAACATCGAGTTTACTTTTTTCTTTAAAGTTTTCTCGTCTTCGGTCATCAAAAGCCCGTTGCCGTAGGATTTGCTCATTTTACGACCGTCTAACCCAGGAACTAACGGAGTTTCCGTCAACAAAGCTTGTGGTTCCGGAAATTTTCCTTTGTACAGATGATTAAATCGACGAATGATTTCACGGGTTAATTCCAAATGCGCCACTTGATCTGCTCCCACGGGCACTTTTTCACCACGATACAAAGCAATATCAGCGGCTTGCAAAACTGGATACATAAAGCGTCCCAGATTGTGCGTGTCACTGGCTTTGGCCTCCTCTTCGGCATCTTTCCACGTTGGAACGCGTTCTAACCAACCCATCGGAGTCAGATTAGCAAAGTGCATAAACAATTCGATATGCTCGGGTACCATCGATTGAATAAAAATCGTATTTTTTTCGGGATCTAATCCCCAAGCAATCAAATCCGCGTAAATATCACGGTTGAATTGCGAAATTTCATGTGAATTTTTATAAGCTGTCGTCAAACCATGCAAATCCATCACACCGAAAAAACACTGATGATCGCTTTGCAACTTTAACCAATTATGAACAGCTCCCCAATAATTGCCGACGTGCAACTGGCTGGTTGTACGACAACCTGACATGATTCGAGGCAAACGAACTGGTTTTACAACTTCTGGGGCTGAACTCATAACATACTTCCAATACCGACAAAATTCATTAAATGATTAAACACAAAAAAGACTGGGATTCTTAAAAAACTCAGGGCTCCGGCGATCAACAAAACCATCAAAATCATGCTCGAGATGTGTTCGTTTTGTTCCAACTTATAATTTAAAGACGCGGGTAAGAAACGCGCCAAGACTTTACCGCCATCCAACGGATGGAGTGGGATAATATTAAACACAGCCAGAAACAAATTCGTCAGAATAAACATTTGAAACAACGCGCCTAACGAAGACGTGTAGCCAGCAAAGACAGGCATCCGTACCACAAAATACAAAATCACGGCGCCGACGATGGCCAGTAAAACGTTTGATAATGGACCGGCCAAAGCAATCCAAAACATATCCGTTCGAACATTTTTTAAATTTCTGGCATCCACAGGAACTGGTTTGGCCCAGCCAAAAAATAAAGGAATACCAAAAACAATCGATGAGATCGGTAAAAGAAAAGTTCCAATCGGATCCGCATGCGCAAAGGGATTCATTGTCAATCGACCTAAGCGTTCAGCTGTATTATCACCGCGCCATTTCGCCACGAGGCCATGAGCAAATTCATGGAAGCAAAGTGCAAACAAAAACGGTACAAAAAACAAAGCTAATTTACTGCCGATTTCAAAAATATCCAAAACGGACTCCCTTCAGTTTTGAATAAATCGTAACAAAAACCAGACTCTTGTCGAGTTAAAATTATGAAAAATCAGCAATTAAATTAGGCATTTGCCAGGATCGCTTAGCCGTTGTTCATTTCAACAAAATAACGCAATCTTTATTGCTCATTGCCTGAAATAAAAATATATTCGCAAGTGAATTTTAAAAAGGAGAACTCTCATGTCAGTTGAAAACTCAAGACCAGCTCTTACGCAATTTTCCGAAGACGAAATCGCTTTCCGCGAAGCCGTTGCGCAATTTGCCGAATCTGAAATTAAACCACATGTTACACACATGGACGAACAGGCTCAGATGAAACCAGAAATCGTTTCAAAATTATTTGAAATGGGTTTGATGGGAATTGAAACTCCCGAAAATTTTGGGGGCGCGAATGCATCTTTTACAATGGCTTGTATCGCCATCGAAGAATTAGCTAAAGTCGATGGCTCAGTATCTGTTTTGTGCGACGTTCAAAATACCTTGGTAACGAATGCGATCATTCGTTACGCTAACGATGGATTAAAAGAAAAATATCTTCCTAAACTGGCTCGCGAATGGGTGGGCGCTTATTGCTTATCTGAATCTTCATCTGGTTCAGATGCCTTTGCTTTAAAGTGCCGCGCTGAAAAGAAAGACGGCAAATGGATTTTAAATGGGAATAAACTTTGGATCACAAACGGCAAAGAAGCCAGCTTCTTTATCGTATTTGCGAACATGGATCCAGCCAAAGGTTACAAAGGCATCACTGCTTTTATCGTCGAAAAAGGTTTCAAAGGTTTCACTGTCGGCAAAAAAGAAGACAAATTGGGAATCCGCGCAAGTTCTACTTGTGAATTGATTTTTGAAAACTGCGAAGTTCCTGAAGGCAACGTTTTAGGTGAAATCGGCAAAGGTTACAAAATCGCCATTGAAACATTGAACGAAGGCCGTATCGGTATCGGCGCACAAATGATCGGTATCGCTCAAGGTGCTTACGATGCGACTTTGAATTACATCAAAACTCGTGAACAATTTGGTAAAGCGATTGGCCAATTCCAAGGCGTTCAATTTCAATTAGCTGAAATGCGTATTCAATTAGAAGCAGCCCGTTTGATGGTTTACAATGCGGCTCGTTTAAAAGATGCGGGCGCTGATTTTATTCAATCGGCAGCTATGGCTAAGTACTACTCTTCAAAAGTCGCTGAAAAAATTTCTTCGATGGCGATTGATTTGTTTGGCGGTAACGGTTTTACCAAAGAATACCCTGTCGAAAAATTTTGGCGTGATGCTAAGATCGGTCAAATTTACGAAGGGACTTCGAATATGCAATTACAAACGATTGCTAAACTTGAGCTTGATAAATAATTAAGCCCGAAAGAACGCAGTCATTGTGAGTGAAGATAAAAAAATCAGACTTTCAAAGCTTATGTCAGAAAAAGGCATCTCTTCGCGTCGCGAAGCAGATGCTTTGATTTCTGCAGGTCAAGTCCTGGTCAACGGCGTTGTCGTCACCGAGCTGGGAACGAAAGTCGATCCGGATGTTCACGTCACTTTGGCTGCCGAAGCTTTGCAGCAGCAAAAACGATTGGTCACAATTATTGTGAATAAACCCATCGGTTATGTCTCGGGACAGCCAGAACCCGGTTACGAACCGGCGATCCGTTTAATCAAAGATATGAATCAGTTCTTCGACGAAAAAAATAAGTCTCGCAGAAAACTGATGCAAGGTGATTTAAAAAACCTGGCCGTCACAGGACGCTTGGATATTGATTCGCAAGGATTATTGTTATTTACCCAAGATGGTCGTTTGGCTAAAAAAATTATTGGTGAAAATTCTGAAATCGAAAAAGAATACATCGTCCGAGTGAAATATCATAATCTGGATCAACCACAAAAAAACTTTCCAGCTGAAAAATTAAAATTATTAAACTACGGTCTGGAACTGGATGGCGAAAAATTAAAACGCGCCACTGTGGAATGGATCAACGAAGATCAGCTGCGTTTTATATTAAACGAAGGTAAAAAACGTCAAATTCGTCGTATGTGCGAAGCTGTCGGACTGTCTGTGCACGGTCTGAAACGTGTCCGTATTGGTCAGTTGAAATTAGGCAAATTACCCGAAGGACAGTGGCGCTTTCTAGAAAGTTCTGAAAAAATATAAAAATAACTCAATACAATGAGTATCTTAGCTTAATTACTTAAGAATTTTCTTTCTTCCAGGGAGAGTCTTTTTCTAAAAATGATTCTCGTAAAATTTCTAAATACTTTATTTCATCATCACTAAAACCAGATTTTTTTCTAAGCTGATGATTGATGGGGTTAATTCTTTTAGGCAAAACAGCTCGAAGCTTGTTCATTCTTTCAGAAAAATCTACGTTGGGGTCAATTTTTTGCAACCGACAAATACGTCGATACGTCTCTGAACCAAATAAAACGTGCCCCACTTCTTCGGTATTAATTATTTGCACAGCTTTTTGTACGGGGATAGCATCGACTCCGGCTAGACGACGTAAAAGTGTATCTCCTGCGTCCAATCCGCTGCCTTCTAAATAACGATGAACAATCAGCAAACGGTCCAGGATTGAATCCTCGGGCGATACGCACTGCCATAAACCACAGTTCACTGGCCAGTGCCCCCAACGAAACCCCAGTGCTTCAATTTCCTGTAAACACATTTCAAGATGTCGGGATTCAGATAAAGTCAGTTCCCACAATTGTTCTTTAAACTGTTGATCCATCTCGGGATATTCTAATAACGATCTTAATCCCAGCTCCATGGCTTGAAGCTCAATACTTGCTAAATCATGCAGCATCCGAGCCTGGCCTTCTTTGGTCGAGAATCCTTTTTTGGGCGGATGAAGTTTAAATTCTAAATTCAGAGCATCGCGAGCCGGTAAATCAGGCATTTGCACCTTGGTTTGATTTGAAAAAACCAGATCACCACATTTTCTGAGGTTATCAATTTTTAAAAAGATGTCTGGCTCTTGAAAAGCCCATACCTGATTTGTCATACTTGATTGACCCAATTTACATAAATTGCAAAAATAGTAAATCTGAATCAAACCAAAAAAGGATATTTATGGGAAAATCATGGAAAGCCGCAGGTAAAACAGAAAATGCACAGAAAAAAGGGGCGCTTTTTACAAAGCTCGCTCGCGAAATTCAAGTTGCTGCTAAAACCGGTGGTCCTGATCCCGCAATGAATGCCCGTTTACGTATGGCTGTAGATGCCGCTAAAAAAGTTTCTTGCCCGAATGATACGATTGATCGCGCCATCAAAAAAGGGGCCGGCCTTTTGGATGATGGAAAAATTATCGAAGAACTGACTTACGAAGGCTATGCTCCGCACGGTGTGGGCGTGATTGTCGAATGTCAAACAGACAACAAACACAGAACAGCTCCGGAAATGCGCGCTGTTTTCAAAAAAAATGGTGGTAGCTTGGGTGAATCAGGCAGTGTCGCTTGGATGTTTGCACGTGTCGGTCAAATCGAAGCCAGCAAAACGGGAACATTTGATATCGACGAAGAGGCTATCGAAGCCGGTGCTGATGATGTTCAAAAAAATGATGATGGCAGTTTTGAATTTACAACCGCTTTAGAAAATTTGGAAAATGTACGTTCCGCTTTAGCCAGTCGTGGTTGGCATATTACTTCGGCGTCGCCAGGGTACAAAGCGACGAACATCACCGAATTGACTGATGAACAACGCAAAGAAGTTGAAGAGTTTCTAGTGGCTGTTGACGATTTGGATGACACATCCAAAGTATTTGCGACGATTTAGAAACTGATCCCCTAGGTTGTCCCTGGGGGATTTTTTTATGTACCTCAGAACTCATTTTAATTTTCCTATTTTACTTCAAAGCCAGTCCGAATTGACTCGCCACAAACAAATCCAAGTGACCTTGTAAATTCTCTTTCTTTTTGGTCGTGCACCAACTTCTTCGCGTTAACCTTTTGATATGACTTCTTAATAAAGCACACCGCTGATTCAGAGCAAAAAGGGGATCAAATACTTTCTTATGCATTCGCTCATGCAACCGATCCCGATGTCGTTCTTTATCTGCTCTCGAGTGAACCTCGTAATCAGTTTTTGGAAAATATTTTCTAACAAATTTTCCATAAATGGATTTGGCATCGGACATGATCTTTTCAGGCGGCTTTTTGAATTGATTCTTTAAATCTTGAAAAGATTTTTCTAAAACAGTTTCTCTCTCGTCGACTCTTAAACCATACTTTAAACGACTTATTTCAGCCAATCGTCCTTTGGCGGGCATCACAGCCACTTTCAGAGACAAAATCTGATAATTTTCGTTCACAAAGATCGCAATCGATAAGGGTTTGCATTTGGAATGCTCGATTGTCTCCATCTCGTCAAATTGCAAGACTTGGCAGTTATAGGATTGCACTTCTAATTGCGCTTGGGCTTGGCGAGTGAGCCATAAAAACTTTTGGTAAGTGTTTTTATAGGTCATACCAATAGTTCGAGCCGCGGCTCGAAGAGACTGTCCTTCGGTGAGTAGTTTTAATAGCAGAGAATTCAGATCCATTTTCTTGTGATTGTAATCCGCTTTAAAGGTTCGGGATGAAAAAGTCTTTCCGCAGTGTTTGCATTGATAGCGGCGGACTTTTTGATTGGTTCGCTGGATTTTAAAGAAGCTTTTTTTGATAAAGCGGCCACCTGATTTTTGATAGAAAAAACAATCGGGATGAGGGCATTGAGACGGAGCGTAAGCCATAGGAATCAGTGATCTTGCAAGGCGGATTCAGGGCGGATAAGCCTTCAGAGGGCTTGTGAAGAATATTAAATCCGGAATTACGAACTCATAATAAGGGCTTAGGCTGATAAAAAAATCCCCCAGGGACAACCTAGGGGATCAGTTTTGACGATTTAGACAATTTAGTTAAATGATTTCAATGAAGGCGCCTCAGGCAACGTTGTCTGAGGTCGCGGTCTTAACGAAACGAATTGATAAAAATCACCCACAATAGAAATAATCGCTTGTTTTAATTGCATCAAAGGCTGTGGCGTTTGGCTCTTAACTAAAATGCGGTTCAAAGTATAAGCTAACCGAACACCCGCCAAGAAAACTCTTTCATCGACAACTTTAATAAATCGCTGAGTATATTGTTCTTCGTTTTCATCCTTGAAGTCATACGCATCTTTGCGCGGCACCATCGATTCGTGCATCCAGGCGTCGTAGCGGATCAGGGCCTGCGGATCGGGCTGATAATTTTTAAACTCTTGAAATAAAAAATCAGAGTATTTTTTCGAAGACAGTGACAAATTGGTCGGATCTAACAAATCTTTGCGTCCTAAATAAATAATTTGCGAATCCCAAACTGAATGCAATGTGAATTCTTTACCTAACCACATCTTAGGAATTTTATTTCCGCTATTGTCTTCGACACGACCTGTGTGCAACGGCTGGTGAATATCAGCGACCAAGTGAATGATAAATTTCAAAGCGTTCTTTTTTTCAGTGGCCGACGCTTGATCTGATTTCAACATCGATTCAGCGACAAACAAAGATTCAATAAGTCCACCTAGTTTTCGAGTGCGGTCGTCTTGTCTTTTTAAATTATCCAAATAGGTGTAATTGTCTGGGGCCTTTTCAAAGTGGTACCAAATCGTAAATTTCCATTCTGGTAATCCCCGAGTTTCATCCGCCCAGGTCGATGCAGCGACAAAATCATCCTGACCCAAAATTTCGACGATGGCTTTTTGGGTGGGCGAATCCAACAAAGACCAGGCGACTTGCGCGGCTGTTTGATGTCCCAAAGATCCCCAGGAAAAAGCGATGGATTGGAATAAGAAAATGAATAGAAACACTTTTCTCATGAATTTTTCTTCTTTTTCTTTCGAGATGTTTTTTTAGGAGGATCACATTTAGGCAATTGCAAATCTTCGGTGTAGCTGGTGTTTTCAAAATCACAAGACGACAAATTAATCACGGCTTGTTTATAGCCCTGATCTTTTTTAACAAAAGGCACTAAAATATTTTTATATTCGTCGATGTAAAATTGAATTTGGTTTTTCCAAACCATTTCGCCAGATTCGGGATTCAAAGAACTGAGGTTCATTTTTTCATTGAATTGTTCTAAACTCCAGCTGCAATATTTTTTACCTAAATCACCAATCACTACGACATCATCTTCAAGAACAACACTGTTACGAAGGGTTCCAAAAATTTTCTTTTCAGGGCGAGATAAAAAATCATCCACTTTCATTTTTGTACAAGTTTTAGGCTCGTCTTTGACTTTGCGCAGGCGGATACGCCCCTGAGCGATCGATGATATATCCAATAGAATAAAAAACAGAAATAAAAATCCCAAGTGTTTCTTCACTTGAATATGATTTCATTTATTGAAACCACTTGTAAAGAATTTGTTCTTACTTTTTTTGATTTAAAAGGTATTGATACGCTGTAGCGTAATATTTTATTTGCTTAATCATTGAATAAAGTCCATTGGCACGACTGGGACTGAGCCCCGAATCAAGGCCAATATTTTTCAAAAATGTCGGCTCTGCAGATAAAATTGTCGCTGGTGTTTCGTTATTATAAACGGTGATCACTAAGGCCACTAAACCCTTCACCAACAAAGCATCACTGTCACCGACAAACTGAATACGATCCTGTTGCAATTCGGCCTTGATCCAAACTTGTGACTGACAACCTTTGATTTTTTGATCCTCGGTCTTTAACGATTCTTCCATTCCAGGCCAATTTTTTCCCAGCTGAATGATTTTTTCGTACTTTTTTTCCCAGTCCGTGATTTTTTGAAATTCGGACTCGATTTGTTGGATTTTATCTTGAATAGACATGCCCACAACCTACACGATTTTATTTTTTTGAACCACGAGTTTTTTATATAAACTTTTCCCCTGATCACCCATAATATCTGCCATCTGTGCTTTGCTTAAGTTTTGAACTAAACTGTAACAATTTAAATAAAATTGCTGGGGATCCGCATATCCATTCCAAAATTTCTTATATTCTGGATCTTTCAAGTTCGTCTGTGTTTTTTCTTTCGAGGTAAATTTCTGTTTATTTAGAAAAACCAGTTGATCCGAAATATCTCGGGGTGAAAAATCCATCATCACCAGACATTCCTCGGCCAAAGCCATTTCTACATAACTCATAAAATCATTGAGCTCTTGCCAAAATAACAATCCTTTTTCTCCATAATCACTGCGACAATAATATGTTGTGCACACAGTTCCACGAAATTCCCAAATACCACAATTCGAATTTTGTGCATCGTAATAAGGACACAATAAATCGTCTCTGTTGCCGAAATCAGTTTCTTTTTTACTTTGAAACTGATGCTGATATTTCAAATCTGGAAATAATCCCAACGGTAAGGAAAATTGTTGGTTGGAAATTTTATGTTTCACAACGTGGGATTTAGCTGTTTGTTTAAAAAGAATCCCACCCACGGCAAAGTTCGGTAAAAAAGGAAAAAAAGTACAACACTTCAGATCGGATTTATAAGTAAATTTAAATCGATGATCTCGACTGCGTAAACAGTTGTCGCAAGTGGCTTTGGTTTCATGGATCGAGCTGCTAAGAAATTTTTTCTCTAAAATATTCTGATACAGCTCGGGTAATAAATTTTTAATCAAGCTCATTATTTTTCGCTATTTTGAACAAACAATCCTGGCTGACATTTTTCACTGATTTTTTTAGCCAAAGGTAATAAGGCCTTCGGCATGACAATCATTTTGTAATCCGAACAATTTTTAAACGAAGGAAAACTCATTGGCGCGCCAACGTCTAATTTCATCCAGTCTTCTTGGACCAAGTACGGTAAAATTTCTGTCTGCATCCAAGTCAGGCTCTGTTCATCAAATAAGCCTTTGCTTTTTAAATCCAAAGCAATTTCAAACGGAGTCACAAAGCCCGTTTGATCGGCTAGTAATTCGCGACCGCGCTGAATATATGAACGAGACGAATACAATTGATGAATATAAGTATGAAATTCGATTCCTTTTTGGGCCAATTCTTTTTGCGCCATTAAATAAGTATCGACATCTTTTTCACCATTATCACCGATCATGATTACAACTTGTGGATTCATTTCCCGAACCAAAGTACGAATCGAATTGATTTTATGATTTTGATCTTTGATATCCGCACGTAAAACTAATTTACCTTCTGGAAAATAATTAGTATTTAAAAATTTTGTATGCGATATTTCCATCACAGGAACGCCTTGAATTTCCTGAGGCGCATTGCTTAAATAAACGATCTGCGTCGATCCCACATTTTGGTTCGCAATTAATTGATACAGCTGAGCCATTCCCGTAAATGGCGTTGTGGTATCGATGGATCGAATATATTTAATCGGATTTAAGATATGAGAAACTTTAATCGTATCATCAATGTCACTGATCAAAAGTACTTTTTTGGACGTGGTTTGAGCAAATAGCGTCGTCGAAATCAGCGTCACTAAAACGATGGATGTGATGGATAGTAATGTTGGTCTCATGACAGTTCCCTTCTTGTTCAGGTAAGAACCTCTGCAATCAAAAGCCCCGTTTTAAAACGATACATTCCTTTAGGCACCAATCCATTGTCGAACAAAACATCTGACCAACAATTTCTGTCACATTTGCGATTTAAACCATACCCACCTAAAAAGCCTGTGATTCATTCATTTTACCCCTGTTATTTCAATAAGTTAGAACGTATTATTCTGAAACATAATAAACCCTCTGGCATAAGGATTTCATATAACTATAAATACAGACCTAGGAGGTTTTATGAAAAAGACACTATTCACTGCATTAGCTCTGACTTTCGCTGGATCTATCAGCTTGGGTTCGATCAAGACATATACTTTTTCTTATAAAACGCCTAAAAATCAACCTTTGCAGATTAAAATGAATGCAAAATCCTACGAAGAAGCCTACAAAGCTGCCGCTAAGGATTGTTTTCAAAAATTGACTCATGGCAAATATCCGGGCGAAGAAAAGGGTCTAGATATTATTGATATTTGCGCGAATCCAAAATCTTAGTTATCCTGATCGCATGAGTATTTTAAAAAAAGTCGCAGATTTTATTTTAGGTAAAGACGCAGAAATTTTCGATGAAAAAGGACGCGTTCAACATAAACTTCCAAAACGCAAATGGGATGATTGGCAATCACGTTATATTAAATCCCAGGAACACAACTGGCGTGAACACACAGGCTCTAAAGCCGGCGCTAAGAATTAATTTTAATTGAATACAGAATAAATCCTAAAAAGGACTTCGAAATGAAGTCCTTTTTTATTTCTAGGAATTTAAATATTTTTCTTTCCATTCGGAAATTCGGTTCAAGGCCTCGAGAGGCGAAATTTTCAGAACATCTAAATTGCGTACAGCTGTGTAAAGCTCGTCTTTGTTTTGATCCGTTTGCTGATCAAAAAAGGAAATTTGCTTTTGCACTGGCTTCGCCACAGACGCAGACGATTCCATACTTGTCTTTGGCGCGGCCGTTTCAATTTTGGCCAACAATTCAAACGCCCGTTGCGTAACGGTGTTGGGTAACCCTGCCAATTCAGCGACTTGGATACCATAACTTTTTCCCGCGGGACCAGATTTTAAAACATATAAAAATTCAATATGACCTTTGTTTTCGACAATTTTCATATGAACATTTTTTAATTGGTTTGGATACTGCGTTTGTAAATCCGTCAGTTCGTGGTAATGAGTTGCAAAAAAAGTATGGGCTTGAATATTTTGGAGCACGTGCTCCAAAATCGCTTGCGCTAAACACAATCCATCAAAAGTCGCAGTGCCTCGCCCGATTTCATCCAGAATTAACAATGACTGCGGTGTGGCTTCTTGTAACAAAGCAGCTGTTTCTGTCATTTCAACCATAAATGTCGAAAGACCTTCACTCAGCTGATCACTGGCACCAATGCGCGTGTGAATTGAATCATACAATGGCAGCACTGCCGTCGACGCAGGAACGTCGGATCCCATTTGCGCCAGCAATACCGTTAAGGCCACCTGACGCATCAGTGTGGACTTACCGGCCATATTGGGACCTGTAATCAAGTAACATTCACTTTGATCCATCCGAATTTCATTAGATACAAATCGACCTTTTTGAAATTGCTCAACGACTGCGTGACGCGATTCCGTTAAATGCAACTGCTGATTGGCTGAAAATTCCGGACGACAATAATGATTTTCTAGGGATAACCACGCTAAACTGGTATAAAAATCCAATTCACTGGTTTGTTTCGATAAACTTAAAATATCGCTGGCATGATCAATGACTTTTAAACGCAATTGATCAAAAATTTGAAATTCCAACTCATAACGTTTACTTTGGGCCGATAGAACTTTTTTCTCAAGCTCGATCAATTCATCTGTGCAGTATCGTTCCGCATTGGTCAGCGTTTGTTTTCGCTGATAGTGGGCTGGAACTTTGTCTTTGTGAGTATTCGTTACTTCGATGTAATAACCAAATACGTTGTTATAACGAACTTTTAACGAAGAGATTCCCGTGGCTTCTTTTTCTTTGTTTTCTAGCGTTTGTAATAATTGCTGCGATTCCGAAGTTAATAAAATATATTCATCCAGTTCAGAGTGAATTCCTTTTTGAATGATATGTCCCTGCTTCACTGTTAAAGGCGGTTCTTCGATAATGGTTTGCTTAATTTCATTCACCAACTGACTCAGTACAACTAAATTCAATTGATGAGGAAATAATTTTTCGCTGACTTCAACAGCGCCCATTCCCGCCTGCATCGAATCAGCCAGGCTTAATAAATCGCGCGCATGCGCTTGGGGCAATGACATTTTAGTCAAACGTCTTTCTAGATCGCCCATTTGAACCAGAATTTCGCGAATTTTTTTCAGTTCGAACAAATTGTTTTTAAATAATGCTACTTTGTCTTGGCGTTTTTTAATTTCAACGACATCGCGCAAAGGAAAAAGTAAATTTTGACGAAATAACCTGGCCCCAGCTGAAGTTTTTGTTTTATTAATCGTATCAAACAAAGAACCATCTGCAGCACCTTTGTAAGTTTGAAAAATTTCAAGGTGACGAATGGTATTGGCTGAAACCATCATCCGGTGCGAAAGCGATCTGCGTTCGAATGGACGAATTAAATCTTTGACGGGATGCTGAGACAGACTTTGAATATAAGACACTAATAACTGACACGTTTCCAGATCGGATCCAGAAAATTCACAATTGTGTTCTGTGACCAGAATGTCGAGGCCCTGTGGAATTTGGGATTTAAAATCCGCAGTCACAACGATTTCAACGACAGGTAATTGATTCAGTAAATTCCATTTTGCTTTAAAATCATCTTTGACGTTTTCAGCTTCGTAATAAAAACTTTCGCCGGTGCTGACATCCACAAAGGCCACGGATTTTTCATCCACCGCCGCCATGTAATTGGCCATCGTGGAATCCAAAGTATCCGGATCATAAACCATTCCCGGCGTCAGAATACGTGTGATTGCGCGTTTCACAATTCCTTTGGCGGTTTTGGGGTCTTCGACCTGATCACACAAAGCGACTTTGTAACCTAAGGACAATAATTTATTAATGGGATTGGCCACGGAATGATGAGGCATTCCACACATCGGCGTTTGATCTTCGGATTTTTTATTTCTTTGGGTTAATGTGATCCCTAATAAGGGCGCAGCTGTCGTCGCATCATCATAAAATAATTCAAAAAAATCACCCATGCGAAAAAATAAAATTTTATCAGCATGCAAGGATTTGATATCCCAGTATTGTTTCATCAAAGGCGTCAGGCTTTTTTCAGATTCTTTTGACATACAAAAGTTTTAAAAAGCCTGTATCCCAGTGGCAACTAGAAAAAAGAAAAAAGCCAAACCCACGACAGGCTTGGCTTATAAATTAAGCAAAATAATCTATTTTAAGGCTTTTTATTCTTGGCTTCGACTTCGGCGGCGATTTGGCGAATTTTATCTTTGTAATTATCTGGCAAAGTCCCCAAAAAGGCCTTGGGATCTTTCATGGCTTTCAGCAGTTCTTCTTGGGCCTTGATCGGATCGCCGGCGTGTTTGTCGATTAAATATTTAAAAATATCCGCACTGAGCTGATAGGATTCCTGTTTCAAAGCCCCGTTTCCCACCAGTTCTGTCAGTTGTCGATCGGCGGCGCGCGTGTTGGCATTTTCATTAATACTTTTTTCCCGAGCTGACACATTTGTCATATTATGTTGGACTTCCTCAACAGCCTCTCTTGAAGCTTTGCCGAAATCCTCGGCCGCCCATAAATTCAAACTGACCAAAGAAAATAAAATTGTTTTCAAAATAAAATTCATAACACGCTCCCTAGACCTTTATCGGTTTGCACCTAAAAAATCTAAAGAAGTGTCTTGAGATGAGACAACTACCCCAAAGCCCCAATCAGCTTTTGGTAAATGCCGTCAAAGCCGCCGTTGCTCATAATCAGAATGACGTCGTTGGGTTTTGCTTTGTTTTTTAAATGCTGGACGATTTGATCGACATGATTAAATACAAAGGCGTCTTTTCCGTTTTTAACCAAATCATTCACTAATTCGGCCGAAGAAAAACGATTGTCCTCGGATATTTTGGCCTGATCAAAGGCTTCGGCCAGAATGATTTCATGGGCGTGCATAAATGCTTCGATGTAGTCTTTTTGGAAAACTTTGCGGCGGGATGTGGCCGAACGCGGTTCAAAAATCGAAAACACTTTGCGGTTTTGATATTTTTTTTGAATTCCTAAAACCGTCTCGCGCACCGCTGTTGGATGATGT
>Ga0255180_1000411_pt1 | contig 15018 bp, 15 predicted proteins | sample Atl_Colum_RepB_8_FD_189933 | JGI IMG/M metagenome (GOLD analysis project Ga0255180, IMG submission 189933) | Freshwater microbial communities from Altamaha River, Georgia, United States - Atl_Colum_RepB_8d | ecosystem: Environmental > Aquatic > Freshwater > River | place: USA: Georgia... | reverse complement strand
CAGATGCACCGCAATTAGGAAATACTCAGGGCTATGATGCGAAAACTATTTTAAAGTTACGTGTTCACGCCGAATTAATCCGAACAGTAGATTTAAAAAAGATTCTTGCTGAAGCCGGTGATAACGAAGGCAAAGAAAAAGAAGTTCGTGCTAAAACTCAGCGTGATATTGGACAGATCGTTGATAAAGAAGCCCCTGATCTATCGCGCGAAGAACGACAAAAGCTGGTTAAAGACGTCCTAGAAGAAGCCTTAGGGTTAGGTCCCCTTGAAGATATGTTAGCTGATCCAAGTATTACGGAAATCATGGTGAATGGTTCTAAAAAAATATTTGTTGAAAAAGCAGGTCGCGTACAATTAAGCGGTATTACATTTACATCGAATGATCACTTACGTCGAATTATCGAACGTATTGTCACACCCCTGGGACGACAAATTAACAATGCGACTCCTTATGTAGATGCGCGTCTGAAAGACGGCAGCCGTGTGAATGCTGTTATCGAACCTCTGGCTTTAGACGGCCCTGCATTAACAATTCGTAAATTTAAAAAAGGTGGAATCACTCCTGAAAGATATATTGAATTCGGATCTGCTACAAAAAACATGTTAGATTTTTTAAAAATATCTGTCGAGTACGGATACAATGTTGTTATCAGTGGTGGTACGGGTTCAGGTAAAACATCTTTGTTGAATATGATTTCGCAATTTATTCCCGCACATGAACGCGTCATTACGGTGGAAGATGCTGCCGAATTACAAATGATGCAGGAACACGTCGTTCGTTTGGAAACACGCCCCGCTTCGATGGAAGGCAGTAACGCCGTGACCATTCGTGACTTGATCAGAAATGCGTTACGTATGCGACCTGATCGTATTGTGGTTGGGGAAACGCGTGATGGTGCCGCACTTGATATGTTACAAGCCATGAATACAGGTCACGATGGCTCGATGACAACGACACATGCTAACTCTCCAAGGGAATGCGTAGCTCGTTTAGAAACTTTGGTGATGATGGCAGGACTTGATTTACCGTTGCGCGCCATTCGTGAACAAATTGCAGGAGCCGTAGATTTGATTGTTCAGATCGTACGTCTTTCGGACGGCAGTCGTAAAATTATCAGTGTCACCGAAGTCGTTGGTATGCAGGGCGATGTAATCAGTTTAGCTGAAATTTTTCGTTTCAAAGAAACTGGCTATGATAAAAATCGTAAAATTCTAGGACAATTCCAGGCTACTGGTACTGTTCCTAGTTTCGTTCAGGAAATTAAAGACAAGGGTGGACACATTCCTATGGAAATATTTTCGAACGATGCACCTAAACCAGCAACGCCGGCAAATCCTGCTGCAGGAACTAATCCTGCGGTGAAAAAGGTGGGATAGTATGGATGGATTATTACTGGCTTTAGATAAATTTATTTTACAAGTTGGTTTGTTTAAATACGAATGGATTGTTTTTCCGCTTTTTGGAATTTCAGTTTTCTTCGCAGTTTATATGTGGGCCGACAAAGCTTTTAACGCTTTGTACAACAAAAGTATCAGCAAAAAAACTCAAGTGATGTTGCACATGAAACTTTTAGGAATGGATGTCGACGAAAAAAAAGTAACTCGGATGTTATTGTTTTCAAGTTTTGGTCTTGGATTTTTCTTTTTCTTTTTAACTTGGCCAAATATATCTGTTGGGATTTTTCTGGGAATTTCTTTTGGTATCGCGGGATTTCAGTTGGTTCCTATTGTTTACAAGTCGTTGTACGAAAAACGCTGTAATTTATTTGTCGATCAAATGGTGGATGGTTTAACAATTATGGCCAATGGAATTAAATCTGGATCGAATCCACAACAATCTATGTCACGTGTCGTAGAAATTATGTCGAATCCAATTCGGGCTGAATTTGCACAGGTTATGACTCAGGTCCAGTTCGGCCAAAGCTTTGAAGAGGCCTTGACTGATTTGGGTGAACGTATTCCCCGGCCAGACGTCCAGATGTTTGTAACAGCTATTAACATTTTAAAAGAAACTGGCGGAAATATGTCAGAAACTTTTGAAACCATCGTCAGTACAATCCGTGAACGCCAAAAGCTGGAAAAAAAGATCTCGGCTATGACTGCACAAGGCATTATGCAAGGAATTATCGTAACTGCGATTCCGTTTATTTTGGGCGGTGTATTCTTTGCTATCGATCCGGGATTTATGAAGCCTATGTTCAACACGACTTTGGGCATAATCTTACTAGCCGCAATGCTAGGTCTGCAAATTATTGGTGGAGTGGTTATTCGAAAAGTTGTTACAATAAAAGTGTAAGCTAAAGTTGTAACTAACGAGGTCGGAAAAATGAAAACAAACTTATTAGTAAGTGCGGCAATTTACTTGTCAGCGACATTCGCATTTGCGCTAGTCGATATGAATAATGCTGGGTACACAAACGCGTGGATTGATTTAGAAGTCCCGGGCAATGGTTATGAAATGCGCGTTCTCAGAACTTATAAAAGCAGAACTTTGTATAATGGAATGTTCGGATTTGGATGGTGTTCTGAATTTGAAACTCGCTTAGAAACAACATCTGAAGGTTCTATTAAAATTTTCGAATGTGGTGACGGTCAGGAAATTACCTTTTCAGCCAAAGATATCACTCGCAAAGATATCGATAACACGATCGCACAAATTACAAATAAAATGAAAGCAGATAAAAAATTCAGCGCTAGCTCGTCTGATTTTTGGAAAAAGCTTCAAGAACAACTTCTCGAAGACGATGATGCTCGTTCACAGTACGCCCGTGCTTACGGTGTTGTGATTCCAATCAAGGAAGGCCAAAAATTTATGGCTAACGGCAAAGAAGTTGAAAATGTCGTTTTCAACAAATCTTATTACACACGTAACTTGCCAGATGGCAGTTATCAGCGATTTGATTTAAATGGCCGCTTGACTCATAATTATGACAAAAATGGAAATTTCTTAAAGTTTGAATACCAAAAAGATTTACTGACTGAAATCGAAGACAACAATTCTAGAAAATTAAGCATTAAATATTTTCCGAATAAAAAAGTTCAGCGTATTTCGGGACCTAACGGTTTAGTCTCTGAATATAAATACAACCAACAAGAAGACCTGGTTTGGAATAAAAACGCTTGGGCTAAAAAAGACACTGATGTTTATACTTTTGAATACAACGAATTTCATAATTTAACAAAAGCCAACTGGCCGGATAAAACATTCGTAGCTATCAAGTACGACAATGTCAAAGATTGGGTTTTATCATTCACGGATCGCGATAAATGCGTTGAAAATTATAAATATGAATTTTCAACAACAAATCCAAAATTTAATTACTGGTCAACTGCAACTAAAACTTGTGGCAAAGAAACTGTCGCTAGCAACCGTTATGAGTTTTGGCACAAACAATTGCCAACAGGGCAAGTCGTGTTGTCTCGTGTGCAGACAAATATTAACGGAAATATTCGCGATATTTCTTATCACGATATTTTTGGTAAACCTGTTACAATTAAAAACAATAACGAGCGCGTTGATTTTGAATACTATCCAGATGGATTAGTTAAATCGAAATCCAGTGGACTTTCAAAAATGGAATATAACTACGACGCGACTTCGAAAAAAGTTTCCCAAGTTAAAATGATTTTTACAAATGACAAAGGCAAAGCCATTAATTCGAAGACAACTTCGTTTAAGTATGATGCTAAAGGCAATTTAACTTACGCTGAAAATACAGATGGCCAAAAAGTGACAATGACCTATGATGCCAAAGGACGTATTCAATCTATTACAGATCAGGCCAAAAAAGTTGTAAAAATTGACTATGATGAACGATACGGAAAACCTGTTGTTGTCAGCAGACCTGGTTTAGGTACTATCAAAGTCAGCTACAAAGCGAATGGTGAAATTGCCAAAGTTGACAGTGCTGAAGGCCCAACAGTCGCTTCACAAGTCGCTAGCACATTTAATAATCTATTAGATGTCATCTCGCCAGCAACCCAAGAGCTTTATTTATAGGAGATTTTATGAAATTGTTATTATCAATCAGTTTATTATTCGCACTCCAAGTTAAAGCCGAAGGCGACCCTAATGACAAGCCTCAGGAAGGCGCCGCTGTTACTTTTCCAGGTTATGCTTGCGATATCTGTGAAAAGCATACAGATAGTTCTCTGCGCTTAGGATCTTATCCTGTCGGTAAAGGAGCTGCTAGCCCAGGAGCTCGTCAAAAAAGCACTGTTACAGATGCTCCATCTGGCACAGGCAATCAAAATCAATAACGTTTTATTCTGAGACACCTGTTCGTTCAGCTTTAACAGGTGTCTAATGTTTTTCCACCATCTCGTATTGAAATAGTCTCTTAACCTATTGAAATATCTAAAATTTATACTTGTTTTGTTCGACGGCTCAGTTGGCACAGCCTTAGCAATACCTATTATCAAACAGCACTTTTAAAAAGGAGCAGAGTATGAATAAATTCGCATTAACAATCGCAATGATCGCTTCGTTCTCTTCAGTTTCTCACGGTTTTTGCTTAAAACAATACTCTCGTCAAATGAATCGCTTTGTAGCTATGACGGCGACTGAATCACAAAAAACAAACTTTGCAGCCAAAGTAGCTAAAGCAACTCCAGCACAAGTTGAAGGCCAAGCTGTTCGCCGTCAAAAATAATTTTTAAATTAATTTTATTTAGAATTCAATGGCTCGTTGCTTCTCTGCTCGAAGTGTTTGCTCGAGCCATTTTGCTTTGTATGAATTCTCTTGATTCTTGAACTCCCTTTTGAATTAACAAAGCTCCTCCGATGGCACTTTTTTGTAAATAATGGGCCGTCTCGGATTCAGATAAAAAGATCTGTGCTTTGTCTTCAAGAGTTTCTTCGCCGACTTGAATTTGCGAAGCAAACACGACGACTGCTGCGAATAATAAACATTTTAAAACAAATTTAAATTCATCCATGCTTAACCTCTTGATTATAAATGACTTGTTCAAAGGCATTAATGAGTTCCATTTTTTTAAACGGCTTTTCAATGAAATAAATAGCCCCTAAATCCAATGCTTTCTTTTGCAGACTGGGATCATTAATCGAAGAAACTGCCACAAATTGCGTTTTAAGCCCTGCACATTCAGCCAAAACATCAAAACCATTTTTAACTGGCAAGATTAGATCCAACAAAACCAAATCAGGCTGCTGCGCCCGAATCACTTCCACAGCGCGAGCCCCATCATCAACCGAGCCAATGAATTGAATAGGTAAGTCTTTTAATAAATACCTATACAAATCCACCATGAAATTGGCATCTTCTACTATTAAGCAAGTCTTCATATTATTATTTTATATTTATCTTTGAAAACTCTCATCTTTATTGCAAAGTCGGAATTCAATCTAGACTTTTATATAAACAAGACCTGGACTTTTTGAGAGAGTGGCTTCTTGCGCTTGGTCATAAATAAAGTGAAAATAAAAATATGAAAAACTTAATGATTTGCAGCTTGGTATTATTTCAATTTTCATGGGCATTTTCACAAATTAAAAATTTGAATAATGATTCCCCGTATCCGACTAAATATACCAGCCTACAAGATCAGTCTTTGACTTTGAAATCAGTCACAGTTGTCCCCAGCTATGATAATGTCGGCGGAGTTTATAAAAAAGCAGCTGAGGAAACGTTAGAAAAATTAATCTCAAACGATCAGTTTTGGTCTTTTGAAAAAATTAAATTCGCAGATGCGACAGATGAAAAAAAATACCGAATCGATCTAATTGAAGATCAACCGGAATATACTTTGAAAGTCTTAAAATCATCGCGCACGGATGCTTTGTTTTCTGTTTCAACTACGAAAAGCCCACAGGGTTTACAAGTTCGGATGACGATCTATACAGCGGATGGTGGACTACCATTAATTCAAGAAACTTACGAAGACACACAGACATTTGAAATTAATAAATACAAAGAAATTATTGAACAGCTTTATCGACAAATTAAAAATAAATTGCCTTACAAAGCGCTGATTGCTAGTCGTCGCGGACAAAAAGTGACTTTGAATTCTGGAAAAAAATCAGGATTAAAAATAGGTGATAAATTATCTGTCGCTCAAATTTTAAAAATTCAACGTCATCCCAAGCTAAAATTTATGATTGGCACAGAAAAAGAAATTATCGGTCAGGTAGTTTTAACCCAAGTCGAAGACGATCTGAGTTTTGGTGAAATCAGTTTTGAAAAAGAAAGTGGTGTTATTGAAAAAAACAGCAAGCTTTTGCCTTTTGATCCTATTAAGTACAATACAAGCATGGATCCCACACAAGCCGATCAAGTTTCTGAACAAGCCGAAGAATGGCGACCTTTAGAAGACCCGCAATTCGGAAAAATACATTTATTAGGTGGATTTACGAATTACAAGTTAGCGAATACTTTAGTGGCTGGCTCTACGCATGATTCCGGTAACAGCTTAGCTCCCACTTTTGCACTGGGCGGTCAAATTTGGATTACGCCTGAATATTTCGCTGATTTACAATTTAAACAAATGTTTTTCAAAGGGAATAATTCATTATCTAATTCTTACCCTGACAGCTTGAATTTCAATGTCAGTGAAACCAATTTTGTGGTTGGATACAAATATGCCATTGATGGAAATTTTTGGGGACCCAGCTTAAATATCGGATTTGGTCATTTGTCGCGAACGACGAGCGTGACTGATTCAACTCCGACGGCGTTTACATCTTTTGAATTTTCTGGCTTGCACTTGCAGGCGGGAGCATATTTTCCACTGACTTTAAAAAATGATTTTGGTATTGGTGCCCAAGCCCAACTGATGTTAACCAAAAGACTGTCGGAAATGCCTGTGGATTCGGGGCCGTCATCGAATAATTTTGTTAATTTTGATTTTTATGGCATTTATGCTTATTCGAATCGCATCAATTTTCGTGGCCAACTGACTTATTCTGATTTAAGTTCTTCGCTGGAAGGCACCGGGCAGCGAACGAATCCCGCCCGTTCTATGCAAGAAACCATAACTAGTTATTTATTTGGGATAGAGTATCAGTTTTAATGCAAATTTTATTTGAAGATGATGATTTAATAAGTGTATTCAAGCCAGCAATGGTTTTATCACAACCTTCTTTTGATAAAAGTCGAAAACCTATCAAAGATCTGCTCGAGGAATTCCGCCCTGACCTGAAAGGGAATTTGTATTTGCACCATCGCTTGGACTATGAAACTTCGGGAGTTTTTTTAATCAGCAAATCTCAGCGAGCCAATCGTCCTTTGACAGAAATGTTTCAAAAACATGAATTTGAAAAAATTTATGTTTGTTTAACCAGACCCAATCAGCTGCAAGCCGGAAAGAAAGTCACTTGCGAAGTTTTACAAGAATCACCTGAAAAATGGCTGATCAAAAATTATATGGCTCCCGCCAAAGATATGATCAAGCATAAAAAAAGAATGATTTCAGTCAAATCGGGTGGATGGCCTGCTGAAACCGAGTTCGAAATCCTAGATACGACCTCTTGGTACCATTACGTTCAAGCCAAACCCAAAACAGGTCGAACGCACCAAATTAGGCAGCACCTACAAGAAAGCTATCGATCCATTCTGGGCGATAATATTTATGGTGGAAAATCGGGCGATGTCCCACGCCTGATGCTGCATGCGAAAAGCTTACAGTTTTCACACCCTATCACACGGGCTGATTTAAAAATTGAAGCACCCCTGCCAAAAGATTTTGAAACTTGTTTGCAGAAAAAATAATGTTCTTCTATATTCAGTAAATGTTTAAAATTACATTTGCATTTATATTGATCCTACAAAGCATGGCTTGGGCGGCCGAAGAATCTGCTTCGACTTCGGCAACACCGACATCAACTTCTGGTATTTCGGACACAAATCCACTGGGCGAAGAAAAAATTCCACTTTTATCAGTGATTACCGAAATTCCTTCAACATCCATCGAAGGGCTTAAGACATCCTTTTCCAAAGAGTCCATTCCTTGGTGGGCGGGTATTATCGGTTCAACGCTCGTTCTTTATCATAACGACGAAGTCATTCTAGAAAATTGGCAACGTGAAGGTCGTGCGGCTGGAATCGGAAACACAGATAATACCAAAGCCGTCTTATCCGCAGGCGAAATTGATTTGTTGCGCCTACCGACAGATACCGGATCTTGGATGTACTTTTTAGGTGATGGGTGGATGCATGCGGGGATTGCGGCCGGTTTTTTTATTAACGGCCAAGTCAACGATAATGTCCGCGCTTACAATACGGCTCTCAGACTTGTTCACGGTATGGCGACATCAACTATATTCAGCCAAATGCTGAAGCGAGCTTTTGGACGTGAAAGCCCTTATGTTCGTACAGAGCGCTTTGGCCGCTGGAGCCCGTTTCCAAGTGTTAAAGAATATCAATCCCGAACGGCTTTTTACGATGCGATGCCAAGTGGTCACGTTATGACTGCGACATTAACTTTTACGATTATCAACGATGCCTATCCTGAATATTCGAATTATGTCATTCCGTTGTCTGTTGTATGGGTTTCAGCTCTCAGTTATCAAATGGTGAATAATGGCGTTCACTGGGCCAGTGATTATCCCTTGGGGATCGCAATGGGTTATGTTTTTGGTAAAGCCAGCGCCAACATGGGAAAGAAAAAAGAAAAAGAAACTGCCGATACAAATACTTGGATGATTGTGCCGATCGCAACAGCTGAAGCGAACGGACTGTCTTGGATTTACAGATACTAATGCAAATTTATCACATTCTGGTTCAATACGAATATGAGGCACAGGATCTTTCAAAAAAAATTAAAAATTTTGAAGATTTTAAATCCTGTGCTGTCAAATTTTCGAAATGTTCTTCTGCAAAGCAGGGTGGATTATTAGGACCCTTCAAACCAGGCCGCTTCGTCGAAAATTTTGAAGAGGCCTGTGACCTACTGAAAGAAAATCAAATATCAAAACCAGTGCGAACGCAATTTGGTTGGCACTTGATTTATAAAACTAAAGATTAATAATTTCTGTTTGTCCTTCATTCAAAGTACCAATACTGTCTGTTTGATGCTTTTTCTTGGCCGCTTCCAAATCTTTGATCGGCTGATCGTAGGATTCATCTGTCATTTTAAAAGTTCCATAGTGCATTCCGATTGATCTGGCGGATTGAACATCAAAGTGTGTTACTACTGCTTCTTCTGGATTCATATGCGCATTTTTCATAAACCATCTGGGTTCATACGCACCAATAGGAATAAACGAAAGCTGCATTGGCCCTAGAACTTCTTTAATCTTCTTGAATAATTGGTTGTTATAGCCCGAATCACCTACGAAATAGATTTGTTTGTTATTTTTACGAATCACAAATCCACCCCACAAAGCTTCTCTGCGATCAAAAAGTCCCCGAGCAGACCAATGCTGAGCCGGAGTTAGAAAAAATTCTGTATTTTTGAAATCTGTTTTTTGAAACCAATCCAGTTCTATGACATTCGCATTGGGTGCAAAGTTTTTAATATAGTGTTCGTTTCCTAATGGAACTATAAAAAGAGGATTAAATTTTTTATAAAGCTTTTCTAAACTATTTAAATCCATGTGATCGTAATGATTGTGTGAAACCAAAACGACATCTATCTTTGGCAACTGATCCATTGACATTCCCGGTTTACGAATTCTTTTGGGGCCTGCAAACTGCACAGGACTGGCGCGCTCTGAAAAAACGGGATCCGTTATAATATTGATTTCCTTCAATTGAATTAAAAATGTGACGTGATTGATAAAGGTCACCGCTGTTTGATGGTTTTCTAATTGTGTGACGATTTGGGGTTGTGCTTTGTTTTCAACAAAATCGGGCCACGATGATTCAGGTCGATTCATATTCCATTTAATCAGATCCGAAAATGGCTTATCCATATTGATGCCAGGGTTATAAAATCGCTGACCGTCATAATGATCCGTAATTGGGTATTCTTTAGTCATAGCACATCCCGTAATAGCTATTATTAAGGCAAATATAATGAATTTCATGTTGTTCATTATCTAGATTTCTGGTTCTAATGTCACCATGGACATGATACTAGACCCTACCATTTTATTTTTCTGTTTAGGTGTGATTGCCGTTTGGGTGCGATCGAACATCGAAATTCCACAACCAACAATGAAATTTTTGTCGTATTACTTATTAATGTCGATTGGCTTCAAAGGTGGAATTTCTTTAGCTAAAGCGCAGTTCGATACACAAATTTTATTAACATTGTTAGTTGGCATAATTGCAGCTGTCGTGATTCCAATTTGGATGTTTTTGGTATTACGAAAAAAGCTGGATGCACAAAACGCTGCGGCAGCAGCTGCCTGTTATGGTTCTGTCAGCGCGGTTACTTTTTTAACAGCCACTTCTTGGATTGAAAATCGCGGTATGACATATGGTGGACACATGGTGGCCTTGATGGCTTTGATGGAAAGTCCCGCTATTATTGTTGGACTTATTTTAGCTAAAAAATTTAATACAGAAAACAAAGCTGTCAGCTTTTCATTCAAAGAAACCTTACACGATGCTTTTTTTAATGGATCGGTTTTTATTTTACTGGGCAGCTTAAGTATCGGTTACATCATGAATCCGTCTAAAGCGCACGATTACCAAACTTTTGTATATGATATTTTCAAAGGATTTTTGTGCTTCTTCTTGCTGGATCTAGGAATGTCGGCAGCCAGACAGATCCGTGAACTTAAAAACAGCGCGGTTTTCTTATCGTGCGTCGCTATTCTTGCACCGATCACTAATGCTTGTTTGGGACTTGGACTATCTTACCTTTTGGGCCTAAAAGCCGCGGAAGGATTTTTGTTCATGATGATCTTAGCCAGCGCTTCGTACATCGCAGTTCCCGCAGCTTTGAAAACGAACTTACCAGAAGCTAAACCCAGCATTTATCTTTCGATGTCGCTGGGCCTCACATTTCCATTCAATATTTTATTAGGCATGCCAGTGTACTGGCAACTGGCTCAAAAAGTTTTGGGCTAAAATCATTTTTAAACTCGTCACAATATATTCGCTTTTAGCAGACTTTGAAAAAGAGTTTGCTAAAACTAACTATTTTAGTCTTGTTCTTCGATCAACAAGGATCGATACAATAATCGAAACTCCAATTAAAAAACTGATGATCAAAAGCGACCAAACAATTGGAAATTTTCCACCAAAGGCTTCATTTAAATAGACCATTTTAGCACCGACAAAAACTAAGACAGCAGCTAGACCATATTTGATATAAATAAATTTATCCATTACGCCCGCTAACATAAAATACATTGATCTCAGACCTAAAATCGCAAAAATATTTGATGTGAATACAATCAGTGGTTCTTTTGTTAAAGCAAATATGGCTGGGACCGAATCGACTGCAAATATAATATCGGTAATTTCTATAAAAATAAGAGCAAGAAATAATGGTGTCACATAGGTTAATCCATTCTTTTTAAGAAAAAATTTCTCTCCCTCAATTTGATCATGCACGCGAAAAATTTTTTTAAGCTGTTTGACAATAAAATTGTCTTCAAGATTTTGCGGTTTTGTTCCCATAAAGAACATTTTGATTCCAGTTGCAATTAAAAGAACTCCGAAGAACAGGACTATAAATTTATACTGCATCAGAACTGAACCCATCGCTATAAAAATGGCTCGAAAGAGCAATGCTCCTAATATTCCCCAAAACAAAACACGATGCTGATACACTTTGGGAATGGCGAAATATGAAAATACGACAGCAAAAATGAAAATATTATCGATCGCTAATGATTTTTCGACAACAAAACCTGTCAAAAACTCTAAAGCAGATGTTTTAGCCTGCTCGCCAGGATTAAAGCCCGCTAAGCCCAGATATCTTTCGTCCGTTGAAAATTTCCAAAAAATATATTTGTAAAAAGCGAAATTGAACAGCAACGCCAGTCCGATCCATATGGTTGTCCAAATTGAGGCTTCCTTGAATGAAACTTCATGAGCTTGCTTATGAAAGACACCTAAATCCAGAGCTAATACGAAAATGACAAACACAGTAAATAAAACATAAAAACTCCAATAATCATTGAACGGGAATAAAATAGCTGTATCCATTGATTTCTCCTTAGACGAAGAATAAGCCATTTCAAAAATCATTCAAATCTATAAAAGGCATTCACCTGATCGCTTTTAGAAATCTGAGAAGCGCGTCTGTGATGTTAGATAAATATAGTATTTTCTTGTATCTATTTAAACAATGCTAATTTGTTTTATTATCTATTACACTAATGAATAGAAATCATGTTTAGCTTTTAAAAAACAAGGAGACTTCTATGAAGTTAAAAAAAATTTTAGGATTAAGCCTCATTGTCATTTCAACTTTCACAAGCAAGGTTTTTGCTCAAAGTGAAATTCCAGATGCTCATCTGATTCGTTTTGAAAACGTTTATTTCGAATCAACTCCATACAAAGATCAAAAAACTCAGATAAAAATATGGGGAACAATTAAGTATGGAAATGAATGCATGTCGGCGGATCAAAAATTCAAAAAAGTTACGAACGAATTTAACAATATTATTTACAATGTATACTCAGTAGATAGTCTTGATAAAAAAGTATGTCCAAAAATTTATAATCCGGTGACAGAAACAATTTTGATTGACACTTTGATTGTTAAAAACCGAGACATCCCTTCTATCATCGTTAATCAGAACGTACTGGACTAGCCTCTTCAAACACAGCCCTCCCTGTTTCAGAGCCACAACAGTGGCTCTTTTTTATTTTTAATCATTCAATTTAATTTTTGAATCCGTTAAAGAAATACTAGCAGTTGCTTTTATCTATTTTATTTCTATTTCATTTCCACTTAACTTGAATCCAAGAAAAAGACTTTCAACTTATAAAAAGGAGTTTATATGATTGTGTCTAAAAAAAGATTTCTAGAGCCTATTCTTAAATCTAAAAATGGTGTTCATTTAACTGCTTATATTCCAAAACCAAAGAACTCGGCCGAATTTCAAGAACGTATAACTGAAATTTCTTTATTAACTCTTGAATACCTGGCACCAGTTTATAACCAAGAACAAATTGATTCCTTTTTAGAGCCCATTCAAAATTTAGTAAAGGACATGTCTTTGATTAAAAGTATCCAAGGAAATATTGGAATTTTTAAAACCAAAGACACCCTACGAGTCCTGTCGTTGCCGATTCAGGTGGACTTTAATTGTATCGTCGCCGACTCATTTCATATTAAACCGTTGCTTCGATGGGCTCAGAACGATCAGGATTTTATTTTTATTGGCTTAACAAAAGAGGTGGCAACAATTTACTCGGGTAACCAAAACAGCTTCCGGTGTGTCGATAAAAAATTTGTACCTCAGTCTGAGGAACAAATGAAATGGTTATCCAATTGGATCGCGGATGCCGTCAGTTTAAATCAGACTTCACTTTTTTTAGCCGGGAACAGTGAACTCATCATTTCTCTTTCGAAACAACTGAAATCAAGAAAAGTCGAACCTGAAGTGATTCCCGGAAAATTTTTGGATACTCAGGCTAATCAATTTTGTAAAAAAATTCGCTCGTTGTTAAAATTAGAATCAAGAATGAAATTGGAAAGAACTCTTCAAGAATTTAAAATTGCTCAAAATTATAATTTATCCAGAACAAATCTTTTTGAGATAGCCAAAAAAGCCATGCAGGGTCAGGTCAAAAAACTGGTGATTTCGGATGAAATAAATATTTTTGGTAAATTAAATCCTCGAACAGGCCAGTTAAAAGTTCATATGGCCGATTTAGACCACGAAGACGACGATTTGCTCGATGATATTGCTCAAGTTGTCTTAAACTTCGGAGGAGAGGTTGTTGTCGCTAAGCTGAATGAAATTCCAAATAATCGACCGATCATAGCTTTACTAAATAATGCAGAAAGCGAAATAGCCGTTCAACCAAGGGAACACCAAAGACACCTTGATACCTGATCAAGACTTCGTCGTATTTCAGTCTTCAGTTCTCTGCCGAACAGGCTTGAACTGAAGACATGTTGTTTTATTTAAGAATTAAATCTTAACCAGCACCTGGAGCAAAGTTTTTAGGTTTACCAAACTGTCCTGGCATCGGCGGTGGCGCTTGTGGCGGCGGTAATGGCGATACAGTTTCTGGATCCGCGTCTTTGAATTTATTTGTCTTAGCATCAAATCGCAATTTTACATCACCCGTAGGTCCGTTACGATTTTTACCGACAACAACCAAAGCTTGCCCCGCTTTTTCAGGGCTTTCTTTGTCCCAGTAATCTTCACGATGTAACATCATGATTACGTCAGCATCTTGCTCGATCGAACCTGATTCACGAAGATCTGATAACATCGGACGACGATCTGTTCTGGATTCAACACCACGATTTAACTGTGCTAGTGCGACCACTGGAATCTGTAATTCCTTAGCAATAGCTTTCAATGACTTAGAAATTTCAGCGACTGCTCGTTCGCGGCTTTCGACTTTTTGTTTTAAATCCATGATCTGTAAGTAATCGATCATAATTAAATCTAAACCAACAGTGGCTTTTAACCGACGACAACGCGCACGAATTTCGAAAGGAGAAATCCCCGAAGTATCATCAATATATAAAGGTGCCTCACCAATCAATCCAGCAGTTTGGATTAATTTCGGCCAAGAAGAGTCTTGGATACGACCAGTTTTGATTTCACCCATATTTACGCGAGCTTCACTGGCCAAGATACGCATCATTAATTGCTCTTTCGCCATCTCGACAGAGAAGTACGCGACTTTCTTCTTTTCGCGCATAGAAACATGAGTAGCAATATTCAAACTGAAAGCGGTTTTACCCATCGACGGACGGGCCGCAATAATAATAACTTCGCCGGATTGTAAGCCTGAAGTCATTTTATCTAAATCTGAAAAACCTGTCGCAAGACCCGTGACATCGGTTTTTCGTTTGTAAAGTTCATCAATTTTTTCAATCGATTTGCTGACGATATCCAAAGAAGGCACCAAACCCTGAGTCATCTTGCTTTCGCCGACTTTCAGAATTTCGCTTTCAGCCATATCAATCA
>Ga0255180_1000408_pt1 | contig 15033 bp, 13 predicted proteins | sample Atl_Colum_RepB_8_FD_189933 | JGI IMG/M metagenome (GOLD analysis project Ga0255180, IMG submission 189933) | Freshwater microbial communities from Altamaha River, Georgia, United States - Atl_Colum_RepB_8d | ecosystem: Environmental > Aquatic > Freshwater > River | place: USA: Georgia... | reverse complement strand
AGGTTGACAGCAAAATTCAAAACGACTGGGCGGCACATCTCCTCGCTCAGACAGCCATGGGCCTGCTCTGGTGCGCAGTCTTCGCGAGCCTTGAGGCACTCTGGGTGAGCACGCAGGCGGGGCCGAGTGCGCCCGTGCAATGGGGCTGGACCCTCGGATTTGGAGTGCTCTATGTGGCAATTGGTCCGGCAATTCTGGCCTATCGATGTTGGGGCCTCGCGGTAACGAGGGCCGGTCCCGCCATTACTGGAATGGCGGCTAACCTGATTCCACTATTTACGGCACTACTCTCTCTCTTGGTACTCGCGGAGGCTCCAGAGTGGTATCACGGCCTTAGCTTTCTTTTGATTGCCGGTGGCCTCTGGATTACCGCTCACAGTCAACATCAGCTTAACCTGGAGCGAGGATCTCGCTGAATTCCAGTGCGTCCACGACGAAAAAAGTGATTTATTGCTCTGACAGTACGCGATCAACGATGCTCTGTGCATCGACCTGAAAAAATGAACGTAATACAGCACGCGTATCACTGCGACCAAAGCCGTCTGTACCTAAGGTGACATAACGTCGTCCTGCCGGTACGAAAGCACGAACGGTTTCTGGTAGCGCACGCACGTAGTCGGTAGCCGCTACTATCGGGCCTTGACTGCGGCCCAAGAGTTTGATCAGGTACGCCTCTGAACCAGCGCGCTCACTTGCGATACCATCGCGAGCCAGTTCGCTCCAACTGGTAATGCTATACACATCAGACCCGATGCCCTGCTCTGCGAGTTGGTGAGCTGCCCGGATCGCCTCAGTCAGTATTGCACCCGAACCCAGTAAGGTCACACGCCGGCCTCTCTCTGGGCCGTAGCTTCCAAAATGATAACCCCCCCGCAAAACACCTTCTTTCGCACCCTCTGGTAAATCCGGGTTAGCATAGTTTTCGTTCATCAGCGACACGTAATAGAACACGTCTTTTTGTTCCTCGAGCATCTCTCGCATTCCGGCATCAATGATTACGGCGAGCTCGCCTGCAAACGCCGGATCGTAGGCCTTGCAATTCGGGATTGTCGCTGCAACTAGGTGGCTGCTTCCATCTTGATGTTGCAAGCCTTCACCCGCCAGCGTGGTGCGACCCGAAGTGGCACCGAGCAGGAATCCTCTGGCACGCTGATCAGCGGCAGCCCAAATGGCGTCGCCAACGCGCTGAAAGCCAAACATTGAGTAATAGATGTAGAAAGGAAGCATCGCCATGCCATGCACGCTATAGCTCGTCGCCGCCGCCGTCCAGCTTGCAACTGCACCCGCCTCGCTGATTCCTTCCTCCAAGATCTGGCCCTCTAGAGCCTCACGGTAAGAGAGTACGGATCCAATATCCTCTGGTGAGTAGCGCTGTCCGACGCTACTGTAAATACCAACCTGCTTAAAGAGATTTGCCATGCCGAAGGTACGCGCCTCATCGGCAACGATAGGAACAATCCGAGGACCTAATACTGGATCTTTTAGTAATGCTCCAAGCACACGAACGAATGCCATAGTGGAACTCATCTCTTTGCCATCCGCTTTCAGAGCGAACTGGGCATAGCTATCAATCACGGGTACTGGCACCACCTCGCACTGCGTTTCGCGCTTGGGCATTGCACCGCCAAGTGCAGCTCGATGCTCGCGCAGGTAGCGCATCTCCGGACTATCTTCTGCAGGTCTAAAAAATTCCAGCCCCTTGGCCTGCGCATCGGTTAAGGGAAGGTTGAACCGATTACGGAATTCAATCAGATCGGTTTCATCAAATTTCTTATGACTATGGGTGGTCATCTTGCCTTGGCCAGCCGACCCCATGCCATATCCTTTCTTAGTCTGCGCCAAGATCACCGTGGGCTGGCCCGTATGCGCCGCAGCAGCCGCATAGGCTGCATAGATTTTGACCATATCGTGCCCGCCGCGTTTAAGGTTATCAATCTGCTCATCCGTCAGGCCTTCGGCGAGGCGCGCAAGTTCGGGGTTCTGCCCAAAAAAGTTATCCCGGTTAAAGCGGCCGTCATTGGCAGCAAAGGTCTGCATCTGCCCATCGACTGTCTGCGCAAACGAGCGGGCTAATGCGCCGGTAACATCACGCGCAAACAGACCATCCCAATCGCTACCCCACACTAATTTAATGACATTCCAGCCCGCCCCGGCAAAAAGCTTTTCAAGCTCGTCGATAATCCGGCCGTTTCCACGTACAGGACCGTCCAATCGCTGAAGATTACAGTTGACCACCCAAATGATGTTGTCGAGCCGTTCACGAGCGGCCAGAGTTAGCGCGCTCATGCTTTCAGGCTCATCCATCTCCCCGTCGCCAAAAACGCCCCATACTTTTCGCCCACTGCAATCGAGTAACTTGCGATGGGTTAAATAGCGCATAAAGCGCGCGTGATAGATTGAGCTGATCGGTCCAATGCCCATCGATCCCGTGGGAAACTGCCAGAAATCAGGCATCAACCAGGGATGCGGATAACTGGAAAGCCCTCGCGCACCATTGGACGGGGCGGTGATTTCCTGGCGGTAATGCAGCAAATCATTCTCTGTTAATCGACCCTCCAAGAACGAGCGGGCGTATACCCCGGGTGCGCTGTGAGGTTGAAAGAACACCAAGTCGCCGCGGTGTTGAGGTCCTCTTGCGTGAAAGAAATGGTTAAACCCAACTTCAAATAAATCGGCTGCACTCGCATAGCTAGCGATGTGTCCGCCAAGTTCACCGTAGGCTTTGTTGGCACGAACAACCATGGCGAGTGCGTTCCAACGCATCAATGACGCCAATCGCTCTTCTATGGCGATATCGCCGGGAAAGGGAGGTTGCGCCTCGACAGAAATGGTATTGATGTAGGGAGTGTTCAGCTCGGGCTGCCAGCCGATGCGCTGTGAGCGCGCCAAACGCGCAAGCTCGTCAAGAATCTGCCGCACACGTGCGGGCCCACTATGGACCGCCAGGGATAAAAGGGCCTCACGCCATTCTTGTGTCTCTGAAGGATCGGTGTCCGCCACGACGGGCGGTGAGAGATTCTGAGGCTGGGGCGCGTGGTGCATGGCAGAGGTCCTTTAGAGTCGACAGTTTAGGGAAAACACCGTGGCACTTGATGTCGAATTTCTTACCCTAACACCGTTCTATGGAATAAAATTTTTAATAAATGACTCAACAAAGCATAAAAAGCTTCGATGCGATTGATTTGAAGATTCTCGACCAACTTCAGATCGACGCCAGCTTGTCCAATGTCGAGCTCGCCCGACGGGTCCACCTGTCTCCCTCGCCCTGCCTGGCCCGCGTACGGGCCTTGGAAGCGCGGGGGTTAATCCGGCAGTACGTGGCTTTACTTGAAGCCAAGCACCTCGGGCTTCACCTGAACGTGTTTATTTCAATTAGCCTGAAGTTACAAAGCCGTAAGGCACTGCAAGAATTTGAGGAGCGTATTACGCTGCGTGACGAGGTGATGGAGTGTTACCTCATGACCGGTGACGCCGATTACCTCTTGCGCGTGGCAGTACCCGACATGCCCGCACTTGAGAGCTTCATTCTTGAGCAACTCTCACCGATTGCACAAGTCGAAAAAATACGCTCCAGTTTCGCACTGAAACAGGTCCGCTATAAAACAGCCTTGCCACTCAATAACCTATGAGCACTTCTCATTGAGCAGATGAGAACCCTTCATTAAAAGAAACCCCTCATCTAGGTAATACTGACCTAGGGCAGGCCCAGGGAGACTGCTGCCCTGCTGCAACGCGGCCATTAATTAGTTTCACTGAGAGCCCTCGCTAAAGCCTTTACTTTCCCCCCTGCTGCCTGCGACAGTTGATTTTGGATGACTTATGAATTCCACAACGAGTCCTGATTTCCACAAAAATCCAAAAAAGGTGACGACATGAAACTTACACGTATTGCAGCCGGGCTGATGGTTGCTGGGCTTATGACCTCTGCCTTCGCGCAAGGTAAGCCAGACAACCTGAGCACTCTAAAACAGATGAAGGTAGCAACCACAGATTTAAATATCCCGACGGTTCCACAGTCGGGTAGAAATGCAGACGCTATCCGTGAAAATCTTAAAAGGGTAAAACTGCCGCCAGGCTTTAAGATTGATCTCTTCGCAATCGTTCCAGACGCACGTCATATGGCGGTTGCTCCATCAACCAATATGCTGTTTGTTGGAACGCGTAAAACAACGGTCTGGGCGGTAACTGATAGAAATAGCGATGGCGTGGCCGACGAGGTGAAGTCATTTGCCCCATCGCTGAAGTTCACCAACCCTAATGCCGTCTGCTGGACTAAGGACGGCTTTCTCGTCGTGGTCGAGCACAACCGTGTGCTGAACTTCCCGGCCGCCGAGTTCTTCTACGAGGGTCCCGATGTGGCCGTCATTGAGGTTGTCCCACAGGGCAAGCTGATTCCAGTCGAGGAAGAGTCCTATAACCACGGTGCCCGGACCTGCCGGGTCGGCCCAGATGGAATGCTCTATGTCACGCTCGGTCAGCCCTACAACGTACAGCCCAAGGACAAAGTCGATCTCTACGATAGGATCGGTATCGGCGGCATTATTCGGCTCAATGCCTTCGATGGCTCAAAGCGTGAAGTGTTTGCCAAGGGTGCCCGAAACAGCGTAGGAATGGACTTCAACCCCAAAGACGGCAGCCTCTGGTGGACTGACAACCAGGTAGACGGACTTGGGGATGACGTTCCCCCGGGTGAACTGAATCGATCCACCAAGACCGGGCAGCATTTCGGTTTTCCCTATTGGAACGGTAAGTACAAGGTGGCAGGATCGCCAGCAGCCACAGACCTCAAGGACATGAAGGAGCCCACGGGCGCCATCTTCCCTCAGGTTGAGTTTCCCGCACATCAGGCGCAGCTTGGTATGGCCTTTTACACAGGAAACAAATTCCCTGCAAAGTATCGTGGCGGAGCCTTTGTTGCCGCGCATGGTTCATGGAATCGCACAAAGCCAAGCGGTGCCGAGGTGCAGTTTGTGCCCATAAACTCAGATGGCACGGCCGGCAAAATGGAGGTGTTCGCCTCTGGATTCCTTGATCCGGAGACTGGCCTTTACCGCGGACGCCCAGTGGACGTCGCCGTCATGAAGGATGGCTCGATACTTGTATCAGACGACTTTGCTGGTGCACTCTATCGAATCAGCTATGTCGGTGAGGATAAGAAATAATCTGTCCGCAGTGGCCTTAAAGGAGGGGGGCATTAGCCCCCCCTTTTTTCTTTAAATACCAGTGTTTTTTAGCCATGAAAATATTGCTCTCTTTTCTGATCATTAGCAGTTCGTCCATCTTTTATAGCGCGACCTTTGCTGCAAGCGGTGACGCAAATGTAGGTCGCAAGAAAGCACAATCGTGTGTTGTCTGCCATGGAACCATGGGGTTATCGAATAACCCCGGTACGCCCCATCTTGCTGGCCAACCCGCGATTTATCTGGTTGAACAACTCCAGAATTTTAAAAGCGGAAAACGACAAAATCCGGTGATGTCAGTTATCGCAAAGCCACTGAGTGAATCAGATATTCAAGATATGGCAGCCTGGTATGCCTCGATTGAGATCCAATTAAAGTCTCAATGAAATTCCACTGGCTCTCTCGTGTGTAGGGCTGCTTCCAGGTTTGATTCGCCGCCTGAGCAGGCGCGTAGCCGAGAATGTCGGGACAGGGTGTCGTGGGGACAACCCGTATATCTCGCCCGCCACATCGATAATATCTTTGTTGAGCTAAAAATAGATAGGAGACAAACCATATGAAGATCATCCATAAACATCGCCTTTGCGCGACCATCGTGAGCTCGGCACTTGCTGCTGTCGCGTCAATCGCGCAGGCCCAGGCACCCGCAGCCGCACCTGCGCCACCCCCGGCCTGGAAGCAGGGTCTACCGGCATCCATGGCCGACTCAAAGCTCGCGCCACTTGCGGGAAAAATGACGGTTACGGAAGCCTCCGAGATTCCCCTCGACAAGATAAAACTACCGGCCGGTTTTAGGGCCGAAATTTTTGCAACGGGTATGCCTGGCGCTCGTGCAATGGCCCGCGGTGACGATGGCAAGATCTATATCGGTACGCGTGCGATTGGCCGTGTTTACGAGCTTTCAGCGGACGGCAAATCAAGTCGTGTCTTGGTCGATAAACTGGTTCAGCCCGCAGGCGTTGCCTTTAAAAACGGTTCGCTTTACGTTATGGCGATCAATAAAGTGCTCCGCTTTGACGGTATCGAGAAGAATCCTGCGGTGGCACCTATCGATATGACTGCTGCCTTTAAGCTCCCACCAGAGCAGCATCACAACTGGAAGTACATTGCGTTCGGCCCTGATAATAAGCTCTACGTTCCCTTTGGTGCGCCTTGCAATATCTGTGAGCTCCCCACACCTGAGTATGCGCAGATTCGTCGCTACAACCCAGATGGGTCAGGAATGGAAGTCATTGCAACCGGGGTGCGTAACTCCGTGGGATTCGACTGGCACCCTCAGACCAAGGAACTCTGGTTTAGCAACCACGGTCGGGACTGGTGGGGCGATGATCGACCCCATGACACCCTTCATCGGATACACAAAACGGGCCTAAATTTTGGTTTTCCGTACTGCCACGAAGGTAAGTTAGCGGATGACTCAGTAAAGAAGGTAGATGCCTGTAAGGGTGTTGAGCAGCCGGTTGCTTTGATGGGCCCGCATGCAGCGGCTATGGGTGTGACTTTCTATACCGGAAAAATGTTTCCCGCCGAGTACCAAAACGTTGCCTTCGTTGCGCGTAAAGGTTCCTGGAATAGAAACACCAAAATTGGTTTTGATATTGTGACGGTTACAGCAGATAAGGACGGCAAAAATAGTAAGGTCACGCCGTTTATGACAGGCTTTCTGAACCCGTCTGATCAATCGTTTTGGGGTAGACCTGCTTATATGTTGCAGATGCCAGATGGTGCACTCTTGGTCTCAGATGAACAGTTGGGCGCTATCTATCGCATTAGCTACAGGAAATAATTGTTCTTAACGAAAGTTTTATTTCGGCGTTTTCTTGTCCCCGCGGCGCTCGCTGCGGGGACTTTTCACGCCGTTGTTGCCCAAGATCTTTCCCCAAGAATTGCAATCTGTGCAACGTGCCATGGCCAAGATGGAAATTCTAGAGCTGCTGCGACCCCCTCCTTGGCAGGTCAACCCAGAATCTTTCTGGAGAATCAATTAATCACAATTCGAGAAGGCATCAGAGTAATTCCAGCGAAGTCTGGCCAACTCGATGGCATTACAGACCGAGAAGTGATTGCACTTTCAAAGTATTTTTCAGGCCAGACTCTAATACCAGTAGCCTCACAACGAGACGAGGGTCTTTTTAGACGCGGCGAACACCTCTCTCGCGAGATGCTTTGCGGCACCTGCCATGTCTCAGACTTCAAAGGCAGAGATCAAATGCCCCGATTGGCAGGCCAACGTGAGAATTACCTCCTTCATTCAATGCGTCAGTTTAAAAATAATCAAGCAACTGGACGAGATACGATAATGGCCGCATCTCTCTACGGAATTGCCGATCAAGATCTCATCGCCATCGCTCATTATTTGTCACAGCTAAAATGAACAAATATGAGCGTCTTTGGGGCCTGGTTCTCATAGGGCTATCTTTCTTAAACAGACCCGAGGGTTACGCTCAGACACTCGACGATGTTGTGGTCTCCGCTAGCCGATCCGAACAAAGTATTTTTGACGCCCCCGGCTCCATTGATGCAGTCTCCCGGGCGCGAATTGAATCATCAGGCCCCCAGATTAATATCAGTGAATCTCTCGGGGTTGTTCCCGGTATTAATGTCGCCAATCGAAACAATTACGCGCAGGATCTTCAGATTTCCATTCGCGGATTTGGCTCTCGGGCCCCATTTGGCGTTCGTGGCGTCCGGCTAATGATCGATGGCCTACCTCAGAGCCTTCCCGATGGACAGGGGCAGACATCACAATTTTCTGCCACTTCTACTGAGCGTATCGAAGTACTTCGAGGGCCGCTTGCCGCCCTTTATGGAAATGCCAGCGGAGGGGTAATTCAAGCCTTTACACGGGAACCCTCGACTGAGCCAGAACTTGAATTAACAGGCTATGCGGGGTCGGATTCTCTGTATCGAACTTCCTTACAGTATTCGGAGACGAGGGGAGATTACGGGCTAGTTTTTGACTATGGTGCCTTGTCTTCTGAGGGGTTTCGGCAATACAGCGCAGCTGAGCGACATCATGTCAACACCAAGTTAGTTAAGAAAGGGGAAGGCTCCAAGACGACCTTTATTCTTAATGCGTTGGATCAGAAAAAGTCGGAGGATCCTGGTAGTCTGATTTTAAATGACTTTAGGACAAACCCCTACGCGGCCGACACCGGAAATCTAACCTTCAAAGCAGGCAAGAAGTTTGTTCAGGCAATTGCAGGCGTCGTTCACGAGTCGGGCAGCCCAAGTTCCGGATTGCTCACACTTCGTACCCATCTGGCGACGAGGGATCTTGATAATCCGGGTCGAGTTTCAACCTCCTATATTTTGATTGACCGCATGCAGTTCGGTGTCGGGGCCGACTATCAAACGCCAGTGACTATATTCGGCTCGGCTGGGAAGTTATCACTCGGCGCTGAATTCGATCACGTTAAGGACGATCGGAAAGGAAGAACGAACAGCGGGGGAGTCGCCACCGGTGACCTAAGTCGTAATGAAGACAACCTAGCGAGTAACTTCGGAGTTTACGCGAGAGGAGATTGGTTTCTTAGCGATACGTTGTCCCTGACAACAGGACTTAGGGTTTCGCAGATCAAACTGCAGGTCAGAGATTATTACTTCCTCGAAACTACTCCACGAGACGGTTCAGGGAGTAGAACGTATTCGGGCGCAAGCCCAGTGGTCGGTCTCGTTCGACACATAGACTCAGATCAGAATCTATTCGTGAACTTTGGACAGTCTTTCGAGACCCCAACGCTGAATGAGGTCCTGTACACACCAGTGGGTAATGCGACTTGCACAGGAGTCACTTGTACCGAGAATCGATTTTATGGGCTTGACCCGGCAACATCGAGGCAGCTTGAATTTGGCTGGAAATGGCGTCAGGCTCAGCGAGGTTACCTGGCTGCGAGTGTTTTTTTTACGCGAACGCAAGACGATATTGTTCCTGATTTTCTGAGCGCGTCGGCCGCAGCATGGCAGAACGTGGACACAGAGCGGAAGGGGTTAGAACTCAGCAGTCAATGGATGTGGGGTAGAAACCTCTCCTCTGCCGCGAGCTTTACTTGGTTGAGAGCTATTTACAAAGAAGGGGCTACGATTCGGGGCTCTGCGAACTTTCGTTCAACCGTCATCGGCGGGGAAAATCTCCCCAACATTCCTAACGATCGCACACAGATCGAAGTTCGCTATCGCAGCACCGAGATAGCACACAAGAACATTCCCGTATTCCAGTCGACCTTGGAGCTGATCTCAGTTGGCGAGATTTATACGCGCTCGAATAATACTGAAAAGACCTCTCGATACAACCTTGCGAATCTCAGCCTAAGCGCTAACAGGCCTGTGGGTTACGGGCTTGTCACGGGCTATCTGCGAATCGATAACCTCACCGACAAACTCTATGTAGCCTCCACCATTGGAGACCAGGAATCCGGTCGCTACTACGAACCTGGAGCGCCCAGAAATTGGTTAGTTGGGTTTAAGTACACTGTCAAACTGTAAGAATGAATTTAGGTCGAGGTCTCGAAAAATTCCGGGGCCTCAAGAGAAGCCGGGAAAATTCAGAGCCTCTTGAATAAATCGATCAACGAAGATTGCTGCTGCGTCTCTTGGCCAAGATCCTGGCCGAATTCAGTCCCGTCAGGAGCATGATGGGCCAAAGACAGGTACACACTAACGCCCAGAAGACTCTTCTATCCAAAAAGCTCGTGACTTCAGAGACATCGGTCTTGGTCGGCCCCTCACTGAACAGATGGCGGACAGGGAAAGAGGCTATCCCAAAAGCAAAACCAAACAACATAAAGACAAAGATATAAGTATTCACGGCTAGCACTCCTCTTGCCTGTTATTTACGAGAATCTGGCTCCCATCACTCGCACACCCCAAGGCGCTCTCAACTGACCGCAAGCCGCGGGCAGTTGATCTAACCCTAATTGTCTAACGCTGTCTAACAAATAGTACATTGCTAGTGTAACTCTTACTAGACATCAAGGTGGGGTTCTTAGTGTGTTTCGGGCCTGCCGTCGGGTTTGTGACATCCTGACCTGCCCATCAGCCCTTCTTAGCGTGGTTCAAGGCGCCAGAGTTTTCCATCCGATGAGTCAGTCAACAGGTAAACGAGGCTATCGGGCCCTACACGCACATCTCGAATCCTGCCAATCTCGCCCACTACTAGCTGCTCCTCTGATTTAACAACGTCGCCATCTAGCGTAAGACGGACCAAGGCCTGAGAGCGGAGCGCGCCGATAAAAAGACTACCCTGCCACTGAGGGAAAGCGCGGCCCGCATAAAACGCCATTCCGGAGGGTGCAATTGAAGGCACCCAGATATGAACTGGTTGGTCTAATCCGGGCTTGTGTGTGCCCTCACCAATTCTCGTTCCCGTAACGTAGTTCGCACCGTAAGTAATAATTGGCCAGCCATAATTTCGGCCCTTACGAATAATGTTTAGTTCATCGCCCCCTTGAGGTCCATGCTCGTGTGTCCAGAGTTCGCCCGTTCTGGGGTGTAGCGCTGCGCCTTGGATATTTCGGTTACCGCGAGAAAATACCTCGGGTAACTGATTCGATTTTCCAAGAAAAGGATTGTCTTGGGGAACCCTGCCATCATCATGCAAACGTATCACCGCACCCGCATGATCGTGAGATGCCTGAGCGCGTTCTTCATCGCCGCGATCGCCAAGAGTTAAATAAACAAACCCTTTCCGATCAAATACAATCCTGCCGCCAAAATGTCGTCCACCCCGCGATTTTTTCTTCATACTAAAGAGAGGCTCTATATCGACTAGACGATCGCCCTTTAAACGCGCACGAATCATTGCAGTCCCAATTAAGGAAGAGCCCGCGCTTTGAGGCTCAGCAAACGATAGGTAGATCCAACCGTTTTGCTCGTAATTCGGGTGAACCGCAACGTCAAAGAGCCCCCCTTGGCCATTTACTGCGATCTCTGGCAGACCTCCTACAGGCGCTGAAATACGCGAAAAATCCCGAGACACCCGGCGCAAGACCCCCTCCCGCTCGGTGATCAGCATCTCACCCGAGGGAAGCCAGGCAATACTCCACGGATGCCGTAGACCATCTATCAGAGCGCGCGTAGTAAATCCAGGTGCTGTCGATGCTGGCCGAAGTACATCTTTTGATTGCGTAACAGAGTACGCAGGAACTGCCACCGCAGATCCGAACATCAGCAGCAGTGCGCTAAACCTCTGCAGTCTTGATTGCCTCAACCGAGTGACTCAGCCAGGTGCACCAGGGTTTGTCCCCGAGCCCGGGCTGCAGTGTTCTGGTTCCAAGCCGGACGACGCCAGCAATTGAAACCATGATCCACCCCAGGGTGGGTAATAATCCGAGCGGCCGGGTGCCCCGCGAGAGCCCGCGTAATCTGTTTCACTGAAGCCGACGGAATATAACTATCTTCTTCTGCGAAGTGGAGCAAAATAGGGCAACGAATCGCTTTGGCGAGATCGAGTTGCTTATCAATTCCCCCACCGTAGTAGCAGACTGCAGTATCGACTCCCGCACGTGCAGCCGCTACAAAAGATAGCATGCCACCCATACAAAAGCCGACTGAGCCCACTCGACCTGTACACCCATCTAAGCGTTTTACAGCCTCGACCGTGCTGCGTAGATCGCCAGCCACAAGAGGGATATTGAGCCCACCCATCAGATCGAGCCCCTGTTTGAAGCCCTCTGCATCGTACTTAAGCTCAATGCGCTTGGCGTCTCTCCAGAAGATATCTGGTGCTATTGCCAAAAACCCATCTGCGGCGTATTGATCTGCGACGGCACGGATATGCTCATTAACCCCGAAGATCTCTTGAATGATGATGAGCCCAGGTCCGTGGCCGGTTGGTGGGTAGCTGACATAGGCATCAAACTGACCGCCATCGGCGCTTGTTACGGGAATCCATTTACTATTCATAGATGACCTCCTTTGGGCAAAATTCTGGCATATGAGCGCTCTCAGTACCAGATGGTCTAACTGGGTTGGGTACCAAGATCCACGACAAAGAGCGTCAGCCTGATGGCCTCGGAACGAACCGCAAGGAGCTCTCGATACTCTCGGCTCTCAGCCCACCCCTGTGCCGCCTGAACATCGGGGAATATGATCTCTACGGTAAGCTGGAACCCCTCGCAGTTCAACTCATTCCAGAGTAGGCCCCGTACGAGTCCACGTCCCAGGACTTCGCCGCCATACGCCTTAAGCGTCTCTGGCACCTGAGTGCGATAGTTATCAAATGCTTCTTGATTTTTGACTTGAATTAAGCCGATCACCTTGCATGCCATATGCCTCGCCTACCCCGATCAGACCCCATAGAATTCCTCTAGTATCTGGTTAACCAACAGAATTGTCATGATTTCTTGTATGTTCTGTATTGATGGATAGAGAATATCGTAGAGGCCCCATGAAACCCTTTCGTGGCAACAAGAGTTTCCTGCCTAGCAAGCCCTGCACTGTTTGTGGGCGTGAGATGACCTGGCGCAAGGCCTGGGCCAAGAATTGGGAAAGCGTGAAATACTGCTCCGATGCTTGTCGAACAAAAAAATTGCCGAAAACCAATCCATAACTCATGAAAAAACTACGCGTGTTTTTCGATGGCGCCTGCCCACTATGCAGAAAAGAAATCAGCCTCTACCAGAGTGCTGATCACGCCAAAGCCATCGATTGGCATGACGTGTCTTCAGCACAGCGTGAGGAGATGCTTCCCTTGCCAAGACAGGCGCTACTGGCGCGCTTTCACGTCCAGACACCCGATGGTCAACTGGTAAGCGGTGCGCGTGGATTCATTGCAATGTGGCGGCAACTACCGAACTGGAACCGGCTTGCAAAGATCTGCAGCCTGCCGGGCCTGCCGCCGCTTCTCGAGCTCGCTTATCGTGGCTTTCTTTGGCTGCGTCCAGCCATCCAGCGGGCTTTTCGTTAGACAAGCGCCCCTTGAACACCAGGGGCTGAAGATACGTAGGATTGAATTCAGGCTTCACGCTCAGAATGTGGCGGCAAGAATAGCCAGGAGCAGCATCCCTGCCGATAGCCCCAACCAGCGGCCTAAATGACGCCGTGTAATCGGAGAGCTTGGATTTAAATCGTATTGATAACGCTCGCTATCAATATTACGTAAATTAACACCAATCTCCACCAAGTCAGCCTCCAGAGTGCTCATCATGGGGCCTGGCCCACACAGCAGAAAATAGGTTCCTTGATCAGTCGGGCTAATTCCGTATCGTTTTAGATTCATGGTAACGATCTCAACATCACAGCGACCGACATCTCCAGCCCATTGGGCTGTCGAATGCTCAACAACCCGGGCCCAGGTGATATTCGTTCCCACCACATCGGGGCTACCGGGATATCGGGGCAGGGTTTCTAACTGCTCAGACACGGTCTTTGTCGCTGTGATCAACAGTACTTTCTTATCTGACCCGGCCAATCGTTGCACCATACTCAGAAACGGTGCAAACCCAATACCACCCGCAATCATCACGACCGCCCTGGCGTCATCGGGGGGCCCGAAATCGCCATGAGGCCCATCAAGGTAGAAATGTTCCCCCGGTTTTAGAGACGGGATTTCCCGAGTAAAGTCGCCAACCGCCTTAATTAGGAAGGTAATTGCGCCTGTGGCGGGCTCGAACCCGGCCACCGAGAACGGATGATCCGTATGGGATAGCGGAGAGCCACGCTTGATCCAGAAAAATTGGCCCGGCTGCGGTGGATCCAACTGACGAGATTGCGGCACGAGTGTTAACCCATAGGTGTCGTCAGCGTGCTTCAAGACGGTCTCCACGCGATAGGCGCTGCCTCGCTGCAGAATCGGACGAATCAAATAAATCGTAGCGAATGAACCGAGTGCGGCTATAGAAAGGCACCACCAGAAATATTGGAGAGGTAATAGCGATGCGTAGAGCCCGGCGTCGAGTGTGTGGTGCAGTCCAAACACAAGAATTAAAAGCGCAGCGACTGCATGCCAGAATCGCCAGCGATCGTAGTTCGTGTTCGGCTCGTGCCTGCGCGCAGCCGATGCAATTAATGCGATTAATACGATCCAGGCAATCCCACCCGACAGCAAAGACCAGCCCCCAATACCAAGCGTCGAGGCGGATTTTTCATGATTGCTAAGGACGCCTCCCGCCTGCGCTGCGACTCCCCAGAGGCTGTAGAGAAAAGGGTGGCCGATGACAAAGACTGTTGCCGTACGGGCGAATAGCTGATGGGTCCGCATGATCGCATCACAGCCGAAGCGACTAGAGAGCTGGCGATACCTGCCAATCACAAGAAATTCTAGACAGATGATCGAAAATCCAATCATGGCGATCATCGAGGCGATGTCATCCATCACAGGTCGCCCCAATAAACGATCCGGGAGATTGCCGAATATTACGAAAGCAATCGGAACCGCTGGAACACCCAGATAGACAGCAGCAATTAGTAATCGAATTAACATGTCGTGATCATCTTAGAAAATGATAACCTAGTCGCTATCCGGTCTATGGAGTTGGAAATGAAAATTCTGAAGCAACTGAGGCGATATCTCTGGGGGCCTGAAAAGACTGATCGCCCCCCCACCCCAAGAGGAAGAGAGCCCACGCTAAGGGCTTCGGCACCGGCCCCTCGCCCCCTGTCCCCACGAATTGATCCGGAGAAGTCGCGCCCAATTGTCACTAATTTATCGGAACAACAGGCCGATAACGGGGCCATAAGGAGAGATACGCCCACCTTACGACCAATCGTTTTTGATCTTGGCGGCGTTGTATTGAATTGGAACCCAGCCCATCTGATTGATACGGTATTTCCAGATCTACAAGGCCCTGATGCAACAAGCCTCGCTGAGGAGATTTTCAAAACAGACACTGACGACAGCGATTGGCTTTTGTTC
>Ga0255180_1000407_pt1 | contig 15054 bp, 14 predicted proteins | sample Atl_Colum_RepB_8_FD_189933 | JGI IMG/M metagenome (GOLD analysis project Ga0255180, IMG submission 189933) | Freshwater microbial communities from Altamaha River, Georgia, United States - Atl_Colum_RepB_8d | ecosystem: Environmental > Aquatic > Freshwater > River | place: USA: Georgia... | reverse complement strand
AGCGCCGAAGAGGTCGAGCAATACGACATCCTCCTGGAAGAGCAGGCACTGCCTTTCGAAGAAAAAGCCATCGCGGCGCACGAGGTGAACCTCAAGCGCGTGGGCCAAGGCATCTATGACCCGGCGATTGCGCAGAGCGTGACTGCTTTGGGCCTGCTCTCACCCGCCAAATACGGCAAGCGCGAAACCGGTGGAGACAGCTATGACACCCTCAAGTAAGCCCCTGCTGATCGCCGTTGCCACGCTGCTGCTCGCGGCTTGCGGCAGCGCGCCGGTTGCCCGTCAGGACGCCCCCGGCACCGTCGCTGGCAAACCCGCAGACCGCCCATCGGAGCCGGTCAAACAACCGGATGTCAGCAAGAGCCCGGCCGAGCAGTTTGAAGACGCGCTCGCGGCCTTGAAAGCCAAGCGCCTGCCCGAGGCACGCGCTGGCTTTGAGTTGCTGGCACGTCAGCACCCAGAGTTCTCCGGCCCGCTCACCAACCTGGCGATTCTTGATGCCAAGAGCAATGCACGGGAGGCGGCAATCAATGGCTTCAATAGGGCCATCGTCGCCAATCCGCGCAATGCGGTGGCACACAACTGGCTTGGCATTCTCTACCGCGAGAGCCGCAACTATGCGCGCGCCGAACAGGAGTATCTGAAATCGCTGGAACTGAACCCGGACAACGCCGCCGTGGTGCTCAATCTCGCCATCCTCTACGACCTCTACCTGAAGCAGCCAGAGAATGCCTTGACGCGCTACCGCGATTACCAGCGCATGACCAATCAGCGCGAGCTGAAAGTGGCTGCCTGGATCAAAGCGCTGGAAGCCACTGCTCCGCCATCACCCGCCCCTGCACCCGCAGCCACGGCTGCGCCCAAATCATGAAGCACCTCCTGCCCATCCTGCTGCTGGCCAGTCTGCCGGTCGTGAGTGCAGCGCAGTCCAATGCCGCTGAGCAGCCGGCAGTCGAAACAGAGACCAGTGGCACCACCGTGGTCGGCGACCGCGAGTCGCCCATCGGCCTCTACATCACGCCCTGGCGCAACGCTGCACCTGAGGCCGAGCTGGACCGCCCAGCGCGCTTTCTCGAAGAGCAGCTACTGCCACTCGATGCCGATGTGTTCCGCCGTCAAATCGAGTACTACAACACCATCACCGACCACCTCCGCGCCCGCGGTCTTCGCAGCGGCGCTACCGCCCCCTAAGTCGCGCGTCTCTCTCACACCCCGCAACACGATCCACAAGGAAACACGATGAACCCCCTCGCCACGATCGCCCAGTTCTTCCAGGCCGGCGGCCATTTCATGTATCCCATTCTGGTGGTGGCCATCATCGGTTTGGCCATTGCCATCGAACGCATCATTTATCTCAGCAAAGCCAAGGCCGAGAACCGTCGCCTCTGGTCCGAGCTGATTCCGCTGGTCAATCGCGGCGATCTCGCCGCGGCAGAAGGCGCTGCCATGTCTTCCAACTCCCCCATCGGCCGCATCTTCGGTCATGGCATTGCCCGCTCGCGCACTAGCAGCAAGCGCGACGAGGTGGAGATGTCGATGGAAGAGAGCCTGATGGAAGTCACTCCGCTGCTTGAACGCCGCACCCACTATCTCGCCACTTTTGCGTATGCCAGCACCCTGCTGGGCCTGCTGGGCACGGTCGTCGGCCTCATCAACGGCTTTGCGGCGGTCTCCAACGTCAACCCGGCGGAGAAGGCTGACCTGCTGTCGGCTGCCGTGTCGGAAGCCATGAACTGCACCGCCTTCGGCATCGGCGTCGCCGTGCCCATGCTGCTACTGCACGCGCTGCTCGCCTCGCAGACCAATGACCTGATCGACAACCTGGAAATGGCGGCGTTGAAGTTTCTGAACGCACTCGGCCTGAAGAACTAATCCTGACAGCCGGACGACAGAGCAAAACGATGCACGGACTGACCCGCAAGGCGCGAGCGGTATTGCGCCGCGACCGCCGCAAGAAGCAGGTGGGCGAGCTCAACCTGGTGCCGATGATCGACATCCTGGTGGTGCTGGTGTTCTTCCTGCTGGTGAACTCCACCGGAGTCTCCATCCTAGGCATCGACCTGCCGGATTCGACCAAGAAGAACACGCCCGACCCCAACCGCCTGCCGCTGGTGGTGAACATTCGCAGTTCAGGGCTGGTATTGACGGAAGGCCCCAACGAGCTCGGTCGCTTTGGCACGGCGTCGGAAGGCTTTGACTACAAGGGCCTGAGCGAGCGCCTGCTGGCGGTGAAGACTGCGCGGCCGGACGAGAAGCAGATCACCCTGCTGATCGAACCAGCCATCACGCACGACACTTTGGTACAGACCATGGACGCGGTGCGTATCACCACTGTGGACGGCGGTCGCAATCTGCGCGATCTCTTCCCCAACATTGCCCTCGGTGATGCACCGCCGCTGGCGGCCGCGCCAGCCGGGGTTGCACCATGAGCGCCCACCTCACCCTGCGCGCCAAGCGCCTGCTGCGCCGCAACGCCCGTCGGCCTGGTGTGGTCTCGCTCAACTTGGTTCCGATGATCGACGTGTTCATGGTGCTGGTGTTTTTCCTGCTCGTCACCACCAACAGCATCGACAACATGCGCAGCCCTCGCGAGCTGACGCTGCCCACCTCGATGTCGCTCGACCAGCCCAAGGACACGCCCGTCATCATGGTCACCAAGCAGGCCGTCTTGATCCAGGGCGTGCCGGTGATGACACTTGCCGAAGCTGAAGCCGCACCCGCCGATAAACCTTTGCCGCAGGTGCGTGCTGAACTGCTCAAGGTCACGCTGATGTCGGTGCAAGGCACTGAGACAGCTGGCACCACCACCCGCGGTGAGGTCAATGTGATGGCCGACCGCGACATTCCTTACACCGTGCTCAAGAAAGTGCTGGCCACCTGTGGTGAGCTGAAGTTCGCACGCATCGCCATCTCGGTGGCCCATGCCGGCAAGCGGGGTGGCGCATGAGCGCGATCATGGCCATCCGCTGGGATGGCTACGAGTTTGCCGAAGAGGCCGACCGGCGTTTTCGCCGCCTGCTGGCCATCGTTGCCGCGCCCATTCTGGCGCTGGCACTGGTGAGCCTTTTCTACCGCACCGAGGGCTTGAAGGAAGGCGGTGGCACTTATCTTGCACCCGCCACCGTAGAGCTGATCGCGGCACCCGATGCCGTGAAGGCGGAAGAGCCAGAAGAACCGGCGCCGGCCGAAGAGGACTCCAAGGAGCAGCCACAAGAGTCTGCGCCCAAGGTGGCCGAAAAGCCGGTGGATGTTCAAAAGCCCGCTGTCGCCGAACCCACTCCGGTGCCGGTGGAAACCGCGCGCGACGTAGCCAAGCGCAGCGGCGTGCTGGCCTTTGCTGATCAGCTGAGCGATTTGCGCAACAAGGGCGATGCGCTGGGCAACGAGACGCTCTCGCCCAATGTGCTCTCCTCCAAGGGCGCAGCCAGCAACGCCGGTTCTGCCAGTTCAGGTGGCGGAGAATCCGCTGCACTCGCGGCGGCGGCCTCTGGCTCCAGCGGCATCGGCGGCGCCGGCACGGCGGGCGTCAGCCGCAGCCAGAGCGGCCAAGGCCTGGGCAAGCGCCGGGCGACCACCATCGACAGCCCAGTGGGATTCGGGCGGGATGCCAGCAAGGCGGGAGACGGCGGCACCAAGGCAAAGTCTGGACGCTCACTCGATGAAATACAGCTCACCTTCGACCGCGCCCAGGGTTCGTTCTACGCGATGTATATCCGCGCGCTGCGCGAAAACCCTGGCCTCAGCGGCAAGGTGGTCATCAGCGTCACCATCGCTTCGTCGGGCAAGGTCACAGATGCCAGCATTGTCTCCAGCGAACTTGGCGATCCCGAGCTGGAGCGGAAGATCCTCGCACGCGTGATGCTGCTGGATTTTGGCGCGAAGGACGTGCCGAGCTTTACCTATCCCAATTATCCAATCCGCTTCCAGCCGCCAAGCTGACCTGCGGCAGCGGCACACAATCCAGGAAATCTCTATGGGCTTTTTGTCCGGTAAGAAGGCACTCATCACCGGCGTGGCCAGCGAGCGCTCCATCGCCACCGGCATCACCGAGGCGTTTGCCCGCGAAGGCGCTGAGTTGGCCTTTACCTATCAAGGCGAGAAGCTGAAATCGCGCGTGGAGGAATTGGCCCATTCCGTGGGCTCGAGTCTCGTGCTACCGATGGATGTCACGCGTGATGCCGAGATTGATGCCGTCTTTGGCGCGCTGAAACAGGCATGGGATGGGATCGACATCGTCATCCACTCGATTGGCTTTGCTCCGCGCGAACTCTTGCAGGGTGGCTACTTGGAAAGCGTCACGCGCGAAGGCTTTGCGATGGCGCATGACATCAGCGCCTACTCGTTTGCAGCACTCGGCAAGGCGGCGCGTCCGCTCATGCAGGGACGCGCTGCGAGCCTGCTGACGCTCACCTACCTCGGCGCAGTGCGCGCAGTGCCCATGTATAACGTCATGGGCCCAGCCAAGGCAGCCCTCGAAGCCAATGTGCGCTTCATGGCAGCGGAGTTGGGTGCTGAAGGCATCCGCGTCAACGGCATTTCTGCTGGCCCCATCAAGACTCTCGCTGCGGCGGGTATCAAGGGCTTCCGCGGCATGCTGGGCGCGGCGGAGAAAATGAGCGCGCTCAAGCGCAATGTCACCATCGAGGAAGTCGGCAACACCGCGGCCTTCCTATCGTCCGACCTCGCCAGTGGCATTACCGGCGAGATCGTCTACGTCGATGCTGGCTTCAACATCATGGGCATGAGCCTGCCCGAGTAAGTCTTAACCGCGCTTGAGGGCAGGCTGTTCCAGCACGCCGTCTTCACCCGACAAGCGCGCGACCACCACCGTGGCCGAGGAGTCGCCCAGCACATTGAGTGCAGTGCGGCACATGTCGAGCACGCGGTCGACGGCGAGGATCAGGCCGACACCTTCCAGTGGCAGTCCGATGGCCGACAGGATGACGGCGATGGCAACCAGACTGGCGGAGGGAATGCCGGCCACGCCCACCGCAGTGATCAGCGACAGGGCCACAATGGTGAACTGCACGCCAAAGCTGAGATCCAGCCCATAGGCCTGGGCGATAAAGATAGCGGCCACGCACTCGTAGAGCGCGGAGCCGTCAGTGTTCACATTGGCACCGATGGGCAGCACAAAGCCCGAGACCCGACGAGGCACCTTGGCCTTGTTCTCGATGCAGTCCATCGTCAGCGGCAAGGTCGCGTTCGATGAAGAGGTGGAGAATGCCGTTAGCAAAGCTGGTGACATGGCGCGGTGCAAGGCAAAAGCCGGCACGCGTGCCAGCAGCTTGAGCAGCAGCGGCAAGATGACAAAGGCATGGGTGAGCAGTCCCAGCACTACAGCGGCCACAAACACTGCGAGCGGTTGCAGTGCACTGAGTCCCGTCTTGGCGACGGTACCCGTCACAATGGCGAAGACACCGATGGGTGCAGCTTTCATCACTAGTGCGGTGATGCGAATCATCGCCTCGTAGACGCCCTTCCAGAATGCGGCCTGGGTGTCTCGCAGGCTGCCGGGCAACTGGGAGAGCGCCCAGCCGAACAGCAGACCAAAGGTGACGAGACCGAGCATGTCGCCTTTGGCCGCGGCCTCGATTGGATTGGTCGGGACCAGACGGATCAGCACGGCCCAGAGGTCTTGGGCCCCTTTTTCCTGCACTTGCGTCAACACCGTGCTGGCATCGCTGGAGAGCCCGAGGATGCCAGCGGCCGGCACACCATCGACGATGCCCGGTGTGAGCAGATTGGCCCAGGCCAGTCCGACAAGAATCGCCAAGAGACCGCTACCCACATAAAAACCAAAGGTCAGCGCGCCGAGACGGCCGAGACCGCCTTGCTCCGCACCGCCGATCAAGCCATTCATCAGTGCCGAGAGGATCAGCGGCACGATCAGCATTTTGAGGGCATTGAGAAACAAGGTGCCCAACATGCCGCAGACTTTCAGCAGCGCTTCGGAGTCACCGAAGGCGCTGCCAGCGACCACTGCCGCGACCAGCGCAATGAGGATGCGCCAATGCAGCGGCAGGTTCATGTGGATGCTCCTCAGGGTGCCGGTGCAGCGGGGGCGGGCTCTGCAGCAGGCACCGCTTTGCGGTCCACGCCGAGTTGATCTTCAAGGTCGCGGCGGAAACTGGTGAACTCGGCACCTGCCAACGCGTCCTTTAGCTGAATGCTTTGCTGGCGGAAGCCTGCATCGTCAGTTTCCGGCGTTGCATCACGCACTTCGTTCAAGGCGATGACGGCAATCTCGCCTCTGCCCAGTTCAGCCAGGCCACTGGTGACTTTGCCGGCGGCTGGGCGGGCAAGGCGGAAAGCAGCGTCCAGTAGCGGGCGCGGCAGCGACTCGGCATCACGGCGGACGGCTGTGCCGCCGCTGGCAGCGAGCTGGCGTTCGGCAGCCAGCGCAATCAGATCGCCACCGGCCTCCAAGGCCTTGAGCATGGCTTGGGCTTCTGAGCGCGCCTTTTCCAAGGCCCGCGCGTTGGTCAGCTCAATGCGGATCTGCTCGCGCACTTCATCCAGTGAGAGTGTGCGCGCTGCTTCGTACTGTGCCTTGCGGATCACAGCCACCTGGTTGGGGCCAACTGAGAGCGGCTTGCTGTTCTCGTTGTCTTGCAGCACTTCGTCCGAAAATGCCGCCTGAATGACGGCCGGGTTGGCGGTCAACCCCTGGCCACTGCCGCGGGTGAACCAATCGGTGGTTTCTACGCTGCTGCCAATGGCCTGGGCAACGGCATCCAAGGAGGTGGCGTTCTCAAACGCCAGCTGTTCCATTTTCTCCGATAGTTCCTGGAAACGCTTCTCGACATCGCGCTTCCGGTAGCGGGTCAGCAACTCTGATTGCACACCAGCGTCCTCAAATGGCTTGGTCACCGCTGACTTCACCTCGTCGAGACGTATCAGGTGCCAGCCGAACTCGGTTTCAACCGGCTCAGAGACCGCGCCCTGCGTCAGGCTAAACAGGCTATCTTCGAACTTGGGCGTCATCAATCCTCTGCGGACCCAGCCCAAATCACCACCTTCGCTCTTGGAACCGGGATCGTCAGACTGCTCGCGCGCGAGTTGTGCGAAATCAGCCTTCGCGTCAAGTTGCGACTTGAGCTGCTGTGCTTTCTTGAGAGCCTCTGCCTTATCGGCGCCAAAACTCACTAGGATGTGACTGGCGCGACGCTCCTCTGGCGTCGAGAACTCATTGCTATCTGCGTCATACAACGCCTTGAGAACGGCCGCCTCAGGAACTGCCGCCTCGGGAAGCTTGGCGAGGTCGAGCGTGACGACTTGGAGCTTCAAACGCTCAGGCGCCTTGTATTGGCTGCTCTTCTCGCTGTAGTGCTTGGCGAGGTCTTCGTCGCTGATCGCAATCTGGCTGGTGTAGTCCGAGGCTTTGAAACTGATGCTGGAAAACACGCGCTCCTGCCGTGCCAGTCGCCAGGCCGCTGCAGATTCCGCCGGTGTCACAAAAGCACTGGCCAGCACGCCATCGCGGATCTGGTCCATACCCAAGCCCTCGCGCATCTGGCGCTCAAAGCCGCTTGGCGTCAGACCCTGCCGCGCCAGCGCCTCGCGATAGCGCTCGGCTGAAAACTGTCCTTGGTCTTGAAAGGCCGGAATGACGCGGATGGCCTCGAGAATGGCGGCATCCGACGCGGTGTAGCCCGCCTCGTTGGCGTGTTGCTGCATGGCGGTTTCCTGCACCATCTCTTGCAAAACCCCTTCGCGGAAAGCGGTCGGCTCGATCATGTCGGAGCGGAAGTTCTCTCCGAGCATTTCCTGCAATCTTTGCAGGCGTTGCTGATAGGCAGCTTCCAACTGCGAAGTCGTGATCTTCTGGTCGCCCACCTTGGCCACCGTGGGGTCCGCTCCCGTGCCCTGGAAGCTCTCAATACCAACAAAGGCAAACGGAATAGCAATCAGGCCGATGATGGCCCAAGTGATTGGTCCGCTGACGCGGTCACGAATGGTCTGCAGCATGGTCTGTTACCGCGGTTGGGTATGCACGATGCACAAAGAAAAAAGGCGCTCCATGAGAGCGCCTTTTCGGTGTAGATGGCGGAGCGGACGGGGCTCGAACCCGCGACCCTCGGCGTGACAGGCCGATACTCTAACCAACTGAGCTACCGCTCCGCGCGGTAAAAACAACATTTACAACTTGGTGGGTGCTGACGGGTTCGAACCGCCGACCTGCGCCTTGTAAGGGCGACGCTCTACCAGCTGAGCTAAGCACCCGACAACTTCACTGGTCGACGGGAGCCTACTTTCGTAAAGCGCCCTACCGAGTCAGCTACTTTATCGCATCCTTGAGCGCTTTACCAGCCTTAAACGTAGGATTTTTGCTGGCAGCGATTTTCAGCGGGGCGCCGGTCTTGGGGTTGCGGCCCGTGCGAGCAGCGCGCTTACGCACCGAGAAAGTACCGAAGCCGACGAGCGAGACCTTGTCGTTCTTCTTGAGTGCCTTGCCCAGCACTTCGACGAAAGAGTCGAGCGCACGACCAGCATCAGCCTTGGAGAGATCAGCCTTGTTGGCGATGGCGTCGATCAGTTCGGATTTGTTCATGAGAAAGAGTTCCCCTCTTGGAAAGACTAGCGCGTAGTCGGTGGACAGTCCCTGGAATGAAGACCGCTGCCTTCGATGCGATGTGGCGTGCAGCGAATGGCAGCGGCGGAAACCTTTATAGCAACTGGTTTCGCGGGGCGTCAACCACGCTGGCGACAACGCCGCGCACAGGTCGCACCGAGGGCATGCCTGCCGATACATAGACACTCTTCAAGGCGGCGAATGGTCATCTATCGCGATACCGTGCCAGCCAACAAAAAAACCCCGCTATGCGGGGCTTTACTTGACTCGTGATCTCGCTTCAATGTGAGCGGACCACGTCTTCAGTTACCGCAGTAGTCACCACCGGCGCAGGCTCAGTCGACGGCTCCGGCTCGCGTTCCAGCGCGGTTTTCAACACATCTTCCACCCAACGCACCGGCACCACATTCAAACCACCTTTGATGGTGTCCGGAATATCCGCGAGGTCCTTCACATTCTCGTGCGGAATAATTACGGTCTTGATGCCACCACGCTGGGCGGCCAGCATTTTCTCCTTCAAGCCGCCGATCGGTAGCACTTCGCCGCGCAGGGTGATCTCACCGGTCATGGCTACATCAGCGCGGATGGGAATGCCCGTGAGTGCTGAGACCATCACCGTGCACATGGCAATACCCGCGCTCGGGCCATCTTTGGGTGTCGCACCTTCGGGCACGTGGACGTGAACGTCCTGCTTTTCGTTGAATGCAGGATCGAGACCCAGTTGCTTGGCGCGCGAGCGAACCACGGTGTAGGCGGCTTTGATCGACTCCTGCATCACATTGCCCAGCGAGCCCGTCTGGGTGACAACTCCCTTGCCTGGCGAGAGGGCTGCTTCAATGGTCAGCAACTCGCCGCCCACCTCGGTCCAAGCAAGGCCAGTAACCTGCCCTACTTGGTTCTTCTCCTCTGCGCGGCCGTAGCGGAAGCGCTGCACGCCAAGATAACTGTCGATGTTCTCGGCGGTGACCTTGACGCTCTTCTGCTCAGGATGTGTGAGTAGCTGCTTCACGACCTTGCGCGCAATCTTGCTCACTTCGCGCTCGAGATTTCGCACACCCGCTTCACGGGTGTAGAGACGGATCATCGCCATGATGGCGTCATCCGTGACTTCCAGCTCACCGGCCTTCACGCCATTTTTCTGCAACTGCTTTGGCGTGAGGTATTTCTTCGTGATGTTGAGCTTCTCATCCTCGGTATAGCCGGGGATACGGATCACTTCCATACGATCAAGCAGTGGGCCCGGAATATTCAGGGTGTTCGCGGTACAGACGAACATCACATCGCTTAGATCCACCTCCACTTCTAGGTAGTGATCTTGGAAGGTGGTGTTCTGCTCCGGGTCCAACACTTCGAGCAAAGCAGAAGAGGGATCACCGCGGAAGTCGTTGCTCATCTTGTCGATTTCGTCGAGCAGGAAGAGCGGATTCTTCACCTTCACCTTCGCCAAGTTTTGCACCAGCTTGCCCGGCATGGAGCCGATGTAGGTGCGACGGTGGCCGCGGATTTCGGCCTCATCGCGCACACCACCCAGCGACATGCGAACAAACTTGCGGTTGAGCGCCTCGGCGATCGAGCGGCCGAGTGACGTCTTGCCAACGCCGGGCGGACCGACGAGGCAGAGGATGGGGCCGTTGAGCTTCTTCACCCGCGCTTGCACGGCAAGATACTCAACGATGCGCTCCTTCACTTTCTCGAGGCCGTAGTGGTCCTCGTCGAGTTTCATCTGCGCTAGATCAAGGTCGATGCGCGTCTTGCTCTTGGCTTTCCACGGCACCTGCGTGAGCCAGTCCAGATAGTTGCGCACCACAGTAGCTTCCGCCGACATCGCGGGCATCATCTTCAGCTTGTTGAACTCATGGCGCGCTTTTTCCTTGGCCTGCTTTGGCATGCCGGACTTCTCAATCTTGCGCGCCATTTCTTCCTGCTCGTTGGGCGCGTCCTCGCTTTCGCCCAACTCCTTTTGAATGGCCTTCATCTGCTCATTCAAATAGTACTCGCGCTGGTTTTTCTCCATTTGCTGCTTCACGCGGCCACGGATCTTCTTCTCGATCTGCAGCACGTCGATCTCGCCTTCCATCTGCGCGAGCACCAACTCCAACCGGGATTTGGCATCACCGGCTTCCAGCACCTTTTGCTTATCCTCCAACTTGAGAGAGAGGTGCGCGGCAATGGTATCAGCCAGGCGGCCAGCGGCATCCATGGCTGTCAGTGAAGGCAATAGCTCTGCCGGCACCTTTTTATTGAGCTTTGCGTACTGCTCGAACGTGGAGACCGCTGAGCGCATCAGCGCATCAATCTCGTGTTCGCTCGCGCCGGCTTCTGGCTCTGAGAGGGGCTCGAAGCGTGCAACTAGATGATCACCCGGTTCGCTTACCTTGATGACCGCCGCGCGCTGGCCACCCTCAACCAGCACCTTCACCGTGCCATCTGGCAGACGCAACATTTGCAGGATGCTGGCAAGCGTACCGACGGTGTAGAGATCGTCCACTCCAGGCTCGTCCGTATCTGCCGACTTCTGGGCCACCAGCAAGATGCGCTTGTCGTCTTGCATTGCCGCACTCAGCGCACGCACTGACTTCTCGCGCCCCACGAACAGCGGGATGGCCATGTGCGGATAGACGACGACGTCCCGCAATGGCAACACAGGAGCGATATTGGATTGGCTCATGACAGGGTTCCGGTAGTTGCTTGCATTATGCCGAATGAGGTTGCGGCGGGCGGCGCACATTCAAGCTTGGCCCAGCGCATCAAAGGAAAGCCCCGCGAGAGCGGGGCTTGGTGTCACGCAGTCTGCTTGGCAGGGACTTCTTTATTCTCGTACAGGATGATGGGCTTGGAGTCGCCTTTCGCAACGGCTTCATCCACCACCACCTTGCTGACGTTCTGCATCGACGGCAAGTCGTACATGGTGTCGAGAAGGATCTTTTCGAGAATGGTGCGAAGGCCGCGTGCACCGGTCTTGCGTTCGCGGGCGCGCTTAGCCACTGCCATGAGCGCGTCCTCGCGGAACTCGAGATTCACACCTTCCATCTGGAAGAGCTTTTGATACTGCTTGACCAGCGCATTCTTCGGGTCGCGAAGGATCGCAATCAGAGCTCGCTCATCCAGCTCATCCAGCACGGCAGCAACCGGCAGACGACCGATGAACTCTGGAATGAGACCGAAGCGCACCAAGTCATCGGGCTCCAGATTCTTCAGCGTATCGTTCAGCGCCTTGGCGTCAGACTTCGACTTCACCTCGGCGGCGAATCCGATGCCACCCTTGTCAAGACGCTGGTGGATCACGCGGTCCAAGCCCGCGAACGCTCCGCCGCAGATGAACAGAATGTTGGCAGTGTTGACCTGAAGGAACTCTTGCTGCGGGTGCTTGCGGCCACCCTGCGGGGGCACCTGGGCGATGGTGCCTTCGATCAGCTTCAACAAAGCCTGCTGCACGCCCTCGCCCGATACATCGCGGGTGATCGAAGGGTTCTCGCTCTTGCGTGCAATTTTGTCGATCTCGTCGATGTAGACAATGCCGCGCTGCGCCTTCTCAACGTCGTAGTCGCACTTTTGCAGAAGGCGAGCAATGATGTTTTCGACATCCTCGCCCACATAGCCGGCTTCGGTCAGCGTGGTGGCGTCGGCAATAGCAAATGGCACGTCCAGCAGACGCGCCAGGGTCTCAGCGAGCAGCGTCTTGCCGGAGCCTGTGGGGCCGATCAGCAGGATGTTCGATTTGGCCAGCTCGATTTCGCTCGCGGCCTGGCCCTTGGTGGAGAGGCGCTTGTAGTGGTTGTAGACCGCCACCGACAGAACTTTCTTGGCCTGCTCCTGCCCGATCACATACTCGTCCAGCACCGCACGAATCTCGGTCGGCTTTGGCAGACCCTTGACCTGCGGCTTGGCGTGCACTTCTTCGCGGATGATGTCGTTGCAAAGGTCCACGCATTCATCGCAGATGTAGACCGACGGGCCAGCGATGAGCTTGCGCACCTCGTGCTCGGACTTGCCGCAGAAGGAGCAATACAGCACCCGGCCGTTGTTTGTCCCGCGCGCATCTGCACTCATTGAACTTCCTTTACTCCAGCAACGACGTTGATCGCGTTATAGCACGCGGTCACAACACTGCAAACCGATTGAAATGACGCTGCAATTCCCGTGCTTAGGCGCTCGGCGTGGGTGCTGCGGCGCGGGTGGCGATGACGCTGTCGATCAGGCCGTACTCCTTGGCTTCGGCTGCCGACATGAAGCGGTCGCGCTCCATGTCGCGCTCAATGCGCTCCAGCGGCTGGCCGGTAAACTCGGTGTAGAGCCCGTTGAGCTGCTCGCGCATCTTCAAAATCTCTCGGGCTTGGATTTCGATGTCCGTCGCTTGGCCCTGCGCGCCACCGGAGGGCTGGTGGATCATCACGCGCGAGTGCGGCAGCGCAAAACGCTTGCCCTTGGCGCCGGCGGCGAGCAAGAAGCTGCCCATGCTGCAGGCCTGGCCGATGCACAGCGTGGAGACGTCCGGCTTGATGAAGCGCATGGTGTCGAAGATCGCCATGCCGCTGGTGATCACGCCGCCAGGCGAGTTGATGTAGAGGCTGATGTCCTTGTCCGGGTTTTCCGACTCCAGGAACAGCAGCTGCGCCACCACGAGGTTGGCCATGAAGTCATCAATGGGGCCGACCAGGAAGATCACGCGCTCTTTCAGCAGGCGCGAATAGATGTCGAAAGCGCGCTCGCCGCGGGCGGTTTGCTCCACCACCATCGGCACGAGATTGGACTGCGGATTGTGGATCATGGCATTCCCTTCAAGTTCATAAAAAAGGAAAGGCGGCCTTGCCATGCAGCGAGGCCGCCTTGTGATCTTTAAGCTCACCAGGTCAGGCTGCGGCCGTCTGCTGGGGATTCAAGAGTGCTTCCAACGATTGCGGCGCATCGGTGACAGTGGCACCGGCCACCAGCGCATCGACGACCTGGTCTTCCAGCACCACGGCACGCAGGCCTTGCAGCAGGTCGGGGCGCGAGCGGTAGAACTGCTTCACCTGCTCGGGCTGCTCGTAGTCGGTGGCCATCTCATCCAGCGTGGTCTCAACGCGCGCGGCGTCGAGCGTGATGTTCTTGGACTTGATGACCTCACCGATCAGCAGGCCCAGCGCCACGCGGCGCTTGGCCGTGGCTTCAAACAAGGCATCTGGCAGCAGCTCGCGGGCCTTCTCGGCGTTGATCTTACCCATGTTCATGCGGTTGGCGGCCTCTTCGCGCAGGCGCGGCAGCTCTTGGGCGATCAGGCCTTCGGGCACTTCGATGGGGTGGGCGCTGAGCAGCTGGTCCAGAACCTGCCCCTTGACGCGCGCCTTGACCGCCTTGCTGCGCTCGTTCTCAAGCGCCGTGCGACTCTTGGTGCGCAGCGAGGCCTCGTCATCCGCCCCGTGGGCCTTCAGAAACTCGGCGTCGTCGAGCGCGGGAAGGACAACTTCCTTCACCGTCTTGAGCGTCACCGTGAACTGCGCCGTCTTGCCCTTAAGGTTTTCGGCGCGGTAGTCAGCCGGGAAGTTCACGTCAACCACAAACGTCTCGCCGGCGCTGTGGCCAAGCATGCCCTTCTCCAGATCCGGCAGGAACTGGCTGGCGCCGATCTCGAAGCTCACGCCCTCGCCCTTGCCGCCGGGGAAGGTCTCACCGTCGAGCTTGCCTTCAAAGTCCACGGTCACCTGGTCGCCTTCGGCGGCGGCGCGGCTCACTTCCGCAAAGGTCTTGCGAGCGCGACGCAAGTTCTCGATCAGACGGTCCACATCGGCTTCGGTGATCTCCACCACCGGGCGGCTCACGGTCAGCGTGTGCAGCTGGTTCAGCTCGATCTCAGGGTAGACATCGAAATGGGCGGTGTACTCAAGCCCCGTTGCCGCGTTGCCGATCTCAATACGCGGCTGACCCGCAGGCTGCACCTTGGCCTGGTCCAGCGCCTCGGGGTAGGTCTCGCTGACGAGATCGTTCATCACCTCGTAGCGGGCGGCGTCACGGTATTGCGCCTCGATGACCTTCATCGGTGCCTTGCCAGGGCGGAAACCCGGCAGCTTGGCGCGCGAGGCGATGCGCTTGATGCGCTCGGAAACGGCTTTCTCCACGCGCTCGGCGGGAATCTGGACACGCAGGCTGCGGGCGAGACCGGTTTGGGATTCGAGGTGAACTTGCATGATTCTGATCTGGGGATGGGATGACCCGGGAATATCTGCGAAAGGCGGGACTCGAACCCGCACGGGTTGCCCCGCTGGAACCTAAATCCAGTGCGTCTACCAGTTCCGCCACTTTCGCGGGGCGCGGAGTATAGCAGCGGCCCGCCAGTGGGCCAGTCGCGCAGCTAGGCTGCCAAAAGACTGCCAAAAGTCTGACGAATGAGCGCCTCCCCTCAGGCCATTTACAAATGCGAATAATTAGCATTAACTAACCAGACCCATCACCCGCCGCCCGGAGTGCCCCCATGTCCACGCTCAGCCTCGCCCGCCCCAGCC
>Ga0255180_1000406_pt1 | contig 15065 bp, 12 predicted proteins | sample Atl_Colum_RepB_8_FD_189933 | JGI IMG/M metagenome (GOLD analysis project Ga0255180, IMG submission 189933) | Freshwater microbial communities from Altamaha River, Georgia, United States - Atl_Colum_RepB_8d | ecosystem: Environmental > Aquatic > Freshwater > River | place: USA: Georgia... | reverse complement strand
GCGTCGTCGCGGCAGCCCCGGCCGGCGGGGTCGGCGGCGCCACCACGCCCATCGAGATGATGTATTTGAGGGCTTCGTCGACCGACATGTGCAGCGCGGTGACCTCCTGGCGAGGCACCATGAGCATGAAGCCCGACGTCGGGTTGGGGGTCGTGGGCACGTAGAGCGTGACCATGTCGCCGGGCAGATTCTGGGCCACCTCACCGCCGGGCTTGCCGGTCACGAAGGCGATGGTCCAGGAACCGGCGCGGGGGTACTGCACCAGAACGGCCTCACGGAAGGCCTGGCCGCTGCTCGAAAACAGGGTGTCCGACACCTGCTTGACCGAGGTGTAGATGCTCTTGACGATGGGGATGTTGGAAAACAGCCGGTTGGACTGCGTCAGCACCCACTGGCCGAAGATGTTGGTCACCGCCACGCCGGTGAGCAGCAGGGCCAGCACCATGACGATGACGCTCAGGCCGGGGATCTTGAGCAGTTCGTCGAGATAGGGGGCCACGGCGACGGGCAGCACCGTCTTGGCCGCCACCACCAGCCAGGCAAAGATGCCATCGAGCATGCCCATCACGCTGGTGAGCACCCAGACGGTGACGGCCAGCGGCAACCAGACCAGCAGGCCGGTCAGGATGTATTTCTTCAAGGTGCGGGGCCTCTCAGTGGCAGGCGCAGGAGCCGCCACAGGCACCGCCACCGCCGCCGGTGTCGCTGCCCGAACCCGACGACGAGCTCGAGTCGCTCGCGCTCGTGCCGCCGGTCGCAGCCGCCGTGGCGGCCCCAGCCCCGGTCGCCGGCGCGCTGGTGCCGCCCGAGCCACCCCGGAAGTCGGTCACGTACCAGCCGGACCCCTTGAGCTGGAAGCCGGCCGCGGTCAGCTGTTTGTTGAAGGTTTCGGCGCCACAAGCCGGGCAGGTGGTCAGCACCGGGTCGGACATCTTCTGGAGTACGTCCTTGGCGTGGCCGCAGGTTTCGCAGCGATAGGCGTAGATGGGCACGATTGACCCCCGAGGTCATGCAAAAGTGATCGAAAGCGGAAGCGCTAGTTTAACGGTCCTGGGGATTTCCCGGGGGCCGAGGTCCCAGCGCACGGCCTCTGTTGTCAGGCCACATGGGTGGCGCGCAGGTGCCGGTTGGTCAGTTTTTGCGGCGCCAGTGAACCGACCACCATGCCGGCGATGGCCAGGATCAAGCCAGCCAATTGTCCGGGGAACAGTTCACCCAGCACGCTGTTGAATGTGAACAGCGCCAGTGTCCCGATACCCAGCACGATCGAGCAGATCGCGCCCTGGGTCGTGGCCCGCTTCCAGTAAAGCCCGAAGGTCAGGGGGACGAAGGCGCCGACAAGTGGGATCTGGTAGGCCGCGGAAACCAGTTCATAGATCGAGGTGCCTTCCATCGCGATGGCGTAAGTGAGCACCAGACCCGTGAAGGCAAAAATCGTCACGCGCATCAGGGTCAGTTCCATGCGATCGGTCATGGCGGGCATGAGATTTTTGAGGATGTTTTCGACGAAGCTGGTCGATGGCGCCAGCAAGGTGGCCGACGACGTCGACTTGATTGCCGAGACCAGGGCGCCGAAGAACAGGATCTGAGCGACCAGGGGCATGTGGTTCAGGATCAAGGTCGGCAGGACCTTCTGCGGGTCGTGTTCCAGCAGGCGGGCGGTTTCGTCCGGCATGATCAACAGCGCCGATGCGACGATGAACATCGGCACGAACGCAAACAGCAGGTAGCTGAATCCGCCGATGATCGCGCCGCTGCGGGCCGTCGAGGCGTCTTTGGCGGACATCACGCGCTGGAAGACGTCCTGCTGCGGAATGGACCCCAGCATCATGGTAATGGCCGCGGCGATGAACCAGATCCAGCCATCAGCCGTGGGTTCCGGCAGGATGCGGAACCAGTCCTTCGCATCGGCCAGCGCCAGAACCTTGTCCGTGCCACCGGCCTGATCTGCCGCCAGGTAGGCAATGAACGACAGGCCCACCACGAGGACCACCATCTGGATGAAATCGGTCCACGCCACCGCCAGCATGCCACCGACCAGCACATAAGCGAGCACCAGGGTGGTGCCGATCACCATGCCGGTTGCGGCCGAGATTTCACCACCGGAGAGCACGGAGAACACCAAACCCAGGGCTGTGATCTGTGCAGCCACCCAGCCGAGGTAGCTCAGGATGATGGCCAGCGAACACAGGATTTCGACGCCGCGGCCATAACGCTCGCGGTAGTAGTCCCCGATCGTCAGCAGGTTCATCTTGTAGAGGCGGCTGGCGAAAAACGCACCGACCAGCACCAGGCACATGGACGCACCGAACGGGTCTTCGATCACGGCATTCAGGCCGCCTTCCACGAACTTGGCGGGTATCCCCATCACGGTCTCGGCACCGAACCACGTGGCAAACGTCGTGGTGATCACCATGGCGAGCGGGAGGCTGCGGCCCGCAATTGCGAAGTCGGCGGTCGTTTTCACGCGGGTTCCGGCGTACAGGCCGATCAGCATGGTGCCCACCAGGTAGGCAACGACGAAGGCAAGGAGTGTGGTGTTCATGTCTGCAGGGCGTCTGGAAACATCGAATCAGGCGGCCGATAGAACGGGCACGAAGGTCGCGCCGAGTGTAAGACCAGTTGGCCGGTTCGGCAGGCGCAAGGCCACGCCCTGAATGTGGGGTCCGTCAGATTGCGCCGAGCTCGTGCAGCCGCATCAGCACCTGTGCCGACAGCAAGCCCAGCAAGAAACCGAACGCCACCCAGCCGATGCCCGACAGCAGGCGATTGGTGCGGCGTTGCTCGTGCAGAATGGCGCGCAACTCGCGCCGGATGTCGCCCGAGCCGGCTTCGAGGTTGTGGTGCACCAGACGCGGCAGTTCGGGCAGGAGCTTGGCGTAGCGAGGGGCTTCGCGCTGCAGGCGTTGCACCAGGCCGCGCCAGCCAATCTGCTCGTGCATCCAGCGCTCCAGGAAGGGCTTGGCCGAGGTCCACAGGTCCAGATCGGGGTCGAGCTGTCGCCCGAGGCCTTCGACGTTGAGCAAGGTCTTCTGCAGCAGCACCAGCTGGGGCTGCACCTCGACATTGAAGCGCCGCGAGATCTGGAACAGGCGCAGCAGCACCTGGCCCAGAGAGATCTCGCGCAGCGGCCGATCGAAGTAGGGTTCACAAACGGTGCGGATCGCCCCTTCGAGCTCGTCCACCCGGGTGCTGGCCGGTACCCAGCCACTTTCGATGTGCAGTTCGGCCACCCGCTTGTAGTCGCGGCGGAAGAAGGCCATGAAGTTCTGCGCGAGGTAGTCCTTGTCGACCTCGGTGAGCGTGCCGATGATGCCGAAGTCCAGGGCGATGTAGCGACCGAAGCTGTCAGGCGCCAGGCTGACCTGGATGTTGCCCGGGTGCATGTCGGCGTGGAAGAACCCGTCGCGAAACACCTGGGTGAAGAAGATGGTCACACCGTCGCGGGCCAGCTTCTTGATGTCGACCCCGGCTTCGCGCAGCCGCTCCATCTGGCTGACGGGCACGCCTTTCATGCGCTCCATCACCATCACGGTGGTGGTGCACATGTCCCAGATCATCTCGGGCACCATGCACAGATTCAGGTCCTGCATGTTGCGGCGCAACTGGGCCGCGTTGGCTGCCTCGCGGACCAGATCGAGTTCGTCGTGCAGGTACTTGTCGAATTCGGCCACCACCTCGCGGGGGCGCAGCCGCCGGCCATCGGCCGACAATTTCTCCACCCAGCCGGCCAGGGTGCGCAGCAAGGCCAGGTCGTCCTCGATCACCGGCAGCATGCCGGGCCGCAACACCTTGACGGCCACTTCGCGACCGTCGTGCAGCACGGCAAAGTGCACCTGGGCGATCGACGCGCTGGCCACCGGTTGGCGATCGAACTGTTTGAACAGCTGCTCGACCGGCTGGCCCAGGGCCTCTTCGACCAGGCGGACGGAGTCTTCGGCCGGGAAGGGGGGCACCTGATCCTGCAGCCGTGCGAGCTCCTCGGCCACGTCCACGGGCAGCAGGTCGCGGCGGGTGGACAGCATCTGGCCGAACTTGACGAAGATCGGGCCGAGCTGCTCCAGCGCCACCCGCAGGCGCTGACCGGGTGAGCCCTGGTGGCGGCGCCCGATCGACAGCACGCGGGCCAGTCCCCGAGCGAGCGGGTGTGGCATCTGGCCCAGCAGCAGGGTGTCCAGGCCGTGGCGCATCAGCACCAGGCCGATGAAGACCGGCCGCAGCGTGGTGCGCAAAAAGCGTCGCATGACGGGCGCTGCGGGAGTCAGCGGCCGGGGCCTGAACGCCAGGCGCCGGCGCCGGGGGCAAAACGCGACAGCGCCTGCTTGATGCGATCGGCCAGCACCTTGAGCAGCTGTGTCGGCGGCACACCCAGCCAGCGCGCCAAGTCATCTTCGATGTCCCAGCGCAGGTGCTTCATCATCCAAGACACGGCTTCAGCCAGGCCCGCGTCGCCGTCGATCTGGACGTCAGGGCGCTCGCGTCGCACGGCCATGCGCAAGGCCGCCAGTGGGTCGGGCAGCTCCATGGTCACGTTCAGCCCGGTGAGGTCCGAGGGCGTCGATGCCGGGATCTGCTCGAGCAGACCGGCCGGGGTCACCCGCAGATCGACGCTGTCGGGCCACCCGGCGAGCAGCTGACCGGCCAGCGGCATGCGGGCCGGCGGGCGGATGCGCAAGCGGATGCAACGCCCGGCGTGAGGTTGCAACTTCTGTACGGCGACCGGTTCGCTGGCGATCACGTGGTTGGCCAGCAGGATGAGGCGCGCCACCAAGGCGTCGGCCAGACCAGGGAGCAATGTGGGCAGCATGGCCGGATTGTAGGGGCCTTGCGGGGCGGCGGGGGTGGCCCTGCTTTTGCTTGGGTGAGGTGCCCGGCCCCCCTGTGCCGGGTGTTGTATGCAGGGTGAACGCTTGGCGAGGTGTCACACGATTTGGGCCACAATCCCATGCTTGACACCTTCCGGGCCACCAACCCGGGGTCGCCGTAGCTTTCATGTTCAACAACCGCAACTACAACCGGACGTTTTTCAACGCCCCGCAATCGGTCACGTCCTTCGTGGCGGCGTTCCTGGAGCCCGCCATCACGGTCCTGACCTACCTGGCGGTGGCGGCGTGGTTCGATGAGCCCATCCAGCGCGCGTCGATGACGCTGTGCCTGCTGGTGTTTGCGCTCACGTTCCCGGGTCGCAACCGGTTCGTCGACCGCAAGCTCGAGGCAGCGGTCGACATCACGACGTCGTGGGTGTCCATGCTGGCCATCCTGGGGCTGTGCGGGTACGCCACCAACAGCCTGTACTTCTTTGATTCGCGGGTGGTGTTGACGTGGGCGGCGCTCACGCCGGCCCTGCAGTGGGTGGCGGTGCTCATCGGGCGCGGCATCATCCACCACCGCTCGAACCTGCCGCAGGCTCGCCGGCGCGCCATCGTCGTGGGGGCGGGGCCGCTGGGCGGAAAGGTGGCTCGCGCACTCCAGAGCAACTCTGATTTCACCACGGAGTTCGTCGGCTATTTCGACGACCGCACGGACTCCCGTGTGCTGCCCGAGGCCGTGAGCATGCGCCTGGGCGGGTTGCGAGACGTGGCCAACTATGTCTACGCCCACGGCATCCACGAGGTCTACATCACCTTGCCGCTGGGCTCGCAGCCGCGCATCGTGCAACTGCTCGAAGCTGTGCAGGGCACCACCGCGTCGCTGTATTTTGTGCCCGACGTCTTCGGCATCAGCATCATCCAGGGGCGCCTGCAGGACATGAACGGCGTGCCCGTGGTGGGCATCTGCGAAACCCCGTTCACGGGCACCAACGCGCTGGTCAAGCGGGTGTCCGACATCATCCTGGCGGCCATCATCCTGGTCCTGATCTCGCCGATCCTGCTGGCGGTGGCCATCGGCGTGAAGCTCAGCTCTCCGGGGCCGATCATCTTCAAGCAGAAGCGCAACGGCCTCGATGGCGAGGAGATCATTGTCTACAAGTTCCGCTCCATGCGCGTCATGGACAACGGGGCCGTGGTCAAGCAGGCCACCAAGGGCGACCCTCGCATCACGCGATTCGGTGCCTTCATCCGCAAGACGTCGCTCGACGAGCTGCCGCAGTTCATCAACGTGCTGCAAGGGCGCATGAGCATCGTGGGCCCGCGGCCGCACGCCGTGGCCCACAACGAAGAATACCGCCGCCTGATCAAGGCCTACATGGTGCGCCACAAGGTCAAGCCCGGGATCACGGGATGGGCCCAGGTCAACGGCTACCGCGGGGAGACGGAAACCCTTGACAAGATGCAGGCCCGGGTCGAATACGATCTGGAGTATCTGCGCAACTGGTCGCTCGCGCTGGACTTGCAGATCATCGTGCGGACTGTCCGTGTGATGGTTTTCGATCGCAACGCGTACTGACGACGACCGACAAGACAACACACCGCGAGTGGAGCTGCTGGCATGAAACGTCTGGATCAACGAATCGCCTCGAGCGCATGGGCCCTGCTGCCCGTGGCGCTGGCCTGCTGCTCGGGCGTGGCTCACGCCGAAACGCCGCTCAGTCTGGCCGTGAGCGAGACGCTGACTTACGACAGCAACGTGCTGCGCGATGACCGGTTCAAACGCCGAGATTTGGTGTCGACCACTGGCGTGCGGTTGGGTGTCGAGAAGGATTACGGGCGTCAGAACTACCGGGCCAGCGTTCAGGGCATCCTTCAGCGCTACAAGAACTCCAAAGAGTACGACAACGACGGCTTTGAGGCTGAACTTGCGTTTTCCACCGAGTTGGGCCGGCGCTGGTTCATCGGCGCTGAACACACCCGTTCGCGCTCCCTGCAGGACCTGGGCCAACAAGGCACCACGCGCCAGCGTGAACTGATCGACAGCGCCTACACGGTGGTGAACGTGCGCTATGGCTTGGGTGGCTGGTGGAGCCTCACGGGTAGTTTCTCGAGCGACGAGCAGACTTACGACTTCAACACCACCCAGGATCGCGAGTCGCGCGGTCTGCGACTGGGCGTGCGCTATAACTTTACAGACCTCAAGTACATCGACGTGGGGGTTCGCCGCTCCTCCAGCGAGTTCCCGAGGCTGATCGTCATCGATTCATCAGGCACTGCAGCCACCAACTCCAATTTCGGGCGCTTGACCATCGGGGAAGACATCCGCCGCACGGATCTGGACGTCCAAGGCGGGTGGACCATCACGGGTTACAGCGCACTCACCGGACGCGTGTCATACGCAGACGAGCGGCATGAGCCGGATTTACTGCGCAGCTACAAGGGTTTGACCTGGCGTGTCAATTGGCGATATTCGCCATCGGGCAAGATGACGTACACCTTGGCGCTGGACCGGGACACCAATGATTCCGGTGGCAATGCCACCACCGTACGCACCACGACCGGGACGACGCTAGGTTCGAGAGCGCAAGACCGGTTGAGCACGACGATCACGGCGTCTGCACGCTGGTTGATGACATCCAAGACGTCGTCGAGCCTGCAACTTACTCATCGTCGGATTCAGGAGTCGTCTTCGTTGACGTCTCGCGGTGGGACGACCGATTCAGCGGAGTCCCAGGACGGTCGTTACGTCGCGCTCAATCTGGGGCTGCGATGGGCGCCCACCCGGACGCTGGCTTTCGATTGCAGCCTTGGCACGTATGAGCGCTCTGAGTCCTTGTTCTCGCTGGGATACAGCGGCGAGACAGCGGCGTGTACTGCTGCTCTGACATTCGACTGAACGGTGACATCGATGTCCAGTGCCCCCACCATTCTCCTGACGGGCGCTACAGGCTACATCGCCTCGCACACCTGGTTGGCTCTGCAATCGGCAGGCTTTCAGGTGGTGGGCGTCGACAACCTGTGCAACAGCTCGCCACGTGTACTGGATCGTCTGGCCCGGCTCTCGGGGCAAGCACCCGTGTTCATCGAGGGCGACGTGCGCGACGCCCGGGTGCTCGACGCCTGCTTCGACCGGCCGGGCGGTGTCGCCGCCGTGGTGCATTTCGCGGCCTTGAAGGCCGTGGGCGAATCAGTCGAGCAACCGCTGCGTTACTTCGACAACAACCTGGGCGGCCTGGTGGCGGTGTGCCAGGCCATGGAACGCCACGGCGTGCGCTCGCTGGTGTTCAGCTCGTCGGCCACCGTGTACGGCCAGCCCGACCGCCTGCCCATCACCGAGGACGCTGCGCTGCGGGCGACCAACCCCTACGGTCAGACCAAGCTGATGGGTGAAGAAATCCTGCGCGAACTCGAGCGCTGTCAGCCGGCCTGGAAGATCGCCTGCCTGCGCTATTTCAACCCCGTGGGCGCCCACGAGAGCGGCCTGATCGGTGAAGACCCGCGCGGCATCCCCAACAACCTGATGCCCTATGTGGCGCAGGTGGCCGTGGGCAAGCGCCCGCACCTGAATGTCTTCGGCAACGACTACGACACGCCGGACGGCACGGGCGTGCGTGACTACATCCATGTGTGCGATCTGGCCGAGGGCCATGTGGCCGCATTGCGCTACCTGTTCGATCGGCAGCGTTCGATCACGGTCAACCTGGGCACGGGCCAGGGTTACAGCGTGGTCGACGTGGCCCAGGCCTACGAGCGGGCCAGTGGCCGGCCGGTGCCGCTGGTGTTCGCGCCACGACGCGCGGGCGACGTGGCGGCCTGCTACGCCGACCCCTCGCGCGCCCGAACCGAGCTCGGATGGACCGCCCGTCGCGGTCTGGATGACATGTGCGCCGATTCCTGGCGCTGGCAGTCGCTCAACCCGTCGGGCTTCGAGCCCACCTGAGCGACCGCAACCTGAGGACTTGAACCAATGACCGTGTTGACCGTTCTGCCCGTGATCATGGCCGGTGGCTCCGGCACCCGCCTGTGGCCGCTGTCGCGGGCGCTCTACCCCAAGCAGTTCCTGGCGCTCAACGGCCCGCAGACGCTGTTCCAGCAGGCGCACCTGCGCCTGGCCGCGCTGGGCACCGACGCCCTGCAGGTGGCTGCCCCCTGCGTGGTGGGCAACGAGGAGCACCGCTTCCTGGTGCTCGACCAGCTGCGTGAACTCAAGGCGACGCCGTCGAGCCTGCTGCTCGAGCCCGTGGGGCGCAACACCGCTCCGGCGGTGGCCCTGGCGGCCCTGCAGGCCACGGCCGATGGCAGCGACCCGATCCTGGTGGTCACCCCGGCCGACCAGACGGTGACCCGCCCCGAGGCCTACACCGCGGCGCTGCGCACGGCCATCGAGGCCGCGGCCGCTGGCGACATCGTGATCCTGGGCATCACGCCCGACCGGCCCGAGACGGGCTTTGGCTACATCCGCACCACCGGCGCGGCCGATCAGGCCGTGCGCGCCGTGCAGGCCTTTGTCGAAAAGCCCGACCTGGCCACGGCCCAGGGCTACCTGGCCGAAGGCGGCTACTACTGGAACAGCGGCATGTTCGTGATGCGCGCGTCGCGCTGGCTGGCCGCGCTGCAGCACTTCCGCCCCGACATCGCCCAGGCCACGAAGGCGGCTTTTGATGTGCGCACCACCGATGGCGTGTTCGTGCGCCCGGGCAAGGCCGAGTTCGCCCAGGTGCCCTCCGAATCGGTCGACTACGCCGTGATGGAGCAGTGTCCGGGTCACCTCGAAGCCGGCTTTGCCGTGCGCATGGTGGCGCTGGACGCGGGCTGGTCCGACCTGGGCGCCTGGGATGCCGTCTGGCAGGTCAGCGCGCACGACGGCGCGGGCAACGCCAGCGAGGGCGACGCCCTGATCCAGGACAGCCGCAACACCCTGGTGCACAGCACCTCGCGCCTGGTGGCCGCGGTGGGCCTGGACAATGTGGTGGTGGTCGAAACCCCCGACGCTGTGCTGGTGGCCGACCGCAGCCGCAGCCAGGACGTCAAGCACGTGGTGTCGGCGCTGGCCCGCCAGGAGCGCAGCGAAGGCAGCCTGCACCGGCGCGTGCACCGGCCCTGGGGCTGGTACGACTCCATCGACATGGGGCCGCGCTTCCAGGTCAAGCGCATCATGGTCAAGCCCAAGGCCAGCTTGAGCCTGCAGATGCACCACCACCGCGCCGAGCATTGGATCGTGGTCAGCGGCACGGCCGAAGTGACCGTGGGCGACAAGGTGGTGCTGCTGTCCGAAAACCAGTCGACGTACATCCCCCTGGGCACGGTTCACCGCCTGGTCAACCCGGGGGCCATCCCGCTGGAGATCATCGAGGTCCAGTCGGGCAGCTACCTGGGCGAGGACGACATCGTGCGCTTCCAGGATAACTATGGGCGCTCCAGCTGATCATTTCGTCTGGCCGGTGCGGGTGTACTGGGAGGACACGGATGCCGGTGGCATCGTGTTTTATGCCAACTACCTGAAGTTCTTCGAACGGGCGCGCACCGAGTGGCTGCGCACGTTCTTCGCGCGCGGGCAGGAGGCCTTGCGCCAGGCGGGCGAGGGCATGTTCGTTGTCAGCGAGACCCGCGTGCGCTACCTCAAGCCGGCGCGTCTGGACGACGAGCTGCGCATCACCGTGCGGCTGTCCGATATCGGCCGCGCCAGCTTTGCCGTGGCCCAGCAGGCCTGGCGCGGCGACACGCTGCTGGCCGAGGGCGACATCCGCATCGGCTGGGTGCAGTCGCGCGGCGACGATGCCCTTCGCCCCGCGCGGCTGCCGGCCGATTTCGTCGCGGGCCTGCCGGCCGTGCAGGATGTCGCACAATCCGGGGTGTCGTCGGCCTGACGGGGCGAGGTGCCCCGTGCCGGCGCGGGCTTGCACGGGAGAACCTCATCCATGAACCAGGACCTGTCCATCATCCAGCTGGTGCTCAATGCCAGCGTGGTGGTCCAGATCGTCATGCTGCTCCTGCTGGGCGTGTCGCTGTTCAGCTGGACCATCATCTTTGCCAAGGCCCTGGGCCTGCGCCGCGTGCAGGCTGACAACGACGAGTTCGATCGCGAGTTCTGGGCCGGGCGCACCTTGCAGGAGCTCTACCAGGACGCATCGCGTGGCGAGGGCCCGCCGTCGCCCCAGGAGCGGGTGTTTGCGGCCGGCATGCGCGAGTTCCTCAAGTTGCGCGAGCGCAAGGTGCAGGATGTGCCCACGCTGCTTGACGGCGCCCGCCGCGCCATGAGGGCAAGTTACCAGCGCGAGCTCGACGTGCTCGAGGCCCGGCTGGACTTCCTGGGCTCGGTCGGTTCGGTGTCGCCCTACGTGGGCCTGTTCGGCACCGTCTGGGGCATCATGCACGCGTTCACGGGGCTGTCCAACCTGCAGCAGGTCACGCTGGCCACGGTGGCCCCCGGGATCGCCGAGGCCCTGGTGGCCACGGCCATCGGCCTGTTTGCCGCCATTCCCGCGGTGCTGGCCTACAACCGCTTTGCCCGTGACGTGGACCGCATTGCCACGCAGCTGGAATCCTTCATGGAAGAGTTTTCCAACATCCTGGCCCGCAACGCCATGCTCGGCCCGGTCGGTGGTGACACGGCCCGGGGCGCGGCCACGGTGCGCTGAGCCGCCCGGCACCAGGAGGCAATGGCATGGCCCTGAACCGACGGCACCGACGCACCCGCAGCGAGATCAACATGGTGCCCTTCATCGACGTGATGCTGGTGCTGCTGATCATCTTCATGGTGAGTGCCCCGTTGCTGCCCACCGGCGTGATCGACCTGCCCAGCATGGGACGGGCCCAGAAGGCACCGGACAAGGTGATCGAAGTGGTGCTCGAGGCCGAGGACGACCTCAGCCTGCGGGTGGACCGGCAGGACGCCGGGCGCATCGCGTTGAGCGAGCTCGCCCCCCGCATCAAGGACGAGCAGGAGCGCGCCGCCGGCGGGCCCCAGAGTGCGCCGGTGATCATCAGCGCGCGCAAGGACATCCGCTATGACGCCGTGGTGCGGGTGATGGACACGCTGCAAAAGGGCGGGGTCGTGCGTGTCGGGCTGTCCGTGCGCACGACCGGCGGTTGATCCGCAGCCGATGACGCCATGAGCTGGGCACTCCCCCCTCCCGTGGACAGCCTGCGACCGCGTTCGGCCGAGGGCTGGCGCCAGGGCATGGTGCTGGCCCTGGCCGCGCATGGCTTGCTGCTGGTGGCCCTGATGTTCTCGGTCCAGTGGCGCACCTCGGCCCCCGAGGTCGTCGAGGCCGAGGTGTGGTCGGAGGTGCCGCGGCCGGCATCGCCATCGACCCTGCCGCCACCATCACCGCCGCCTGCGCCGGCTCCGGCACCCATCCCGGTGACCGAACCGCCCCCGGCTCCTGTCCCGCCCCCGGTGGCACCGCCACCGCCGCCCCCACCGCCGGCCCCAGCCCCGCCCGCCGATCTGCCGGTGGCCCGGCCTCTGGAGCGCCCCAAGCCCGAGCGCGCGGCCCGTGAGGTCTTCGTGCCCGACCCGCCCAAGGTCAGGCAGCGCCTTGAAGCGGCCCGACCCCGCGCCGAGACGCCGCCGCCCCCGGCACCTGCGCCCGCGCCCAAACCGGAGCCGGCACCCGCTCCGAAGCCTGTGGCCGAAAACCGCCCACCGGCCAAGACGACGCCGGCCCCGGCGGCGGCCACGCCCAGCAAGCAGGACCTCGAGAAGGCCCGCCAGGACAACATCCGCCGCATGCTGGCCAACCTGTCCGAAGACCGGCTGCAGTCGGCCGGGCCGTCGGCCGAGTACGCGGGCCGCATCAAGGCCCGGGTCAAGCCCAACATCATCCTGCCGGCGGACATCCCGGGCAACCCGGTGGCTGTGGTCGAGGTGCGTTGCGCGCCCGACGGTCGCATCATCGGCCGCAAGCTGCTGACGGCCAGCGGCGTGCCGGCCTGGGACGACGCTGTGCTGCGCGCGATCGATCGCACCGAGATCCTGCCGCTGGACGAGCGCGGGCGCATCCCCACGCCCATGCTGCTGGAGTTGCGTCCGAAGGACTTCTGAGCGCCGGCCGCAGGCGATCAGGGGGGCGAACGGCCCTCATTTGGTCGGATCCATGAGGGCGCGGTTTTCATAGCATGGCAACCTGATGCTGCATGACCCGGGTTCACGCCCGGCTCCGAGGTAAGCCCATGTCCGAAGACACCCCCCTGCCACCGTTGCACTGGTCTCTCGATGGAAGCGCGCCCCCAGCGACCGCCCCGGGCCACAGCGCGTCCGAACCGTCCGCTGGCGACGGCCCGCCTGTGAGCGAGTCATTCCGCTGGCCGACGCCGCCGTTTGCCGCCTACCCGGCCGCCACCCGTCAGTACGAGCACGAGCCCTGCGAGTTCGAAGGGCTCAATGGCAAGGTGATCACCGGGCGGCTGGCGTTCTTCGAACCCCGCGAGTCGCTGGCCCAGGTGCAGGTGCCGCCGTCACGCACGACCATGCCACTGCGTTTCAACCAGTTCCGCAGCATGCGCCTGACACGGCCTTGTGCGCCGCAGCGGTCGGTGGAATCGCCGGCCCCCCACGCCGAGGTGCTGGCGCACCGCGAAGCCACCGACTACCGCGTGGTGCTCAAGGGGGGGCACGTGTTGCAAGGGCGAACGATGGGCCATGTCGAGACCGACTTCGGCCTGTTCCTGTTCCCGCCGGAGGGTGACGACGGTGTGGTGTCGCGCCTGTTCGTGCCCAGCGGGGCGGTCGAGCAGGTCGACATCGGCCCGCGCATCGGCGAGGTGCTGGTGGCCGCGCAGACGCTCACGAGCGACCAGGTCGAGCAGGCGGTCGAAGTGCAGCAGCAGATGCGAAATCAGAAGCTCGGCGACATCCTGCTGACCCGGCATGTGGTGACGCCCGAGCAGCTGCTGATGGCCATCGAGCAGCAGGCGCGCATGCCGATGGTGCGCATCGGTGAGGCCTTGACGGCACTGGGGTTGATCACCGAGGCACAGCTTGAAGAAGCCCTGTCGCAGCAGGCCAAGGACCGCAACGTGCCCTTGGGCGAGTTGCTGGTGCGACTGGAGCTGGTGTCTCGCCAGGACCTCCAGACGGCGTTGGCGCGAAAGATGGGCTACCCCCTGGTCGATTTGCAGAAATTCCCCATCGAGAGCGATGCGCTGCGCAAGGTGCCCTACAACGTCGCGTCGCGGCTGTCGGCCTTGCCGCTGCTGCTGCACGACAGCAACCTGGTGGTGGCCGTCGAGGATCCGAGCGACCGCCGGGTGCGTTCGGAGCTGGAGTTCGTGTCGCAGAGCAAGATCGTGCCGGTGCTGGCCCAGCACGGCAAGATCGACGCGGCCCTGTTCGATGCCTACAACCGCATCGGTGCGGACACGGCGCAGCCGGCGTTTGCCAGGCTGTCGAGTCAGCCGGTCACGCTCGAAATGGAGCCTGAAGATTCGAACATCCTGGTGGCCAACCTCGAGAAGGAGGGCCATGACGGGGCGGACGCGGACGACGACCGTGCCATCGAGCAGAGCGACAACTCGCTGGTGCGCCTGATCAACACCATGATCGTCGAGGCCCATCAGCAGGGGGTGTCCGACATCCACGTCGAGAGCTACCCTGGCCGCGAGAAGATCAAGATCCGCTTCCGCAAGGACGGCGTCCTGGTGCCCTACCTGGAGCTGCCGCACAACTACCGCAGCGCCGTGATCGCCCGCATCAAAATCATGTGTGACCTGGACATCTCGGAGCGACGCAAGCCGCAGGACGGCAAGATCAACTTTGCGCGCTTCATGCCGCACCAAAAGATCGAGTTGCGGGTGGCCACCATCCCGACCAACAACGGGCTGGAAGACGTGGTGATGCGCATCCTGGCGTCGGCCAAGCCCCTGCCGCTGGACCAGATCGGGCTGAGCCCCTGGAACCTGACGCAGCTCAAGCAGGCCATGGAGCGCCCCTACGGCCTGGTGCTGTGCGTGGGCCCCACGGGGTCGGGCAAGACCACCACCCTGCATTCGGCCCTGAGCTTCATCAATGTGCCCGAGCGCAAGATCTGGACGGCCGAAGACCCGGTGGAAATCACGCAACCGGGTCTGCGACAGGTGCAGGTCAACCCCAAGATCGATTGGACCTTTGCCAAGGCGCTGCGGGCCTTCCTGCGGGCCGACCCGGACGTGATCATGGTGGGTGAGATGCGAGACGCCGAGACCGCCGGCATGGGGGTCGAGGCGTCGCTGACCGGACACCTGGTGCTGTCGACGCTGCACACCAACAGTGCG
>Ga0255180_1000401_pt1 | contig 15123 bp, 12 predicted proteins | sample Atl_Colum_RepB_8_FD_189933 | JGI IMG/M metagenome (GOLD analysis project Ga0255180, IMG submission 189933) | Freshwater microbial communities from Altamaha River, Georgia, United States - Atl_Colum_RepB_8d | ecosystem: Environmental > Aquatic > Freshwater > River | place: USA: Georgia... | reverse complement strand
TGTCAGCAGCTGCTCGATGCCTTCCGGGCTGTGGTGGCGTGCCAGCACCTGTTGCAATTGCGTGATCTGGGCGGCGCCCAGCGCCTCGCGGCTGACCAGCGCGTTGATGGTGCCGGCGAGGTCGTGATAGCGGCCGTGCTCCTGCTGATAGGACGCAAAGTCGGTGAAGCGATTGGCGTCCAGCAGCTGCAGCAGCGCGAAATGATTCTCCAGGCCCATCTGCTCCGGTGTGGCCGTCAGCAGCAGGATGCCCCTTGCCGAGTCGGCGATGCGCTTGACCAGGGAGTAGTCCGTCACCGGCTTGCGGCGGGGATTGCTCGAGGCGGCAGCCGGTTCGTCACGCAGGTGGTGGGCTTCGTCCACAATGCACAGGTCCCATTCGCCCTTGAGTGCGAATTCGTACCAGGCCGGCTGACGGTGGAACAGGTCGACACTGGTCAGCACCAGCTGGTCTTCCAGGAAGGGGTTGCGGCTGCCGGGTTCATCCTCGGCCATGGCCTCGAGGATCTCGCTGCAGCGCTCCTCGTCGTAGATGCTGAAGTGCAGGCTGAAGCGGCGCAGCATCTCCACCAGCCACTGGTGCAGCAGCGCCTCGGGCACGATCACCAGCACGCGGCTCGCCAGTCCGTTGACCAGCTGCTGCTGCAGGATCAGGCCGGCCTCGATGGTCTTGCCCAGACCCACCTCGTCGGCCAGCATCACGCGAGGGGCGTGCCGCGCGGCCACTTCCGCGGCGATGTAAAGCTGGTGCGGGATCAGGTCGGTACGGCCGCTGCACAGGCCCAGCACGCGGGAGCGCTCGATCTCGGCCAGACGCTCGATGGTGTGCTTGCGCAGATGGAACCATTGCGCCGCGTCAGTCTGGCCCGCGAACAGGCGTTCCAGGGGCTTGTTCAGGATCAGGGTGTCGCTGAGCAGGGCTTCCGGCAGCTTGATGCGCTGGCTCGGGTCGTCCTTCAGGTGCGCGTCATAGACCAGCGTGTCCTTGTGGCTGCTCACCTCGAGCACGATCAGGGCGTCGCCATGGCAGGTCGTGATGCTGTCGCCTGCGGCGAAGGCGATGCGACTCAGCGGTGCCTGGGCGCGGGCGTAGCGGCGCACCTGATCGCAGGAGCGAAAGGCGATGGTGACGGTGCGGTGATCGAGCTCGGTGACGATGCCCAGGCCCAGCTCCGGTTCAGTTTCACTCAACCAGCGCTGACCATGGGCAAACAGGAAGGATTTCGGCATGGGGTTCGGGGTGTTCCGTGTGGCGTTTGACGAGGGCGGTATGGTAGCCGATCGGCCTGGGCTTGAGAAACGCGATCAACCGGCGTCGGCTGGCGCGGGCGAGGGCTCGGCAGCCGCAGGCTGGGGCGGTCGCTCCAGGCTCATGGGGCCGAAACGGCCGGCGCGGTAATCGTGAATCAGCAGCTCCGCCACCTTGTGCCAGTCGATCTCGCCGTCCTTGCGCACACAGGCGCGACGCGCGGCAAGCTCCTTCAGGAACAGCTCGCCGGTGGCGGGCAGGGTGTCCATGCCGTAGCGTTCGCGCAGACGCTGGGGGAACTGGTCCAGCAGCATCTGCGCACTGAACAACGCGACATCGGTGAATTCCATGGCCGTGTTGCGGATCGCACCGGAGAGCGCCAGGCGATAGGCGGCTGCCTGATCTTCCAGCTTCGGCCACAGCACGCCGGGGGTGTCCACCAGATACCAGTGGTCATTCAGGCGCACGCGCTGCTGGCCCTTGGTGATGGCCGGCTCGTTGCCGGTGCGCGCCACTTTCTTGCCGATCAGCTGATTCATGATGGACGACTTGCCCACATTGGGGATGCCGACAATCAATATCTGATGCTTCTTGTGCTCCTGCTTCCAGGCGCGCAGGGCCGCGACATCGGCGCTTTCGCTCGGGTTGACCGTCGGCGCCGGCTTGCCCGCATTGACCTTGCGCAGCAGGCGGCCGCACAGATACAGCACGTCAGCGGTCTCGATGCGCTTTTCCTTGGAGCTGCTGGCCGCGAAGCTCAGCGGTTCGCGGTTGAAATGCTCCAGCCATTCGCGGGTGATGTGCGGGTTGGCGAGGTCGGCCTTGTTAAGGATGCGCAGGCAGGGCTTGCCCTGGCGCATGGTCTGCAGCAGCGGGTTGGAACTGGCCTGAGGCATGCGCGCGTCCAGCACTTCGATCACCACGTCGATGTCCTTGATGAGGGCGGCCATTTCCTTGTTGGCCTTGTGCATATGCCCGGGGTACCACGAGATTGCCATGTCGCTGTCGTGCCTGTCGCTGGAGAAAAAGTGCGCGGATTCTAGCAGCTAAGGGCGGCCGATGCGCCCCCGGGGCGGGTATTGCCGTGCGTGCGTGACTTGAAATTGGGCGGCACGGGCCTGACACTGGCCAGCATTCGTCGCCCTCGGGCGACCAGCAACTGATCGGGAAATGATCACCATGACGGTACAGGAAAGCATCGAAGCAAGCCTGCGCGCGGCCCTGCCGCTGACGCATCTGGACATTCTGAACGAAAGCCACAAGCATGCCGGCCCGGGCACGGAGACCCATTTCAAGGTCACGGCCGTCTCGGTGGCCTTTGAGGGGCTGGGACCGGTCAAGCGGCATCAGCGCCTTTACCAGCTGCTGGGTCAGCAGCTGCAGGAGGGCGTGCATGCACTGGCGCTGCATACCTACACACCGGAGGAATGGGCGCGCAAGAATGGGGTGGCGCCCCGGTCTCCTGATTGTGCCGGGGGGCAGCACTGAGCCGGCCTGGTTTGCAAAAAATGACCTTTTCGCGTAGGGTCGCGCTCGTTCAACCCTCCCGCAGCTACTGACAGGGCCTGAAATTGTCATTACTGAGACTGTTGGCATACCCCCGCACGTCCACGCTGGTGCAGGTCTGCACTGCCGTGATCCTGCTGGCGCTGGTGGCGGCTCTGCAGTTGCGTGCCTGGCGTGAAGCCCCCATTGAAGCGCCGTCCGAGGTTGAACAACCCGTCGAGGAAGTCCGGGATTCCATGCCGGATTTCGACGCCTTCACCAGCATTGAAGCCCGCAAGCAAGCCTTCTTCGCCTACTTCGAGGTGTTCATCGCCGAGGAAAATGCGCGCATCCTGAAGACTCGCTCACGCCTGGAGGAGTTCCATGCGATCCTGCAGGGCGGAGCCCTGCTCAGTCCGCTGGAGCGTCACAGCCTCGATCTGATCGCCATGGAATACCGCCTGCAGCGCAATGACATGCCCGTGGCCGACATGGTGGAGGAGCTGCTTCTGCGAGTGGACATCATTCCGCTCTCGCTGGCACTGGCTCAGGCGGCGACCGAGTCAGCCTGGGGCACCTCGCGCTTTGCAAAGGAAGGCAACAACATCTTCGGGCAGTGGTGTTTCGATGAGGGCTGCGGCTTGATTCCCGGACGCCGGTCCTCCGACGCCAGCCACGAGGTGCGTGCCTTTGCGTCGGTTGAGGCGGCCGTCAAGGCCTATTACCGCAATTTGAATTCGAACCCGACCTATGACTACTTCCGCGAGCTGCGCGCCCAGATGCGTCTGCTGGACAAGCCGCTCAATTCCCACCAGCTGGCCGACGGCCTGACGCGCTACTCCGAACGCGGCCGCGCCTATGTCGCGGAAATCCGCGACATGATCCGCATCAATGACCTGCACGAGCGCGACGAGCGCGGCTGAGCGTCAATCCTGATTGGTGGGCGTCGAGCGCGTCCAGTCCTTGGAATACCAGAAGAAACGCGTATTGCTGCCGCGCATGGGCGCTGTGCACAGGTAGCGGAAGCGCCGCAGATTGAAGGTCTGCTCGGTGCTCAGTTTCACCAGTCCGTTCTCCTGATCCAACCACTCCATCTGCATGGCTTGGCCGCCCGCGTAGCAGCCCAGCTGGCGGAAATTGAAATCGCCGGGGGCAAACTGCAGCGTGACATCGGGGCTGGTGTCCTGAGTCATGGTGCTTTCCGGGTCCACCTGCAGCAGGTGAAAGGACAGTGTCTGCACTTTCTGGGCGAAGTCACTCAGCTCGGTGAAACTGCCGCCGAAGGGGAAGCGGGGCAGTGCCAGGAAGTCTGAGTCGAAACCCACGGCGCCCGATTGCTGGCCCAGGCCGATCACGCCCAGCTCCGCCAGCATCGCCTTGTTGGCCAGATCGTATTCACCGTAAGGATAGGCCATGAAGGCGTGATCCTGTCCCGTCTCCTGCTTGATCTTCGCCTGTGCCCGCAGATATTCCTCGCGCAGCCGCGCCGTGCGCGCGGCCTCGTCTTCGCCGGGCAGTGCGTCCACCATGTGCGGGTGGTTCTCCATGTGGTTGGCGATGGTGACGCCGGCGTCGGACATCGCGCGGATCTGGTCCCAGCGCATGTAGCCGGCCTGTTGGTCATTGTGCGGCTGGGTGTTGATGAATACGGTGAAGGGGTAGCCGTACTCCTGCAGCATGGGGAAGGCGGTGTCGTAGATCGAGATGTAGCCATCGTCGAAGGTGATGGCGACGGTCTTGTCGGGTACCTGCTGCCGATTGCGCAATGCGTCGAGCAGTTCCGGCAGCCCCATGACATGGAAGCCGTTGTCGCGCAGGTGGTCCATGTGCTCGCGGAAGCGCTGGGGCGGCACACTGGTGGATGGCGGGGTGGACTCCGAGATGTGGTGATACAGCACGATGGTGGCATGCTCCGCGGCACTGGCAGTGCCCGTGAACAGCATCAGCGCGCTCAGCGTGAAGGGGGTCAAGCGCATGGCGGCCTCTCCTGGCAAGTTTTGCGCGCTATTGTGCGGGAGGCCTCGCCAGCAAGACAAGGCGGCGCCCGGCGTTCTGTCTATGCCCGGGGAGTTTGACTATAATGCCGGCCACTTTCACCCACGGCGGAGCCCCTGCATGTTTCACGCAAATGCCCTTCAGCTGACACGGCTCGAGTCTGGCATCGGGCATCTGGTGTTCAACCTCGCAGGCTCTCCCGTCAACAAGTTCAACCGTCAGACCTTGGAAGAGCTGCGCGAAGTGCTGGCACTGGTGGCCGCCAGCGACCTGCGCGGCCTTGTGTGCAGCAGTGCCAAGAGCGGTTTCATTGCCGGCGCCGACATTGCCGAGTTCTCCAGTCTGTTCCGTCTGCCCGCCCCCGAGCTGAGTGCCTGGCTCACCCAGAGCAATGCGCTTTTCAACAGCCTCGCAACGCTGCCCATGCCCACCGTGAGCCTGATCGACGGTCAGGCCCTGGGCGGCGGCTTCGAATTCTGTCTGGCCACGGATTACCGCCTCGCCACGCGAGCCGCGGTGCTGGGTTTCCCCGAGGTCGGGCTGGGCATCTGTCCCGGCTTTGGCGGCACGGTGCGCGCGCCGCGTGTCATGGAGCTGCAGGCCGCCATCAGCTGGATCGTTTCCGGTCAGCCGCATACGGCCGACGAGGCGCTGGCCGCTGGCGCCGTGGATGCACTGGTGGATGCCCAGATGCTGCTGGAAGCCGGTGTCGAGCAGATCGAGCAGGCGCTGCAACAAGCGGATGGGTGGCAGCAGTTGCGCCGCGAACGTCAGGCGGCCCTGTCTCACGATGACGCCAGTGCAGCGGCCTTCGCCGCCGTGCGCGCCCAGTGGCAGGCAGTGGGCTCCAATCCCAATCCAGCCCCCGCGCAGGCGCTGCAGCTGCTGGAGCACAGCGTGGCTGTCTCGGCAGCAGAGGCCCTGGCGCAGGAGACGGCCTGTTTCGTCAGTCTGGCGCACAATGAGGTGGCAGCCAGCCTTGTCGGCCTGTTCGTGGCCGATCAGCAGTTGCGCCAGAAAACCCGCGCCTGGGCCGCGCGCGGCAAGGCAGCCGATCGCATCGCCGTGCTCGGCGCCGGCATCATGGGCGGCATCGCCTATCAGGCGGCGCTCAAGGGCATAGATGTGCAGATGAAGGACATTGCCCAGGCGGGCCTGGATGCCGGCATGAAAGAGGCGCAGCAACTGCTGGGCAGACAGGTGCAGAAGGGGCGGTTGAGCAGTGCTCAGGCTGCCGAGGCGCTGGCTCGCATTCATCCCACTCTGGATTACAGTGGTTTTGGTGAGGTCGATCTGGTGGTGGAAGCCGTGGTCGAGAAGCGGGCCGTCAAGCAGGCTGTGCTGGCCGAGGTGGAGCGCTACGTCCCCGCCGCGGCCATTCTGGCCTCGAACACCTCCACAATTTCCATCACGGCACTCGCTCAGCCCCTGCAGCGCCCCGCGCAGTTCTGCGGCATGCACTTCTTCAATCCGGTGCCGCTGATGCCGCTGGTGGAAGTGATCCGGGGCGAAGGCAGCAGCGAGCAGAGCATCGCCAGCACCGTGGCCACCGCCCAGCGCCTGGGCAAGATGCCCATCGTCGTCCGGGACTGTCCGGGCTTTCTGGTCAATCGCATCCTGTTTCCCTATTTCGGGGCCTTCGCCATGTTGCTGCGCGACGGTGCCGACCCCCGCGCCATTGACGCTGCCATGGAGGCCTTTGGCTGGCCCATGGGCCCGGCGTGGCTGCTCGATGTCGTCGGCCTCGACACGGCCGTGCATGCCCAGGCGGTGATGGCGCAGGGCTTCCCCGATCGCATGCAGTACGACTTCACGTCCGCGACCCAACTGCTGTTCGAGAGCGGGCGTCTCGGTCAGAAGTCCGGCGCCGGCTTCTATCGCTACACGTCTGATGCCAGTGGCCGCTCGCAGAAACAGGTCGATGAGCAGGCGCTGGCGCTGATCCGCAGTCAGCAACAAGCGCCGCGTGACTTCACGGCGGCCGAGATCGTCGATCGCATGATGCTGCCCCTGTGTCTGGAGACAGTGCGCTGTCTGGAAGACGGTATCGTCGACACGGCGGCCGAGGCCGACATGGGGCTCGTGCTCGGTCTTGGCTTCCCGCGCTTTCGCGGCGGCTCCCTGCGTTATCTCGAGCGGCAGGGCATCGCAGCCTTCTGCACCCTGGCCGACGCCCATGCCGCGCTAGGGCCGCTCTATCATCCCACCGCGACGCTGCGCGCCATGGCGGCTGCCGGCACCCGGTTCCACGCATGAATTTCCAAGGTGACACCATGACCAGTCTTGCCACCCCCGCCATCAGCGACGCGCACGAACTCGACGCCCAGGCCATCAAGCGCCAGCGCCTGCTCAATCGCTGCCACAAGAACCTGCGCCGCGATGTCGGCAAGGCCATTGCCGACTACAACATGATCGAGGACGGTGATCTCGTGATGGTCTGTCTCTCGGGCGGCAAGGACTCCTACACGATGCTGGACATCCTGCTGAGTCTGCAGAAGCACGCGCCCATCGACTTCCGTCTCATCGCGGTGAATCTCGATCAGAAGCAGCCCGGCTTTCCCGAGCATGTGCTGCCGCAGTACCTGAGCAACCTGGGGGTGGACTACCACATCATCGAGATGGACACCTATTCCATCGTCAAGGACAAGACGCCGGAAGGGAAAACCTTCTGCGGTCTGTGTTCGCGGCTGCGTCGCGGCAGCCTGTACGGCTATGCGCGGGAGATCGGGGCCACCAAGGTGGCGCTGGGGCATCATCGCGAGGACATTGTGGAAACCCTGTTCCTGAACATGTTCTTCGGCGGCACGCTCAAGGCCATGCCGCCCAAGCTGCTCAGCGACGACAAGCAGAATGTGTTGATCCGCCCGCTGGCCTATTGCAGCGAGGAAGAGATCGCGCGCTACGCCAAACTCAAGCAGTTCCCGATCATCCCGTGCAATCTGTGCGGCACGCAGGAGAACATGCAACGGCGCAACATCAAGGAGATGCTGAAGCAGTGGGATCGCGAGACGCCCGGTCGCGTCGAGAGCATCTTCCGCGCGATCTGCAATGTCGCGCCGTCCCAGCTGGCTGACCCGAAGCTCTTCCCCTTCGCCGGACTCAAGGCGATCAAGGACGAGCCGCTGGGGATCGACCTCATGAACCTCGGCTGAGGCACCCATGCAGATTCCGTGGCAACAGCTTGCGCCCGACACCGTGACCGCCGTGCTGGAAGAATTTGCCACGCGCGAGGGCACCGACTACGGCCAAGAGTCCTACAGTCTGGCGCAGAAGGTCGCCATGCTGCGTCGCCAGCTCGAGCGCGGCGAGATCGCCATCAGCTTCGACACGGCCACCGAGACCTGTTCCCTCATTTCCCTGCGCTGAACGCGCCTTGATTGCGAGAGCCCGGCATGACTGACAGCACTTCCTCTCTGCCCGAAGCCAGTGTGCATCTGGATGCCACGGGTCTGTATTGTCCGGAGCCGGTGATGCTGCTGCACAATCGCATTCGCGACATGGCCTCGGGCGAGGTGGTGGAAGTGATTGCAACCGATCCTTCCACCACCCGCGATGTGCCCAAATTCTGTCTCTTCCTGGGCCATGAGCTGCTGGCGCGCACGCAACAGGACGACTGCTATCGCTACTGGATTCGCAAGGCCTGAATCCATGAGTCGCCTGCCGCGCGAGCCTGTGTATCTGGTCGACGCCTCCATCTACATTTTCCAGGCCTGGTTCTCGCCGCATTATCTGGTGAGTTCCTCCGCTGGTGATGATCTGAGTGCGTTCTTCGGCTTTGCCCAGTTCCTGCAGCGTTTCCTGCGCCAGACCCGCCCGCAGCAGGTGGCCGTCGCCTTCGATGAGAGTCTGTTCTGCGGCTTTCGCCACAGCCTCTATCCAGCCTACAAGTCCAACCGGGAATTGCCCGATGCGCTGCTTGCGCGGCAGCTCGAGGCCTGTGCTGCGCTGGCGCCGCTGATGGGTGTGGCGGGCTGGGGCAGCCGTGTCTACGAGGCCGACGACATCATCGGCACCCTCGCTCGGCGTGTGGCGCCGCAGCCTGTGTGCATCGTCAGTCGCGACAAGGATCTGGCCCAGCTGCTGCGGCATGAGGATGATCACCTGTGGGACTACACCGCAAACACCCGGCGTTTTCGCGCTGACATCGAACGGCAGTACGGCATTCGTGCGGAGCAGATTCCCGACTATCTTGGTCTGGTGGGGGATGCAGTGGATGCCATCCCGGGAGTGCCTGGCATCGGTCCTGTGGCTGCCCGCGCCCTGCTGCAGCATTTCGACACGCTCGATCAGCTTTACGCGAATCTGGAGGACGTGGCGCTGTTGCGTTATCGCGGGGCCGGCAAGTCGGCGCAGTTGCTGCGTGTGCACGAACCTGCCGCACGCCTGAGCCGGCAGCTGGCCACCATCATCGATTCGGTGGATGATCCCACCGAAGCGTTTTCCCGCACTGGGAGCGACGGCCTGCGTTGGCGCACCCCCGACATCGAGGGCATCGCCCGCATGCTGGCGAACCTCGACCTGGAGCCGCTGGCGCAGGAACGCTTCCTGACGCTGATGCAGGGCCTGCACCCCGTGACCGAAGGAGCCGTGTGATGAAGATCGTGGCGGATGAAAACATCGTGGCCGTCGCCGAACGCTATCGGCAACATGGCGAACTGCACTTGCTGCCAGGTCGTGCCATAGGACCGGCGGACGTGAAGGATGCCGATGTGCTGCTGGTGCGTTCCATAACCCGGGTGGATCGTGCGCTGTTGGCTGATTCGCGAGTGCGCTTCGTCGCCACAGCCACCAGTGGCACGGATCACCTCGACCTGCCATGGCTGGCCGGGCAGGGCATCGCCGTGGCCGAGGCCGCGGGAAGCAATGCCAACGCCGTGGTCGAGTATGTGCTGGCAGCACTGGCTGAATTGCACTGGCGTGGCATTCCCGTGCAGGGGCGCACTGCGGCCATTGTCGGTTTCGGCCAGGTGGGCTCGCGGCTGCATGCCGCCTTGCGGACCCTGGGGCTGGAAGTGCAGGTGTGTGACCCGCTGATCGAGGCGGACTTGCGTGAAAGGGGGCTCGAGGCTCCGGTGTCCTTCTGTTCCCTGGACGAGGCCCTGCAAGCCTCGCTCGTCACGCTGCACACGCCGCTGACCCGCGGCGGTGCCCATTCGACCTGGCACCTTCTGGATGACTCGCGTCTGCGAGCCTTGCGTGCCGGGACCGTGCTGATCAATGCCGCGCGCGGTGCCGTCGTGTGCAACCAGGCGCTGCTGGCGCGCCTGCAGCAAGGCGCGGATCTGCACTGCGTGCTGGATGTCTGGGAGAACGAGCCGAGGATATCGATGCCATTGCTGCAGGCGGTGACACTGGGCACGCCCCATATCGCCGGCTACAGCGTCGAGGCGAAAACCAGCGCCAGCGCACGCAATTACCAGGATTTCCTGCGGCATTTCGGCTTACCTGACACACGCCCGAACACTGCGGGACAGGCTGCGCGCACGCGGCTCAAGGTGGATCTGGCGACGGCGGCGACGCTTGCGGACGCGTTGGCTCTTTGTCTGAGGGCAGCATTTCCGGTGGCGCAGATTGATGCGCAGTTGCGGGAGCGGACTTCGGATGCCGGGGTGTTCGATGCCATTCGCCAGCGCCTGAGCGAGCGGCGCGAGTTCGCGCACTACATGCTGCAGTGCGAGAACCTCGGGCGGAGAGTGGACAGAGCCGCGCTGCAGACCAGGCTGACGGCTCTGGGGTTCACGCCGGAATTCTGAAGGCTCAGAATTCCGCGCGGGCGAGGAAGCGTTCGATCTTGCCGATGGCCTGTGTCAGCACGTCGGCATTGGGCAGGAACACGATGCGGAAGTGCTGGGAGTCCGTGATATTGAACGCGCTGCCTTGAACCAGCAGGATCTTTTCCTTTTCCAGCAGGTCGAGCACGAACTTGGCATCGTCCTTCACCGGGTACATCTGCGGATCCAGTTTCGGGAACATGTAGATGGCCCCGCGCGGCTTCACGCAGCTGATGCCGGGAATGGACGTGATGAGATTCCACGCCAGATCGCGCTGCTCGCGCAGACGCCCGCCCGGCAGGATCAATTCGTTGATGCTCTGATACCCGCCCAGTGCCGTCTGCACCGCGAACTGTGCCGGCACATTTGCGCACAGGCGCATGTTGGAGAGAATCTCCAGCCCTTCGATGTAGTTCTCGGCCTTTTCCTTGGCACCACTCAGCACCATCCAGCCCGAGCGGAACCCAGCCAGGCGGTAGGCCTTGGAGAGGCCGTTGAAGGTGATGAAGAAGACATCGTCGGCCAGCGAGGCAATGGGAATGTGCTTCGCATCGTCGTAGAGGATCTTGCTGTAGATTTCGTCGGAGAACACCACCAGCTTGTGCTTGCGCGCCACGCGGATGATGTCCTCGAGGATCTCCTTGCTGTACACCGACCCAGTGGGATTGTTCGGGTTGATGATCACGAGGGCCTTGGTGTTCGGCGTGATCTTCTTCTCGATGTCCTTGATGTCCGGGAACCAGTCGGCCGCCTCGTCGCAGACATAGTGCACGGGCGTGCCACCGGCCAGACTCACGGCGGCCGTCCAGAGGGGGTAGTCCGGCGCCGGAATCAGGACTTCATCGCCATTGTTGAGCAGCGCCTGCATGGCCATCACGATCAGCTCGCTGACGCCGTTGCCCAGATAGATGTCGTCGATGTCGACGCCCTTGATCTGCAGCTGCTGACATTCCTGCATGATGGCCTTGCGTGCCGAGAACAGCCCCTTGGAATCGCTGTAGCCCTGGGCATTGGAGAGATTGCGGATGACGTCCTGGATGATTTCATCGGGCGCCTCGAAACCAAACGGTGCCGGGTTGCCGATATTGAGCTTGAGGATGCGGTGACCTTCCTCTTCCAGCCGCTTCGCTTCCACGAGGGCGGGACCGCGAATGTCGTAGCACACCTTGTTGAGCTTGTCGGACTGTCTGATCTTCTTCATCACGCGTGTCTCTGTCGGCACGGAATGTCAGGGTTGATCCGTGCCTTGGGTTGTGGCCGTATGCCTTGTGGCGCTGGCGTCAGGGCGGCTATTGTAAACACCTGCCGGCAAATTGACAGCGCACAGGCAGCGCAAGTTTCACGGGCACAGAACAGGGGAAGCGACCATGAGCGACAAGCAAATCCGCATCAAGAGTGACGAGGAACTGCGCCGCAGTCTTGGCGAGGACGGCTTTCGCATCGTGCGCCAGAAGGGCACGGAGCGCGCCTTCACCGGTCGTTACTGGAACTGCAAGAGCCCGGGGGTTTACCGCTGCTCGGTGTGCTCGAATCCCTTGTTCGATGCCGGCACGAAATACGATTCCGGCAGCGGCTGGCCAAGCTTCTGGCAGCCGATCGCGGCAGGGAAGGTGAGAGAGGAGGCCGACTTCAGCCACGGCATGCAGCGCGTGGAAGTGCTCTGTGCCCACTGCCAGGCCCACCTGGGGCATGTGTTTCCCGATGGGCCCGCGCCCACTGGCATGCGCTACTGCATCAATTCGGCGTCTCTCGAACTGGATGGTGACACTAGTTCGGCGTGATGTCCTGCTTGTTGCTCAAGGTGAAGCCGCCCGAGATGGCGTTGTTCGCGTCAGTGCCATCCTGCATGTTGAAGACGCCGATGAAGCCGCTGGCGCTGGCTCCGGTGAAGCGGCCATTGATGTTGGCATCACCGCTGTTGATGACATCGTTGATCTTCAGATCCGGCTTGTTGAGGGTCAGTACTCCGCCACTGTACGCTCCCTCAAACTCTGCGCGCCACACTTGTGGATTGGTGCCGACCGTCGCCTGGACATAGCCGTTTGCCACCTCGCCAGTGTCAAAGTCCACCTCAAGCTGCGCCTCGATTGCAGACAGAGGGCCGGCGGAGGCACCGGTACCTTGCCCTGCTCCCATCGCCGTGCTGTAGCGATACACCCCCTGCATGTTTGCCAGCACGAAATCGGGCGTGAGCTGGAGTGCGGAGAACAAGGACTGGGTGTCGGATACCAGCTGCGTGCTCCAGTTGCTGACCAGCGAGGAATTCCAGTTGCCCCAGGCCGAGAGGTTCTCCTTGCCCAGCAAGGCTGTGCCTGCGACATACTCGCTGTTCCCCGCGGAATCATCGTTTTTGAACGCGAAGGAAGTGACGGCATTGTTGCCATTGTTGATCAGCATGCCCGTGATGTTGCCGCTGATGTTGTAGCTCTGGTAGTCGTCATCCACCTTCAATGAGGCGGTGTCGATCTCCAGGCTCAGGAAGGGGCCGAACGAACCGGTCTGGCTGCGGGCCTGTCCATCGAAGAGCACTTTCCACGTATTTTCACCGGTGAAGATCTTGAGTGTTCCGCTGCTGATCACGCCAGTGCCGAGATTGAGCACGAAACCCATCGTACCGATGTTGCCAGAATTGATTTCGCCCTCACTGCCGCCTCCCAGCGCGCCCAGCACAGAGGAATAACTGGCGTAGTAGCCACTCTGCGGGGTGGGTGCACTGGGCGTTGCCACGAACCAGTAAGCATCCTGTTCCAGATAGTCATCGGTGGAGGAATAGGAGTCGCGCAAAATGCGTGCTCCCGTGTCGGCATTCCATTTGCCCCAGCTCAGATCCAGTCCTGCGACATTGGTGACCACGTTTTGCGCGGCGCCACCCTTGCGGAATAGATTCAATGGCTCATCGTTATGGAACGACGTGTCGTTGTACCAGGTGTTGCCAACGAGTGAATTGTCCGCGAGCACGTAGTTGGCCGAGGAGCCGCGTCGTACGGAGCGACCGCCAAACACGCCCGTAACATCGCCTGCGGTGGACAGCATGCCGTACTCTCCCAGATTGAGTCCGATGATCTCATCGGCGCTCAGGTAGCTGCCATTGCGCAGGATGTAAGCCGCACGCACATAATCGCCCGGGAACCCGACACGATAGACATGCAGTCCGCCCACGAACACGTCCGCATTGCTGCCCGTGAAACCGCCCAGCAGCTGGACCGTCAGTGCAGTGTTCGTCTCGTCGACGAGAGTGTCGTAGGCAACGAAACTGGTGAGGATGCCATCCGTGAAGCTGCCCGTGAAACGCAGTTCCCAGTCCTGGGAACCACTGCCGCAACTGCTGCCGCTGACGCACAACGCCATGATGCCATTGACGATCTCGCCAGTGCCGAAATTGATGTCGAAGGCCGTACGGATGCTGTGCAGTGCCAGTGTTCCCTTCTCCAGGTAGTACGACACCTTGCCGTAGTCGTAAGGGTCGCTGCCGATGTACGTGCGCGTGATGTTGCCGATGCCGGTCAGCTGGCTCGTACTGGTCGGGACGAAATTCACGAAAAGCAGGTGATTGCTCTTGTCGAGATACTCGCTGTCGTCGTCGTACTGTGTGTAGACGCGGAAATTGTCGCTGCTGCCATTCCACTTGCCCCAGTTCACGCTTGATTCGTCGACACCAGTCTGTCTTGCCTCCACCAGGGCATTGCGGCGTTGGAAGATGTAGGCGGGTGATTCATCGAGCGCAAGAGGGTCACTTGAGTCGCTGCTGACCAGCATTTCTGTGACGCCAGCCAGACTGGCATTGCCATCGCCATCATTGACTTCCACGCGACCGTACGCCGTCAGAGGCGTATAGGACGCATCGAAGCCTGTTCCTGCGAGCACGAAGCCGTAGATGTCCTCGTCGATATCCGAGATGTCTGATGCGGAGAGTACCGGCTCAGCAGTGGAGGGCAGAAAGAGTGCTGCGCCTGAACGCACGAGTGAGCCGCCAGTCTCGATCAGATCGAAACCTGCCAGGAATCCAAGATAACTCTCGCCAGTGAAGCGCCCTCCGAAAGTGCCTGTGAAGGCGTTACTGGTCGAGCCAGCCATGTCTGTCACAGTGCCCGTGATATTCATGGGTGCGAGCAGACCGCCATCCAGTGCCCCTGAGAAGCTGTTCGCGGTCCAGGTCTCACTTGACACCTGCAGTGTCAGCAGTCCACTGCTGAGTGCGCCTGTGTCAAAGTTGAGGGTGAACTTGCCGCTGAGCTGTGCTTCTTCTCTATCTGGCCCTGTCAGCAGATAGATATTCGAAACGTCGAAGCGAGCTGAGCCAGTGAACGAGGCCAGTGCCGTGCCGCTGCTCGGCGTCAGTGACACCACGATGACTTCACTGGGAAGCTCGTTGTAGATGCCACGATTGTTCAGGAACGGATGGTAGCGCAGAGGCTCGCCGGCAGTGCCGGTCCAGCGGCCCCAGCTGAAGTCGAAGTCCGTCGAATGAGTCTCTTCATTGCCGCTGACCCCAGCCTCTCGCAACACGAATCCCGGACTGCTGCTGTAGACAAGCGCGTCACCATGCCCGGCTGCAGCGAACAAATCCGGGGTCTTGCCGAAGTGCAGGCCGAGATTCTGCGCCAGTGGATTGCGGGCGACCAC
>Ga0255180_1000394_pt1 | contig 15227 bp, 18 predicted proteins | sample Atl_Colum_RepB_8_FD_189933 | JGI IMG/M metagenome (GOLD analysis project Ga0255180, IMG submission 189933) | Freshwater microbial communities from Altamaha River, Georgia, United States - Atl_Colum_RepB_8d | ecosystem: Environmental > Aquatic > Freshwater > River | place: USA: Georgia... | reverse complement strand
GAGACGACTTTAAGATCATCAAAATTCCATTGAACATTATTCAACGTCACCAAACGATTATTTTGTGGCTGAAATTGAGCAATTTGACCATTACTTTGAATCAGATAATATCCCTTAGGGCTACCTGCTTGAGTTATGTCCGTCGTGGTTTTTACAACTTGAAATGGAACTGTTTGAAATCGACCCCACTGACCATTTGGAAAATCATAACTTCCAATTTTCATATCATTTGATAACAAAGTCACAAAGCGTTTGACACCTTGATCGTATTCTTCAAAGTCATTGATTTTTTTATCTGCAGATTCACCTAAAAGTTTAAAATAGGAATAAGTATCTTCGACAGGATCTGCATATTTTGAGTTTTCATACATATCGATTGATAAAGCTTGAGCTAAGTTAAATAAAACAGCGCCAAAGCTTGTTCTTTTTAGAACATAACTTGAATCAACCTGTGGTACTTCACGGGTCACCCAATTCAGCTGGTCATTCAACAAATAAGACTTGTCTTTGTTTTCAGATAAAACCAGAATAGATTCTTTTTTCTGAATGACAGGTGAATTAAAGAAAATATTGGATCTTCCGATCGCCATCAAGCGTGCCATTTTTTTGTAAACAGGATGAAAGTTCTTTCCTTGAACAGAAACTCGTGCGTAATACTCCATCTCGACAGCGTGTGATCCGCCATAGGAATAAGTCGAATCACATCCAGCGACTGAAGATCCCTGATAAGTTCCTTGCTGACAAGGGATGTGTCTGTAACCCGCTGTGTGACGAGCTTCGTGAATCACTGTGCCCACACGACCTAGTGTCGATAAAATCGCCCAGCCATCTTGCATTGTGAAGTAGCCACCCGAATTATACGCTGTCGCATAAGGCACATCTTGTCCTCGCTCAACACCGCGTGTTTGCGATTTCATCCACGAATAATAATCTTTTGCCGCAACAAAGCCTTTGATAAACAAATTATCACCGGCACCAAAATCACCTTGTTCGATAATTTGAAAATCATTCATTAACTTTTTAAAATCAACTGAAGCTTTACAAAGTTCCTTACCGCCAAAAGAAGCGACGTTGACACCAAAATCTTTGATGTAACGATCCGCCTTTTCAGCACTGATACAAGTAAACTTATCATCTTGATAAGGCATTTCACCTGTCGCAATTTGTGCTTGCAATTGAGTTGATACTAACAAAACCAAAGTTATAAATAATCGAATATCCATGAGCCCCCTCATGGATAAAAATGCTACTCTAACAGGATCGAGTATCAATATTAATTATGAGTTTTTTTCTAATTTTTTGATTTTTTCCAGGCGATTATAGATATCCACATAGTTTTTGATAACCTTCGCATAATACGGATGGGAAATTTTTGATGACGCCGGCAGACGTTGCAAATTATTAATTCCCATATTGTAAGCGTTAATGTAATGGGCGGACTTAGACTTAAGGGATTTCTTTAAATACTTAAAGTACAAAGCTCCGACCTGCACATTGTATTCTGGATTTTTCAACGCCTGAGCGCCTTTCCAAGGAACACCGGCTTTTTGACAAATCCACTGTGCCGTAGAAGGCTTGATTTGCATCAGACCGATTTCTCCCGAAGTGCCTATCGTATTTGGATTAAAGTGGCTTTCTGTTCTGATCACGGCCAACAGAAAAACAGGGTCATATTTGTATTTTTGACTGATATTCAACAAAGTGTTCGTTAAAGCCGAAGCATCTAAATCTGCATTTTCACTGCGAATATAATTTTCAATATATTCTCGCATCTGGCGATCACCTTCAAACTGCGATGCCGATGATTTTGAGTAATCTTTACTTAATAACTCTTTTGCATGGCTGACACGGGCTTTATCCAATTGGGTCAACTGAGTGCTTTGACAACCATTGAAAAATGTAAAAAAACCAAAAAGTAAAGCTAATTTTATTTTCGTTTTTCTCAAAAAAGTTTGATAATTCCATTTATGCTTCATATAGAAATATAAATATTCAATAAGTAGACCAACCTATCGACGAAATATAAATCCTTGAAATAACTAAAGTCCAAGAATGAGAAAAACCAATTGAATTTAAAAATGGATATCTTCAGTCAGTGACTAAAAAGTATTAGACAGTGTGTGAAAGTTCGACGTTCAAATCGAGAAAAAAGATCTGTATTTTTATTAAAAAATGTTCGATATTTGACGCATGACTGATGTGCAATTACAACAATTTCGTCAAAGTATTATTCAAAAAATCGAAGATTCGTTTTACGCTTTAAAACAAAAATATTCGATCTCTGAATCAAATCCAATGAGCTCCGAAAACGAACCTTACTTTATACAAAATTCTCCTAAAAAGTGTGTTTATTTACTACATGGATTTATTGGCAGCCCCTACGAAATGAACAACATCGCCCGAATGGCCAAAGACAAAGGCTTCAGTCTACTGAACGATCTGATACCTGGTCACGGACATACAGCTCAAACCTCGAACCCCTATCTTCATTCAGATTGGACGATTGCTGTTGCAGAAAAAATCTCTTTACTCAGACAAATATTTGATGAAATTCATTTAGTTGGATTTTCAACAGGCGCACTTTTGCTTCATCAATACCAAAGAATGAATCCAGATTGGAAAGCCAGCAGTGTCAGCTATTATTCGCCTTATTTTCTTCCGTATTTCAAATCCACAGGTTTTCTGAAGAATACCCTCAGCTTATTCTCAGATCAGGTTCCCATTCGAACAGCCTATCAAATCACTCGCTATCAAGACATCCGCGTTGCTTATTTAGATTCGGAACACTATATGAAGCATATTCCTTTAATTACAGCGGAACAAATTAGTTTGCTGGGGCGAAGTGAATTTGAATTATCGAATCATATTGTAACTACAAGCCCGACGTGCGTGTTTTTAACCGAATGCGATCAAGTCTTAGAATATTCTGCCAGCTATGAACTGATTCAACGTTGTTACAAAAATCATCGGGTTGTTAGTTTTGAAAAAATACAAAAAGTACCGCACCATTTAATGGTCGGTTCTGTTTCAAAAGTTGCTGATGAAATTTCTCAGCAAACCCTAGAATGGATTTTATCTACTTAAATTCTATCTGAGTCACAATGACGATTTCTTCACCACTCGGCTTTTGAATTTTAACTTCATCGTCTATTTTTTTGCCTAACAAGGCGCGAGCGACAGGTGATTTCCAAGAAATTTTGTTTTGTTTGATATCGAATTCGTCTTCGCCGACAATTTGATAAATTTTTTGCTGTCCATTTTCATCTTCGATGTGAACTGTGGCACCAAAAATGATTTTGTCTGATTTCAAGCTTTTAGGATCAATCACTTCAGCCGCTTCGATTCGTTTTTGCAGAAAGTGCAAACGTTTATCAATTTCACGTAAGCGACGCTTCCCATATTGATAATCGGCATTTTCCGATCGATCCCCATTACTAGCTGCCCAGGTGACTGTCTCGACCACTTTCGGTCTTTCGTCATTCAAAAGCTCGGAATATTCAGATTTTAATTTCTCCATACCGGCCGGAGTAATATAATTAATATCGTCGGCCATAAATTATCTGTAAGGTTCGACGTAGTCAGCCGTTAATTCAAACGAAGCTTCCCCGTACTGAGATTTTTTAACAGTGATTTTAAGGTCGCCATAAACCCAAATCGGTCCGAATGCGGCAGGCACGCCCTTTTTCATTTTCACATAAACCATCTGATTCGGCGGTGGAGCCGGCACATGAATACAAGCTTGCGGACTTGGAACTAATAAGAATTCAACAACTTGTTTTTGATTATCTTCCAGTGGCACCATGAATCCTGGGATTTTAACTCGTTGTCCATCGTGCTTCTTTAAATCTTCGGAAGCTGTGTTATCGATGTAATCCATTTTTGCTAATAGGCGCCAGTCGACCTCGGCTGCAGTTCCGCCGCCAGAACCCTTAAAAAAATAGAAACCAGCACCAATGGCCGCCGAAAAAACAAAAATACCTATTAAAATCCATTTCATCATAATGGAAATTAGGATAGGATGACTTTCATTATGAGTAAATACCAAAGCGTTCGCGGCACACGTGATTTATTAGGCAAAACTAAAAAAACCTTTCGTTCGATCGAACATATCGCCTACGAAACAGCTCAAAATTATGGCTTTCAGGAAATCGAGACACCTATTTTCGAATTTTCTGAAATTTTTCACCGTGCCATGGGTGAAACATCTGACGCTGTCAGCAAAGAAACTTATACTTTTAAAGATCGTGGTGATGATTCAATCACTTTACGACCTGAAGGAACAGCCGGTGTCGTACGCGCTTACGTATCCGAAGGGCTTGCACAGAATAATCCTAATAAACTTTATTATTACGGTCCGATGTTTCGTTACGAACGTCCACAAAAAGGACGCTATCGCCAGTTTTACCAAATCGGCGTCGAAGTTTTAGGTCTAGAAAATCCACTGGCTGATGTAGAATGTATTGATTTAGCTTACTCCATTTTAAAAAAACTCCAATTACAAAATCGTTGTCAACTGGAAATCAATACTTTGGGGGATACAGAAAGCCGACATAATTACCGTCAAGCACTGGTTGATTTTTTAACTCCCCTCAAATCACAGCTATCTGCAGATTCTCAGGTTCGCCTTGAAAAAAATCCACTTCGCATTTTAGACAGCAAAGACGAAAATGATCGCAAGTTGATTGCAAACGCTCCTCAAATGGAAAATTATTTATCCGAGACTTCGAAAAAATTTTTCGAAACAGTTCTGCACGGACTCACAGAATTAAATATTCCTTACAAAGTGAATCCAAAGCTGGTGCGCGGACTGGATTATTACTGCCATACCGTTTTTGAATTTGTGACCACCGAATTAGGGGCTCAAGGGGCTTTACTGGCTGGTGGTCGGTATGATGGGTTGGTTGAAACTTTGGGCGGCGCCAAAACTCCGGGCGTTGGATGGGCCAGTGGTGTCGACCGACTCACAGACTTGCTAGAAAGCACGATGAATTTAGAAACCAGAAAACCTGTTTCAATCATCACCCTCGGCGATAAAGCCCTGACTGTCGGATTAAAAATCGCTCGTGATCTACGAGCTAAAAATACTTATTGCGAAGTATTTATGACCGGTAATTTTAAAAAGAAATTGGAAAAAGCCAACAAACTTCAAACGGAAAAAGCGATTCTTATTTTCGAGCAAGAAAATGGCAGCATGGAATTCAAAATCAAAGATTTTTCTACTGGAACAGAAACCGCAACAACACTTGAAGCTATTCAAAAAATGTAACTACTGGGGTAATTAGCGCCCCAGTTGACGACGTAATTCTTCGTTTTCTTGACGAAGACGATCGACTTCACGTTGTAATTCTTGACTTCGGTTAATTAAATTCATCGCGTGCTGAACAGCATTAGCATCAGCCCCAGAATTAATCGCATCCGTCATTGCTTTGTTCATGATATCTTTATCCATACCTGCAACTGGATCTGCGGTCCCCATTGTTGTTGGGGCTGCATTTGATAACGAATCGTTCGTAGCCGAAGCTGATTGAGTCGCTTGCATCAATTGTTGAGATTGCTGCAATTGCGCCGACAAATCTTGTTTGAGCATCATATCGAGCATCGCACGATTTTCTTTCAAGGCCTGCATCGCTGCCGATAAATTTTTATATCCCGTCATTAATAATTTAAAATCGGGCGGAAATTTTTTTGTAAAAACAGAAAAACTAATTAAAAAGATAACAAAACTCGCTGCTAAATAGATTCCGACTTTGATCAGAATATTTCCCAAAAATTTACCAAAAGCCTCTAGTAATTCCATTATCGACGACCACCTAATTTAACATCTTCTCCGCGCAACCAGCCATGAATTGTTTGTGACTGTGTCCGAGCCCAATAAAAAGACATGATAAAACCAAAAACTAACATTCCAATACTGATCCACTGTCCGCGAGTCAGACCCAAAAGCTGAAAACCAATTTGAATATCAGGCATTCTGAACATTTCATTAAAAATGCGTACACACGCATAACAAATAATAAAACTTCCCGCGATAAACCCTGGTCGACGAGATTTACGTGCCAGAAAAAATAACACCAAAAATGTAAATACACCTTCAGTCAGCATCGCAAAAATTTGCGATGGATATCTGTAATCCAATAATGGTGCAATTAATTCTTTAACCGCAGAGTCCCCATTTTGAATTTGATAAATAATTTTATTCAAAACATCAAAAACTTGATCGCGCGCGGCTTGGTCCATTCTATAGTTTTGTAAAAGTTCTTCCCACTTCCCAGAAGGCAGACCGACTTTTTGGGCTATTTGCGATAAGGTCGACAAACGATCGAACTCATAACCTGGCCAATTTAAAATGTCTGTCGGAAAACGAACTCCGTAAGGAAAATCCATTGGAGCAATTCTTCCTACTAATTCACCATTGATGAAATTCGCAATACGTCCGAAAATCACACCGATGGGGCCAACGATGGCAACCACATCCAATAAATAAACCCAGTTCACACTGTGCTTTCTGGCAAATAACCAGCAGGCGATAATAATACCAATAATACCACCGTGGCTGGCCATACCACCTTCGTGAACAGCGAGGGCTTTCCAAAATGGCAACTGACTGCTAAAGGACCACAACAATTCTGGATCATAAAAAACACAATAGCCCAATCGCCCACCGATCAAAGTTCCGAAAGCACAATAAGTGACTAGATCGGAAACCATTTCAGGCGACAAACCAGCTCTTTGACGACGCGCCAACCAATGAATTAAAAAATAGGCACAAACAAATCCCAACATATAGGAAAAGCCGTACCAACGCGGACCAAAATTATCTGATATTTTAAAAATAAAAGGGCTTAAATCATGTACCATATGAACCTCGAATTGATCATTCCTATTTTCAATGGTACTCAAAGGATATGGCAACAAAAAAAATTTCTGATATCTTTGATCCGACACAGTGGACAGAAATCGAAGGATTTGACTTCACTGATATTACTTATCACCGCGCTAAAAACCAAGGCACTGTTCGTATCGCCTTCAATCGTCCCGAGGTCCGCAATGCATTCCGACCTAAAACAGTTGACGAACTTTCGATCGCTCTTGAGCATGCCCGTATATCGGCCGACGTCGGCGTCGTTCTGATTACAGGCAACGGCCCCTCAGCCAAAGACGGCGGCTGGGCTTTTTGTTCGGGTGGCGATCAACGTATCCGTGGCAAAGACGGATACAAATACGAAGGAACTGACAATAACGGCACTGGTGAAATGAACAAAGTCGACCAAGCCAAATTAGGTCGTCTGCATATTTTAGAAGTCCAAAGACAAATTCGCTTTATGCCCAAAGTTGTGATCGCTGTTGTACCAGGTTGGGCTGTCGGCGGAGGACACTCGCTGCACGTTGTCTGTGATATGACGATCGCTTCCAAAGAACACGCGGTCTTTAAACAGACTGACGCTGATGTGGCTAGTTTTGATTCGGGCTATGGCTCGGCTTACTTGGCTCGTCAGGTCGGACAAAAAAAAGCGCGTGAAATATTTTTTATCGGCCGTAATTACAATGCAGAAACTGCTTTTAATATGGGAATGGTGAACGAAGTCGTTCCTCATACTGATCTTGAAAAAGTGGCGCTTGAATGGGCTGCCGAAATTAACACAAAATCACCGACTGCGATTCGCATGCTGAAGTTTGGTTTTAATCTGATTGATGATGGCCTTGTAGGACAGCAACTCTTTGCAGGAGAAGCGACTCGCCTCGCTTATGGAACCACCGAAGCTGAAGAAGGTCGCGATGCGTTTTTACAAAAAAGGGCACGCAATTTTGGCAAATTTCCTTGGCATTACTAACTCAGATCTAACTGATTCGTTTTAATATTTTATTTTGACAAAAACACTGTTTTTGAACAAAGTCCCCCCAAGCTTGAGGGGGACTTAATGCTTAAAAATATTTTAATTCTATCCATTCTTATGAGCTACCAAATCATATGGGCTCAGCTACCAACACCAACAGCCACACAGGTTCTAGCCAGCATCCATCAACAATACAGCCAACGATTTGATTCTCAGGGACGCTATATTGATGATTCACAGTTGACCGAAAAGTTTAAAAAACAACAGCTGCAAGCCATTCAATGGTTGAAACAAAACAAACTTGTTGGATCTTCAGTACAAATTAAAAACACTGCCATGAGCGATTTAATTATTACCGTTTCTATCGTGCAAGAAAGCACTGGTGAATTCGCAGGATTGCTGATTGAAAGAAGCAAATACGACACCCCTTCTGCCGAAGCCTTGCTGCGCCTATTCAACAAAGCTATTTTAGCAGGCGGCATGAGCGTTTTTACATTTAATGGTAACAGCGTGATCCATTTACAATCGGAAGGCCATTTAGATCCCGTCACTGGCGGAGTGATCAAAGTCACTTATCCAAAAGACTATAATAAACAAAAATTCGAAAAATTAGGTTTAATGATTCAAAACAACCAAGGGTTCAAAATTGTTCAAATGAACGGACAGCCATTTCAATCATTCACTTTGGATATTTGGTACAGTATTTTCAGCCAAAACTTTGGCGTGACTCAAATTACATTTAATTAGCTTCTAACCAGTTGTTGCCTGAATACCACTCTTTATTTGTATCGAACTGAGACAAATAAAGAGTTCGGATATTTCGCTCAGTTCGCATGATAAAATAAAGTCATGAGGCAATTCATTTATTTATTGATTATTTTATTGTCCCCAATCAGTCTTTTCTCCCAATCCGCTGGAAATGGAAAGTCCTGGCTGTTATCATCTAGTTCGGAAGCCAAAGCCGCCAAAAGATTTTCCCTGCAAGAATGGATGGAAAATAAAGATCGTCGCGCTTTAATGGATATGTGGCTATCGATTAACACACCATCCCCTTACGAGTTTATGATTGGAATCGGACAAGCTCACTATGATACCAATTCCACAACACAACAAATCACTCAGACAACTTCGACAGGTGCCTTTGATGGTGAAATGCATGCCTATGCTAAATATGTCGGTGTCTCCGCTCAATACACGAATAACACGGAATTAGGTTTTAATGATTTAACAGGACAGTTTAACCTACGCCTATTCGGCGTTTCAACTCAGTCGACAAATATCACTCTTCATTACGGTCTGCGAACTCGGACTGCGAACGATGGCAGCTATCGACTGAACCAATTGTATCCAGCCGCGACATTTCAAATCTATTTAACTCGCTATTTTGGATTATACTCAAATTACAAATACTTCATGCCTTATTCGGAAAGCTTTTGGGGCGACACCAAAGGTGATGAGCTGACTGCCGGAATTTTTATTGAATACGGAATTATTCGGCTATTTGGAAATTATTATAACGAAAGACAAAATTCGATTTTAAACAATATCGAAACTCAGATAGACCGTAAAGGAACCAAAGTCGGCTTGCAATTTCATTTCTAAAAATAATTAAATCTCTTGAAGAATTTATTTTTTGATCAAGCGAGCTGCGTAAAAGCCATCAAAGCCATCTTTGTGTGGCCACAGTCTTAGCTGCGTATCCAGCTCCCATTTTTTTCCAGCTTCAGTGGACAAAAACCATTGAACTTGATCTTCGTTTTCTCTGTGTAAAATACTACAAGTCGCGTAAACCATCACCGCTTTCGCTTTAGCCATTTGTGAATAGTTTTGCAGAATTTCTCTTTGCAATAAAACCAAACGATCAATTTCTTCTGCGGACAATTTCCATTTTGTATCTGGATTTCTGCGCAAAACACCCATACCCGAACAAGGCACATCTAATAAAATTCGATCAAATGAATTTTCTAATCTTTTGATGGTTTTATTCGATTCGATCACTTTGGTTTCGATGATATCTACACCATTACGAGCCGCACGTTTTTTCAGTTCCTGCAACTTCCATTCATGGATATCCATTGAAATAATCTTGCCTTTATTTTTCATCTGACTGGCTAAATGCAATGACTTACCACCCGCACCCGCACAGGCATCAACGATTCTTTCGCCTGGCTGAGGATTTAATAACGGCGCAATCAACTGCGAAGCGGCATCTTGAACTTCGAAATAACCTTTTTTAAAAGCTTGAGTAATAAAAACATTTTTTCGCTGCTTCAAAACTAAAGCATCATCAAAGCTTTTAACTTGAATAGCATCAATTTCTTCGGCCTTTAAATCAGAAATCAGTTTTTCAGGATTTGTTTTTAAACGATTCGTTCTTAAAAAAACTTCAGCAGGCTGATTCAATGCCTTCATCAATGCTGGCCATTCATCTCCGAATTCTTTTTGTCCCATTTCGTGCATCCAGTCCGGAAATGAGTAGGCCACAACATCGTCGTATTTATATTTCAAACGGCTTTGAATTTTTTGCAAATCATAATCATCAAAATCGGGATGATCGGGCAACTGATCCCACGTGCGCGCAATGTGCGCTACGACTAAGTCAATCGGAGCATCGGATTTCATAACTTCTGAATAAAACCGTCGATAACGAACAATTTCATAGGTTGTTTCTGCAAAAAATTTGCGATCTCGTGAACCCAACTGTCTATTGGCTTTAAATATTTTTTCTAGAACTTTATCGGCGTATTTATTTTCATCAAAAATAGTTTCAAGTGCTTCAATAATTTTGAAAACTAAATGGGCGTGTATTTTCATGACTCAACTTTTTTCAATCGCGATATGCGGACATTCAGATTACTAAAATGTAAAGACAGCTCCAGCCGAAATAAAAGTTCCGTTCAGCTGACCATCACTCGTCAATTGCAAATGATTTCTCATTCCGCCCTCGACGTAAAATCCTACTTTTTCGAAGACATTAAACAATCGCAGTCCTAAAAACAATTGATAATCCAATGACAGTGAAGATTCTCCATCCAGTTGTTTCAAAAAAATACCAGGCCCCGCCGCGACTCCGAAATAAAGCGGAAATTGCGATCCCGCATCTGGTAACGTCAAAGCGTACATAAAGCTCAGTTTACTCACATGCTGACCAACCGGCTTGAATTCATTGTAACTGACTCTTAAAGCTTGATCGAACAACGTACTATCTGGAGTGAGTCTGTAAGTCATATCAACGCCAAACTTACCGACGTCTTCCTGCTTGGCATCCTGCCCCCACTTGTACACATCTGTTTGTGAAAAAGATCCAATACCCACTGCAAGAAAATGTTCGCCAGCGCCAAGAGCTTCCACAGATGAGGGACGACGAGCTTCATAATCATAGGTATCGTTGGCAGACTTACCCTGTGCTTGGAAATATTTAGCAGCTGCCGCCCTGCCTACTTTTGGAGCATTTGCGAATGAGTTTAATGAAAATAATGTTAAAATTGTAAGGATTATCAAGTTCATATAATTATTTAAACTGCGTTTTAATAATTATTCACCCCGAATTGAATAACGCTTGGCATAAATCTAGTCTAGTTTCTCTCGAGAATTGACCTGATTACCCCTCTTGATTAGCCTGACCCGCATGAAGTGCCCTTTCTGCGGACATTCCGAAGACAAAGTATTAGATACCCGAGTCCAAAAAGATGGTGGCATTCGCCGTCGTCGCGAATGTTTATCTTGTAAATCTCGTTACTCAACACTTGAAACCGTGATGTTGAGTTATCCATTCGTCATCAAAAAAGATGGTCGACGAGAACCTTTCAGTAAAGAAAAACTTCTGCGTGGCTTGCAAGCCTCCTGTCAAAAACGTCCGGTTTCACTTTCTCAGTTAGAGGGCGTTGTTGAAAGACTTTCTTCATGGGTGATCACTCGTGGCGAAGGCGAAATTAATTCAAAAATTATCGGCCGCCGAATTATGGCTGAATTAAAACAATTAGACGACGTGGCTTATGTACGCTTCGCCAGTGTTTATAAAAATTTCAAAGACGTACAAGACTTTGTAGAAAAGCTAGAAGGTGATGAATTGATCGACATGATCGATTCCACTGGCCCGCAAATGAGTCTTTCTGCTATACCGCTTCAAAATAATAGTGTAAACATGGTCCGTTCAGAACAACAGGGGACTAAAGCTGATGAGACGACTGGCCAGAGAACTTTCACTACAGATCTTATTTCAAATTGAATTTACACCACAAATGAGCCTATCTGAGCTCACAACTTTATTTGAGAAAAATTTTGAACCTTCAATCCTCAATTACGCCCTTGAAATCGTCAATGGCGTAAAAGCTCACAAAGAAAAAATCGACTCCCAAATTTCACTTGCCAGCACTCATTGGAAAATTGATCGTATGGCTTCGGTAGATCGCAACTTGTTGCGTTCGGCCTGCTATGAAATGTTCTATGCTAAGGAAAATCTTGAACCCAAAATCGTCATCAACGAAGCTGTGGAAATTGCTAAAATTTTTGGAACAGCTGAGTCCAGTGCTTTTATTAACGGATTGCTTGATCAAATCGTAAAAAACACTAAACTAAACAAATGATATCTGAAAAAAATGAAATTCAACTTGTGCCCGGCCTTTGTGAAGGTCGCGATATTTGGGTTTTGTTAAATCATCCTCACTTTTGGTGGGATGAGATTGACTTTCGAACGGGCTATCAACTTTCAAGTCTACAAAAAAAGTTTAAAACTGGATTTACAAAATCCAAGTCTTCGCAAGTTGAAAAAATCGCTCATGATATTCAATTTCCAGTTCCACACATTCAGATCGAATCACCTTTTTTATTTATTCAAGCTTCCAACAACCTAAAAACTCGCTGGCTTTGTTTAGTCCAGTCAGCCGCGGATTTAAACCACCCCAGCTTTGAAACGAATTTGAAAAGTTTAAATTGTCGTAAGATACGTTTCTTTAGCCCCTTGGAAATCCCTACTGGTCTAAAAACCAGTTTCCCAGATACTGAGTTTATTTCTGAACCCTAAAAAATAAACTTTCGCTATTCTAGTTTTATGAATAGCAACCTCAGTAAAAAAGTAGAAAATTTATTTGAACAATCGAATCAAATTCAATTAATGAGTGAAGAAGTCAAATTGGATAAAGCACAAAAATCTTTTCAAACCGAAGATCGCTTTCAATTTTTAGAAAATTTATCTCATGGTCAGTATATCTTGGATGAACAACTGAAAACACAAATTTTCTTTGATCGACTGATTCCTTTTTTTGAAGCTGGCTTTTTGTTTAAAAAACAGGGTGCTAATTCTGAAATCCAAAAGCATTTTATTTTAGGAAAATCATATAAAAAGCAAAATCATTCTGCCAGCATGCGCTTACCAAACAGTCCCCTTTTAAAAATTTTAAGTTCAGATTCCAGTTCATTACTTAAAAAACTGGGATTAGCTCACGTTTTTGAATCGGATAAATGTAAAGGTTTTTATATTCGCCTATCAAATGACTACGGCCTTATTTTATTGACTCAACAAGCTGAGCCTTGGTTGCAACTCAAGATGGAATCACTCCACAAAGCCCTGATCCAATTTTCTTGCGAATATGAACCAAAATAGAAATATTTTTATTCTTTCAGACGGAACCGGTGAAACAGCAGCAACAATGGTTCGAGCTGCCCTGGTTCAGTACTCCGCTCAGGAAGTGAATATCTTGCGGTACAAAAATATTCGCAACGAAGAACAAATTCAACCTATCATCGATGAGTGCTTTGAAAAAAGAGGACTTATTGCTTACACCTTTGCAAGTCCATTGCTGCGAAAAAAAATCGCTGACTTGTGTAATGAAAAATCAATTCCATCAACAGATCTATTAGGTCCACTGATCTTGACCCTGGACAATTATTTTGGCGTTCAGTCTTCCAGCCAAGCTGGTGCTTTACGGCAAACCGATGATCACTATTATAAGCGCATTGAAGCCATCGAATACACGGTTCGTCACGATGATGGAAAAACGACCAATGAACTTGATAAAGCAGATATAATTTTAGTAGGTATCAGTCGAACCAGTAAAACTCCACTTTCTATTTTTTTAAGCCACAAGGGATGGAAAGTAGCCAACATTCCACTGGTCATCGGGGCACCGCTCCCCGAGCAATTATTTAAAGTCGATCAACGTCGCATCGTCGGATTGATTATTGATATTGATTCACTTCAACGAATTCGTAAAAATAGATTAGAAAAATTTGGACAAGATACTGGCGGTGAATACGCTTCGATCCAACAGATCATGAAAGAGATCGAATATGCTGAAAATCTATTTAAACAAAATAGACGCTGGCCCGTCTTCAACGTCACAGAACGCGCATTAGAAGAAACCGCCAGCGAAATTGTCCGAGTTATTGCAACAAGACTGGGGCTTCCCGATTCGGTTCTGTTTTAAAACTAGCTCCGCTCGTGATCACCCGTTAAAGCTTGAAAGAAAATTTCAGCTGTTTCCGCAGAAGGACCCGATTTGCGGCGATAATAAATAAATTCAAAAGCATAGTCAAAATCCATCACATTAATTTTATTCAAACGACCACCGCGAATTTGCTTTTTAACCGAATGAGCTGGCAAGTAACCAATACCTAAACCACTTTCAATGACTCTTTTGAGCGTACCTACGTTCGACGATTCAAATACGGCTGGAATGTCTTTCAGATGCGAAGAGAGCTGTTTATCAAAATCAGGAAATTCATTGACGAAATGAACATAAGGAATTTTTTTAACTTCCTGAATCGATACTTGCGGAGGATAAAATTCGTCTTTGCCAGAGCCAACTAACCACATATGTTCTTTCATCAACACATGAGAAATAGAATCAGTTAAAGTTTTTTGATAATTTTTTTGAGTATCTGGCAAAACAACCACATCCAATTGGCCTTTTTCATATTGTTGGATTAACTCTTCACCACGAGCATATTCAACTTTGATTTTAAAATCTGGATTAAATTTTAATAACCGACTGACGATAGGGCTCATTAAATGCAGACCAATCGAATTCAATGTTCCGATTCGTAGCTGCCCCCGCAACTGCGCGCCGACTGATTTGATGGCGACTTCGGCCTGCTGAACAAGGCTTAATATTTTTTTAGCATGTTCATACAGAATTTCACCCTGTGCTGTTGTTTTAATTTGCTTTGAGCCACGCACGATCAGTTCGACGCCCATTTCGTCTTCCAAGTTTTTCATTTGTTGGCTGACGGCTGGTTGAGTTAGAAAAAGTTTGTCAGCCGCAGCAGTCATACTGCCTTCGGATACGACCGTGACAAAAGTCTGGAGTTGAGAAAGGTTTAACATGATTACCTCTTTGATTAGTCAAAAGAATATGCTTATAATAATTTCAGTCATCAAGCGAGGCAACATGA
>Ga0255180_1000393_pt1 | contig 15287 bp, 23 predicted proteins | sample Atl_Colum_RepB_8_FD_189933 | JGI IMG/M metagenome (GOLD analysis project Ga0255180, IMG submission 189933) | Freshwater microbial communities from Altamaha River, Georgia, United States - Atl_Colum_RepB_8d | ecosystem: Environmental > Aquatic > Freshwater > River | place: USA: Georgia... | reverse complement strand
CTTAAGGAGTCGCGATCATGCAAACGCAAGTCGTCCTCAAGTTCACTCGCCTCTCCTCGCAGAAGGCTCGCCTGGTTGCCGACCTCGTCCGCACCAAGCCAGTCGGCGAGGCCGTCAACATCCTCAAGTTCTCGAAGCAAAAGTCTGCTCGGGTGATCTTGAAGGTGCTGGAGTCCGCCATCGCCAACGCCGAGAACAATTTCGGCGCCGACGTCGATGAGCTCAAGGTTCACGAAATCTACGTCGACAAGGGGCCGGTGCTGAAGCGCATCATGCCCCGCGCCAAGGGGCGTGCCGATCGCATCCTGAAGCCGACGTCGCACATCACCATCAAAGTCTCTGACGGCAAGGCAGCGTAATCATGGGCCATAAAGTAAATCCCAACGGCTTCCGCCTCGGCGTAACCACCAGCTGGACGTCCAACTGGTACGCTGAAAAGGGCGCTTACGCCGCCACTCTTCACAAGGACATGGCTGTTCGTGAGTTTCTGTTCAAGAAGCTCGCCGCTGCCTCCGTCAGCAAGATTAAGATCGAGCGCCCGGCGAAATCGGCGCGCGTCACCATCCACACCGCCCGTCCCGGTATCGTGATCGGCAAGAAGGGTGAGGACATCGAGAAGCTGAAGGCCGAGGTCGCCGGTAAGATGGGTCTCAAGACCGAGTCGGTGCATATCTCGGTCGAAGAAATCAAGAAGCCAGAACTCGACGCGAAGCTCGTTGCTGATTCGATCGCCCAGCAGCTCGAGCGCCGCATTATGTTCCGCCGCGCCATGAAGCGCTCGGTGCAGAACGCCATCCGTATCGGTGCCGGCGGCATCAAGATCCAGCTCGGCGGCCGCCTGAATGGTGCTGAAATCGCTCGTGTTGAGTGGTACCGCGAAGGCCGCGTGCCGCTCCACACCCTGCGCGCTCACGTCGACTACAACACCTCAGAAGCCAAGACCACCTACGGGATCATTGGCGTGAAGGTGTGGGTCTACACCGGCGAAGTATTCCAGGCAGACGCGGCGGCTCACGCCCCGGTTACCCGCCACACCAAGAAAGATGAAACCACCGAGGCCGCCTCGGCCTAAGGGTTAGGACTACTCCAATGATGCAGCCGAAACGGACCAAGTTCCGCAAGCAAATGAAGGGCCGCAACCGCGGCCTCGCCCTCGCCGGCAACAAGGTGAGCTTTGGCGAGTTTGGCCTCAAGTCCGCCGAGTGGGGCCGCCTCACCGCGCGCCAGATCGAAGCCGCCCGCCGCGTCATCACCCGCTACGTGAAGAAGGGCGGCAAGATGTGGATCCGCGTCTTCCCCGACGTGCCGGTCACCAAGAAGCCTCTCGAAGTCCGCATGGGTTCGGGCAAGGGTAACGTGGAGTTCTGGGCCGCCAAGGTGCAGCCGGGCCGCATGATCTATGAACTCGAAGGCGTCACCGAAGCCGAAGCCCGCGAGGCGTTCACGCTCGCTGCGGCCAAGCTGCCGGTCAAGACTGTCATCGTCCAGCGCACCATCATGTGAGTGATTGACAGGAAGACCACCCATGAAAACGACTGATTACACCAAGAGCATTCGCGCCAAGTCGGCAGACGAACTCAAGACTGAACTCGCCAGCCTGCGCAAGGAGCAGTTCAACCTCCGCATTCAGGCTGCACTCGGCCAGCCTGCGAAGGGCAGCGCCGTGCGCAATGCCCGCAAGAGCATTGCACGCGTGAAGACGATTATGAACCAGAAGGCAGCCGCGAAATGAGCGAAGCCCAGAAAACCGAGCGCCGCATCGTCGGCCGTGTGAGCAGCAACAAGGCTGCCAAGACCATCACCGTGGTCGTCGAGCGTCAGGTCAAGCACGCCCTCTACGGCAAGCTGCTGCGCAAGACCACCAAGTTGCACGCCCACGACGAGAAGAACGAGTGCAACGAGGGCGATCTCGTCGCCATCGTCGAGACCCGTCCCCTGTCCGCCACCAAGCACTTCAAGCTGGTCGAAGTGCTTGAGAAAGCGCACGCCTAAGGAGCCACAGAAATGATCCAACAAGAATCGTTCCTCCACGGCGCCGACAACAGCGGCGCCAAGATGATGCAGGTCATCCAGGTGAAGGGCTCCACCTACCGCCGCTATGCCGCCGTGGGCGACATCGTGAAGGTCACGGTGAAAGAAGCCATCCCGCGCGGCAAGGTGAAGAAGGGCGAAGTGCACGATGCCGTAGTGGTGCGCACGCGCTTCCCGATCCGTCGCAACGACGGCTCGGCGATCCGCTTCGACACCAACGCTGCCGTGCTGATCACCCCGAAGATGGAACCCATCGGCACCCGCATCTTTGGGCCCGTGACGCGCGAACTTCGCGACCGGTTCATGAAGATCGTGTCGCTGGCTCCTGAAGTGATTTAAGGCGTAGAACCCATGAACAAGATCAAGAAGGGTGACGACGTCATCGTCACCATCGGCAAGGACAAGGGCAAGCGCGGCACGGTGTCCCAGGTCCTGGTGGACGAGGGCAAGCTCGTGGTGTCTGGCGTGAACATCGCCAAGAAGCACCAGAAAGGCAACCCGAACGCTGGCGTCGCTGGCGGCATCGTCGAGAAGGAGATGCCGATTGACGTCTCCAACGTGCTGGTCTTCAACCCGAAGACGGGCAAGGGCGACCGCGTCGGCTTCCGCGTGGAAGGCGACAAGAAGGTCCGCTTCTTCAAGTCCAATAAAGAACTGGTGGGCTAAGCCATGAGTGATGTAACCCCGACTTTCGAGACCCTCTATAAAGAGAAGGTCGTGCCGGAGCTGAAGACCAAGCTCAAGGCCAATGCGATGGCTGTGCCGCGCATCCAGAAGATCACCCTGAACATGGGTGTCGGCGAGACGACCCAGGACCGCAAGGTGATCGAGGCCGCCGTGGCCGACATGACCGCCATCGCTGGCCAGAAGCCAGTGATCACCAAGACCAAGGTCGCGATCTCGAACTTCAAGGTGCGCGAGAACTTCCCGGTTGGCGTCAAGGTGACCCTGCGCCGCGAGCGCATGTGGGAATTCCTGGAGCGTCTGGTCTGCGTGGCCCTGCCGCGTATCCGTGACTTCCGCGGCCTGTCGCCCAAGGGCTTCGATGGCGCCGGCAACTACAACTTCGGTATCACCGAGCAGATTATCTTCCCGGAAATCGAATACGAGAAGATCGACATGCTGCGCGGCATGAACATCACCATCACCACCAGCGCGAAGACCGACGCAGAGGCCAAGGCCCTGCTCGAAGCCTTCCAGTTCCCTTTCCGCAAGCAGTAAATTGTTGAGCTAGCGAGCACCCCTATGGCAAAGATGAATATGCTGAACCGTGAAGTGAACCGCAAGAAGCTTGCGGCACAGCACGCCAAGAAGCGCAAAGCCCTCAAGGAGCTGATTAGTTCCGTGACGGCCAGCTTCGAGGAGAAGGAAGCCGCTGTGGTGAAGCTCCAGAAGCTGCCGCGCGATTCTTCCAAGAGCCGCCAGCGCAACCGCTGCGAGCTCACCGGCCGTTCGCGTGGCGTGTATTCCAAGTTCGGCCTCGGCCGCCACAAGCTGCGCGAGGCCGCCATGCGTGGCGAGCTGCCTGGCTTGAAGAAGGCAAGCTGGTAGAATATTTGGCTCGCCGTGGCTCGGTGAGCAGCAGTTCCGCTTCACCCGCTCCATTGAAAGAGCGGCATCCCGTCCCGAAGAAGATTTGACATGAGCATCAACGATCCTATCGGCGACTTCCTGACCCGTATTCGTAACGGGCAGCAAGCGCGCAAGAAGTACATTGTTTCCCCCTCTTCCAAGCTGCGCGAGGCCGTTGCGGCCGTGCTGAAGGACGAAGGCTACATTGCCGATTTCGCCGTCACGGCCGAAGGCAACAAGAAGACCATCGCCGTCACGCTTAAGTACTTCGCCGGCAAGCCGGTGATCGAGAAGCTGGTGCGCATTTCCACGCCGTCGCTCCGCGTCTACAAGGGCAAGGACGAGCTGCCGAAGGTGCTGGGTGGCCTGGGCGTCGCTATCATTTCCACCCCGAAGGGTGTGGTCTCTGACCGTCGCGCACGCGCCGATGGCCAGGGTGGCGAAATCATCTGCCTCGTCGCCTAAGGAGCAACCATGTCCCGCGTTGCCAAGAACCCCATCAAGCTCCCCGCCGGCGTGCAGGTCACCTCAGCCGACGGCGTCGTATCCGTCAAGGGCGCCAAATCCACGCTGACGCTGCCGCTGCCTAAGGGCATCGCCATCGACGTCAAGGATGGCGCTGTCACGCTCACGCCCGAGTCGCTCATCACCAGCAAGGCCCAGTCGGGCACGGTGCGCGCCATCCTTAACAACATGGTTGTCGGCGTGACCAAGGGCTACGAGATCAAGCTCCAGCTCGTCGGCGTCGGCTACCGCGCCGCCATGAAGGGCAAGGTGCTCGACCTGCAGGCTGGCTTCAGCCACCCCTGCAACATTGAAGTGCCGGCTGGCGTGACGGTGGAAACCCCGCAGCCGACCGAGATCATCATCAAGGGCGCCGACAAGCATGTCGTTGGACAGCTCGCTGCGGTGATCCGCGCCAAGCGTCCGCCGGAACCCTACAAGGGCAAGGGCGTGCGCTACTCGACCGAGAAGGTCGTGCTGAAGGAAGCCAAGAAGAAGTAAGGCTTAAGGAACAGACCCATGAGCAACAACACCAACAACACCCGTCTGCGCCGCGCGCGCCGCACCCGCGCCAAGATTGCGCAGCTGGGCGCGCACCGCCTCACGATCCACCGCACGCCGCGCCACATGTACGCCCAGATCATTCTGGACGGCAAGACGCTGGTGGCCGCCTCCACTGTCGAAAAGGCGCTGGTTTCCGGCCTCTCCGCCACGGGGAACGTCGAAGCCGCCAAGAAAGTGGGTGCGACCATCGCCGAGCGCGCAAAGGCTGCCGGCATCACTGCTGTCGCTTTCGATCGTTCGGGTTTTCAGTATCACGGCCGCGTGCAGGCGCTGGCAGATGCCGCGCGCGAAGCCGGCTTGGAGTTCTAAGATATGGCAAGCAACTACCAAAGCAATAACAATGGCGATGACGGCCAGGGCGACCTGAAGGAAAAGCTCGTTGCCACCAACCGCGTCTCCAAGACGGTGAAGGGTGGTAAGCAGTTCAGCTTCACGGCACTGACCGTTGTCGGTGATGGCGCTGGCCGCGTCGGCTTCGGCTACGGCAAGGCGCGCGAAGTGCCGGCCGCCATCAGCAAGGCGATGGACCAGGCGCGCAAGAACATGGTCACCGTGCCGCTCCGCGGCCACACCATCCAGCACGAAGTGATCGGCACGCACGGCGCCACCCGCGTCCTACTCAAGCCCGCTTCCGACGGCACCGGCGTGATCGCCGGTGGTGCGATGCGCTCGGTGTTCGAAGTTGCCGGCGTCTCCAACATCCTCGCCAAGACCTACGGCTCGCGCAACGCGATGAACGTGATCCGCGCCACGGTCGATGCCATCCAGAAAATGAACCTGCCTTCCGACATCGCTGCCAAGCGTGGCAAGACGGTGTCTGAGATCCTCGGAGTGCCGAGCGCATGAGCAACATCGCCCCCAAGCAGATCAAGCTGACGCTGGTCCGCAGCCTAGCCGCCCAGCTGAAGATGCACGTGAACTGCGTCAACGGACTTGGCCTCAAGAAGATGCACCAGTCCGTGATCGTGTCGGCCACCCCTGAAATCATGGGTATGGTCAACAAGTCGCGCTTCATGCTGAAAGTCGAAGAAGTGAACTAAGCCATGAAACTCAATTCCATCAAGCCCGCGAAGGGCAGCAAGCCGACTCGCACTCGCGTCGGTCGCGGCATCGGCTCCGGCCTCGGCAAAACCGCTGGCCGTGGTCACAAGGGTCAGCGCGCCCGTTCGGGTGGCTATCACAAGGTCGGTTTTGAGGGTGGTCAGATGCCCATCCAGCGCCGCCTGCCGAAGCGCGGCTTCAAGTCGCCCATCAAGGCGCTGACCGGTGAAGTGCGTCTCTCCGAGATCGAGAAGATGACCGCCACCGAGATCGATCTCGCTGCCCTCAAGGCCGCGGGTGTTGTCGATGCCATCGTGCAGACCGCTAAGATCATCAAGTCCGGCGCGCTCACCCGCAAGGTGACGTTCAAGGGCGTTGCGGCTACGAAGGGCGCGAAGGAAGTCGTTGAGTCACTCGGCGGCAGCTTCGCCGAATAAGCCGACCCCACACGAACCGCGAACCAAGAGACCGCAATGGCCACCAACGCTTCCGCGCCGATGATGCCGGACCTCAGCAAGAGTAGAGACGTGCTCCATCGTCTGCTCTTCTTGCTTGGTGCGTTGGTGGTGTACCGAGTGGGTTCTTACATTCCGGTCCCAGGGATCGACCCTGACCGTTTGGCCGCGCTGTTTAGTCAGCAAAAGGGGACCATCCTGGACATGTTCAACATGTTCAGCGGTGGTGCGCTCGAACGCCTCTCGATCTTTGCACTTGGCGTTATGCCCTATATCTCGGCCTCTATCATTGTGCAGCTGATGGTGGCCGCAGTCCCTCAGCTCAAGGAGCTGAAGAAGGAGGGCGAGGCAGGTCGTCGTAAGATCACGCGCTACACGCGTTTCAGCACGCTTGGGCTGGCCGTCTTCCAGTCCATCGGTGCAGCGATGGCCTTGCAGAAAAGTGGCGTTGCGATGTTCCCGGGTTATGGCTTTATCTTCGTCGCAGCGGTTTCGCTTGTTACGGGTACCATTTTCCTGATGTGGCTGGGTGAGCAGATCACGGAGCGGGGCGTTGGTAACGGTATTTCGATGATCATTTTCGCTGGTATCGTGGCTGGCCTCCCTTCGGCAATGGCTGCTACGGCTCAGTTGGTCAGCGAGGGTTCGCTTAACGGCTTGCTTGTGATCGTGATTTTCGTGCTGATCGGCCTGACGACTTGGGGCGTGGTCTATGTCGAGCGTGCGCAGCGCCGCATCCCAATCCATCACGCGCGTCGTCAGCAGGGCCGTCGTGTGTTCGCGGCACAAACGCAGCATCTGCCGCTGAAGTTGAACATGGCCGGTGTTATTCCGCCTATTTTCGCGTCGTCCATCATTCTGTTCCCTGCGTCCATCGTGAGTTTCTTTGGCGATGGCGAGGCGGGGTTTCTACAAAAGCTGGCCAACGCCTTGTCGCCCGGTCAACCGCTGTATTCCGTGCTCTATGGCGCGATGATTATTTTCTTCTGTTTCTTCTACACCGCGCTGGTTTTCGATAGCCGCGAGACCTCGGAAAATCTCAAGAAGTCCGGTGCTGTGATTCCTGGTGTTCGTCCTGGGGTGCAGACTGGTCGCTATATCGACCAGGTGCTGACCCGCTTGACCGTCGCCGGTGCCATTTACATCACCGCCATCTGCCTCATGCCTGAGATCATGATTTCGCAGATGTCGATTCCCTTCGCCTTCGGCGGCACTTCTCTGCTGATTACTGTTGTGGTCGTGATGGATTTCATGGCGCAGCTTCAGGCTCACCTGATGTCGCATCAATATCAAGGTTTGCTTGAAAAGCAGAACCTCAAGTCCCTCGGCAAGAACGCTGAAGGCAGTTCTTCAAAAGTAACGGGTCGGCTGGCGAGCCCCCGTTAATCAGTCACGCAGTCTCAACTCAAGGTGAAGCCATGAAAGTGCGCGCTTCGGTAAAAAAAATGTGCCGCAACTGCAAAGTCGTGCGTCGCAACGGTGTGGTCCGCGTAATTTGCTCCTCTGACCTCCGTCACAAGCAACGTCAGGGCTAAAGGCCTTGGTGTTGAAAGAGTCTCTCGTTTTCTTTAATATCCGCGCCCTTTTCGCTGGCGCTTTGTAAGGAAGTGGCATATGGCACGTATTGCGGGCGTTAACGTCCCAGACAAGAAGCACGCGGTGATCGCGCTCCAGTCGATCTACGGCATCGGTGCAACGCGTTCGAAGAAGATCTGCGAGGCCGCAGGTATTTCTCCGTCGGTGCAGATGCGCACCCTCACCGAGGGCGAGGTCGACAAGCTGCGTGCCGAGGTGGCCAAGTATGTCGTCGAAGGCGACCTGCGCCGCGAGGTGTCGATGAGCATCAAGCGCTTGGTCGACATGGGGAGCTACCGCGGGCAGCGTCACCGCCGCGGCTTGCCCATCCGTGGCCAGCGCACCCGCACCAACGCCCGCACCCGCAAGGGTCCGCGCAAGGCGACCGTCGCCACCAACAAGAAAGTGTAATTTTTAGGATCACCTCATGGCCGCTCCTCAAGCTGCAGCCGCTGCAAAGCGCAAGAAAGTCAAGAAAAATGTCACGGACGCCGTCGTGCACGTGCATGCCTCTTTCAACAACACCATCGTGCTCATCACCGACCGTCAGGGCAATGCGCTCTCCTGGTCGACCGCTGGTGCCTGCGGCTTCAAGGGTTCGCGTAAGTCCACTCCGTTCGCCGCGGGTGTCGCTGCTGAACGTGCTGCTACGGCTGCCGCCGAGCACGGCGTGAAGAACGTCGAGGTGTTCGTCAAAGGCCCCGGCCCTGGCCGTGAGTCCGCCGTGCGTGCGCTCAACGCCGCTGGCATGAAGGTTTCTAACATCGCCGACGTGACGCCGATCCCGCACAACGGCTGCCGTCCCGCCAAGCGTCGTCGCGTCTAAGAAGAGAGAAAAATCATGGCTCGTTATATTGGCCCCAAGTGCAAACTCTCCCGCCGCGCTGGCACCGATCTGCTGTTGAAGTCACGCGCCCGCAGCCTCGAAACCAAGTGCAAGCTGGAAACCCGCCCTGGTCAGCACGGCGCGGTGAAGCCCCGTCTCTCTGACTACGCCAACCAGCTCGCTGAAAAGCAAAAGCTGAAGCGCATGTATGGTGTGCTGGAGCGCCAGTTCCGTAACTACTACTTGAAGGCCAGCTCTACCAAGGGCGCGACTGGTTTGAATCTGGTGCGCTTCCTTGAGTCGCGCCTGGACAACATTGTCTACCGCATGGGTTTTGCCTCCACCCGTTCGGAAGCGCGCCAGCTCGTCGGTCACAAGGCCATCGAAGTGAATGGCAAGCCGGTCAACATCCCGTCTTACCAGGTTGCTGTTGGCGACGTGGTGACGATCCGCGAGAAGTCGAAGAACCAGACCCGCATCGCTGCTTCGCTGTCACTGGCTTCGCAGATCGGTTTCCCGGAATGGTTGGAAGTGGATGAAAAGGGCCTGAAGGGCACTTTCAAGTCTGTGCCGGAGCGCAGCCAGATCCTGCCCGACATTAATGAGAACTTGGTCGTTGAGTTGTATAGCAAGTAACAGTTGACCAGTTACGTATTAACGTCGGGCCGCTGGCCCGACGTCGCCAGCTTTAATAAGGAACATACATGCAGGGCATCGTTAACGATTTGCTCAAGCCGCGCACCATCGAGGTGGAACAGGCAGGCGCGAACCGCGCTCGCGTTTCGCTGGAGCCGCTTGAGCGTGGCTTCGGCCACACGCTAGGCAACGCGCTGCGTCGCATCCTGCTGTCGTCAATCCCGGGCGCTGCCATCACCGAAGCGCAGATTGAAGGCGTGGTCCATGAGTACAGCGCCATTGAAGGCGTGCAGGAAGATGTTCTCGACATCCTGCTCAACCTCAAAAACGTCGCGATTCGCATGCACTCGCGCGATTCGGCGACGCTGACCATCGCCAAGTCTGGCAAGGGCCCTGTCACCGCGGGTGACATCCAGCTCGACCACGACATTGAGATTGTCAATCCGGGTCTGGTGATTGCCAACCTCACGGGCGGTAAGCTCAACATGACCCTGCGCGTGACGCGTGGCCGTGGCTACCAGCCTGCGCTGGCCCGTCCGGAAGAAGAGGGCTCCGGTATCGGGGTGCTCAAGCTCGACGCCAGCTACAGCCCGGTGCGTCGTGTCAGCTACTCCGTCGAGCGCGCCCGCGTGGAGCAGCGCACCGACCTTGACAAGCTGATCCTCGACATCGACACCAACGGTGGCATCGACGCCGCTGAAGCGGTGCGCCAGGCCGCCCGCATCCTACGTGACCAGCTCACCGTGTTCGTCGGCCTCGAAGCCGAAGAAACCGTCGTCGCAACCGGCAGCAAGAAGGATGTCTCCCCGATCCTGTTCCGTCCCATTGATGAGCTGGAGCTGGGCGTCCGTTCCACCAACTGCCTCAAGGCGGAGAACATTTACTACATCGGCGATCTGGTGCAGCGCACCGAGACGCAGCTGATGAAGACGCCGAACCTCGGCAAGAAGTCCCTGAACGAGATCAAGGAAGCTCTCAAGAGCCACGAGCTCGATCTGGGCATGAAGCTGGATAACTGGTCGTCGCCGAAGGCGTCCGCCTAATCGCGATAAAGAGTAAGGATTAAGTCATGCGCCACAAAGTTTCCGGTCGCCGCCTCGGCCGCACCACCTCCCACCGCAAGGCCACCATGCAAAACATGGCGGCGTCTCTGATTGAGCACGAGATCATCCAGACCACCGTGCCCAAGGCCAAGGAACTGCGCCGCGAGTTGGAGCCTCTGATCACGCGTGCGAAGGAAGACTCCCTGCACAACCGTCGTCTGGCGTTTGATCGCCTGCGCAACCGCGATGCCGTGCAGAAGCTCTTCATCGAGCTCGGTCCCCGCTTTGCCAAGCGCCCCGGCGGCTACCTGCGCATCATGCGCTGCGGTTTCCGCGCGGGCGACGCCGCGCCGATGGCCTACGTCGAGCTCGTTGAGCGCGCTTCACCGGCTTCCGAGGCTGTCGGCGGCTAAGTGGGACCCTTGGGGCAACAGAACGGACGCTACGGCGTCCGTTCTGCGTTTCAGGCCCTGGCGTCTTCTTGAGGCGCTTGCAACAGGCCGCGCGATGCTAGCAACAGCATCAGCGCATCCACCTCTGTATCGACGCTTTGCTCATCCGTGCGTAAATGCAGATCTGGGGCAGTTGGTGCTTCGTAAGGGGCACTGACGCCAGTGAACTCTGGGATGTGGCCCGCCCGCGCCTTTTTGTAGAGCCCTTTCGGATCGCGCGCTTCGACGACAGTCAGCGCGCAATCGACGAACACTTCGATGAAGGCCAGGCCCGCCACCTCATGCAGTCTGCGCACCCGCTCGCGGTCTTGCGCATAGGGGCTGATGAAGCTGGCTAGTGCAATCAAACCTGCATCTGCAAACAGCTTGCAGACCTCGCCAGAGCGACGGATGTTCTCAGTACGGTCGGTTGCGGAGAATCCCAGGTCGCTGGTGATGCCCGTGCGCAGGTTGTCGCCATCCAGCCGATAGGCCAATTTTCCCAGCGAAAGCAAGCGACGCTCCAGCGCCATGGCAATGGTGGTTTTGCCGCTGCCGGAGAGTCCTGTGAACCAGAGTGTCGCCCCCTGCTGCCCAAGCATTCGTTGTCGGGCGAGTTGCTGTGTGTCGCTCGGGGATGCGGACAAGTGAGGGGCTGGCGGCATGACAGTTCGAGCGTAGGCGATGGAGCGATTGACCTGAGTCACAGTTGAAAATACAGTCGCGTGAAGGGTGCAGCAATTTCCCAAACGCCTCTGACGGAGAGGGCGTGTAAAACTTCGCCAAGGAATGGCATTGATGTTGCTGTGTCGTCAAAGGGAATGGGTGTTTTGCACCCCATTCATATCTACTTCCATTGGGATTCAAAACATGAAACTAAGTATCGACGGCCGACTCCGCGGTGCGGCGCACGCCGCATTTGCTGGCGGCCTGGCGGTTGCTAGCTTTTCGGCGGTGGCACAAGAGGCCGCGCCGACTCCAGTTCCCGTAGAGGCCGCACCATCGGCTGCACCGGCAGAGCCGGTGGCCGCCGCCCCTGCTCCGCTTGCGGCAGAGGCCGCACCTGCGCCTGCCCCTGTCGTCGCGGCTGAGCCTGCGCCGGCACCTGTTGAATCTCTCCCTGTGGCAGCACTGCCACCTGAGCCGCCGGTGCAGGCTGCGTCGGAGCAGTCCGTCAAACTCGAAGCTGTCCGTGTGACTGGTAGCCGCGTGGTGGTGCCGGGCGCAACCTCCTCCAGCCCCATCGTCACCGTCCGCGCTGAAGAGTTCAGCCAGCAGCAGAACTCTGAAGCAGAGCAGGTGCTGCGCACCCTGCCGGGCGTGTTGCCCTCGGATGGTGCCAACGTCAATAACGGCACCGCTGGCGTTTCCTCGCTCAACCTGCGCGGCCTTGGTGCACAGCGCAACCTCATCCTCATCAACGGCAAGCGCGTGACGCCATACGACACCAGTGGTGTCGTCGATCTTTCCATGGTTCCCACGGCGCTGATCGAGCGTGTTGACCTCGTTACCGGCGGTGCCTCCGCCGTATATGGCTCGGATGCCGTTTCCGGTGCCGTCAACTTCCTCATCAAGCGCAATTTCCAAGGTGTCGACATTGACTACACCAATGCGATCACCGAAGAAGGGGACGGCGACAAATCCAGCCTGTCTGCGGTATTGGGTACCAATGTGGCTGACGGCAAGGGCAATGTCGTGATGGCGCTCAACTACGGTCACCGTGATGGCGTGCAGCTCGGCCAGCGCTCGCTGGGTCAACTGGGCATAGTTACCGCCACTGGTGCGGGGCTCGATAACTTCCGAGCAGGCCGGGGTCCCACGCCCGCCCCGGCAGGTTGCGATGGCCCCAACGCTGTAGCTTCGGGCGGTTCCGGCACCACGCTGCCGACGCGCGTTGGCATCTTCGGTGTTGCAGGTTCCCAGCAGCAGTTCCGCAACGATGGGACTCTGGGAGCCAACTGCAGCGTCTTCAACTTCAATCCGTTCAACTACTACGAGACGCCGCAGGACCGCTACGGCGCTTCGATCTTTGGACGCCTGGAGTTCAACGAGCACGCTGAGGCCTACTCCAGCTTTCTGTTCGGCAACACCACAGTGCGCCAGCAGATCGCGCCCTCCGGTGTGTTCGGCAGCAGCTTCTTCACTCCGCTGGGTAACCCGCTGATCGGCGATGCCGCCCGCAACAACATCATTGCCCGCGCCGAGCAGGCGCGTGCCGCTGGCGACCTCGACGACACGAACTTTGTTGACGTCAACGGCAACGGGATGGTGGATGCCGCTGACCGTCTCAACCTCACCTATTTCCGCCGCACTGTGGAATTGGGTGAGCGCTCATCGACCTTCAAGAACAACACCTACCAGCTCGGGCTGGGCATGCGCGGCAATATCATCGGTGATTGGGATTACGACATCTCCCACTACCGTGGTCAGTCCGCCCGCACACAGATCGCCGCCGGGTACACCAACACCGACAACATCGGCAATGCTGTGGATAGCCTGGATGGCGTGACTTGCGCCAACGGTGATCCCGCTTGCGTGCCGATTAATCTCTTCGGCGGTTTTGGCTCCATCACGCCGGAGGCCGCGGCTTATGCCAGTGCCACGGCCCTGGATGACGCGATTTATGAGCAGAACGTCACCAACGCCTCGGTTGCCGGCCTGTTGACCTTCCTCGATCACACCCCGTTTGGCAGCCGTCCGATTGGTGTCAGCCTGGGTGCCGAGCGCCGTCGTGAGTTCGGTGAGTTCACCCCAGATGAGTGCTTCAAGTCTGGCTGCTTGGGTGGCGGTGGTGGTGCGCCCCCGCCGATCGCTGGCGGTTTCAACGTGACGGAGTTCTTCACCGAAGCAATCATCCCACTGGCCGATGGCCTGGCCTTTGCTGACGCACTGGATCTTGAGCTCGGCTACCGCTGGTCTGATTACGACTCCACAGGTCTGAACAAGACCTGGAAGTATGGCCTTAGCTATGCACCAGTCGAGAGCGTTCTGGTCCGCGTGATGCGCCAGCGTGCTGCCCGCGCGCCCAACGTGGGTGAACTGGCTTCGCCGCAGTCGACTGGACTCAGCAATGCTCAATTTGATCCCTGTTCAGACGGCAACCCGAACCCGATCACCCAGGAATTGCGCGATCGCTGCGTAGCAACGGGCATGGATGCAGATGAAGTCGGTGAGGTGCAAGACATCATTTCTGGCCAGATCAATGCGTTCTCGGGCACGGATATCGACAACCTGCCATCTCCGGAAAAAGGTGATACCACGACGGTTGGTTTGGTTTTCAAGCCTCGCTCGCTGGGTATCGTGCGTAACCCCTATTTCTCGGTGGACTACTACGACATCAAGGTCAACGATTACATCGGTAATTTCGGTGCGCAGGAAGTGCTCGACCAGTGCTACAACAATGGCAACTTGGCCGAGTGCGCGAAAATCCGTCGCGTTGGTGGCAATTTGATCAATGATGGGTCGGGCGTTGAGCTTTTCACCACCAACCTGAAGGTGCAGCGTGCAGAGGGTATCGAGTTCACGACGGCCTTTATGATTGCGTCCAAGGACTTCAGCCCAGTTGATTTCGGTCGCTTCCGTTTCAACGGTATCGTCAATACGTATCTGAAGCAGGAGTCGCAGAGCTCGGATGCGAACGATGTCATCGATTGCAAGGGCCGTTACGGTACCCAGTGCGGAAACCCCCTGCCGTCGGTGCGTTGGACGCAGCGCACGACTTGGGAAATCAAGGACTTTGAAGTCTCCTACCTCTGGCGCCACATCGGTAGCGCAAAGATTGAAGAGACGCAGGTCGCTGGCACGTTTGAAGAGTTCCGCAAGATCAGCTCGTTTGACTACATCGACCTCAGCGTCGGCTACAACGTGACTAAGAAGCTGAAGGTCAGTGCACTGGCTACCAATGTGTTCGACAAGGATCCGCCGGTGGTGGGTAACGAAGCAGGTGATACCTCTTCAAACAGCGGCAACACCTTCCCCAGTGTTTACGATCCCCTGGGTCGCGTGTTCTCTCTGGGTCTGAGCGCGCAGTTCTAATCCAGCGGTGTTGAAATGAGGCGGCAGACCCTTGGGTCTGTCGCCTTTTTTGTGGCTGCCACGCTTGCGTTACTTGTCAGAGCAGAACGCTCAAGAACAGGGCTAACATCACGCAGCCGATAAAGCGGCACATTGCCGTCTCACCCAAACTCTTATTCCCATGTCCCGCGGTTCGCTGAACATCGGCATCGCCCTGTTGACGGTGTACCTCGTCTGGGGTTCCACCTATCTCGCGATCCGTTTCGGGGTGGAAGTGACTCCCCCTTACCTCTTTGCCTCGCTGCGGTTTATCGCAGCCGGGGCCATTTTGCTTGCATTTGCACGGATTACTGGCTTGGCTTGGCCAACCAGCCGCGCGGATTGGCGGGTGATCACCATCACCGCGATTCTGCTGCTGGTGGGGGCCAACGGACTGGTGACCTGGAGCGAACAGTGGGTAGCCTCCAACCAAGCGGCACTGATGGTGGCGACCTCGGCGCTGTGGATGGCCGGTTTTGGCACGCTCGGCGCTCAGGGCGAACGGCTTTCGGGGTTGATCTGGATCGGCTTGCTGACGGGCTTCTTTGGCGTTGCG
>Ga0255180_1000391_pt1 | contig 15406 bp, 18 predicted proteins | sample Atl_Colum_RepB_8_FD_189933 | JGI IMG/M metagenome (GOLD analysis project Ga0255180, IMG submission 189933) | Freshwater microbial communities from Altamaha River, Georgia, United States - Atl_Colum_RepB_8d | ecosystem: Environmental > Aquatic > Freshwater > River | place: USA: Georgia... | reverse complement strand
GATCGATAGCATTTGCTTCGAATCGCAAGGCTTACGAAAAAAAATTAACTCCTGAAGAACAAAAAATGTTCGATCGCGATCCTTCGTATTTCATGGATATTTATATTATGGATGCCGATGGTAAAAATGTCCGTCAATTGACGACAACGGCAGGCTATGACGGGGGACCTTTTTTTAGTCCAGATGGTCAAAAAATCACGTGGCGTCGTTTTTCGGCAGATGGTTCTAAAGCCGAAATCTACACAATGAATATAGATGGATCCGAGCAAAAACAAATTACAAACTTGGGCTCTATGTCATGGGCGCCATTTTATCATCCATCGGGTGATTACATTGTTTTTGGAACATCGGTTTTAGGGTTTGCGAATTTTGAACTTTTTATTGTGGATGCGAAAGGCCAGCAAAAACCAGTTCGAGCCTCTTTCCAAGATGGATTTGATGGTCTCGCGAGCTTCTCTCCGGATGGCCAAAATTTGACGTGGAGTCATCGTAATGAAAAGGGTGAAAGTCAGATTTACTTGGCTAAATGGGACGATCAGCAAGCTCGCAAATTATTGAATTTACCACCCGCGACATTGCAGATGACAAATTTATCTTCGGAAATCAAGGCTTCGGATGCGCAAACAATCGTGCAATATCTGGCTTCTGAAAAAATGCAAGGTCGTGCCACGGGCAGTCCGCAAGAAATCGAGTATACAAATAAAATCGCCGAATTATTTAAAAAATGGGGACTCAAACCTGCCGTCGGTCAGGATTATATTCAAAAATTTGAATTCACTTCTGGCATGAAAGTCTTGGCAGATAATAAGGCCGAATTTCAAGGGCGTTTTCAAAAGAAAATGAATTTGGGGCAAGACTATCAAATCCTTTCTTTTTCTAAAACTGGAAACTTTCAACCAACTCCGGTTGTTTTTGCGGGATTCGGAATCAAGGCGCCTGCGACTTCTGATTTCGCCGCGTATGATTCTTTCAAGGATTTGGATGTTCAGGGTAAAATTTTAATTCTATTGGACGGACAGCCGATTCCCTCTAACAAAGACTTAAAAAAACATGTCCACTTGCTGAATTACTCTCGTCTGCAACATAAGATTACTGTGGCTAAAAACCTAGGTGCTGTCGGTGTTGTGGTTGTCAGTGAAAGTAAGGTCGGGGATTTTAAGTTTGAAGGTTCTTTATCTGAGTCTTCGATGCCAGTTCTTAAGATTTCATCACAAGTGTTGGATTCAATTTTAGAAAAACAAGATATTGAAAAAAATCTAAAATCTTATAAATCCCTGAAAGCACTTTATGATAATAATGAAATGACTTCAGGATTTGCTTTAGCTTCTCAGTATATCAGTGCACAGATTCAACTCGAAGTCGTTAAATCAACTGGTCATAATGTCCTAGCTGTGCTTAGACCAGATTTAAAAACGAAAGCGATTCTGGTCGGAGCTCACGGTGACCATCTGGGGTTAGGACAATTTGGATCTTCCTTAGCCAAAGGGGATGAAAAAAATCAACCCCACTTTGGTGCGGACGACAATGCTTCAGGCGTAGCCGGTGTTCTGGAATTAGCTCACTATCAATCGACTCGTGCCAATCAATTAACGAAACCCATTGTCTTTGCTGTTTGGTCAGGAGAAGAAGTCGGTGTTTTAGGATCCACGCATTTAGTGAAAGTTTGGTCGAAAGAAGGATACACTCGTAAACCATTCGCTCAGTCTTTTGCAGCCGGCTTGAATATGGATATGATTGGTCGATTGCGTGAACAACTTTATATTCAAGGAGTTGGTTCTGCGCGGACCGATCAGTGGGGAGAAATTTTTGAAAAAATCGCTCTTCAGTTGCCAACAAGTTTGTCGTTAACAACCGATCCCTATTTGCCGACGGATTCGATGGCGATTTATTTAGGTGAAATTCCTTCAATTACCTACTTTACGGGGGCTCATCCGCAATATCATACTCCGCAAGACAAGCCCGAGACCTTGAATTACCAGGGGTTGCAGCAAGTGATTGAAGTCGTTAATCAAACGATTCAAATTTTACAGCAACCACAAACGAAAATGGCTTATAATAAAATTGAAAGTAACTCTGGTAAAAAAATGGAAGGCCGCAGTTTCCGAATTTTTCTAGGAACGATTCCGGACTATAGTCAAGAAGGTGTTTTAGGTGTTCGTATTTCAGGAACTGCTAAGAATTCTCCGGCCGAAAAAGCCGGACTCAAAAGCGGCGATACGATTATTGAATTTGATCAGACGAAAATTGAAAACATTTACGATTATGTTTATACATTGCAATCAGTTAAGCCGGATATTAAAACGAAAATCAAAGTCAAACGGGGCGAGCAAGTTCTAGAATTGGATTTGACACCGGTTCTTAAGGAATAGTGACATCGCTTCACCTTCATATAAAAAACTGTATTCGTAATTGGCTGCTTGCGAATAATCAAAAAGGTCGGTGTTTTTCAAAGTGCACTGACCTTTTTTAGATCCTGTCGCCACAGTGGTGCCTTTTTTATTTTCTTCAGCCATACCACCCATTTTAAATCCGATATCTAACCAAAATCCGGATGTCAGCTTGATCTCGACGCCGCCTTTGTTGTTTTTAGAAAGGGGTTTTTCAGTAAAAGACCCTGGTGAAACAGATTTGATTTTAAAAGCTTTTGAATCAAATAAAAAATAATGATCTGAAACTGTTTTTACTAAAACATCGCCATTTTCTTCGATAGAAAAATCGGGGTAATCGTTCAATTTCGGAAATAAATAAAAAGATCTCGTGGCCGTTGTCGAGGAAGAATTTCCTTCGCCATAGGAATTAAAAACCATAAACAGACCGTCATTATTAAAATAAAAATCGCGGTATTTTAAATCAGAAACGGACATGGGGTGAATGGATATAAAACAGTTTCTCGTCACTTCGTCGTAGTCTCTTTGGATTTGAACATCACCCGAATGTGTTAATACCCGAGAACATTTTTGTTGGGTGAATTCAGCAAAAGATGTGTTTTGTAAAAAAAGAATGGCCAATGTGATGATTATTTTTTTCATACTTTAATTGTATAAAAAATAATCATTTTTAAAAAACGGGGCGAAGTCTAGTTTACCAAATCTAGACTCGATCTTACGTTAAAATGGATCTAAATTAATTTTCTGGTCTAGAGATTATATGGAAAAAATTGAATTACAAAAAAAATACGAAAGAATCAAAGCCCTTATCACAGTCGCCCAAATTTTATTGTGTCTGTTGATTCCCTGTTTGATTTCATTTTCAAATATGCAACAAATGTCCAGACAATTTCAAAATATGGGGATTGCCATTTTACTGGGTTCTGTTGTTTTATTAAGTATTTACCGTAAAAAAATAAAGCTGAAACTTCAAAAAATCACACTTCGCTAATACTTTTTTTCTTGTTGTCGCAATAGCTTAAATAGCTTGAAATTTCACTCTGCGGAATACGACGATGTCCACCATCGGTTTGATAACAACGAATCACTCCACGCTTGATTTCCCGGCGAATCGTGTTCTCTGAAACACTCATATATTTATTCAGTTTTTTTACAAAATCGGGGAGCGAATAATCTTCTTCTTGCGCTTCAAGTGTTTGCTTAAATGTGGATGGAATTGGTTGCCATTTTCGGTTCGTTCGATGTTCATCAACACGGCTCCACATATTCAAAATCTCATTAAAGACTTCACCTTTAATTTCAGACAAATCAATATCCACTTTGGCAGAATTGGCAGATTCAGACGTGTTATTTTTCTCTCGCAAAGAAATGTTTTTAAAAAATCCCAGGTCGGGAACTGAAATAACTAAATCATCAACAACGCGTTTGATGACAATCGGGAAATCTAAACTTTGAATTGATATTTTCTTCATGAAAAAATCATCACTCAAATCTGCCAAATCTTCCACTGTTTTTCATACTTATAAGGTCTAGTGTCGAATGCAATATTAGCTAACTATTCTTGTATTCGACACAATATGATATATTCTATATTCAGAAAATGGATTTTTTATGATGGAAATTGATAAAAAAAGGCCTGATTTCGAACGAAATAACGAGATCATTTTAAGCCCGCAAAAAAAAGCTCACGAAGATATTGCAATGATTGCATCTTGGTTATTTCAAAAAGGAAATAAAACCCAGATCTATTATAAACGAGTTATTCAAAATTTTTTCGGTTTTTTCCCGCATTTAACTTTGAAAACAACTGAAATCACTCATCTGGTTTTGTTTTTAAAAACCTTTTCAAATTTTTCGGACAGCACACGAAATACTTATAAAAACGCTTTGTCGTCTTTGTTTGGTTTTGCCTTTAAATCTGGATATATTTCTAAAAATCCTGCGGCTGCACTGGAAAACCTCAAGGTTCCAGACCGAATTTCCAGTAAAGTCTTAACTCGGGAACAGGTTGAACGAATGATTGAACTTGAAAAGAATTCCCGTAATCAGCTGATTTTAAAATTGCTTTATTTTACCGGGATTCGCGTCGATGAACTGTGTAAAATCAAAAAGAATTCATTTTATACTCACCAAAATTCCTGGACTTTAATGGTGGAAGGTAAGGGGAGAAAAGTACGGTCGATTCATATCCCCGCGCACCTCGTTCCTGAAATTCAAAATTGGATTTGTTTTTTGGATTCGAATGATCCGATTTTTACCAACGAACGATTGCTTGATTTTGGAATTGGCGACTATATTCGTAAACCTTTAAGCGCGTCGCAAGTGTTTCGAATTGTTAAAAACTCTGCCAAAACTGCCAAATTATCCGTAGAACCATCTCCGCATTGGCTTCGCCATACCAGCGCAACTCATTCCATCGAAGGTGGAGCTCCGATTCACGTAGTTCAAAGATCATTAGGGCATGAATCGATTTCGACGACGGGTAAGTATTTAGATATTCGACCAAAGGAATCAGTTGGGGATTATCTGGAACCTTTAATGCCCAAAAAGGACGAAAAGACCCCTTAAAATACACATATTTAGGGTATTATCTTCAACGGATATCGTTTCTGATAAGTTATATTATGTTACATCGGGTGTATATTAGGATTAATATGTGTCTCTACTGGTTGTGACTATGGGTTCTTTTTATCGAACCCACTTCTTAAACCCCAGCTTTTCAGCTGCGGCCAGGTTTTCTTGGTCAATTTCAAAGACATTATTATAACCTGTGGGTTTACCACACATTTGAATTCGCATTAAACCATCATGAAGGTTTTCTTTACTGTAAATCTTGATGTTTTTAAGCTCATTAGACATATCATCTAAAGTGATTTTTTGCCCTTGGTTGCATTGTAAAGTGCCATCTGGTTTGTAAATCTTGATTCTATTCATAACAGAACCTTTCGCGATTTCATTTTTCATTTGATCGACAGAGGCTTTGGCTTGTTCTTGAGTTTGAGCTGTTGTTCGGTCTTCGATCTTACAAGGCTTAGTCGAGCAAGAAAAAATGAATGTCGCCGAAAGAACTGCAAAAATAAGATTCTTCATAAAACCTCTTATTGAATGTAAGGAATAATTCGATTGTTTGTATCTATTTTTAATCCGTAAATATTACCTTCACCAGATATAAAATAAATCTGCTGCTGTGAATCCACATAGATCTTGGACATAATACCACGACCTGGATCAAAGCTGGTTTTCAAATCACCCGTTAATAAATCAAATAATTTTAACTTTCCTTGTGATTCCCCGATTAATACAAACCCTTTGGCTGTAACAGGATCCGTACTGATACCAGAAAGTTCTTTTTTCCAGTTCAGGTTTCCATTTTGTTTGTTCAGCGACGCCAATTGTTGACGAGAAGATCCTACGATCAACTTATCACCGGAAATCAAAGGAGTCGTCGATCCGCCAAAATCAGATTTCCAAATAATTTGTCCGTTGTTTTTAGAGACACAATAAATTTTATCATCGTAGCTATTGATATAGATCAAATCTCCATCAATCACAGGACTGGAATCAATATCTTTAAAACGTAAGTTTTTATTCAGTAAAATTTCCCATTGCGGAGTACCTGTTTTTGAATTCAAAGATACTAGCGAACCATCGCTGAATCCCACATACAGATTCCCCGCGGAATAACTGGGACGGCTGCCACCACGAATTGTCATTTTTGCAGCGGTTTCCTGTCGGTTATACACCCACAACTGCTTACCAGTTTCGGCATCCAAGCTGAATAATGCGTTAGCTGCATTCAGAAAATAGATCACACCGTTCACTAATAATGGTTCAGAGACAATTTCATGACTGGTTTCGAATTTCCAAATCAAGGTTCCATTGTCTGCGTTCACGGAATAAAATGAACCGTCCAAACCACCCACAAAAAGAATATTTCCAGCGAGTAAGCCAGACGCTTCAACCCCATACGGGATATTTAAACGCCAGTTTTCTTTTTGACTGCTTTTATCATAACTAATCAGACCATCAAAACTGTTCGCCGCAATGATTTGATTTTCATAACCTATAGGGCTGAATCGATTGATTTTTCGAAAAGATTTAATCGGCTTACTCACCGTTTCTTTAACCCAAAATGGCAACAAGTGTGTGGCAGTAGGACGCACAGTTTGAGATGTACATCCTACAAAAAGAGTTAAAAAAAGTAATAAACCGATTTTCATTAGCTACCTAAAGTCGAATTCAATTTTAAAAGTCTTAGGATACGATCTGCTTCTTGGCTGAGCTGTTCCTGACCTTCTGTTTTATTATTTTTAACAGATGTCAAAAGCTCTTCAGCCTTTTTCAGATCATTCATTTTTTTGTAACAAAGGGCCTGTTGAATTTTAACATCACCATGAGCAAAACTGGCTTGTTTGTTAGAAACAACTTTTTCCCAAACTTGAACAGCTTCCGCACATTGATCCATATCCGAAAGGATTTGACCCATTCTTTTGATGACTAAGGTATTCGATAAAACACCCGAATTATTAGCCGTTTTTTTCAATACTGCTAATGCTTCCGAATTTTTTGATTCTGTCGAATAAATGTCGGCTAATGCTAAGGATGCCATTTGCGAAGCCACTGTTCCTGGAAATTGAGAAACAAAACCTTCTAGGTCTTGTTTCAATTTTTCTTTATCTACTGGAGCCGCTTTTTGATCGGCCGCTTTATCAGCGCCTGGAGCTGTGGCTGCTTTTAACGCTAAAACTTGTTGTTCAATATTGGCAAAGGCCGCTTGTGCTTTCTTTTCTTTCTCGCTGGATTGTGTTGAATAGATTGAGTAACCTAATCCTACCACCAATAAAACGACTAGACCGAAAGCTAAATTTTTCCAATTTTTTTCCAAAAAATCCATTTTTATATATTCCTTTATTAGCGGTTATAAACTTCACGTAAAGTTGTGAAAGCGCGGTTTGATTTACCTGGATGTCTTTGCTTAAGACGACCAATTGTTTGAATACGCTCTTCAGCCATGCGATCAGCAGCTGTGTGCGTTCCGATATTATCGCGTTTTGCAATTTCAAAAACTTTTTTAACATTGTCATAAACTTTACGAGTTTTCTCAAAAGCTCTGTCTGGAGAGTAACCTTCAAGTTCGACGAAAACGTTCATCAAGCCACCGGCATTGACAACATAATCAGGAGCATAAAGGATGCCTAGTTCTCTGAGTTGATCCCCATGACGTGGTTCAGCTAATTGGTTATTCGCTCCACCAGCGATGACTTTACATTTAAATTTTGAAATTGTTTGATCGTTCACGATCGCGCCTAACGCACAAGGAGCTTGGATATCACATTCAACGCCGAGGATCTCGTCTACATTAACGGCTTGAGCACCGTATTGATCGACACATTTTTTGACTCGAGCCGCATCGATATCTGCCACCGTGATTTTAGCACCTTCTTCGACAAGGTATTTCACTAAATTCGAACCTACGTTTCCAAGACCTTGAACCGCAATGCGCATTCCTTTTAAAGAATCAGTTCCAAATTTTTCGTTCGCTGCGGCTTTGATTCCCATCAAAACACCATGCGCCGTGTACGGAGATGGATCGCCTGATCCACCGAAATCTTTTGGAATACCAGTGACCCACGGAGTTTCCATGTAAACATGTTCCATATCCTGAACACCTGTACCAACGTCTTCAGCGGTGATGTATTTACCATTCAAAGAATTGACGAAATGTCCGAAAGCACGAAATAAACCTTCTGATTTTTGAGTTTTTGGGTCACCAATAATAACCGCTTTACCGCCACCTAAATTAAGACCAGCGGCAGAAGCTTTGTAAGTCATCCCTTTTGATAAGCGCAAAACATCCACTAAAGCTTCGTCTTCCGATTTATAGTTCCACATACGAGTTCCGCCCAATGCAGGACCTAATGCTGTGTTATGAATAGCAATGATGGCTTTTAATCCTACATTTTTATCATGGCAAAATAATACTTCTTCATGTTCACCGTGTTTTGAAATCAACTCAAATGGACCCATACGATCTCCTGTCAGTTAGGTTTATTAGTTAAAGTAAGACTTGAATTGTTGTTTGAATCTGAAAAATTAGCTAGCTGTTACACTTTGCGCTAAAAACTGATTACAATTTAAGATCAATGACCTTAAATTGCACATTTTTGAAGTCTTTTGAAATTTGAATTCGCTGAGATTCTGATTTCAAATCAGATAATCGAACAAATTCGGGGAATAACTTTGTTGTTTGAGATGATTTTTTTTGATCCTTTTCAATCTCACAAATCGTCGTCAACAAAACCTTTAGCATATTTTGATCTTTGTATTTAACCAAATCAAAGACCGCTTTCATCTGACATTGATTATTGATTGGAAAATTTGCAGCGGGTGTGGGCTCACCCGAAATTTCTTTACGAATATCTCCATCGAATTGATATTGTCCTTTGTATTCCCCGTCGAACTGAATCAAAACGGATATTTTACGGGCAAAAGGATTCAGATTTTTTTTCTGAGCCCAAGAAAAAAGGCCTGTTGTACATACAACAAGCCCTATTATAATTTGATATTTAAAATTGCTTATTCTGAACACATTCCTATTATTCTAGGTCATTGAACTCTTGTGCAAGCCTTTTTTCTGTCACTTTATCCGAAGCACGATATTGCTTCTTTTCTTTGGCTGCAGTTAAAAATTCTTTGCTAACTTTATTATGAATCACTTCTTTTTCGTCAGCGATGTACTTCTTCTCATAAGCCTGAGCCGCAATCTGAGAATCTGAAATCGTTTTCTGAATTTCGCTGTGTAAACTGTTTTGAGCCTTGGAATTTTCCTGGATGATTGAATTAAAATCCATTGCTAGGACATTCAAGCTGATGGCTGACATAAGACCTAAAATCAAAAGTTTTTTCATAAAATCTCCTTTAAACTCAATCTATTAAACAGCAAACTCAAGGCCAAGATTAACCGAAGCTATAACCTTCAGATTCATTCCCAGCACAGGGCTGTCAAAGCCTTAGACAACTCCGACTGAAAAAAGGTTCAAAAAAAAGCTAAAACTTCTTAAAAAAACTTAAAACTATGTTTTATTTTGAGACAGTGATATTTCCTATTTATGAAGAAAAATCTGCTATTTGCCACTCAAATTTATCACCAAAAACTCAGTCCGTCTATCCCCGCTTTTAAAAAACACCTCAGGTCGATCGAGGAAGAAGTTTATCAAATTATGAATATGGATACAGCTGGCGTTATTTGGTCTGAAAAAAACTATAAAAACGGTTATACCAGCTATAGCAGCCAAGATCAGCTCCACCAACTTTCGTCGACTTTTTCAGATTTAGAACAGCAAATACGCAAACACGTGGGTCGTTACTTGCGACAGTTGGATTACAATGCCAGCCCCAAAGATCTGATTATGACGGATTTTTGGGCGAACATCATGGCCACCAATACGATTCATACAGCCCATATTCATCCTCAGTCTGTCATTAGCGGGACTTTCTATGTATCGACCCCTAAAAACTGCAGCGGAATTCAATTCGAAGATCCCCGTTTAGGCTTTTTTATGAATGCGCCTCAAGTGAAAAGCCAACCTCGGCCCTATAACCAGCGCTTTGTACAAATCTTTCCTCAAGCCGGAGATTTAGTTTTGTTTGAAAGTTGGCTCAAGCATGAAGTTCCCTTGAATTCCAGCAAAGAACCTCGTATAAGTGTCAGCTTCAATTACGGATGGAAATAATATGGCAAAAATTAAATTGAATGAAGTCCCTGAAGAAGGACGCAATTACAGTTACAATCGTCAAACAGGCGAACTCAATGAAGATCTGAAGGATTTAATTGGCAGTAATGAGTACCAAACTGAATTCTTTTTAAAGCCTTTGAATCACAAAGATTTTTCATTGCGTGGTCACGTTGTGACAGCGACCCAAGAAATTTGCTCACTTTGTGGTGAAACTTTTAACTTTAAAACGAAAGCCCAATTAAACGAAATCATTATTCCGGGTGCAGATAACAACAAAATTTTGGAAAAACAAAGTCGCGCCAACCACGTATCTGAAACGAGCGAAAGCGAAATATCTGTCAGCGAATATAAAAACGACGTCTTGGAAATCGGCGAATTGATTCACGAAGCGATTGCCTTGTCAGTTCCCTTTAATCCCAAGCCGGAACAAAAAGAAGACGGATCGTGCACGATTTGCGACAAAGTCGCTGAATTTGGCCAATTTGGTTATGATGAAAACATGGGCATTATAGAAAAACAGAACCCATTTAACGTCCTAAAAGACTTTAAAATTAAAAATCAAAAATCAAATTAATGATTGGGCTTGCATTCAAACAGAATATAGACCATAAATAATATCCTTTTTAATAATATTGACCGGAGGAGAAAATGCCTACACCGAAGAAGAAAACGTCGAAATCTCGTCGCGACATGAGAAGATCTCATGATGGATTAGAAGCCCCAGCAATGGCGGTAGACAAAAAAACTGGCGAATTAGTTCGCCCACACAGAGCTTTTAAAGCAGCTGACGGCGCTTTGTACTACAAAGGCAAACAAATCAGCGCGGCTAAAGCTAAAAAATAGTCTTTTTGTTCATTACTAATGTACAAATCTAAAATTTCTGGTGTTGGTTCGTTTTTACCTGAAAAAGTTTTAACGAATCACGATCTTGAAAAAATAGTTGAAACATCGCACGACTGGATCGTGCAACGTACTGGCATCGAACGTCGTCATGTCATCGCTGAAGACGAAGGTACTTCAGATATGATTGTCAAGGCGGCTCAGCGCGCTCTTGAAGACGCTCGTATGTCAGCTGACCAATTAGATCTTATTCTTGTTGCGACCCTTTCTGGCGATTACAAAATGCCAGCGACAGCTTGCCTAGTTCAGGCCAAGTTGGGTGCTAAAAATGTCATGTCATTCGATTTGAATGCAGCTTGTTCGGGTTTTTTATATGGCCTGATTGTCGCTGATCAATTTATCAAAACAGGTTTCTATAAAAATATTCTTGTCGTCGGTGCAGAAAATTTAACTCGTATGTTGAATTATCAGGACCGCGAAACTTGTATTCTTTTTGGTGATGGCGCGGGTGCTTTTATCGTCAGTCAGTCTGGCGAAAACGACCGTAACGTGATCCATTCCAGCGTAGCGAAAGCCGATGGAAATTTATGGAACTTACTTTGGGCTGAAGGCGGCGGAACACGTCACCCTTTTTCTCAAGATGTTCTCGATAAAGGTTCTCATTTTATGAAAATGAGCGGCAAAGAAATTTTTAAAAACGCGACTCGAACAATGGCTCAGTGTTGCGTCGAAGTTTTAGAAATGGAAAAACTCTCCGCGGATCAAATTGATTGGATCGTTCCACATCAAGCAAATATGCGAATTACGGAAGCCGTTGCGAATCAATTTAAATTCCCAAAGGACAAAGTCATTTCAACAGTTCATGAAACAGGAAATACTTCAGCGGCATCGATTCCAATCGCATTCGATACAGCTTACCGCGATGGCCGCATCAAGCGCGGACAAACAATTCTTTTAACAGCTTTTGGAGCTGGCCTGACATCAGGCGCATTACTTTTAAAATTTTAATAACCAAGGAAGAAGTATGAAGTTTTCAATGGTATTTCCGGGGCAAGGCAGTCAATCCCCTGGAATGGGACGTTTTCTATTCGACCAATTCAAATCAGCTCAACATATTTTTGAAGAAGCTTCGGATTCAATTCAGGTGGATCTTAAAAAATTATGTTTCGAAGGCCCTGAAGAAAAACTGAACTTAACAGAAAATACTCAACCAGCTTTGTTAACGGTATCTACGGCTACAGCCGAAGTTTTAAAGTCAGAATTTAATATCCATACTCATTACACGGCAGGACATTCGATAGGCGAATATGCTTCGTTTGTTCAAGCAGGAGTCATGCGATTTTCGGATGCAGTGAAAGCTGTTCAATTTCGTGGACAATCGATGCAATCAGCGGTTCCTGTAGGACAAGGCGGAATGCTCGCTGTTTTAGGGCTGGACGAGGCGCAGACGTTGTTTATGTGCCAATACGCGGTCCAAAAAAGTGGTCAGGGTCCGCTATCTCCGGCGAATTACAACTGCGACGGACAAATCGTGATTAGTGGAAATTTACAAACAATCCATTGGTTGAAAGATCATTTTAAACCTGAAATTTTCACGGAAAACGGTTTGCCAGAACCGCGACGTGCGAAACTGATTCCTTTGACTGTATCAGCTCCATTCCATTGTGAAATGATGAAGCCTGCTGAAGAAAAAATGGCTGATTTTTTAAATCGCCTAGAATTTAAAAATGCAACGACGCCGATCATTCAGAACTTTACAGCACGTGCAGAAACACAGGCTCAAGAATTAAAAAAGAATCTGATTTTACAAGTGTCTGGCCCCGTTCGCTGGACACAGAGCATGATTGAACTTAAAAATTTAGGTCAAACTCAAATTATTGAAACAGGTCATGGGTCGGTTCTCAAAGGATTACTGAAGAAAATTAATCCTGATTTTAATGTTTTTTCGACAAATTCCATCGACGATTTGAAGCTAATTGAGGCAGCGCTGAAATAATTTAAATGATGAACCGAATCAAACCTTGAGTGATTACTCTAATTCGTTCACCCTACCAAAGTTAGGAAGACTTATGTTGGAAAAATTCAGTTTAAATAACAAAACCGTTTTTGTGACTGGCGGCAGTCGAGGCATCGGCGCAGCCATCGTAAAAAAGTGCGCAGAAGCAGGAGCTAAAGTCGCTTTTACTTACTCGAGCAACAAAGAAAGTGCTGAAAAAGTTTTAGCGAGTCTGCCTGGATCTGGTCATCACATTTTTCATTTGAATATCGCCGATTTTGATCAAGTTGAACGTACAACTGAAGAAGTTTTAAAGGTCATGGGACCGATTTATGGTGTCGTCAACAATGCAGGTATTACCAAAGACGGTTTGTTGCTGCGAATGAAAAAAGAAGATTTTCAATCGGTCCTTGATACCAACCTCACTGGTTTATTTAATGTGACTAAGTGTTTTTCAAAATCGATGTTAAAAGAACGCAAAGGTTCATTTGTGAATATTTCTTCAGTTATTGGGTCTTCTGGGAATCCAGGTCAAGCTAACTATGCCGCCAGCAAAGCTGGAATGGAAGGCTTTACACGTTCGATTGCTTTAGAGTTTGCTTCAAGAAACATCAGAGCGAATGTGATTGCACCTGGATACATCGAAAGCGATATGACTCAAGCCCTAACACCTGAGCAATTGAAAGCTTTTACGGATAAAATTCCACTGGCTCGAGCAGGTCAAGGAGAAGACATTGCCAATGCGACTGTGTTTCTGCTGAGTGATGCAGCTTCCTATATTACTGGACAAACGCTTCACATTAATGGTGGATTGTATTTATCATAGTAAAAATAAATTTAATTAAACAATTAATAAAATAAACAAAGTAGATCAAATAAAAGGAGTCTTTATGGCAGTACAAGAAAAAGTAAAAAGCATTATCGTAGAACAACTTGGCGTAGATCCAGAAAAAGTCAAATTAGAATCAAAATTTATTGAAGATCTTGGTGCTGATAGTCTTGATATCGTTGAATTAGTTATGGCTATGGAAGAAGAATTCGATCTTGAAATTCCAGACGAAGACGCTGAAAAACTTAAAACTGTGAACGACGTTCAGTCTTACTTAGTTTCAAAAGGTAAAGCTTAATTTCTCATGATTACACAACGTCGAAACGGACAAAAAAGAGTCGTTGTTACAGGTGTCGGTTCTGTTAATCCTTTGGGTGTAAATCTTGAGGATTCTTGGAACCAAGCTTTGAATGGTCGGTCTGGTATCGGCCTTGTAACACGCTTTAATACTGAAAAGTTCGACGTTAAGATCGCCGGTGAAGTTAAAAACTTTAATCCTGATTTATACGTGGATAAAAAAGAACAGAAAAAAATGGATCTTTTTATCCAGTATGCCATTGCCAGTGCGCAAATGGCTTTTGCTCAATCCGGTTTAAAAATTGATGAGTCAAATTCCCACAGAGTGGGAGCTTTTATTGGTTCTGGAATGGGTGGACTTCCAGTGATCGAGGAACAATTTTCTAAGCTTTTAGAAAAAGGTCCGTCTCGCGTTTCACCGTTTTTTATTCCCTCTGTTATTACGAATCTAGCTTCAGGCTGGATCACCATGAATTACGGAATTCGTGGCCCTAACTACACTATTTCATCAGCTTGCGCTTCTGGAGTTCATTCTTTGGGAGAAGCTTATAACTACATCCGTTTTGGGCTGATGGATGCGATGGTGGCTGGCGGTACAGAAGCGACTGTTTGTCAGCTATCCTTAGCTGGATTTTCAAATATGCGCGCATTATCGACGCGCAATTCAGATCCAGAAAAAGCGTCACGCCCTTGGGACAAAGACCGCGATGGTTTTGTCATGGGAGAAGGCGCCTCCGTTATGATTTTAGAATCTCTTGAAAGCGCTCTGAAGCGGGGTGCTTCTATTTTATGTGAAATTACAGGTTATGGCGCCAGCTCGGATGCTTATCACATCACGTCTCCAGATCCTGAAGGAAAAGGTTTCGTATCAGCTATGCAAATGGCCTTGAACGATGCCGAATTAAATCCTGACCAAATCAATTACGTCAATGCCCATGGAACAAGTACTCCGATGGGTGATCCACTCGAATCCAATGCCGTTAAAACGGTTCTTGGCAATCATGCTAAAAAAGTTTGGATCTCTTCGACAAAATCAATGACAGGTCACCTATTAGGGGCTGCCGGCGCTGTTGAGTCGGCTTTTTGTGTGCAGAGCGTTCATACAGGAAAAGTTCCACCTACGATCAATCTGGATGAACCAAGCCCAGAATGTGACTTGGATTATGTTCCGCACACAGCCCGTGAAGGTCAAATTAAACATGTTATGAATAATTCGTTTGGTTTTGGCGGCACGAACAGTTGTTTGATTTTTTCAAAACTCGAGAAATAATATGAAAGTCTATATAGCTTCCGATCACGCGGGTGTTGAATTAAAAAAACA
>Ga0255180_1000389_pt1 | contig 15425 bp, 13 predicted proteins | sample Atl_Colum_RepB_8_FD_189933 | JGI IMG/M metagenome (GOLD analysis project Ga0255180, IMG submission 189933) | Freshwater microbial communities from Altamaha River, Georgia, United States - Atl_Colum_RepB_8d | ecosystem: Environmental > Aquatic > Freshwater > River | place: USA: Georgia... | reverse complement strand
ATGAGTGGTGGAAGTGGGACACGTTTGTGGCCTGTATCAAGAACAAAATTTCCGAAACAGTTTTGTGATTTGATCGATCAACCTTTGCATACGATGACCTTGAAGCGACTGGAAAAATATGATCCAGCTTTAATTGTCACATCGATTTTATTCCGTGATTTAACGGAATCAGACTTACGAATTCATCAGTTTAAAATTGAAAAAGCACTTTATGAACCGCAACCTAAAAATACGGCTCCGGCGATTGCCTTTGTCTGTCGCTATTTAGAAATGCAGAATCGTTTGAATCAAGTCATCGGCGTGTTTTCGTCAGATAATCTGATTTTAAACGAATCCGAATTTCACAAAGCCGTGACAGCGGCTCAGATAGCTGCGGAACAAGATCAAGTTGTGACCTTGGGAGTGAAACCTGACAAAGCGGAAACTGGTTTTGGTTATATCCAAGTTCGCGATCGCGCGGTCGGGACATTAAAACCAACGCCTGTGCTTAAGTTTCATGAAAAGCCAACTCCAGAAGTCGCTCGTCAATTTTTTAACGAGGGATCTTATTTTTGGAATGCAGGTATTTTTATTTTTAAAGTTTCTAAGATGATCGAATTATTTAAAAAATATGAGCCTGAAATTTGGAGTCAGTTTCAAAAGCTGAAACCGGATTTGTCGAATCTATCACAAATTTATGCCGACATTAAAAATATTTCGATCGATTATGCCATTTTAGAAAAATTGAATTCTTCTGAGATGAGCTGTGTGACTTGTGATATTGGATGGAGTGATTTAGGAAGCTGGGATTCTTTGATGGAAGTCCGCGATCAACACAAAAAACAAGATTTGCAGAACACTGTTGAAGTTTCGGCGAAGGGGAATGCAGTTATTCCTCAAGAAGGCAAAAATTATTCTTTTATTGGTGTCGACGATTTGATCGTAGTGGACACTCAGGATGCGCTGTTGATTTGTAAAAAAGGCGAATCGCAAAAACTGAAAGAACTTGTACAAAAAATTAATGTTAAAAACGATAAACTGACAAAAGAGCATGTTTTTGAAAACCGCCCGTGGGGACGTTTCGAAGTTTTGAAGGACCAAGGACATTTTAAATCAAAAATTATCCGTGTCGATGCAGGTCAGAAATTATCATACCAGTCGCATGCCAAGCGCGCCGAGCACTGGATTTTAGTCAAAGGCCAAGCGATTGTTGTATTAAACGATCAGGAAATTTCAATCAAAGCTGGTGAGCATATTTTTATTCCTCAAGGTGCTAAACACCGTATTATGAATCCAACTCAGTCTGTCGTTGAATTTATCGAAGTCCAAGTGGGTTCGTATTTTGGCGAGGACGATATTGTTCGTTACCAAGATGATTACGGTCGAAAGCAAGATTAATTATGTCAGCGTTGTTGCAAGCTAAGACAACTCGTAAAATGAAGGAAAAACTGATCGAGTTTTTCTTTTTCCTGTGCGCCCTCAGTTCGGTAGCGGTGACATTTTCAATAGTTTATACACTGGTGTCGGAAGCCTTTCCGTTTTTTAAAGTGGTTTCAATCAAAGAATTTTTAACATCGACGGAATGGACACCGCTTTTTGAAAATCCTCGATATGGTATTTGGCCTTTGTTATCAGGCACTTTGATGACAACGGTGATCGCGCTTTCAATTGCGATTCCTTTTGGCTTAATCACATCGGTGTTTTTAAGTGAATATGCTTCTTCGCGTGTTCGTGAAATTTTTAAACCTTTATTGGAACTTTTGGCAGCGGTTCCGACAGTCGTTTACGGTTATTTTGCGATGCTCTTTGTGACGCCCTTATTGCAAAGTGTTTTACCTGAGCTGGGAGCTTTTAACGCCTTGTCAGCAGGTTTAGTCATGGGTTTGATGATTGTGCCTTATGTCAGTAGCTTATCTGAGGATGCGATGCGAGCCGTTCCTCAAAGTTTGCGCGAGGGCAGTTTGGCCTTAGGAGCCTCTAAATTTCAGACATCATTTAAAGTTGTTTTGCCGAGTGCTTTTTCAGGAATTGCTTCCAGCTATGTTTTGGCTATTTCCAGAGCCATTGGCGAAACGATGGTCGTAGCGATTGCAGCCGGATTACAGCCACAGTTTACTTTTAACCCCTTGAACTCGACGGCGACTTTAACGGCGTATATTGTCCAAGTTTCATTAGGCGATTTGCCGCACGGATCTATTGGTTATCAAACAATTTACGTGGCGGGGCTGACATTATTTATTTTTACCTTTGCGTTGAACATCGTCGGTCAACTGATTCGCCGCAGTTTGCAGAAGCGAGTGAAGTAATGGATCAAGTCAAAAAAATTAAAGTCCAAGATTTTGTTTTTTATGTCACGGGAATGATCGTTTTGATTTTTTCATTTTCTGTTTTGATGGCTTTAATCATCGATATGTTTTCAACAGGCTGGCCTCGAATCAATCAAAGCTTTTTCTTTTCCTTTCCGTCACGTTTTGCCGAAAAAGCCGGTATTTTTTCAGCTTGGGTTGGCAGTATAGCTGTTGTAGTTGTTACGGCCTTGATGGCGATCCCATTGGGCGTCGCCACTGGAGTTTATCTGGAAGAGTACGCCAAGAAAAACTGGGTTTCGCAGATTATCGAATTGAATATTCTTAACTTAGCCGGAATTCCTTCCATCATTTACGGTATCATGGCGCTGTCGATGTTTGTTTATCAATTTAAATTAGGCCAAAGTATTTTAACAGCTGGAATGACCTTAGGGTTGCTGATTTTACCGATTATTATTGTGACGACTCGTGAAGCGATTCGAACAATTCCGTCGCACATTCGCGAAGCATCCTATGCTGTAGGTGCGACAAAGTGGCAAACGATTCGGTATCATATTTTACCATACAGTTCAGGTGGAATTATGACAGGTGTGGTGATTGCGTTGTCGCGCGCCATTGGTGAAACGGCGCCATTAGTGACTGTCGGAGCCCTGACATTTATTGCTTTTTTGCCGACTTCGCCGATTTTAGAACATTCGCCTTATATCAGTTTACAGTGGTTATTGGATCCCTATACGGTGATGCCGATTCAAATGTTTAATTGGATTTCCAGACCGCAGGAAGAGTTCCATGTGAATGCGGCGGCTGCGGGCATGGTTTTGTTATCTATGACACTCACATTGAATTTAGGTGCGATTTTAATTCGATATTATTTTCGTAAGAAATATAAGTGGTAATAGATTCTGTTTGAAAAATTTAAAGGAAGCTTATGAAAATTAAAGCCGAAGTTAAAAATTTAAATTTTAGTTATACTTCAGAAAAAACGATTCTGAAAAATGTTTCCTTACCGATTCATGAAAATGCGGTGACTGCGCTGATTGGTCCATCGGGATGTGGTAAAACGACGTTACTTCGTTGTTTTAATCGGATGCATGATTTGTATGGCGAAGTGAAGTATTCTGGCCAAATCATTTTGCAGCCTTCGGGTTTTGATATTTTATCAAAATCCGTTGATCCGCTGGAAGTTCGTTTAAAAATTGGAATGGTATTTCAAAAACCCAATCCATTTCCTAAATCCATCTATGAAAATGTGGCTTACGGTTTAAAAGTTCGTGGAATTCGCAAAAAATCATTTATCGATGACAAAGTGGAAGACTCATTGAAAAAAGCAGGCTTATGGTCTGAGGTTAGTGATCGTCTGAATACTGCGGCTTCGTCATTGTCGGGTGGTCAGCAGCAACGTTTATGTATTGCACGCGCTTTGGCAGTTGAGCCTGAAATTTTACTGCTGGATGAACCGACATCCGCGTTGGATCCGATTTCAACCGCCCACATTGAAGAGCTTTTGGGTGAACTTAAAAAGACTGTGACTATTTTAATGGTCACTCATAATTTACATCAAGCCGGACGTTCTTCGGATTACACGGCCTTTATGTATTTAGGTGATTTAATTGAGTTTGGTGAAAGCACGCAAGTTTTTACCAATCCACAACAGGAACGCACTGAAAATTATATTACAGGAAGATTTGGATAATGAAAAAAGTAAAAAAGGCTGTTATTCCAGCTGCAGGATTGGGTACAAGATTTTTTCCAGCGACAAAAACAATTCCCAAAGAAATGTTACCTATTGTCGATCGACCGACCATTTTATATGTCATCGAAGAAGCGATGCAGGCTGGTATCGAGGATATTGTTTTAATTCAAGGACGTGGGAAAACAGCGATCGAAGATTTTTTTGATATTTCTTACGAGCTTGAAGACAAGCTTGTCAAAGACGGTAAGGGTGATGTTTTAAAGCAAATTGAAAAAATTCGTTCCAGTGTGAACATCATTTCAGTTCGTCAGAAGTCGGCGATGGGTTTAGGTCATGCGGTTCGTTGTGCGAAACCCGTCGTTGGTGAAGAACCCTTTGCTGTTTTATTAGGAGATGAGATTACCTTAACGACCAAGCCCCAAGACAATGTGACCGCTTTTTTGGCTCAGCAATATGAGAAAACAGGACACAGTGGTGTTTGGGTTTTGCCCGTCGAGCGCGAAAATACGCATAAGTACGGGATTGTCGATTTAGGCAAATCTCCGTCAGCAGATTTAGGAAAAGGACAGAAGATATTAGGTGTCGTAGAAAAGCCTAAATCGGATGTGGCTCCTTCGTTATGGGCTTTGCCGGGACGCTATGTTTTTGAATCGCGAATTTTTGATATTTTAGACCAAATTCCAGCAGGATATAATGGTGAAATTCAACTGAGCGATGCGATGAATGTTTTGGCTAAAGAGTCTGTGATGAATGCATATTCGTTCAACGCGCGAAGATTCGATGCGGGCGACAAGTTGGGATTTTTAATTGCGAATATTGAAGTTGCCTTGGATAGACCCGAACTTAAAAACGATTTGATTCAATATTTAACAGGAAAGTTAACTTAATATGTCAGTACAAAATATTTTAAAAGAAGCTATTCAAGAAGCTCGAGATAATGTTCAAAAGTTACTTGAAGATACAAAATTGCATCAAGAATTTGATCAGTTGATTCAACTTTTGGTTACAACATATAAAAATGGCGGTGCTGTTTTCGTCGCAGGCAACGGTGGATCTGCGGCGGATGCTCAGCACTTTGTCGCTGAATTAGTTGTTAAGTTGAATAAAAATCGGGATCCGATCAAGGCTTTTGCTTTAACTGTCGATACGTCCATTTTGACAGCTGCGGGAAATGATTTTAGTTATGATGATATTTTCAGTCGTCAAGTGGAAGGCCTGATGTCTGCCAAAGATGTTTTTATTGGAATTACAACTTCTGGAAATTCTAAAAACATTTTAAATTCTTTTGAAATGTGTCAAAAAATAGGAGCGAAATCAGTTTTATTATCTGGTAAAGATGGCGGAATCGCAGTTCAGAAAAAAATGGCGGATATTAACATTGTTGTTCCAGGCCCGAACACCGCACGTATTCAGGAAGCTCACGAGATTTTATACCATACGATTTGCTATTGTTTAGAAAAGCGTTTGGTCGAAGAAGGCGTTATTCGTTATCGTTAATATTTCAGATTACAGTTGCTGGCGGCAGGCCTGTTCCAGGCTGTCCAGCATGTAATGGATCATTTCATCTGTTATCAATGGATGAACACCAATCCAAAATAAATCTTTCATAATTCTGTCACAGCCATCCAGGTTATCAGCGATCCATTTTTGATTTTTCATTAAAGGCTGTTGCGTGATATTGCCGGCAAAGAAAATACGCGTCGCAATTTTTTTGTCTTCAATGTAGCGAATGATTTTTTTTCGATCAAAACCTGGTTGCACTAAGATCGGAAATCCGAACCAATTCGGAGAGCAATCGTCAGGAGCTGTCACTGGGACGAGCACTTTTTGCAGGATCGGACTGTTGAGACAACCACGTAATAATTTTTCGTAATTGCGAGCACGTTGCAATTTAAATTGATCCATTTTATCTAGCTGTGAAACGCCTAAGGAGGCTTGCATGTCTGTGGCTTTCAAGTTGTAGCCCAGATGTGTATAGATATATTTATGGTCGTAGCCTTGTGGTAAAGGCGAAAAGTCCCAATCAAAACGTTTTTTACAAGTATTATCATAGCCTGTTTCGCACCAACAGTCGCGACCCCAGTCGCGATAGCTTTGCGCAATTTTTCGTAGATGGGGTTTATTGGTGTTCACAGCTCCGCCTTCGCCGGTCGTGATATGATGAGCCGGATAGAAACTGAGAGTTGAGAAATCACCGAAAGTTCCTACTTTTTGCGATTGTATTTCAGAGCCAAAAGCGTCGCAGGTATCTTCGATAAAAAATAAATTTCGATCGCGGCACCATTTTTGAATGGCAGGGGCATCAAATGGAATTCCTAAATTATGAGTCAAAACAACGGCTCTTGTTTGTGAAGTTAGATTTTTTTCTAGATCTTCTACTGTCGATCGTAAAGAGATTGGATTTAGATCGCAAAAGACAGGAACTGCTCCGTTTTGTAAAATAGGAGTAATCGTCGTTGGAAAGCTGGCCGCACAGGTTAAAATGTGATCACCAGGCTGGAGTGCATTTTCAAGTTTGGGTGAAAATAGCGAGCTAATGGCAACCAAGTTAGCGCTCGATCCGCTGTTCACAAATAGCGAACGGCTACGAAGACCTAAGTATTCGGCGATTTTGTTTTCAAATTCTTCTGTAAAGCGTCCAGAGGTAAGCCATAAATCCAGACTGGCTTGTAACAGTAGAAATAAATCGCTGATATCTAATGATTTAGCAGTAACGGGGATCTGAGTTTGACCTGCAATAAAGGGCTTTGGTTCCCAATTCATAGTGTCTAAGCGTAAATTCAACTGAGATTTTAAAGTTTCCAAGTTTGGATGCATAGATTCTTTGTACCACTTGCTCGGGGTCTGTGATAATAAAAAGATATGAAAGTTGTTATTTTGGCGGGTGGCCAAGGCAGTCGTATTTCCGAGGAAAGTCATTTGATTCCTAAGCCCATGATTGAAATTGGTGGTCGACCTATTTTATGGCATATCATGAAGCATTTTGCGTCCTATGGGATGAATGATTTTATCATCTGCTGCGGCTATAAAGGCTATGTCATCAAAGAATACTTTGCGAATTATTTTTTACATCAATCCGATGTGACTTTTGATCTGGCTGAAAATAAAATGACCGTGCATCAAACTCAGTCCGAGGACTGGAAAGTTACGCTGGTCGACACAGGCCTAGAAACTATGACAGGCGGGCGAATTGCACGGATTCGAAAATATTTGAATCAAGAACCTTTTTGTTTAACTTATGGCGACGGTTTATCCGATATTAATTTACAAGCCCTGGTTCAGTTTCATCAACAACACGGCAAAAGTGCGACTGTCACAGCGACTCAAGTGAAAGCTCGTTTTGGAGCTTTGGATATCAAAGACCAAGCAGTCATTCAGTTTCAAGAAAAACCCCAAAATCAACAACCGTGGATTAATGGAGGTTTTTTCATTTTAAATTCGGATGTTTTGAACTTGATTCAAAGTGATGAAACCATTTGGGAAACAGATCCGATGCAAAAATTGGTTCAAGCTCAGCAATTGATGGCTTATAGTCATCAGGGTTTTTGGCAACCGATGGACACGTTACGTGACAAAAAATATCTTGAAGAACTGTGGTCTTCTGGAAAAGCTCCTTGGAAGACATGGAAATAAATCAGCCCATATTTTGGAAAAACAAAACAGTCCTGATTACAGGCCACACGGGGTTCAAAGGAACTTGGTTGACCTTGATGTTGCTGAAACTGGGTGCCAAAGTGATTGGTATTTCTGAACCGAATACAGTCGTCGAAAATTTTTTCTACGATCAAATGAATTTACAAAAACAGGTCCAATCCGGTCAATTAATAGAAATTCGACAGGATTTGGCTCTCGGATTGAAATTAGAAAGTTCTGTAGATTTTGTTTTTCATTTAGCAGCTCAATCTGCTGTCGGAGAAAGCTATCAAGATCCTGTTAAAACCTATCAGTCCAATGTGATGGGATCTGTCTATTTACTAGATTGGATTCAAAAACAATCGAATCCGCCGATCGTTTTATTTATCACGACCGATAAAGTTTATCGAAAATCTGAATCCTTATCCTACCGTGAGTATGACGCTTTGGGTGGTTTTCAGGATCCCTATAGCACCAGTAAAGCCTGTGCTGATTTGATCGGGCAAAGCTATTATGAATCCTTTTATCGCTCAAGAAATATACGCATGGCTATTTTACGTGTCGGAAATGTCATCGGGGGCGGTGATGGACAAAATCATCGTTTGGTGCCTGATATTATGAAGCATTTATTTCTAAATACTTCGTTGGAAATCAGAACAGCACAAGCTGTTCGACCTTGGCAATCTGTATTCGAGATTCTGAAGATTTATTTGAATGTGGCTTGTTATTTAAGTGATCAAACACCCGATTTGAAAATATTTAACATAGGACCAAGCCCTGAAGATCATTGGACAGTTCAGCAAATTTTGAATTATTGTTTTCATCTGAACGAAACAACAGCGGTGGATGATTTTAAGCCAGGTCAGCAAGCTCGTACCGTGGACAGCAGTCCTTTGTTTTTAAGTTCGGACAAGATTCAATCTGAACTCAAGATTTCTATAACACCCAATTTGCAAAAAACATTAGACGAAGCTTATAAATGGTATCAGACTTATTACAATAGACCCGGTGATATTTTGCGGGTTTCACAGGAGCTTGTTCAGAAGCATGTATCAGTTTGATCAGACAGATTTACATTCAATGACAAATATTACGTCGTTTATGACCGGACAGAATATTTTGATTACGGGTGGTACTGGATTTGTCGGAAAGGCCCTTGTTGAAGCATTGGTTTTTAAACAGTCGGAGTTAAATCAAAAAAACCGAATCACTGTTATAAGTCGACAGAATAAAACAGAATTGCAAAAGATATTTTCAAAAGAATTATTCAACGAAATAAACTGTATCCAGCCCGATGAACTAGCGGATCTTGAAAATAAAAATTTTGATTTATTTTTTCATCTGGCAACAGATGTGAATTTATTCAAGATAAATCCAGATCTGGCCATTCAAGAAATGCATCAGTTTGAAAAAAATATTTTAGAAAATAAAAAACTCAAGTTTGGAAAAATGTTTTTAATGAGTTCAGGGTCGGTTTACGCTCGATCTGAAAAAGTCAGCGAGGATGCTGAGTTAGTCGCGGCCCACAGTTCGCCGTATGGATTTTTTAAAAAATCACAAGAAGAATTTTGGATGGATTATTGTCAAAAAAATAATTCAGATTTAGTAATTGGTCGATGTTTTTCAATCGTAGGTCCCGGAGTGAATACGAGCTTGGCTGTGTATCATTTTATTCAAAATGCCATCGTTGGAAAACAAATTGTCTTGCGCGATACCCAAGAACAAAGATCTTATATTTATATCGCAGATTTGATTCGATGTATTTTTTTGATGTTAACTCGGAAATGTCAGAAAAATATTTACAATTTAGGATCGGATGAAGTCGTTGATTTTTTACAGTTAGCCCATTTAATCCAAAAGCAAGTTCCTCATTCGGGATGTCAAATTGTCATTGATCCAGGTTTGCAGGTGCAAGCTTTGTCGAATAAATACTTTTATCCGAATATCAATTTAATTAAAAAAGAATTCGGGTTTAACATTTTGAATTCGCTGGAGCAGTCGTTGTCAAAAACAGTTCAATTTTATCAATATAAAAAACAATAATCCTCTGGATGGAGCCAGAGGACTTGGTTCATATGGTTATAAATTTTTCTCTAACCAGCGTGAATAATCCTGTTTGAATTGGGAAGGATTAAAGTACTGAATGGGAGCAGGTATTCCCGTACAAACATTCATCACTTGTTGGTTGAAATTTTTTTGATGGGGATAGATCACATTGTAAATTCGAATCATTTCACATAAAGGGCGTTTGTCGTTTGAAAACTGATACGCAAAAGCAAAGACTCTTTGAAAATCAGACGAAAAGTAGGCAAAGTCTTTGTAGTACAATAATGTTTGCCGAGCTTCGGTGGATTGTCCTTTTTCAGAATAGGAAATAGTGCTGCTGTTACAATTTCGGATATTGATAGGATACCAGTCGCACATCGTTGAAGTCAGATCTAGACGCGTTTTTAACTGCGATTCCACAAAAATAGAAGTTATAAATAATCCGGCTTGCGCAATCATCACAGTCCCCAATAGCACCCAAGCCCATCGAGATTTTGGATGGAGAGTTTGGGGAGCCCATTGTTTTTTTAAATGGAGCCAGATTCCCAAGTAAAAGGCTAACATCAAAAGAGTGCCTGGGTTTTCAAAAGGAAATTGAAAACTCATCTGAGGAATCATGACTACAAAGGCTCCTAAAAGCATATTGTTTTTTAATAACCAAAAATCCCTTAGGATCAAAGACAGAGCTGTTAAACACAACAGTCCGCCTAACCAGCCGTATTGAGCAAACCATTTCAATATTTCCGAGTGGGGCTGATCCGCAAATTCGTATTCAGGTGCTGGAAAGGCTTGTTTAATTCGGTAAGGTATAATTTCACTGGCAAACGCGCCAGATCCAACTCCCAAGGGGTTGTCCAGGATCATTTCCGTTGTTGCTTTGTAAAGTGAAAGTCTTTCAGCAAAAGAATTACTTTTAGCTTGAGTGACATTGCTTTGAGTGGTCGGGATCAATTGCATCGAAAAATACAAACCAATACCAATCAGTATTGCAAGGGCTTCTTTGATTTTAATTTTTTGCCAAATCAAAAAAACAGTCCACAGTCCTAAACTCATCCACGCTGATCGGCTGCGAGAAAAGACAATTAGGAAGATCCAAAAAACAAATAAAACCCATTTGAGCCAGTAGGGTACTTTTGTCGGATGATTCAGCCAAAAATACATCAGCGGCAACGAAAGCAAGAAAAATTCGGCCAACATATTGATGTTTCCGAACGTACCAAGAATATGCCAGGATTCGTCAATACCTTTGATAAAACGAACATCGTAGACGTCATTTAAAGTAACAAAAATGATAAATGTAATCACACACGTAAAAATAAAATCAAAGGTGGTCGTTTTGTAAAATAAATCCCACTCAGAGTTAATAAAAAATAAAATCAAGGCGATCAGCGCCAGCATTTTAAATGAGTATAAAACAAATCCCCAATGTCCTAAAAAAACAGGCTGGATCAGATTAAAAGCTAAAATAAAACTGATTATGCCAAAAAATAACCGATTTTTTTTAAAGTCGGGCCATTGAATTTTATTTGGAAGAGTTGCCAAAAAATAACAACAAAATCCTGAAATCGCGTAAACTAAAAATAATTTTGCGTTGTAATAATTGCCATTGATTTGGCGAGACCAAACCATAGGAATTAAAATTAAAACGATCGAAATCAGTGGTAATAAAAGTCGATTCAGGATTCCCTTCACTGAATCTCCTTTAACCACTGAGCTGTTTTAATGACGCCATCTTTTAATGGAATCGACGGTTGGTAACCTAAGTGTTTTCGGGCTAGGGTGAGGTCCGGACGACGCTGTTTTGGATCATCAGCAGGTAAGGGCTGATAAATAATTCGTGAAGTCGTTTGCAATTGTTCAAGCACCATTTGTGCCAGTTCCAGCATATTAAATTCTTTGTCGTTACCTAAGTTGATTGGTGTTGTTTGCATAGATTCAGCGTAAAGTTGAATTCCACGAATCAGATCATCTACATAACAAAAACTGCGTGTTTGTTTGCCATCGCCATAAATAGTGATGTCTTGATTTTTAAGGGCTTGTAAAATGAAATTGATGACTACGCGTCCATCATTGGGATTCATTCTGGGGCCGTAAGTATTAAAAATACGCACAAGTCCGTGCTTGGTTTGGTGTTTCTTGTTGTGAGTAAATATCAAAGCTTCGCCAAAGCGTTTCGCTTCGTCATAGCAGCTGCGCTCACCGAAACTGTTGACGTTTCCCCAGTAGGTTTCTGGTTGTGGAGAAATGGCGGGATCACCATAAACCTCACTGGTTGAAGCAAAGACGACGCGGGCGTTGTTGTGGTCGGCAAAACTGAGGCAATGAGATAATCCCATGGTATTGACCCACAGTGTTTCAAGTCCCAGCTTTTGATAATGAGGCGGAGACGCAGGTGAGGCGAAATGAAAGATAAATTTCAAATTTTTGAGCCAATCTGCAGGAATTTGATTTTTTATCGGTGCAAAGCCCAATGTGATATCAGATTCTAGGAAGATCAAATTCTGAGGATATTTTTGTTCCAAATCGGTTTTGTTTGATCTGAGCCCCGTACAAAAATTATCGATACCGATTACGCGGTAATTTTGTTGTAGAAATCTTTCGCAAAGATGAGACCCCAAAAATCCTCCAGCTCCAGTCACGATCACTGTTGAAGAGGTTGGGTGAGGGGGTGTTTTAAATTCGTTCATAGTATTATCTAGACTTTCTTGTTGTTCTTACAACTTTTAGCATTTCTGAATGTAATTATTTGAGCAGATGAGCGTTCATTCTGGCAATCTTTTTTATAAATTCTTTTCAGTTTTGTCTTGTCATTTCAGCTAGAAAGAATAATATCTTTTCGAACATTTTGAGGGTATTTTTATATGAAAATTTCAGTTTTTGGAACGGGCTATGTGGGGCTGGTTACGGGGATTTGTTTCGCAGAAATGGGGAACGAGGTTATCTGCGCCGATATTGATCAAAACAAGATCGAAAAATTGAAAAAAGGTGAATCACCTATTTATGAGCCCGGGTTAGATGATCTAATTACTTCAAATATTCAATCGGAACGTGTGTGTTTTACGACGGATCTCAAAGGCTCGATTGAAAAGTCCGACGTTCTTTTTATCGCCGTAGGAACCCCTTCCGCCGATGATGGTTCGGCGGATATGAAGTATGTTTATGCTGTTGCCGAAACCATTGCCGAACATATGAACGGCTATAAAGTCATCGTTACTAAATCCACAGTTCCAGTAGGGACGTATCAGCAAGTTCATCAGATTATTTCAAACAAGCTAGCGCAGCTGAATAAAAAAATGGATTTTGATTTAGTATCTAATCCTGAATTTTTGCGTGAAGGCTGTGCTATCGAAGATGCGTTTAATCCGAACCGCGTTGTGGTTGGTCTGCAGACGGACAAAGCCGCCCAAGTGATGAAACGTTTGTATGAACCGTTTCTTAAAAATGGAGCGCCGATTCTGGTTATGGATCCGGCCTCTTCAGAAATGACTAAATATGCAGCCAATGCAACTCTCGCTGCTAAGATTTCTTTGATGAATGAATTTTCTCAGTTATGTGAATTAACCGGTGCGGACATTGAAAATGTTCGACGAGGTATTGGTTCAGATCACCGTATTGGTCCGCATTTTATCTATGCGGGTGTTGGTTATGGTGGCTCTTGCTTCCCTAAAGACGTTCGTGCATTGATCTATGTCGGCCAAAAAATGGGCCGAAAGATGCAAATTTTAGAACAAGTCGAAGAAGTGAATTTAAATCAACGAAATTTCTTTTTTGATAAAATTTCTAAAAATTTAAAAGGTCTTAATGGTAAAAAAATCGCACTTTGGGGCGTGGCTTTTAAACCGGGCACGGACGATATTCGTGAGGCTCCGGCGTTGGATTTTATTCGTCTTTGTTTAAAAGAGGGCGCGCAGATTTCAGCTTTTGATCCAGTCGCTCAGGAAAATACGATCAAGTGGGCTGAATTAGAATTTAAAAATTCAACAGAAAAGCTTCAGTTTCACAATGAGCAGTATCAGACTTTGAATGGATGTGATGCTTTGGTGATTATGACGGAATGGAAATCTTTCCGCGAGCCGAATTTTGCCAAAATTAAACAAAATTTAAAATCACCGATGATCTTTGATGGTCGAAATATCTACTCTGTTTCTGATATGAAGGAAGCCGGCTTTCAGTATTTCAGCGTAGGTCGTGTCTAGTTGCAAATAATTATTTGTTAACAGGTGACTCGAATGGAGTGACCTGTGTACTGTTCCAAATAGGAATGGTCTTCGTGCGCCCAGCTGATTTTTACAGCCGAACTTTTTTCCATCGCAATCACTGGATGAATCCAATCTGTAAGGTCTTTAGGCGTAAAGTATTTTTGAGTCACTGTCCATTTTTTCAATCGCATTTGATCAATCACCCACAGTGGCTTTGGATAAACAGCACTCAGTCGACTGATTTGAGTAAACATTTGACCTTTCAAATCAGTGCGATGATCAAAGATGTTATAAACTTCTTTTGCACAAGCTGAGATGTTTGTTTTTCTAGAGTTTAGTGAAAGCAGAATTTCATCAGAAACACGTTGGTGCGACTGTCCATCAACTTGGTAAAGCCAATCATCAATTATTTTTTGTGTGGACTTTTGAATTTCAGCAGTGGCTGTCAGCTGATTTTTTTCAGCAGATTGCAGCAAGCTGATCAGTTCTTGTTGGGTATGAGCTTTGTGACTGACATCTTCGGCATCAGGAGCGTTGGCTGACGTATTGACCCATGTCGGTGAAATAGCCGGAATATTCGCAATAGCGGCCTCGATCGCCGTCGTACAATGACGGTGCAACACAGCCTTTGATTGTAAAATCCACGGAATCACAGGGCCTTCGCGGTGGACAGATACATTTTTAAACTGCGAATTGATTTTATTGGCGTAGGTTTGACCATTTTCATGAGGATGTGGTCGAATGACGACCGACCAATCTGGAAAATTCTGGCCGATCCATTCCGATAAAGCCACATTATCTTCGATAGATAATAAACCGTATTTAAGGAAAAATTGAATTTTATCTTCTGATATACCCAATTTATTTTTATAAATTTCAATTTCTTTTTCGACAGTTACAAACAATGGATTCGCTAAAGCGACTTTGGTGTTAATCAAAGCCAAATTTTTATTTTTGGGCATTTGAATTAACGGTGAAAGATCGACTTTTTTAAATTTGTCGGCATAAAAATCAAAACGCGGCAGGCCTGTTAATTTCAGTTGATGATTCCATTGAGGTTTGGATTTCAGATAATCCAACATTTTTTGTCCCCAAACTAAATTGCAACGGACATTTCCATTCAGATCTGGGTCCAAAGAAAGGACGCTGCCATAGTAATCCAAATCGCCATAGAAACCGCCTTCAGTGTCGTTGATCCCATATTGGATCCCACATTTTTTAAGGCGATGAACAAAATGTTCATTATTTTTGCGCAAATAATTCAGCAAAACAAAATCGGGAGCCAAAGCCAAGCATTCGCGCTCTTGGTTATACATGGGGACTAAAAACACTTCACAATTTTTTTGCGCAAGATCTTTGGCAATTAAAGCCAGTCCTGGCAAATCACGGAGAGGATGGTCAACAATCAGAGCAATGCGTGTTTTTTTCATTTGATTAATCTAGCGGATTCGAAAATATTCTCATTCTGCACTGCGACAGGTGTGCTGTCTGTCCCCGAGTAGTAATACAATTTCAGCGAGGTTTTTTATGAAAAAAGAAATTCAATTTGGTCATGTTAAAGTAGGTCCT
>Ga0255180_1000385_pt1 | contig 15526 bp, 10 predicted proteins | sample Atl_Colum_RepB_8_FD_189933 | JGI IMG/M metagenome (GOLD analysis project Ga0255180, IMG submission 189933) | Freshwater microbial communities from Altamaha River, Georgia, United States - Atl_Colum_RepB_8d | ecosystem: Environmental > Aquatic > Freshwater > River | place: USA: Georgia... | reverse complement strand
GAGCAACTCGCTCATGCCCATGATCGCATTCATGGGGGTGCGGATTTCATGACTCATGCTGGCCAGGAACTGGCTCTTGGCCTGGCTGGCACTTTCGGCGGCGTCGCGGGCGCGCTGCAGTTCCAGCGATTGCAGGTGCTCGTCGGTGACATCGGACACCAGGCCGTAGATGCGGCGCTGCCCGTCGTCGAGCTGGCGCAGGCGGCTGCGGCGCCGCAGCCAGCGCAGGCCCTTGACCGGGTGCTGGATGCGCACGGTCACGTCGTGGGTGATCTCGCCATGGGGCTCGTCCTCGGGCAAGGCCAGGAGCGGACGGTCGTCGGGCAGCACGAGGTCCTCGAAGACGCCGGGGCGTTGCATCAGCTCGTCGGCGCTGATGCCCAGCACCTCGGCCGTCTGCGGGCTCAGGTAGACGAAGCGGGCGTGGTGTTCGGTGGCCACATAGATGCCGTCGTCCATGGATTCCACCAATTCGCGGAACCGGCGTTCGGACTCGACGAGGTCGATGCGGGCCTGGCGCTGGTCGGTCACGTCCCGGGCCAGCGTGATCAGCAGGCGTGGCTGGCCGTTGGTGTGGCGCAGTGCAAAGTGGCGGGCGTTGATCACCTGCGTGCGGTCGCCGTTCTGCCAGGTGAAGTCGTGATCGACCGCCTTGCCGCTGCGAATGGCCCGCCGCATCTGAGGCTCGATCTGGCTGAGCACCTCCGGGGGCAACAGTTCGCTCAAGCGGCGCTTGTTGATGGCTTCGTGGTCCAGGCCCAGTTCGGTCTCGGCGTAGCGATTGACCGCGGCCACCGAGAGCTCTTCGGGCTCCAGCACCACCAGGCTGATCGGAAGGTTGCCCAGCAAGGCCTCCAGGAACTCCTTTTCCTGCGCCTGCTGGCGCTCGTCCTGCTTGCGCCGCGTGATGTCGTTGAACATGCACACGTACTGGCTGCGCCCGCCGGTCTCGTCGAGCATCAGGATGGCATCGATCTCGCCCCAGTAACGCACCAGCGTGCTGCCGCTCTGGCGTGAAGCCTCGTAACAGATGCGAAACGGTCCCCCTGCGGACATCAGCAGTCGCACATCGTCGATCAGCGTGGCGTCGTCCACCTCCTGCGCCAGCAGGTCGATCAGGCTGCGTCCCAGCACTTTCTGGTGTGGCCAGCCGGTGAGCGCGACGAACATCGGATTGATCCACTCGATGACGCCGTGCCGGTCGAGCACGGCCACACCGCTGCTGATGCGCGACGCCACCAGCCCCAGACGGCCGAGGTTTTCAGCGTCGGTGGCGATGCGGGTCTGCGACGTGTCGCGCTGGGCCACGAACCCCAGCTGGATGGCGGCCACCTGCAGCAGGACGTGCAGGTCGGTGCCCATGGGCAGCGGGTCGGCGTACTCCAGCACGGCCACCGGCCAGTTGTCGACCACGACAGGAATCGCCAGCACGCGTCGCACGCCCGCGCTGCGCCAGGGCGGTGTCGGCGGCAGGGGCGCCGTGGGGGTGACCTCGTGCAGGGTCGGCTGGCGCAGCTCGAGCGCCTGGCCGAGCGGCGCATCCCGGCGCTCCACCGTGGACATGGCGGCCGGATCGATGTGGTCGTCGCCCCCCTCGGCGGCCTCCATCCAGGGACGCAACAGGGCGGACTCGCCGTTCCACCCCTCGACCCGCAGACACACCCAGGACTGAGCGCCCAGGGTGTCGTGCAGGATCTGCCCAACCTGGTTGAGGGCCTGGGGCAGGGATTCGGCGCGGCGGGCCGTGTCGGCAATGTCGCGCGTGAGTTGCAGCCAGCGCTGCGTGGGGTGCCGAGGGTCGGGCAGGGTGCTGGGGGGCTGAGTGTCGACCGCTTCAACCTCGGGGATCTCGGTGTCACGTGTGTCCAGCGTCGCGTCGTGCGGCTGCGGCACGCGATCAACCGACAAGGGGTGGGGCGATGGGCGTGCCGGATCGGCGTCACGCAAGGTGTGGCGCAACAGGAAGCCGGCCCCGGCCGCAGCCCAGGCCACGGCAGCCAGCCCCAGCCCGCTCCAGCCCCAGGGACGAGCGAGCAGGATGCTCAGCATCAAGCCGGCGATGGCGGCCAGGGTCAACCAAAGTTTTCGCGTCGAATTCTCTGCCTGCGACATCGTGAACCCAGGAATGGGAGTTTCACCCTATCTGCCCCGGTGCACACGGGGCATACTTCATTCACACCGTCATCCAAAGCCTTGCACTGTAAGGCTTTTGGCGGATTTCAGACAGTCGAAGAAACCCCGTCCTGCCCTCCATACAATCAATTTGATGCAGGAATTTACGTCGAGCCGTCAAACCACTGCCATGCCCCGTTCGCGTACGGGTGTGATGGCGGTGTGGGGGCTGGTTTTGTGCAGTCTGGCGGCCCTGGTGGCGGCCACGGTGGTCTCCAGCCTGGCCGGTGCCGTGGCCTTGGGGTTGGCGGCGGCCGCGTGTGCCGTTGTGGCCCTCAGGCAGCGGCGGCTCGGCGCGGTCAACGAAGCGGTCTCGCCAGCTGATGGTTTCTGGCAGGACTGGGTCGACGGCTGGTACTGGGAGACCGATGCCACCCATGCCCTGAAGGTGCTCAAGCCCGATGTCCAGGCCCCCGGCCCGTGGCTGGCCGCGCAGCAGCTGGTGCTGGCGCGCAGGCCCTTGTGGTCGTGCTGGTCCGGCGCGGCAGCAGTCGATCCTCGGCACGAGGCGTGGAGCGGCACGCTGGCGATGTTGGAAATGCGCCTCAAGGCGGGCCTGCCGATCGACGTCTCCGGCCTGCCCTGGCCGGAAGCCGGCGATGAGGGTGATGGGGCGCGTCTGGCCGGCTGCCGGGTGCGCGGCATGCCCCGTCGGGACGCTCACGGGCGCTTCATCGGGCATCACGGAGTCTGGACTCGTGAGTTGAGGGTCACAGACGGGCCGGTCGGGGTGCCCCAGCCTGCCGCCGACGATGGGCGGGCGGTGCTCACGGCGCCAGCAACGACGATGACCGAGGCCGAACAGGAAGTGCTGCGCTACGCCCTGTCCCATGACCTGCGTGCACCCTTGCGGGTGGTCGACGGCTTTTCGCGCATCCTCAAGGAAGACTACGGCCGTGTGCTCGATCGCATCGGCAACGATCACCTCGACCGGATCGTCGCGGCCTCGGCCCGCATGAGCGGCATGATCGATGCCATCCTGGCGCAAGCGCAGCTGTCGTCGACCCACATCGCACGCGAGACCATCGACCTCAGCGCCTTGGCCCGAGATGTTGCTGACGAGCAACAGGTCGAGCGCCGGGGGGTGGTGGGCGAGGGGGGCGTCGAATGGGTGATCGCGTCGGGCTTGCAGGCGCTGGGAGATCCGGCGCTGGTGCGCCGGGTGCTGGAAAACCTGATCGGCAACGCCCTCAAGTATTCAAGCAAGGTCGATCGCCCCCGCATCGAGGTGGGGGCCGTGCCGCACACCGACCCGACGGTGTACTTCGTGCGCGACAACGGTGCCGGCTTTGATATGCAGCACGCCGAGAAGCTGTTCGGCCTGTTTCAGCGGCTGCACAGCCACAAGGAGTTTCCGGGCACAGGGGTGGGGCTGGCGGGGGTGCAGATCATCATCCGCCGCCATGGTGGCCGCGTGTGGGCCGAGGCCGCTCCGGGCCAGGGCGCGTGCTTTTACTTCACGCTCAATGCAGCGGGCCCAGCCCCGACAGCACTTCCTGGGCGTCCAGCAGTCGTTGGCACACGGCCTCCAGCGAGCGCCCCTCATGGGCGGCCTGCGCCTTGAGGCGGTCCAGCGCGCCCACACGCGACAGTGAATGGCGGTGCATCACGATGCCCACCGCGATGGCCACCGGCTGTTGAAGCGGGTTGTCGTCGTCCAGCGGCAGCGGAGCGGTCACGCCACCCACATCGGATGACCGCGCCTGAGGGCGGTTCGCAAACGCAGCTTCAACCGCCGGGACGATCTGCTGGATGTCCAGCGGCTTGATCAGGTAGGTGAGGGCACCGAGTTCCTTGACCTGCTTGATGGTGGCCTCGTCAGCAAAGGCCGACAGGAACATGAACGGGATCTGACAGTACTCGCGCAGGTATGCCGCCACGTCAAAACCGGTCTTGCCTTCCATGCGGATGTCCAGCAAGGCCAGGTCAGGTTTGTGCTGGCGGGCCAGCAGGATCGCGTCGTCGCCGTTGTCGGCGTCGATCACTTCATAGCCGGCCTGAGACAGCCCGTGGGTCACGGTGGCCAGCACCAGACGGTCGTCATCGACCACCAGCACCTTGCCTTTTGTCGTTGGGTTCATCACGTCAGTCTCGGTGCCCCTGGGGGAATCTCCGCCAGTCTTGTGTATTTTTGTCAGATGAAACGCCATCGTGCGGCGTATTGCGCATTATTGTGGCCAAAGTGCGTATTGTTGACCAGCGGGTTCACCTAGAGTTGGGGGGGGCAGGGCCAGACTGATACCCGGCGGTGTCAGATGCAAGCAGGTGCGTACCTGTGTGCCGTCCTGTTCGATCTGGATGCTGGAGCTGCGGCGGGGTAGCAATGCGCGCACCAGGCCCAGCCCGGACACCCCACCGCGGATGCGGTCCATCGAGAAGCCTTCAGGCAGGTGGCCCTGGTTGAGTACCAGCACGGTCACCCCCTGATCGTTGCTCACCAGCTGGCAGGCGATGGGCGCGTGGCGGTCGCCGTGTTTGTGGGCGTTCGTCAGCAATTCGTTGAGGCACAGGGCGATGGGGATGGATTCCGCCTCGGGCAGTTGCCATTCCCGCGCATGGGTGCCGCTCACGTCCAGCGAAATGGGGTGGCCGAAGGTGCGCTGCACCGACTGGCCGATCGCCTCGACCACGCTGTGCAGGTGCAAGGGGCCGCCAGCGCCGACCTGCAGGCCGTAGACCTGGGCGATGGCCTGCACCTGGCCGACCACTTCGGAGATGGCGGGCGCCACCTCGGGCTTGCGCGCGGCGATCTGCTGCAGCAATCCGGCCACGCCCTGCAGGTTGTTCTTGATGCGGTGGTGCACCTCGCGCACGAGCATTTCGCGCTGCGTGATGGCGGCGTCCAGTCGGGCCTTTTCGGCCGCCCGCTGCTCGGTCACGTCGGACGCCACCACCAGCAACTGGTCGGTGGGCTGGCCATCGCTGCTCAAGGGCAGGTAGTTTACATCCCAGACCTGCTCGGGGCCCTTGCCCTGGTCGATGCGGTGCTCGCGGTGAAGCGCCTTGTGGCTGTCGAGCGCCGTGAGCATCTCGGCCCGCAACTGGCGAGCCCGCATGGCGGGAAAGATGTCTTCAAGGGCGTGGCCCAGCACGCTCGAGGCTTCCCGCTGCATGAAGGTCGACGCACTCTTGTTGGCTTGCAGCACACGCAGGGTGGGAGCCTCGTGGACGCTGATGGCCATCGGGGCGATTTCGATGATGCGCTTGAGTGTGGCCTCGGCCTCGGCCAGACGCGCATCGGCCTGGCGGCGCCGGTCGATGTCGAGCAGGGCATAGGTGATCTGCCGCTGGTTGAACTCGCTGAGCGTGACCACCGCATTGCCCACGACCCAGAAGACCCGCCCGTCGCGGCCCATCACCTGGCATTCGAAGGTGTGCGACTGCCCGTCCATCAGGTCGTCGAGGTACTCCGTCATGCGGAAGGGATGGTCCAGGTCGGGGGTGGCCACGGTGCCCAGGGGCTGACCGACGAAGTCCGACAGGTCGCCCCCGAACATGCGCCGGGCCGATCGGTTCATCCAGGAGATGCCGCTGGCGTCCAGGGTGACGATGCCCACGAACACCGAATCGAGGATGGCGCGCGTGCGGTCGGCCTGCTGGGCGAGGTCGCGGCCAAGGGCTTCGAGCTGGGCCTTCTGGGTGCGGATGCGCGTGATGTTGGACAACACCGCAATGGCTTCGAGCGGATGGTTGCTGGCGCCGATGCGTTTGATCGACAGGGCGTACCACATCGTGGGCCGGCCCGGGGCGATGATTTCCAGTTCGGTGTCGTACTGGCCTTCGGTCTGCAGGCGGGTCACCGATTCGACGGCCACACGCCGGATGCGCGGATCGTGCTCGAGCAGGGCGTCCAGGCGTTGCCCGGTGAAGGTGCCTGCGCTCAGACCCAGCATGCGCTCGAACCGGCGGTTGCAGCGCACCAGGGTGTCGCCGCGAAGGTAGGCGATGCCCGTGGGCGAGCTTTCCAGGATGGTCGTGAGTTCCCGCAACAGCGGGGCGGTCTGGTCGGGGTCTGGGTGCGCGACGGTGCCGGCGTTGCCGCTCCCCGAAAGGGGCGAAGCGCTCCCGACATCGGACACCATGCACAGGAGCAGACGCCCCTGGGGCCCGTCGCAGGCGTGGACCTTGCCGGCCAGAGTGCGTGAGCCGCCACCCAGCCGAGGCGCCTGGGCACGGGTGGGCAGCGGCCCGCCACCCGGCGTCAGCCCCAGCAGGGCCAGTGGTGTGTCCCATCCGGTGATCTGCTGCACATGAAGGGGCAGCTCGGACAGGGACTGTCCCGTGGCAGGCGCCAGGCCCAGCAGGTCGGCGAATGCGGGGTTGTGACGCCGCCAGCGCCCCTGCTCGTCGAACTCGGCCAGCGGGGTCGGGACCAGATCGAACCAGGGGGTGTCGCTCACGGGGGTGTCCATCGTGTCACGCAGGGGGGGACGGCAGGCTCAGGTCGCGGCCGGGGGCGTGTTCACGACCTTGACCCCGGGGATCTTGGCGGAGTAGTCGCGCGGCAGCAAGGACAGGCGCGCGGCCAGCCGACGGGCAATGCCTCGGTACAGCTCGGCGGCCGCACTGGCAGGGTCGCTCACCAGCGTGGGCTGGCCGCTGTCAGCCTGTTCGCGGATACGCAGGTCCAGCGGCAGCGAGCCCAGCAGGTCGACGCCCCCTTCGTCGGCCAGCCTCTGGCCGCCGTGCTCACCGAAGATGTGTGACTCGTGTCCGCACTGCGGGCAGTGATAGACCGCCATGTTTTCGATCACGCCCAGCACCGGCACGCTCACCTTCTCGAACATGCGCAGGCCTTTGCGGGCATCGAGCAAGGCGATGTCCTGGGGGGTGGTGATGACCACAGCGGCCGTGAGCGGCGCGCGCTGGCTGATCGACAGGTGGATGTCGCCCGTGCCGGGTGGCATGTCGACCACGAGGTAGTCGAGCGGCTGGTCGGGCTCGCCCCAGTTGCTCAGGCGCAGCAGCTGGTCCAGGGCCTGGGTGGCCATGGGGCCGCGCCAGATCGCAGGCGCTTCGCCGTCGATGAGCAGGCCGATGGACATCATCTGCAGCCCGTGCTTGACCGGTGGGGTGATCGTCTTGCCGTCCGGGCTGTCGGGTTTGCCGGACAGGCCCAGCATGAGGGGCTGGCTGGGGCCGTAGATGTCGGCGTCCAGCAGCCCGACGCGCGCACCCTCGGCGGCCAGGGCCAGGGCGAGGTTGACCGCCGTGGTGCTCTTGCCGACGCCGCCCTTGCCGGAGGCCACGGCCACGAGGTTCTTGACGCCGGGCAGCGGCGCGATCCCCCGGGGGGCGGCGTGGGTGGCAATGCGGGTGTGCCATTGCACCGCGACACCCTGCACGCCTGGGACGGTCAGGGCGGCGTCGCGCAGACGGTCGCTCAATGCCGGCCAGAGGCTGCGGGCAGGGTAGCCCAGGGCGATGTCGATGTGGGCCACGCCGTCGCGCAGCTCCAGGGACTGCAGCTGCCGGGTGCTCACCCAGTCCTTGCCCGTGAGCGGGTCGACCACGGACTGCAATGTGGTCAGCAGGGCTTGTTCAGATGGGGTAGGCGCATTCAGACTCATGCGTGCGAGCATACGACGATCGGCAAGCCCGGACAGGGCCCGTGGGTGGTCGCCGGCGTGCCTTCACCCTTCAGAGGTGTCCAATGTTGTCCCGGCACCATAAAATCGGCGGATTTCCTCTCCGCCTTTGCCCCATGCCGCGCCAGCTCTTCGTCACCACCGCCTTGCCCTATGCCAATGGCCATTTCCACATCGGCCACATCATGGAGTACATCCAGGCGGACATCTGGGTGCGGTTCCAGCGCTCGCAGGGCCACCAGGTGCACTTCGTGGGTGCCGATGATGCCCACGGCGCGCCCATCATGATCGCGGCCGAAAAGGTGGGCAAGACGCCCCAGCAGTTCGTGGCCGACATCGCGGCCGGACGCAAGCCCTACCTGGACGGGTTTCACATCAGCTTCGACCACTGGTCGTCGACCGACAGCCCGGAGAACCACGCGCTGGCCCAGGACATCTACCGGTCGTTGCGGGACCAGGGCCTGATCGAGGTGCGCGCCATCGAGCAGTTCTTCGACCCCGAGAAGAACATGTTCCTGCCCGACCGCTTCATCAAGGGCGAGTGCCCGAAGTGTGGCGCCCAGGACCAGTACGGCGATTCATGCGAGGTGTGCGGTGCCGTCTATGCGCCCACCGACCTCAAGAACCCGTTTTCGGCGCTGAGCGGCGCCACCCCGGTGCTGCGCACCAGCGACCACCACTTCTTCAAGCTGTCGGACCCGCGTTGTTTCGAGTTCCTGCAGAACTGGACGCAGGACGGCAAGCTGCAGTCCGAGGTGGCCAACAAGATCAAGGAGTGGTTCACCAAGGACGAAAACGGCCAGGGCGGCCTGGGCGACTGGGACATCAGCCGAGATGCACCGTACTTCGGCATCGAGATCCCCGATGCGCCGGGCAAGTATTTCTATGTGTGGCTGGATGCGCCCATCGGCTACCTGGCTTCCCTCAAGAGCTATTTCGCCCACGGTGGGCCCCAGGCCCGCTACGGCGAGACCCGCAGCTTTGACGAATTCATGGCCGACCCGGCCGTGGAGCAGGTGCACTTCATCGGCAAGGACATCACCTATTTCCACACCCTGTTCTGGCCGGCCATGCTCAAGTTCAGCGGGCGCAAGCTGCCCGATCAGGTCAATGTGCACGGTTTCATGACCGTGAACAACGGCGAGAAGATGTCCAAGAGCCGGGGCACGGGGCTGGACCCGCTCAAGTACCTCAAGCTGGGCATGAATCCCGAATGGCTGCGTTACTACATCGCGGCCAAGCTCAACAGCCGCGTCGAGGATGTCGATTTCAACCGCGAGGACTTCACCGCGCGGGTCAACAGCGACCTGGTGGGCAAGTACGTCAACATCGCCAGCCGCTGCTCGACCTTCGTCCACAAGCACTTCGGTGGTGCCCTCGTCGAGGTGGGGCCGGCCGACGAAGCCCGTTTCCTCGAGATGATCCCCCTGCAGGCCGTGCTGGGTCGTGAAGCGGCCATCGCCGAGGCCATCGACAAGCGCGAGTTCGGCAAGGCCCTGCGCGACATCATGGCCGCGGCCGACGAGATCAACCAGTACTTCGACACCGCCAAGCCCTGGGAGCTGGCCAAGGACACCGGCCAGCACGTGGCTGGCAGCCCGCTGCACGAGGTGCTGTCGGCTTGCCTGGAGGGCTTCAAGTACCTGACGCTGTTCCTGAGCCCCATCCTGCCGGACGCGTCGCGTCGCGCTTTCGACTTCCTGGGCTTCGATGCCCCCTTGACCTGGACCGAGCGCCACCGCCGGGTGGGCACCATCCGCAAGTACGAGCACCTGATGACCCGGGTCGACCCGAAGCTGCTGGACGCGCTGTTTGAACCGCCCGCCCCGCCGGTGGTCGAGGCGCCGCTGCCGGGCGGCGAAGCGATCGCCCCCACCATCACGATCGACGATTTTGCGAGGGTGGACCTGCGCGTCGCCCGCATCGTGAACGCCGAACACGTCGAAGGCAGCACCAAGCTGCTGCGCCTGACGCTCGACGTGGGCGAGGGGCGCACCCGCAATGTCTTCAGCGGCATCAAGGAGGCCTACCAGCCCGAGCAGCTGATCGGCAAGTTCACGGTCATGGTGGCCAACCTGGCGCCGCGCAAGATGAAGTTCGGCGTCAGCGAAGGCATGGTGCTGGCCGCGTCGCATGCCGACGAAAAGGCCCAACCGGGCATCTACGTGCTGGAGCCTGTGGCGGGCGCCCAACCGGGCATGCGGATCCGTTGATCCGGCACGCGCCTTGCTGCAAGATGGGGTGCCATGTCCAGCACCCCGTCCCCCCGCTCACGACCCGCTGACGCGGGTACCCCGGTGTGGCGCCGGGTCGAGCTGGCGCCGTTTCGCCCGCGCATCGCCTCGGCCCTGCAGGGCTACGATCGGGCGCGTCTGCTGGCAGACATCGGTGCCGGGATCACCGTCGGCATCGTGGCCTTGCCCCTGGCCATGGCCTTTGCGATCGCTTCGGGCGTCAACCCCGAAGCCGGCCTGTTCACCGCGATCATCGCGGGGTTCCTGATCTCGGCCCTGGGGGGCTCGCACGTCCAGATCGGCGGGCCGGCCGGCGCCTTCATCGTCATCGTCTACGGCATCATCCAGCAGCACGGCCTGGCCAACCTGCTGATTTCGACGGTGCTGGCCGGGGGGCTGCTGTTCCTGCTGGGGCTGTTGCGCCTGGGCGTGCTCGTGCGCTACATCCCGGTGAGCATCGTCATCGGGTTCACCAACGGCATCGCGGTGTTGATCGCGTTGTCACAGTTCAAGGACCTGTTGGGGCTGACCCCCGCGCAGATGCCCGCTGATGTCGTCGGGCAGATCCGCACGCTGTGGCAACACCGAGAACAGTTCAACCCCTACGCCTTTGGGCTGGGCTCGGTGACGGTGCTGGGGCTGTTCGTGTGGCCACGGGTGTTTGCGTGGCGGCGCGTGCCCGAGGCGCTGCGCGATGCCCGACCCTTCCGGCTGGCATCGCGCATGCCCGGGCCGATCGTGGCGCTGGTCAGCCTGGGCGCGCTCACGGCGCTGATGGGCTGGCCCGTGGAGACCATCGGCACGCGGTTCGGTGGGATCCCGCAGTCGCTGCCATCACTGGTCTGGCCCGAGTTCACCTGGGCCGGCGTGCGGCAGCTGTTCATGCCCACGATCACGATCGCGCTGCTGGGCGCCATCGAGTCCCTGCTGTGTGCCCGCGTGGCCGACAACCTGACCGACCTGCCGCGCCATGATGCCAATCAGGAGCTCATGGCCCAGGGGGTGGCCAACATGGTGGTGCCGTTCTTCGGCGGGATCCCGGCCACGGGCACCATCGCCCGCACCGTGACCAATGTGCGCGCCGGCGCCACCAGCCCTGTGGCGGGCATGGTGCATGCCGTGACCCTGCTGGCCATCGTGCTGCTGGCCGCGCCCCTGGCTCTGCACGTGCCCTTGCCCGTGCTGGCTGGCATCCTGCTGTTCGTGGCGTGGAACATGGGCGAATGGCACGAATTTGCGCGCCTGCGGCAGTTCCACTTCACCTACCGCACCATCTTGCTGGGCACCTTCGTGCTCACGGTGGTCTTTGACCTCACGGTGGCGGTCGAAGTGGGGCTGGTGCTGGCCTGCGTGTTCTTCATCTACCGGATGAGCGAGTTGTTCAAGGTCGAACCGCTGGAGCCCGGCGGGGCCGAACTCCCGGTGGGTGTGCAGGTGTTCGGCTTGTACGGGTCTCTGTTCTTCGGGGCTGTCGGCAAGGTCGAAGGGCTGGGTGAGCGCCTTTCGTCGCACACACGGGTGGTGGTGCTGGCCATGGACCGCCTGGTGTCGATGGACACGTCGGGCCTCGATGCCCTGGTACAACTGCGGCGCACACTGGAGCGCCACGATTGCGTGCTCATCTTGTGTCAACTCCATCCGCAGCCCCTGAGCCTGATCCATCGCAGCGGCCAGGACGTGCTGTTCGGTGCCGGGAGTCTGCAGCCGGACATGGAGGCGGCGCTGGCCCAGGCCCGCCGCCATCTGGACAGCAACCCGGCCCCGTGAGCCCGGGTTGTCAGCGACCGTACAGCAGGGCCAGGACGTCCAGGGCCCACAGGGTGTGGGCGGGCGCCTGGGCCACAGCCTGAGCCCGCTGGAATCCCTCGGCCGGTAGGCTGCTCAGCTCGGCTCGCCAGGCCTGTGCCTGAGCGGCCACCTGCCGGGCGCTCGGGTTGGTGCCCCACGGGCTGCATGGCAGGTGGTCGGCGATGGCCTGCAGCGCTTGCAGCCACGCGTCCAGGGCACGCTGCGCCCCGTCGGCGTTCCGCACCAGTTCGGCTGCGTTGCCGGCACAGGCGTCCAGGGCTGCTGACAGCCACGGCCCCCAGGAGCCCTCGCCGTCGACCGGCGCCGCGGTGTCGAATGCCACCGCCTGGGTGGGTTCGGGATGGCCCTGAGCTGCGTGGCGGGCCAGGCGGGTGCCCTTCATGGCCTTGGACTGCACATCCAGCCAGACGCCGTGGTTCTGCACCCAGTGTCGAGCCTGTTCGATCACGGCCCGAGCGTGGCCGTCGATCAGTTCCAGTTCCAGCTCGCACAGCGGGGTCTGGAGCGGCCCGGCGATCACGTGGCCCTGGTCCAGGCACACCAGCACCCGCCCAGTCTCGGACGGCAGCACCCCCTGCCAGCGCTCGAACCGGGTCTCGTAGACCGGGATCAGGCCGATGGATTCGCCCCGGGGGTCGGTGCTCGGCTGCCAGGCCGGCAGGGCCCGCGCCAGGGCGGCCTGCACCTCGCCGCCGTGGCGCTGCAGGTTGGCGCGCACGGTGCCGCCGCCGGGCGGTGGTTCGATGGCGATGTTTTCTTCAAGGCGGGTCATGGCGTCGGCGCCGGCACCTTTGAAGGTTTGCACCCAGGCCGAGCCTTCCTGGCGCACGCGCAGGGCCATGCGCTGACGTGCCAGACGGTTGTCGGGCGTGTCGAGGTAGGCCGCGCGCAACGGCAGGGGGTTGGTCTGGTCGTCAGGGGCTGGCAGGCGCCGGACGGCATCGCCCACCGCCGCCACCCGGCCTGCGGGGACCTGGAACTTCAGCTCGATTTCTTGCATCGGATCATTGTCCCTGCACTTTGTGAACGGGGGCGCGTCGCGCTGCGGTATTCTGATGCGATGCCATCACCGGGAGTGGATCCATGAGCTTTCTGGAGCAGCTGAAGCAACAGGCCGACGAGGTGCGCAGCACGCGCGGCGTCGATTCGGCGGTGCTCAACGCCCGCATCGACGCGACCGAGCTCGCATGTCAGACGGTGTTCAAGTACTGGATCGATCTGGCCAAGCACCTCACAGTCATTCAGCCGCCGTCGGTGGGCACGTACACCTTCGATGCCCAGGCTGCCTTCAGCGGCCTGCAGCTGTCGAACTTCCGCACCGACATCCGGGCCCGCTCGCTGGGCGGGCGCACGGTCACCGACCATGTCGCCCTGTATTTCGACATCAAGAGCGGCCGGCGGGTCCAGCTGACCAAGAATTTCGTGGCCGACATCGAACGCTTGGAGGCCCGGATCGAACAGACCGCGGTGCGCTGCATCCCGGACATCCACCGCGACCGCAGCACCAACAAGATCATCGAGATTCACTACGATTTCGTCGCCGACATGCACGGCAGCGTGCGTGTGCGTCCGGACCATGAGCATGGCCGCGTCGAGTTCACCGTGGACAACCTCGACGGCATTGCGCGCTGGGTGCTGGCGTTCGACGCCGCGGCGGTGGACGCCCACCTGCTTGACGAGCTGGCGCGCTGGGTGATGGGCCAGCCGCAGCACTTCCGTGACAAAGGCCAGTTGCTGCTGGCTCGGGAATGGTGATCGGGCCGATCCGGCGTCGTAAAATGCGGCGCTTCGGCACTTTTGCCACCCCATCTCGTCTGTGACCGCCATGCCGCTGTTCTGGAAACCTTACAAGTCCGACGTCACGCAGTTCATCGAAAGCCTCAAGCAGCGCGACCCGCAGCTGGAATCGCGCCAGCGCGAAGGGCGTGGTCTGTTGTGGGACCAGCAGATCGACCGCGACGCCCAGTCCGACTGGCGTGACGCCCGCGTGGCGCAGAAGCCCTACGTCTACCACAGCAAGGACTGACGCCGGGCGCGTGCCGGCTGCGTGCCGCCGTGAGTGACGTCGTTCTGGCGCCCGAAGACGGCGACGCTCCCGCGGCGCCGCTGGACGAGCATCGGCAACCCGAAGTCGTCGACCATGTGGCTGTGGCACGGCTCTACGGTGAGCCGCTGTTTGCCCTGCCCACCGACCTCTACATCCCGCCGGATGCCCTCGAGGTCTTTCTGGAGACCTTCGAAGGGCCTCTGGATCTGCTGCTCTACCTGATCCGCAAGCAGAATTTCAACATCCTCGACATCCCGCTGGCCGACGTCACGCGCCAGTATCTGGCGTATGTCGAACAGATCCGCAAGCGCAATCTCGAACTGGCGTCGGAATACCTGCTGATGGCCGCGATGCTCATCGAGATCAAGTCGCGCATGCTGCTGCCGCCCAAGAAGACCGATGACGGGGATGAGGTCGAAGACCCTCGCGCCGAGCTGGTGCGTCGCCTCATCGAGTACGAGCAGATGAAGCTGGCGGCGGCCCGACTCGACGAGGTGCCCTTGCTTGGGCGCGATTTCCTGCGTGTGCAGGTGCACAACGACCCGACCGAGCGCGTTCGGCACCCCGACGTGGCCCTGTCGGACCTGCGAGAGGCCTGGATGGACATCCTGAAGCGGGCCAAGCTGCACACCCACCACACGATCACCCGCGAGGAGCTGTCGGTGCGCGAGCACATGGGCATCGTGCTGCGCACCTTGCAGGGCCGGCGCTTCGTCGAGTTCGAGGAGCTCTTCGATGTCACCCGGGGCACCCAGGTGCTGGTGGTGACCTTCATCGCCATGCTGGAGCTGGCCCGCGAACGCCTGCTCGAGATCACCCAGGCCGAGGCCTTTGCGCCCATCTACGTGCGGCTGGCCTACCAGCCCACCTGACGCACCCTGACCGTGCGCCCGCCGCGCCTGTCACGTTTGGGTGTTTCCCCCTAGAATCGCGCCACCCGAACGAGCGGCGCCACGGCGCCTTCACCGCATGAGCACCACCGGCACCGAACCCCGCAAGCCCATGACGCTGCACCGCCTGCGCGAGATGCATGCGCGCGGCGAGAAGATCACCATGCTGACGAGCTACGACGCGATGTTCACGCGGGTGATCGATGAGTGTGGCGTGGACTGCATCCTCGTGGGCGATTCGCTGGGCATGCTGGTGCAGGGCCACGGCAGCACCATCCCCGTCAGCCTGGACGACATGGTCTACCACACGCGGTGCGTGGCGCGCGGCAACGGTCACGTGTGGATCGTGGGCGACCTGCCGTTCGGCAGTTACCAGGAAGGGCGGGAGCAGGCCTTGCGGTCCAGCGTCGCGCTGATGCAGGCTGGCGCCCAGATGGTCAAGCTCGAAGGCGGCGGCTGGACACCCGAGACCGTGCATTTCCTGACCGAGCGGGGCATCCCCGTGTGCGCCCACCTGGGGCTGACCCCGCAGAGCGTGCACGCCCTGGGCGGCTACCGCATCCAGGGGCGTGACGAAGCGGGTGCCGACACCTTGCGCCGCCACGCCAAGGCCCTGGCCGACGCCGGGGCCGCCATGATGGTGCTCGAGCTCATGCCCTCGGCCGTGGCCGCCCAGGTGCAGGCCGACAACCCGGGCCTGATCACCATCGGCATCGGTGCGGGGGCGGCAACCGCCGGACAGGTGCTCGTGCTGCACGACATGCTCGGCGTGACGCGCGGACGCCT
>Ga0255180_1000381_pt1 | contig 15563 bp, 16 predicted proteins | sample Atl_Colum_RepB_8_FD_189933 | JGI IMG/M metagenome (GOLD analysis project Ga0255180, IMG submission 189933) | Freshwater microbial communities from Altamaha River, Georgia, United States - Atl_Colum_RepB_8d | ecosystem: Environmental > Aquatic > Freshwater > River | place: USA: Georgia... | reverse complement strand
GACCTCCCATGGCTGAACTCGCAACTTCGTCCCCGTCTTCTCACGCTGCGCCGGTGGGCTCGCCGGCCTTGGCGGCCGCGCCGCTGCCCTCGCGCTGGCGCCAGTTCTATGTGCTGACCAAGCCGCGCGTGGTGCAACTCATCGTGTTCTGTGCGGTCATCGGCATGCTGCTGGCCGTGCCCGGCGTGCCCACTGCCGAAGAATGCCTGCGGGCGCTGGCGGCGTGCATCGGCATCTGGCTGGTGGCGGGCGCGGCGGCCGCGTTCAACTGCCTGGTCGAGCAAGGCATCGATGCCCGCATGAAGCGCACGGCCTGGCGACCGACCGCACGTGGGGAGCTCACGCGGGCCCAGACCCTGACCTTCAGCCTGTTGCTGTGTGCCGCCGGGGCGGTCGTGCTGCTGTGGGCGGTCAACGCGCTCACGCTGTGGTTGACCCTGGGCACGTTCGTGGGCTATGCCATCGTCTACACGGTGGTGCTCAAGCCCCTGACCCCGCAGAACATCGTGATCGGTGGCGCGTCCGGCGCCATGCCCCCGGTGCTGGGCTGGGCGGCGATGCGCGGTTCGGTCGACCCCGAGGCGCTGATGCTGTGCCTGATCATCTTCCTGTGGACGCCGCCCCATTTCTGGGCCCTGGCGCTGTACCGGGTCGAGGACTACGCCCGCGCCGGCCTGCCCATGCTGCCCGTCACCCATGGCAGCGAATACACCCGGCTCCACGTGCTGCTCTACACCGTTGTGCTCATGGCCGCCACCTTGCTGCCCTACGTGTACGGCATGAGCGGCCACATCTACCTGGCCAGCGCGGTGGTGCTGGGTCTGGTGTTTGTCGGCTATGCGTTGAAGCTCTGGCAGCGTTACAGTGACGATCTGGCGCGCCGGACCTTCCGGTTCTCCATCCTCCACCTCATGCTGCTGTTCGCGGCCCTGCTGGTGGATCACTACATCTGGATCTGACTCAACTTCTCACGATCATGCGCTCAGTTGTTGCGGGGGTGCCCGTCCCGGTCGGCCGCCCTGTCTGGCGGCGTCGCTTCCTGTCGGTGGCGGCGGCGTCGTTGCTGGCCTTGTCCCTGTCGGGCTGCGATCTCCAGTCGATCAACCCGGTTGCCCAGAACGAGGCCCGCTTCAACGGGGTGGACATCACGGGCGCCGAGTACGCGCGGGCGCTGTCGCTGCCCGATGGCACGGGCCGCGTGCGCAGCCTCGAAGAATTCCGTGGCAAGGTCGTGATCGTGCTGTTCGGCTTCACGCAGTGCCCCGACATCTGTCCGACGTCCATGGCCGAGGTGTCCGAGGTGCGCAAGCGACTGGGCCCGAGCGGCGAGAACGTGCAGGGGGTGTTCGTCAGCATCGATCCGGAACGCGACACCGCCGAGGTCGTGGCCGAATACGTGCGCTCGATGGACCCGAGCTTCGTGGGCCTGCGCGGCTCGGTGGACCAGGTCACTCAGGCCGCCAAGGAGTTCAAGGTCTTCTTCCAGAAGGTCCCCAGCCAGGACGGCAAGTCCTACACGATGGACCACACGGCGGGCGCCTACGTCTTTGACCGAGACGGCCGCGTGCGCCTGTTCGTGCGTTACGGCATGGGGCTGGACGCCTTGACCGCCGACATCCGCCGCCTGCTCGAAGAGAAGGCCTGACCGGCCCGCTCGGCTCAGGTCTCCGGCAGGATCAGGCTCTGGCGGCCTGTCCAGCTCTCGCCCGGGGCAAGCGAAGGTGGAGTCAGCACCTGTGCGGCTTCGATGCACAGCATGCGTTGCCAGTCGTCGTCGGGCATGTCGGCCAAGGCCGCGCACTTGTCCGGCCCAGGGTTCCACACGACGGTGTCCTCGAAGCCTTCGCATTCGATCGTGAGCCGACGAGGGCCATCGCGCAGCAGCAGGTTGCGCGGTGTGGCGGCGTAGATGCGGTCGATCTCTCCGGCAAAGCGCTTTTCGGGGTGATCCTCAATTTGCTCGCCGCCGGTGATGGCGTCGACGTACCGGCAGCCTTCCAGGCCTTGCAGCCGTGCCAGGCTGAGCTCGCTCAGCGCCAGGTAGGTGTGCAAGGCGGCCGAAAATGGCCACGCGCTGTCGCCGGTGTTGACGACGTGCAGTTCCATGTCGAGGCGCTGTGGCGCCAGGCTCACCGTCAGCTCGAGCGAAAAACCGTGGGGCCACAGGGCGCGGGTGTCGTCGTCATCGGTGCGCAGCAGGGTGGCCGTGGCGTGGTCGCGGCCGGCACGCAGGGTGTCGACTTGCCAGGCGCGCGTGCGCACCAGGCCATGGCGGGGCAGGCTGCGGTCGGGGCCGCGCTGTTCGAACTGCGGGAAGACCACCGGCACGCCGCCACGCACGGCCTGACCGGGGCGCACCTGGGTCTGTGGCGACAGGTAGAGCTGTTCGCCCCACCCGGGCGCCTGCCAGGACACCACCTGCCCACCGTGCAGCAGCACGACCGCCTGGGCCCCGTCGGACAGCAGCAGCTGGACGGCCTGGTGGCCTTGGTGTTCGATGAGGACGGCGGCGGGTTGGGTGGCGGTTCGTGTGTTCATGCCGTGAGTATCCATCCTTCGACCGGGTCCACATCGGCGGGCAGACCGAAACAGGGCGCGCCCTTGGCATCCTGCCCGTCGGCCCAGGCGGCCTGCATCAGGCAGAGCACGGCGTCCAGGCGATCACCCAGCGCATCCTGGGCCAGCTGCTCGCGCACGGCGTCGCTGATCTGCAGGCGCACGCCCAGTCGGCTGCGGCCCTGCACGAGCGCATCGACCAGGCTCAGGCGCGCCAGCAGGCGTTCGGGCGTGGGCGAGCCGGGCGCGTCGTTCTTGTAGCTGACGGGGCCCAGCAGCTCGTGGGCCAGCAGCGCCGGGTAGGCCTCAAGGGCAATGCGCACGGGCGGCGACGCGGCCGGTGGCATCAGCCCGGGCAGCTGGGCGCCAGCGGCCAGCAGCCGGGGCATGCCCTCGAAGTACATCTTGCCCACCGGCACGTAGCGGGTCTGCAGCGGGCTGGTCGACGACAGGCCGGGCAGGGACAGGTCGGCACGTCGATGGGGCAGGCGCGCCGGTCGGGTGCCGACGCCCCAGTCGGTGCCCCAGCCATCGATCAGGCGCTGCAGGCCCTGGCGATCGCCGCAGCTGGCATGCAGCGCTTTGCACAGCGCCGCTGCCGGGTAGGAGGTGTCCAGCCCCGGCAGGCTCGGCCAGTTCGGCGGCGGGTTGTGCCGCAGCGCGTCGACGAAGAGCCGGGGCAGGCCGAAGGGAAAATCGAACCCCCCGAGCCACGAGGCCGGTCCATGGGGCGGCCCGCCTTGCAGGAAGGCGGCAAAGTCGTCGAGGGAGCGCAGCTCATGCAGGCCGCGCAGGCGAAGCACCGGACCGCGGCGTTCGCCGACGGCCACGGTGATGGGCTTGCGGGGTCCGGGCGCGCAGCTGAAGTCGACGCCCAGGAGCGTGCGACCGGTGTCAGGCACCGCGGCTGGTGGCGATGCAGGCGGTGTCGATGAGTTCCTGCAGCAGGGCCATCGAGGCCTGGCCGGACACCGCATACGGGTCGAGCACCGGACGCTCGGAATACTTCAGTAGCGTCGAGGGGTTGACGCGGGTCAGGTTGACCTGGCCCATGGTCCAGCCGGCAAAGCGCCGCTCGGTGATCTCTTCGTAGTGCAGCAGCGTGACATCACGGTGGCGCTTGTCGCCACTGATGGTGGTGTAGAGCCGGTTGACGGCTTCGCGACCGCCTTCGAGCACCTGCATGAAGACGTCGCCGGAGTGGCACAGCAGCCCGGTGATGCCCAGAGTGGGGTTGTTGCGGCGTGAGGCCGCCAGCAACTCGTCGATGACATCCTGCGACAGGGCGTCGGTGGCCCGGCTCGCGTACAGCAATCTCACCAGCATCGCTCAACCCTTCCGGTTGTTGACCAGCGAGAGGAATTCTCGCCGCAGGTTCGGGTCCTTCAGGAAGGAACCCCGCATCACGCTGTTGATCATCTTGGAATCGGAGTCCTTGACGCCACGCCAGTGCATGCAGAAGTGATCGGCTTCCATGATCACGGCCAGGCCGTCGGGCTGCATGCGCGACTGCAGCAGCTCGGCCACCTGGGTGACGGCTTCTTCCTGGATCTGCGGACGGCTCATGATCCAGTCGACCAGGCGCGCGTACTTCGACAGCCCGATGAGGTTGGAGTGTTCGTTGGGCATGATGCCGATCCACACCCTGCCGATGATAGGACACAGGTGGTGCGAGCAGGCGCTGCGCACGGTGATCGGGCCCACGATCATCAGCTCGTTGAGTTGCTCGGCGTTGGGGAATTCGGTGACCGGCGGGGCCGCGTGGTAGCGGCCCTTGAAGATCTCGTTGAGGTACATCTTGGCCACGCGCCGGGCGGTGTCGTGCGTGTTGTGATCGCTGTCGGTGTCGATCACCAGGCTGGACAGCACATGGCTCATCTTTCCGGCCACCTCGTCAAGCAGGGCTTCGAGTTCGCCCGGTTCGATGAACTCGGCAATGTTGTCGTTGGCGTGGAAGCGCTTTTGCGCGTGTCGCAGCCGCTCGCGGATGCGAACGGACACCGGCACGCCCTCGGCGTCGTCCGTGGCGTGGGCGCCGTCGACGGCGCGCAGGGTGGGCGGGTTGCTCATGGGTCGGGTGTGTCCTCAGAGGGGAGACCCATGGTACCGTGCATCGCCGGATGGTGGGGGCGGAATGGGCAAGCCCTGCCGCGGCAGAGGTCATCTGCCGCGTTTCCAATGCCCCGCCGTTTTGGTAATGAAAGCAATTCTCAATTGCATTCAGTGTTACACTGCGCTGCATGTCTTCCATGGCCCTGTCTTCTCCTCCTGCGCAAGGCTGGCCCGACCTGCATCGGGCCCTGTCGGCTCCGCGTGACCTGTCGGCACGCCAGCGCTGGGCGCTGGCCGCCGCCGTGCTGGGTCTCCACCTGGGGCTGGCACTCTGGTTCAGCCACGTGCGCACCGAGCCGGCTGCAGTGGGCGAGCCCGCACCGGTCATGGTCGAGCTGATCGCGCCGGCGCAGTCACCCCAGACGCCACCGGCGCCGCCTGCACCCCCTGTGCCCCAGCGCGTCGAGCCCAAGCCGCAGGTCCGCGTGGCCGCCACACGCAGCGCGGAGCCGGCCCCGTTCGAGGCGCCCCCCGAGCCCGCCAAGCCGACACCCGTACCCGCCGTGGCTGACCCCGCGCCCACCGTCAGCACGGCGCCGGCTGTGGCCGCCACCACGGCGGCGCCGGTCGTGGCCGCGCCGCCCCCGGCGCCCCAAGCCCCCCGCCAACTGTCCATGTCGGCCGTGCGCTACGTCTACCAGCCGACCCTGGTGTTCCCGCCGGCGTCCGAGCGGCTGGGCGAATGGGGCACGGTGATCGTGCGCGTGGTGGTCGACGAGCGCGGCCGGCCTGCGGCGGTCTCGGTCCACAAGTCCTCGGGCTTCGAGCGCCTGGACCAGGCGGCGCTGGCCTGGGTGCGCGCGGCTCGATTCGAACCCTACAAGGAAGACGGCGTGCCCCGCACCTTTGCCGTCAATGCCCCCGTTGTCTACGCTTCTCCGGATTGATCGATCATGAACGACGTCACCACCCTCACCCCCGTGGCTCCGGCCGCCTCTGCGCCGCTCGCTGCGTCTGCGCCCGAGGCGGGCAGTGCCGTGCTGACTTCGGCCTCCCAGCCCGCAGGGGCACCCGAGCTGGGTTTTGCCCACTTCATCAGCCAGACGGACGCCGTGGGCCAGGGTCTGTTCGCCATCCTGGTGATCATGTCGCTGGTGTCGTGGGCCCTGATCGTGACCAAGGGGGTGGCGCTGTACTTGCGGCAGCGTCGCAGCAAGTCCTTCCTGAATTTCTTCTGGAACGCGACCTCGCTGGAGGCGGTGCAGAACGAGATCGCCACCCACGGCGCTCAGGAGCCGTTCGCCCACCTGACGGCCCACGCGATGCACGCCCAGGCACACCACGCCCGCTATGGCGCGGCCAAGCTCGAAGAGGCAGGCTCGGCACAGGACTTCCTGACGCGCACCATCAAGAAGGTGCTGGACGAAGAAACCATGCGCATGGAAAGCGGCCTGGCCGTGCTGGCCACCATCGGGGCCACGGCCCCGTTCGTGGGGCTGTTCGGCACGGTCTGGGGCGTGTACCACGCGCTGCTGGCCATCGGCGCGACCGGCGCTGGCACGCTGGACAAGGTGGCCGGCCCGGTCGGTGAAGCCCTGATCATGACCGGTGTTGGATTGGCCGTTGCCATTCCCGCGGTGATGGCCTACAACTGGCTCACGCGCAGCAACCGCGTGTGGTCGGCTCGGCTGGACGCCTTCGCGTTCGAGTTGTTTGCCTTCCTGAGCACGGGCCAGTCGCTCAAGACATCGTCGACCGACGCATCGCGTCCGGTGGCAGCCGTGCGCCCGATCACCCCGCAAACGGGTCAGAAGGGCTGAGCCCTTCCGAACCCAGGAGAACTTCATGGCCTTTGCAAGCTTTGACAACAAGAACAGCAACGCGCCCCTGGCCGAGATCAACATGGTGCCGCTCATCGACGTGATGCTGGTGCTGCTGGTGATCTTCATCGTGACGGCCCCGTTGCTGAGCCATTCGGTGCGGCTGGAGCTGCCCAAGGCCAGCACGCAGGTGATCAGTGCCAAGGCCGAGAAGATCGACCTGTCGATCGACGCCGCCGGGGTGCGGTACTGGAACGGCCAGCCGGCCACCCGCGAGGAAGTGGTGGCCCGTTTTGCCCAGTCGGCCTCGCTGGCGACGCAGCCGGAGATCCACCTGCGCGCCGACCAGGGCGTGGCGTACCGGGTGGTGGCCGAGACCATCGCTGACGCCTCCAAGGCCGGCCTGACGAAGATCGGCTTCGTCACCGACCCTGAGCCCGTTACGCCTTGAAACGGCGGGTGCGTCGGCCGCACTAGACTGCCTGCCACGCCCCCTGCATGTGGGGCATCACAGGGAGTCTTTTCATGCGCAAGTCGTTTTGGGCGCCCGCGCGCCTTCGTCACCCGTCGGTCCGCTGGATGCTGGGCGTCGGCCTGGCGGCGATCGTGGCCAGCCCCGTCGCCCACGCCGCCGATGCCAATGCCTCGTTCGAAGATGCCGTGCTGGGCCTGATCAATGCCGAACGTGCGGCCACAGGCTTGCACGCGCTGTTGCTGGACCTGGGCCTCGATGCCGCCGCCGAGGCCCACTCGCTGGACATGGCCACGACACCCTGCTTCCAGCACGACAGCTGCAACGGTGGCAACTGGGCCACGCGGGTGCGCAGCCATTACACGGCCAATGCCGCGATCGGCGAAATCATCGCAGCCGGCTACACCACGCCCGAGGCCGTGGTGGCGGGCTGGATGGCCAGCCCAGGCCACCGGGCCAACATCCTCGATGGCACCTACAAGGTCGCTGGGGTGTCACTGGTCACGGGCACGCTGGGCTATCGCAGCTACTGGACGGTCGATTTCGGCGGCGCCCTGACGAAGGCCACGGTCGTGCCCGAGCCGGCCACCTGGGCCCTGATGGGGCTGGGGCTGGCCGGTGTCGCCGCGGTGGCGCGTCGCCGTCCCAGTGCCTGAGCCCTGTGGGGTGGCGGTGACAGGCGCTACCATGCGGCCCCATGAACGCCCCCACCTCACCGATCCCGCCGCAGGCCCTGCAGGGCCTGAAAGTCATTGAATTGGGCCAGCTGATTGCGGGCCCGTTTGCGGGCAAGACCCTGGCCGACTTCGGCGCCGAGGTCATCAAGGTCGAGCCGCCAGCGGCCGACGGCGCCGGCGGAGGCGACCCTTTGCGCCAATGGCGCCTGCTGCACAACGGACTGAGCGTGTGGTGGCAGGTTCAGAGCCGCAACAAGAAGAGCGTGACGCTGGATCTGCGCACCGACGAGGGTCGCCGCGTCGTGCGCGAGCTCATCGACGAGGCCGATGTGCTCATCGAGAATTTCAAGCCCGGCACCCTCGAGAAGTGGGGCATGGGCTATGACGATCTCAGTCGCCGCAACCCGGGCCTGATCATGCTGCGCATCAGCGGCTACGGGCAGACGGGCCCGTACCGCGAGCGACCTGGTTTTGCGGTGGTGGCCGAGGCCATGGGTGGCATGCGCTACCTCAACGCCGAACCCGGGCGCACCCCCGTTCGAGCCGGCGTCAGCCTGGGTGACACCCTGGCGGCCTTGCACGGCGTGATCGGCGTCCTGCTGGCCTTGCAGGCCCGCCAGCGCAGCGTCAGTGACACGGCGCCCAAAGGCGTCGGTCAGGTGGTCGACGTGGCCTTGTACGAGGCGGTGTTCAACTGCATGGAGAGCCTGCTGCCGGAGTACAGCGCCTTCGCCGCGGTGCGGCAGCCGGCGGGCTCGGCGCTGCCTGGCATCGCCCCCAGTAACGCATATCCGTGCGCCGACGGCATGGTGGTGATCGGTGGCAACGGCGACTCGATCTTCAAGCGGCTGATGGCGGCCATCGGGCGCGACGACCTCGCGGGCGACCCGCAGCTGGCGAGCAACCCGGGCCGGGTACAGCGTGTCGATGAGATCGACGCGGCCATCGGGGCCTGGACCTCGCAACACCCCGTGGCCGATGTGGTGGAACGGCTCAACGCCGTCAGCGTGCCGGTGGGCCGCATCTACACCGCACGCGACATCGCGGACGACCCGCATTACCGAGCCCGCGAGATGATCGTGCCCGTGACCACGCACGACGGCCTGACGGTCGATGTGCCCGGGGTGATCCCCAAGCTGTCGAGAACACCGGGGTGCATCGTGCGCCGGGGACCGACCCTGGGTGAAGACAACGACGAGGTGCTCGGGCGTCTGCCGCATGACCGGTCAGGGGCCTGACGGCGGCAAGGCCTCGGGCCTCCAGAGGTCGACGAAGGCCTGAAACCACCACGACCGCATGCCGACCAGCAAGGTGTAGGGCCTTCGCTGGGCCGCGGGCATGCGCTGATCCGCCAGGTGCTGTTGAGCGAACTCGTCAGCCAGCTTCTGCAGCCGCTCGATGAACGGCCGGGCGCGATCCGGGCCGATCGATCCGTGCACCAGCAGGAGCGTCTCGTCGTCACCCTCGAAACCGCCGGCAAAGTACTCGCTCACGACGTGCTCCCGGAAGAAAGCCATCACCGGTCCGTTGGGGCGCCAGCGGAATGTCCGCGCCACCTTGAGCCGGTATCGGTTCAGGGGGCGCAATTCGATGATGCCCAGGCGGTCGAGTTGGACCATCAGTCGGATGGCCTCGGTTTCGCTGATCTGGTAGGTGCTCACGATCTGTTCGAAGGTCCAGTGGCTCAAGCAGCACGAGGCCATCAGCAGCAGCTTGCGATGGGCCACCACGGCCCGCTCCTGGGCCAGCGTGAGCTCATGGTGCAGGGGGCGACGATCGGCCATGCGGGTCAGCACATCGGCCAGATCAATACGCAGTGCCCTGCAGATCTCGTCCACCCGCGACAAGGGCATGTCCTTGCGCGACAACATGCGTTTGACCGTGGAATGGCCCATGCCCAGTTCGCGGGCGAGATCGGCGTAGTTCCAGCCGGCGGCCTTGAGCTCATCTTTCAGGGCGTCGATCAGGTCATGTGTGGTGCTCATGCCATGCAGTATCTCCAAGAGATACCCAAAGATCAATGAAAAGGCACTTGGTGCTCTTTCATTGCACCTGAGGCGGGCGTTGACGAGAATCGGTGCCCGTACACAACAACTTGGAGTCGGACATGAAATGGATGTCCTGGGCCATCTCGATGGCCTTGTGCTGGAGCGCCCACGCCCATGCCGCCAACGGGACCGGACCTTCTGCTGCCAGTGCCGGGTCCAGCCTGCCGGTGGCGGTGTCGGTGGTGGCTGGCGCCACGGTGTCGGTGGCTGCGGGCCACTGGACCGTCGAGGCGGTGGATCTCAGCGGCCAGGCGGCCGTGTGGGTGTTGCGCCGGGGAGTCGACGGCGTGCGACTGTCCTTGAACGTGAGCCAGGCTGGCGCGAGGGCGCTGTCCGTGCCGGTCGGGGCCACCCTGACCGCGTCGGCGGTCGTGGGGGGCTGGTTGCTGTCTCAGGGTGAGCAGGTGGTGGCCTACGTGCCGACAGACACCCGTCAGGTCTGGCTGCATCACGAGGAGCTGGTCCGATGAGCGCCGGCCTCCGATGCATGCGCGCCGGGCTGATCCTGGGCTGGCTGATGGCTTGCAGCCTGGCGTGGGCCGGTCAGACTTGCGAGCTGACGCCACCCACCGTGGCGACGGTCACCCAGGGCCTGAACCTGGCCGCGCGGACGGTGGCTGCGCTCGAGCGCAGCGGTGCGCGCGTCGCCGTGGTGGCGCGTGCCGGGCAGGACCTCGATCGCTACGGGATCCGCTACTCCCACGTCGGGCTGTTCTACCGGGGCGCCGACGGCTGGCGGGTGGTTCACAAACTCAATGCCTGCGGCTCGGCCGAAGCCGGGGTCTACTTGCAGGGCCCCGGAGACTTCTTCCTGGACCAGCCTCGGGACTATGTGGCGGCCATCGTGGCCTTGAAACCGTCCGCCCAGGACCGTGTGCTGCCGTGGCTGGAGCGTAACGATGCGGCGGCCCGGCGCCAGCTGCTGGCGCTGCACCACCGTCCGTACAGCATGGTGGCCTACCCATGGGCCGATACCTTCCAGCAGAGCAACCAGTGGGTGCTCGAGTCCCTGGCCGCCGCACTGGGCGATGGGGTGCACGACCGCCGCACAGCGCAGGCGTGGTTGCAAGGCCAGGGCTTCGAGCCCACTGAAGTCCGCCTGTCGACACTGACGCGTCTGGGGGCGCGGGTCTCCATGGCCCATGTCAGCTTCGATGATCACCCGATGGGCTTGCGCATGGCCGGGCGCATCCGTACCGTCACCGCCGATGGCCTGATGCGCTGGTTGGTGGCGCGCGACGTCGGCCAGCCGATGATCGAGGTGCGCTGATTTCCGATACATTGCCCGCAGCGTTCGTGGGCCCTTCAGGCTCGGGCAGGGAGTTCAACGTGAGTACATCTTCATCGCCGACCGGGGCCGCGGCGCCGACGTCGCAATTCGGCCTGTTGGCCCAGCGCCGATTCGGCCCCTTCTTCTGGACCCAGTTCCTGGGCGCCGGCAACGACAACCTGTTCAAGTTCGCACTCACCGTGTTGGTGACCTACCAGGTGCAGGTGAGCTGGCTGCCCTCGGCCATGGCCGGGCTGGTCATCGGCGCGCTGTTCATCCTGCCCTTCGTGCTGCTGTCGGCCACCGCTGGTCAGTGGGCCGACAAGTACGACAAGGCGCGGATCATGCAGTCAGTCAAGGTGCTGGAAGTGCTCATCATGGCGGTGGCCGCCGTGGGCTTCTGGTCCGACCAGATCGCCTTGCTGCTGGTGTGCGTCTTCCTCATGGGGGTGCATTCGACGGTGTTCGGTCCGGTCAAGTACGCCTACCTGCCGCAGCACCTGCGTCCGGCCGAGCTGACGGGCGGTAACGGCATGGTCGAGATGGGCACCTTCGTGTCCATCCTGCTGGGCAACCTGGGCGGCGGTCTGCTGATGAACCTGGGTGACCAGGGGGGGCGCATCACGGCGGTCGCCTGTGTGGGCGTGGCGGTGGTGGGCTGGCTCGTGTCCTTGCGCATCCCGCCGTCGCCGTCGTCGGCGCCGAACTTGCAACTGAACTGGAACCCGGTCAGCGAAACAGCCCGGAATCTGGCCCTGGCGCGCACCTACCCCAGCGTCTTTCGTTCGCTGCTGGGCATTTCGTGGATGTGGTTCTTCGGCGCGGTCTTCCTGTCGCAGTTCCCGGCCTTCGCGCGCGATGTGCTGGGAGGCGACCCGCATGTGGCTTCGCTGTTGCTGGTGGTGTTTTCGATCGGCATCGCCGCCGGGTCGCTGTGCTGCGAGCGTCTGTCGCGCCGTCATGTCGAGATCGGTCTGGTGCCCATCGGGGCCGTGGGCATGACGGTGTTCGCGTTCGACCTGTACCTGGCCACGCGCGGGCTTGGGCACACGACGGGTCAACCCTTGCTGGATGTGTCTGGGTTCGTGGACGACCGCCGGCACTGGCGCGTGATGGTCGACCTCGCCTTGCTGGCCTTCAGCGCGGGGCTCTACAGCGTGCCCATGTACGCCCTGATCCAGCTGCGGGCGCTGCCCAGCCACCGGGCGCGCATCATCGCGGCCAACAACATCCTCAACGCGCTGTTCATGGTGGCCAGCGCGCTGCTGGCCGGGGCGCTGCTGGCGGCCGGCGCCTCTATCCCCGTGGTGTTCGGCGCCACGGCCCTGCTCAACGTGTTGGTGGTGGGCTATGTGTTCTGGCTGATGCCCGAGTACATCATCCGCCTGGTGATGCTGCTGGTGACCCGCCTGGTCTACCGCCTGCGGGTGCGTGGCGACGAGCACATCCCGACCGACGGGCCCGCCATCCTGGTCTGCAACCATGTGAGCTTCGTCGATGCCGTGATCCTGGGTGTGATCAGCCCCCGCCCGATGGTGTTCCTCATGGACCACCGCATCTTCAAGACGCCGGGGCTGGGCTGGTTTTTCCGGCTGTGCAAGGCCATCCCGATCGCACCGCAGAAGGAAGACCCGGAAGCCTACGAGCAAGCTTTCGTGCGGGCCCGGCAGGTGCTGGCCGACGGCGATCTGCTGTGCCTGTTCCCCGAGGGCGCGATCACGCGCGACGGGCAGCTGCAGCCCTTCAAGGGCGGCATCATGAAGATCCTGGAGACCCACGCCGTGCCCGTGGTGCCGGCGGCGCTGCATAACCTGTGGGGATCGTATTTTTCGCGTGTTGACGGTGCGGCCATGAGCTCGCCCTTCCGCCGGGGCCTGTTCAACCGGGTGGGGCTGGTGGTGGGCCCCGCCATCGCGCCGCACGAGGTCAGCCCCGAGCGCCTGCAGCACGAGGTGCGTGGCCTGCTGAGCCAGCCCATGCCATGAATGCCGACCGACCTGGGCACCAGTTCCGTCTGCTGGGGCAGCGTCGCTATGGCCCGTTCTTCGCCGCCGTCACGCTCGGCACGATCAACGACAACCTGCTCAAGTTCGCCGTCACGCTGTTGCTGACCTGGCATGTGCCGCTGCCCGGCCTCAGCGCGGCCGATGTCGGGCCCCTGACCGGCGCGCTGTTCATCCTGCCCTCGCTGCTGTTGTCGGCCTCAGCGGGGCAATGGGCCGACAAGTGGCCGCTCGATCGCCTCATCCGCTGGGGCAAGGCCCTGGAGATCGCGATGATGGCCCTGGCGGCCTGGGCCCTGTGGCATCGCCAGGGTGTGTGGTTGCTGGCCTGCCTGCTGCTGTCGGGCACGCACGTGACGGTGTTCGCCACCCTCAAGTACGCCTACCTGCCGCGCCACCTGGGCGATGCCGAGCTGATCGGTGGCAATGGGCTGATGGAGATGGGGCTGTTCACCGGCATCCTGATCGGCACGCTGACCGCTGGCATCTTGATGGACGCGGGCGCCTTGTGGCCCGGGTTGCCGCCCGACTTGGTCCCATGGCTGTTGCCGGCGGCGCTGATCGGCTTGGCGGTGCTGGGATGGGGTTGCGCCCAGGGCGTGCCCGCCACGCCAGCGGTCGACCCGGCGCTGCGCCTGCACTTCAACCCGGTTCGTGACACCTGGACCGAGCTGCGTCGCGTGGCCCGGCAACCTGGGGGCATGCTGCCGGTGCTGGGCATTTCGTGGATGTGGTTCTTCGGCGCGATCTACCTGAGCCTGTTCCCGGTGCTGACCAAGGAGATCCTGCACGGCGCGCCGTCGGTGGCCACTGTGCTGCTGGTGGTGATGTCTCTGGGCATCGGGGTCGGGGCGCTCAGTTGCGAGGCGCTGGCCCATCGGCGGCTGGCACCTGCACGTCTCGTGGTGCTGGGTGCCACGGGCATGGCCCTCTTCGCGACCGACCTGGCTGTGTGCGCCTGGAGCCTGTCGGCGGCGCGTGGGCCGGGCGACGTCAGTGTGCTGGACTGGCGCGCCTTTCTCGCCGCGCCTGAGCACCTGCGCGTGCTGGTGGACGTGTGGTGCATGGCCATGGCGGTGGGCTGGTTCAGTGTGCCGCTGTACGCCCGGCTGCAGCAGGTGGCCGAACCCAGTCATCGAGCCCGGCTGATTGCGGCCAACAACATCGTCAACGCGCTGTTCATCCTGATGTCGGCCGCGCTGGTCGGTGGCTTGCTGGCCTTCGGGGTGACCCTGGCCGGGGTGCTGGGCGTGACCGCAGCCCTGCAGGGGCTGTTCTGTCTGTTGGCCTGGTCACGCCATCGGGCCATGTTAGAAACATGGCCATGGAAAAACTGATTTCTCCCGCAGGGTGGGCGCGGAGCGTGCCCTTTGTGTTGTTCATGGTGCTGCTGGCGCTGCGGGGCCAGTTGCCGACCGAAGGCAGCTCACCGATCGACCCGCGTTGGGTCTACGGGGTGTCCGTGCTGGTGGTGGGCGCCTCGCTGGTGTGGTTCTGGCGTCGGTATGGCGAACTCGCCAAGGGGCAGGGCCTCACCTGGAAGGAGGCGCTGCTGTCCATCGTGGTGGGCTGGGTGGTCTACCAGCTGTGGATCGCGCTCGATGCCCCCTGGATGATGCTGGGCGAGGCCACGGCGAGCTTCCGGCCGGTGGACGACGAAGGCCAGTTGATCTGGTCCCTGATCGTCGTGCGCTGGGTGGGGGCCGCCTTGCTGGTGCCCGTGATGGAAGAGCTCTTCTGGCGCGGCTTTCTGATGCGCTGGATCGACAAGCCGGATTTCGAGCAGCTCGATGCGCGTCAGGTCACCCTCAAGGCCATGGTGCTGTCGACCCTGGTGTTCACCTTGGCGCACACCCAGTGGCTGGCCGCCATCGTCGCTGGCCTGGCCTATGCGTGGTTGTACCGCCGCACAGGCAAGCTGTGGGCGCCCATCCTGGCCCACGCGGTCACCAACGGCATCCTGGGGGTGTGGGTGGTGTTCTGGGGCAACTGGCAGTTCTGGTGATCCCAGCGTCGCCCCGAGTGGCGTGATGCCGTGGGGCGGCCCGCTCAGACCCCGCGGGCGCGGTCGGCGGCGAACTGCTGCTGGAAGGCCGCAAAGCGGCCGTCGTCCAGCGCCTGGCGCACTTCCGTCATCAGGTTCAGGTAGTAGTGCAGGTTGTGGATGGTGGTGAGCATCGGGCCGAGCATCTCGCCGCACCGGTCGAGGTGGTGCAGGTAGGCGCGGCTGAAGTTCTGGCAGGTGTAGCAGGTGCAGGTGTCGTCGATCGGGCGTTCATCGGCCTTGTAGCGGCTGTTGCGCAGCCGCAGGTCGCCAAAGCGCGTGAACAGGTGCCCGTTGCGTGCGTTGCGAGTGGGCATCACGCAGTCGAACATGTCGACCCCGGCGGCCACGCCGGCCACGAGGTCTTCGGGCGTGCCCACGCCCATCAGGTAACGCGGCTTGTGGGTGGGCAGCTTGGGCGAGATGAAGTTCATCACGCGCATCATCTCGTCCTTGGGCTCGCCCACGCTCACGCCGCCGATGGCATAGCCGGGCAGGTCCAGATCGACCAGGCCGGCCAGTGATTCCTCTCGCAGGTGTTCGAACATGCCGCCTTGCACGATGCCGAACAGCGCGTTGGGGTTGCGCAGCCGCTCGAACTCGGTGATGCATAGCTTGGCC
>Ga0255180_1000379_pt1 | contig 15603 bp, 13 predicted proteins | sample Atl_Colum_RepB_8_FD_189933 | JGI IMG/M metagenome (GOLD analysis project Ga0255180, IMG submission 189933) | Freshwater microbial communities from Altamaha River, Georgia, United States - Atl_Colum_RepB_8d | ecosystem: Environmental > Aquatic > Freshwater > River | place: USA: Georgia... | reverse complement strand
CGGGCCCATATTTGATGGCGTTGCTCAGCAGGTTCATCAGCACCTGGATGAGGCGGTGCTCGTCGGCCACCACGTGGCGGTCACCGACGTCGTCGATCCGCCAGCGCACCTGCCGCTGGCGCGCCTGGTCTTCAACCATGGCCAGCGCATGACGCACCAGGCCCTCGAGCGGAACCGCCTTGAGATGCACCGGCGTGTGGCCGGACTCGATGCGCGAGATCTCCAGAACCTCGTTGATGAGCCGCAGCAGGCCGTGTCCAGCCAGTTCGATGTGCCCGAGCTTGGTGAGCTGGTCCGCGCGCAGATTGGCCGGCTCCTGCATCAGCAGCAGACGGGCAAAGCCCAGGATGCCGTTGAGCGGGGTGCGCAATTCGTGGCTCATGCGCGCCAGGAATTCGGTCTTGGCGCGGCTGGCGCGCTCGGCCGCCGCCTTGTCGCGCAACGAGGCCTCGAGCGCGCGGCGCTCGGTGATGTCGGCGATGTACCCGTTCCACAGCACCGCACCATCGGGCTCGCGCTGGGGCGTGGCATGCACCTCACGCCAGGCAACGCCGTCAGCGTGCAACACGCGAAACTCGCCGCGCCAAGGGGTCTGGCTGGCCGCCGACGCATCCAGGGCCCTGCGCACCCCGTGGACATCATCGGGGTGCAGACGATGCCAGACGGCATCGGCCGACAGCAAGGCCTGGGACGGCGGCACGTCGAACAGCCGCCGCATGGCTTCGTTGACATACGTGAAGTGGGTTCCCCCATCGGCGCCACGACGCAACTGGAAGAGCAAGCCGGGCACCTCGTCGGCGGCCCGCTTGGCCGTCAGCAGCTGGTACTCGAGCCGTCGGCGCTCCTGCAGCCGCAGGAAGGTGCACACGACACTGCCTTGCGCCTCGTCGATCATGCGAGCCGCCGACATCAGCGTGTCGATGCGGTCTCCGCTGACATGCCGCAAGGCGATCGACACCTCTTCGGCGCGCTGCCCCAGTCTCAACAGGGGATCGACGTAGGTTTGGTAGAGCAAGGAGGCCGAGGGCGTCAGGATCTGGCGCAGCGGCAAACCCGGCAGGGTCACATGGTTGCGCCCGAGCCAGTCCCCCAGCGTGGCATTGGCCGACATCACCAGGCCATCGTCACCGACCACGGCGATGCCGCAGGGCAGGTCGTCGATCGCGGGCACACGCGTCACTGCGCTCACACCCACTGCCCGCGGTCCTGCATCAGCACAGCCAGGGTCTCCTCCGGATGGCTCATGTGAGGGCAATGGCCCGTCGCGCGCAAACGATGCAACACCGCGTCAGGCAGATGTTGCTGCAGATAGTCGCCCACCGACGGCGGCGCCACGGTGTCGTCAGCGCACTGCAGGATCACCGACGGCACGGACACCTTGGGCAACCAGGCGCGCACATCGGCCATGAACACCTGACGGGCCAGCTGCTTGACGATGTCGGGTTCGCCCTGGCAGATGCTGCGCTTGAGCTCGTCACCGAGTTCGGGTCGGTCGTCGTTCTTCATGGCAAAGGGTGCGAAAAAATTGGCCCAGCCGATCATGTTGCGATCCATCAGGTCGAGCAGGTCCATGATGTCGGCCCGCTCGAACCCGCCCACGTATTCCCCCTGGTTGATGAAACAGGGATTGGGTCCGATCTGGATCAGGCGCTGGTACAGCTCCGGGCGGGCCACGCAGGCCAGCACCCCGATCGATGCGCTCATCGAGTGACCGATCAGCACCACGCGCGACAGGCCCAGGGCATCGATGATCTCGTTGAGGTCCCGGGCATGGTCACCCAGAGACTGGTAGTGCGCCGGCGTCCAGTGGCGGATGTCGGACTGTCCGCACCCCATGTAGTCGAAGAGCACCACCTGATGGTGCCGCGCCAGTTCGGGCGCGATGAAACGCCACATTCGCTGGTCGCACCCGAAGCCATGCGCCAGCACCACAGCGGGCTGGCCGTGACCGATGACCTTGACGTTGTGCCGCTGCAGGATGTCGCTGCTCATGAGCTCTCCAGTCGGTGGTGGGGAGCGCTCATGGGCAGGCCCTGTCCCGCCCGCCTTGCTCCCGTCTGGCGTTGTATCACGCGCCCCCAGGGGCGACAAGCATCAGGATCCGGACTGTCGCGCCAGGTTCGCAGCCATCGCTCGCGCCTGGTCGGCCTTGCGGTCGGTCGCCACACGCTGGGCGGTCGGCCGCTGCTCCACGAGCTTGACGTAGGCCTTCCAGTCGATGCCCGCTTCGGCCACGAGGTCGACACCGTAGACCATCTTGGTGGCCAGCGCCGCCAGGGGGAGGCTGGGGTAGACCGAGCAATCGGCCAGGCTGAAGGTGTCGCCCGCTGCGTAGGGCCCGAACACCGCCAGGCGCTTGAAGGCCGCCAGGTTGCGCTCGAGGTCCGGGCGCACGCGGGCAACGAACTTTTCAGGGAGGGTGGCCCCGAAGAACGCCTGCGGGTACAGCTGACGGGCACACAGTTCGACGTGCAGGTCCATGTACGTCGCGATCTCGCGCACCTTGGCCGCTGCCCATGGATCGGTGGGCAGCAGGGCCGGGGTGGGCCAGCGGGCTTCGATGTAATCCAGGATCACCTGGCTTTCGCACAGGAAGCCCTGCTCGGTCTCGATGTAGGGCACCTTGCCCAGCGGAGAGCGGTCTTCCTTGCCTTCGCGCCCCCAGTGCACCAGCACCTCTTCGAAGGGCACGTTCTTTTCCAGCAGCGCGAGCTTGACCTTGTTGTAGTAGTTGGACAGCGAAAAGCCGTAGAGCTTGAGCATGAGGGGGCACTCCTCGTGGACCCGGATGGGCGAAGGCCCCAGCTTACGTCAGGATCAAAGCCCTGCCGCCTTCAGGCGCTTGGCGTGATCGAGATACAACTCGACCGGGTCCACCTCGTCACCCACCAGACCGAAGAACTGGTTGATCAGGTGGAAGTGGTTCAAGGGGTAGTCGTCGCGGATCACCTGCCCCAGGTGGCTCGCACACTGGCCGACCAGGCCGTCGCTCGCTTCCTTCTTGAACGCCAGGTGGGTCAGGCTCATCAGGTAGTCGGACAGGTTCACCGCCCGGTAGAACTGACCGACTCCGCTCCACGAGTAGTAGCGGACGCCCTGCACCTCATGCGCGCCTTGCCCACACGGCTGTGCGGGCACCCCGGCCGGAAAACGCCGGCTGAAATCGGCCGCCCCCGCCGACGTCAGCGAGTTCAGTCCGGCCTGCGCATCCTGGGGCCAGTCGGCATCACTGGCCCAATTGATCAGGCGCCCCACCCCGTTGCCGGTGGCGATCAGCGCCGACGCCAGCCAGGGCCGCTCCTGCTGCTGTTGTGACACCCAGTCGGCCACTTCCGAGCCTGCCGTGGCCCCGGCCACCGACGTCACCGACGCCACCAGATCGGGCCTCGTGGCCGCCACATACCGGACGGATTGGTTGCCATGGCTGTGGCCGATCAGATTGACCTTGCGCGCGCCCGTCTGCGCCACGACCTGCTCGACCTGGCGGAGCAACTGCTGCCCGCGCACCTCGGACGAGTTGAAGGCCGACACCTGGGTGACGACGACCGTGGCCCCGTGCGCACGCAGCCGCTCGACGATGCCGGGCCAGTAGGACATCGACCCCATCTGGTCAAACCCCATCATGCCGTGCGCCAGCACGACGGGGTAGGTGGTGCGCGCCGCGTCGTCCACGTGGGTGCTGGGCTCGTCCGGCCCGGAGGCCACCATCACACACCCGCCCAGCAGGGCGGCGAACAGGGCGGTCTTCCAGACAAAGGGTTTCATGCAGGCCCGGCAAAGGACAGAAAAAAAGCCGGCGGGGCACAGACCCTCGCCGGTCGATGGTTCAGGCGCGATCAGGCACCGGTCAGCTGACCGGCGCCGCCACCGTCAGGCCACCACCTGGGCCAGCTTGCCGCTGGCGTACATGGCAGCGATCTCGCTCAGGGCGATGGGCTTGATCTTGTCGGCCTGGCCTTCGCACCCGAATTCGAGGTAGCGCTGCTTGCAGATGGCCTTGGCCGCTTCACGGGCCGGCTTCATCCACTCGCGCATGTCGAACTTGTCCGGGTTCTCGGCCTGGAACTTGCGCACCGCGCCGGTCATCGCCAGGCGGATGTCGGTGTCGATGTTGATCTTGCGCACGCCATGCTTGATGGCTTCCTGGATCTCCTCGACGGGCACGCCGTAGGTCTCCTTCATCTTGCCGCCGAACTGGTTGATGATGGCCAGCAGGTCGGCCGGCACCGACGAGGAACCGTGCATCACCAGGTGGGTGTTGGGGATGCGGGCGTGGATTTCCTTGACGCGCGAGATCGCCAGGATGTCGCCCGTGGGCTTGCGCGAGAACTTGTAGGCGCCGTGGCTGGTGCCGATGGCAATCGCCAGGGCGTCGAGCTGGGTGGCCTTGACGAACACGGCGGCTTCTTCGGGGTCGGTCAGCATCTGGCTGTGGTCCAGCTTGCCTTCGGCGCCGATGCCGTCTTCTTCGCCGGCTTCACCGGTTTCCAGGTTGCCCAGACAGCCCAGCTCGCCCTCGACGGTCACGCCCACCTTGTGGGCCATCTCGACGACCTTGCGGGTCACCTCGACGTTGTAGTCGAACGAAGCCGGGGTCTTGCCGTCTTCCATCAGCGAGCCGTCCATCATCACCGAGCCGAAGCCGAGGTCGATGGCGCCGGCACACACCTTGGGGCTGGTGCCATGGTCCTGGTGCATGACCAGGGGGATGTGGGGGTAGGCCTCGACCGCGGCCTGGATCAGGTGCTTGATGAAGGATTCACCAGCGTACTTGCGGGCCCCCGCCGACGCCTGCAGGATCACGGGCGCACCGACCTCGTCGGCCGCGGCCATCACGGCCTGCACCTGCTCGAGGTTGTTGACGTTGAATGCCGGGATGCCGTAGCCGTTTTCGGCGGCATGGTCCAGCAGCTGGCGCATGGAAACGAGGGCCATATCGAACCTTCAGGAAGAGGGGGTGAACTGAAAAGGCGTGAAAACTGCCGCGGATTCTAGCGACGCCGGTTGATGCAATCCAGTCACAGCCCCCCAGGTGATGGGCCCCCGGACACAGAAGCCTGTGCTTTATGTCCCAATTCTTGTGGAAAATGTCACGGAAGTGGCTTCACAATGGGCGTTGTTCCGGCGGGCTACCCGGCCCGCCCTCTCGGCAGGCAGTACGCGATGACCCCACCCTTTGCCTCCGGTCGGCTTCCTGCCTTCGACCGGACCTTGCTGCGACAGATCCGCGCCGAACAGCTGCGGATGCTGTTCGGGAACCATTTCGCCACCTTGCTGGCCACGGCCTTCGCGGCCCTGCTGGCCATGTACGCGGCCGATCACCACGAACCTCGCCTGGCCCAGTGGTGGTTCGGCATCAAGGTGCTGGCCGTTGTGCCCCGCATCGCCCTGGTCGAAGCCTTCAAGGCGCGTGGCAGCCACTCCAGCCGGCGCTGGCACCAGTGGGGCGTGGCCCTGGTGCTGGTCGATGGCCTGGCCTGGGGTCTGGCCGCGTTCATGCTGTTTCCGCCCCACGACCAGCTCGCCACCACCGTGATCGCCGCCAGCCTGATGGGTGTGGCGGCGCTGGCCACGTTCACCCTGCACGCCAACTGGCTGGCCAACCTGGCGTACTGCGGGCCGATGATCGTGCCCACGGCCGTGATGCTGATGGCCCAGCAAGACACCTTCGGCATGTTTGCCGGAGGCGCGCTGCTGGTGTTCGTCTCCGGCCTGCTGTCGGTCGCCTACCGGGCCCAGCAGAACATCGTCGAGCTGCTGTGGCGCCGCTTCACCACCGACCGCGTGGCCGAGCAGCGCGCCGAAGCGCTGCGTGAGGCCGAGCGCCAGAACGCCATCAAGAGCCAGTTCGTCGCCACCATGAGCCATGAGTTGCGCACACCGCTGCACGGCATTCTGGGGTTGACACGCATCCTCGAGAACCACATCCAGGACGACGCGATCAGCAAGCAGCTCGGCCTGATCGAGCGCTCCGGCGAGCACCTGCTGAGCATCATCAACCACATCCTTGATTTCTCGCGCATCGAGGCTGGACACCTGCTGATTGATGAACAGGCCTTCGACCTGTCGGCCCTGCTCGACGACGTCATCCAGCTCACCCGGGTGGGCGCAGCCAGCAAGCAGCTCTCCTTGGTCGACGATGTCCGGCTGGCGCGCCCCTGCTGGGTCCGCGGCGATGCCCCCAAGGTCCGTCAGGTCCTCCTGAACCTGGTGGGCAACGCGATCAAGTTCACCGAGCGCGGTGAGGTCAAGGTCGAGGCCTACCGACGGGGCCGGGAAGGCCCCATTGTCGTGCGGGTCGAAGACTCGGGCATCGGCATCACGGAGATCGACCTGCCCCATATTTTCGACCCCTATCGGCAAGCGGGCACCGCCACTGGTCGCGCCGTCGGCGGCACCGGACTCGGCCTGACGATTTCGCGAGAAATCTGTCGGGCCATGCAAGGTGACATCACCTGCAGCAGTCGCGTCGGCGTGGGCTCCACCTTCGAGTTCAGTGCGCCGCTGCCCGCAACGCCTGCGCCCAAGGATGCCAGCCGCCACGAACTGGCCGCCGCCGCCTGGCGGTCCCCCTCCCCCGCGGCCCTTGCGGGCGAGGCGGCCCCTGCACTGCACGGGCACGTGCTTCTGGCCGAGGACAACGATGTCAACGCCATGATCGTGGAAGCACAACTCAGCCGACAGGGCCTCACCGTCGAACATGTGACCGACGGGCAAGCCGCGCTGGATCGCCTGCAGCGCAGCGACCTGCCACCGCCCGACCTCGTGCTGATGGATTGCCAGATGCCCCGCCTGGACGGGTTCGAGGCGACCCGGCGCTGGCGGCAGTTCGAACGCGCCCACAGCCGCTCGCCATTGCCCGTGGTCGCGCTCACGGCCAGCGCCATGGCGGAAGACAGCGAGCGTTGCCTGCATGCGGGCATGAACGCCCACCTGCCCAAGCCCTTTCACGACCACCAACTCAGTGCGATCCTGGAGCGCTTCCTGCCGCGGGCCCCCGAGCCCCCGGCGCAGGGCAGCAGCCACCCGGCTGCCCAGCACTGAGCCTGCAGGGTCAGGCCATCACCGTCCGGTCCGATGCCCGGGGCGTGTGCCATGCAGGGCTGACGGCCGAGAACACCCGGATGTCGGGGTGGAAGGTGCGCACCATGAACTGGTAGAGCGGGTGCGCCATCTCGTACCAGGTGCGCTCGGCCACCACCACATCGAACTTGAGCATGGAGTGCGGCACGCTGGCTGCATATGGCAGTTCGATCCACTGCTCTTCGGCGCCGCCGTTGGCGGGCTTGAAGCCCAGGGCCTTGTAGATCTCGTTGAGTGGCCGCCGGGCCGCCACCACCATGTACTGGGCCTGGTGCGCATAACTGTAGAGATACAGGGCCTTGAACAGGGCCAGCCGCACCAGATGGTTGTTGTACCCCGGGCGGATGGCCAGCCGGCACACCTCGACCAGCAGGTGCCCGCGAAGGTCGTCGGGCAAGGTCAGCACGGACTCGATCGGCAAGGCCCGGTGGGCATTCAGGTGCACGCGCATGGTCCCCACCACCAGGCCGCTGGCCTTGTCCTCGGCCATGAAACTCACCACGCCGGGCTCGCGGTCGACGGCCTCCGGCTCGCGCAAGGTGGCCGCCATGTGAGGCAGGTGCCGCCCGTAGGCCTGCGACCGCAACTGGCAAATCCGCGCCAGCTGGTCCTCGGTGCGCACCATCTTCAGCGTGAAAGGCAGCTCGGCCGGCTGGGTCGGAGGCAGCACGCCTGCGCCCGGGTGCGCCGGACTGAGTGGGGGGGAAGTCACATGCCGCATCGCTCAGGCCCTTCCATCTCGGCTCGCCGCCGCACCCCCCTGAAGAGGAACTTGCAACAGCTGTTTCACATGGTGAAATTTTGACGCGACTGGTCAAAAAATCAAGCACTGAGCGGGCACAGGCCCCTCGTTCCACGCGAATCGGGGGGCTGTCGGGCGACTTGCGTCAATCACACGCGGCTCAAGCCCGCACCTCGCACACCTTCAGCATGTTGGTGCCGCCAGGGTGACCCATGGGCTCGCCGCAGGTGATCGCGTAGGTGTCTCCGGGCTTGAGCACACCGCGTGCCACGAGGATCGACTCGGCCTGACGCAGGGCCTCATCCCGATCGGTATAGCTGGGCACCAGAAGGGGGCGCACATTGCGGTATAGCGCCATCTTGTGAAGCGACGATGACTGCGCCGTCAACCCAAAGATGGGCACATGGATCCGGTGACGGCTCATCCACAGCGCCGTCGACCCCGATTCGGTCAGCGCAATGATGGCGCGACAACCCAGGTGGAAGGCCGTGAACAGCGCCCCCATGGCAATCGACTGGTCGATGCGCTCGAAGCGCTTGTTGATGAAGTCCGCGTCGAGCGTCACGTCCTCGGCTCGCTCGGCCTCCAGCGCCACCGCCGCCATCTGCTCGACGGTTTCGATCGGGTACTTCCCGGCGGCCGTTTCGGCGCTCAGCATCACTGCATCGGTGCCATCGAGCACCGCATTGGCCACATCGGACACCTCGGCGCGGGTGGGCACCGGGTTCACGATCATGGACTCCATCATTTGCGTGGCCGTGATGACCACCTTGTCCATCTCGCGGGCCAGCTTGATCATGCGCTTTTGCAGCGCCGGCACGGCCGCATTGCCCACCTCGACGGCCAGGTCTCCGCGCGCCACCATGATCCCATCGGAGGCCCGAAGGATGCTCTCGAGGTTCGGGATCGCCTCGGTGCGCTCGATCTTGGCGATCATGGCCGGGCGATGGCGCGTGGCCTCGCCGGCCACATTGGCCAGTTGACGCGCCATCTCCATGTCCGTGGCGTTCTTCGGGAACGACACGGCGATGTAGTCACACTGGAAGCTGGCTGCGGTCTTGATGTCCTCCATGTCCTTGGCCGTCAAGGCCGGCGCGGTCAGGCCACCGCCCTGCTTGTTGATGCCCTTGTTGTTGGACAGCTCACCGCCCAGCTTCACCACGGTGTGGACAGCCTCGCCCCTGACCGCTTCCACGGTCAGCACGATCAGGCCGTCGTTGAGCAGCAGCGTGTCGCCGGGCTTGACGTCGCGCGGCAGCTCCTTGTAGTCCAGCCCGACACCACGAAGATCCCCGGGTTCCGTGCGACCGGCGTCCAGCACGAAGGACTGCCCGGGCTCGAGCATCACCTTGCCCTCGGCGAACTTGCCCACACGGATCTTGGGGCCCTGCAGATCGGCCATGATGGCCACCACCTTGCCGACCTTGGCTGCCGCCTCACGGACCAGACGGGCGCGGTCAATGTGGTCCTGCGCCTTTCCGTGCGAAAAGTTCAGCCGCACGACATCCACGCCGGCCAGCAGCATGCGCTCCAGCACATCGGGGGAAGAAGAGGCGGGGCCCAGGGTGGCAACGATCTTGGTGGCTCTTGGCATGGTGTCTCAGCGTAAGGCGACAGGCGCCGACCTGTCTAGTTTCACATCAAAAAACGACGGACGATCCCCGGATTCGTGCCCTTTGTCCGCCCCACGCCCGCGCTTGCCGCCCACAAGGGCTGCCAAATTCATTACACTTTGCACTCCTGATTTTCCCGCCTGGTAATGACCACCCCCTCGTCCTCGCCATTCACGGCGACGCCCACCGCCAAGGCCCTGATCCAGAGCCTGCTGCTTGCCGCCGAGGGGGAGGCGTATCCGTCTCGGCAGCTGGTGGCTGCAGGGGCGCTGTTCGGCATCAGCGAAAACAACATCCGCGTCGCGCTGGTTCGCCTGCAGGCGCAAGAACTGGCCCAGGCGGTGGGGCGGGGCAGCTACTGCCTGGGTCCGGCCGGCGAGCAACTGGGCAAGGAGATCTCGGCCTGGAGACGCATCGAGGAGCGCCTGGCCCCCTGGGTGCCCGGCCGATACATCGGGGTGCACACCGGGGCCATGGCGCGCAGCGACCGTGCCGCGCTGCAACGGCGGGACCGCGCCTTGCAGATGATGGGGTTTCGCGAGCTCAGCAAAGGTTTGCACGTGCGCCCCGACAACCTGCAAGGTGGCATCGTCGCCTGTCGCCAACGGCTGCAGGCCCTCGGGCTGGATCCACAAGCCTGGGTGTTCGCCATGGACGATGTCGGGCCCGACATGAACGAACAGATCGGCGGCCTGTGGCAGGTCATGGCGCTCAGCCAGGGCTATGTCCACAGCCACCAGGCCCTGCGTCACTGGCTGGCCAACCAGGACACGCTCGATCCGGCCCAGGCAGCGCGCGAAGCCTACCTGCTGGACCGCCGAGCCATTCGGCAGGTGGTCTGGGATCCGCTGCTGCCCGACGCCTTCGTCGACGCCACCGCCCGTGCCGACTTCTTTGCCGCCGTTCGCGACTTCGATGCCGCCGGCCGGTCGATCTGGTGGCGCTTTTTCCAGTTCAGTGACAGCCAGTCCATGCCGTCATAGAGGGCAGTACCGCCTCGATTGATCATGAACGCACAGCCCCGCCCCGACGTCGCCCCGACCATCGTTTTCTCGCACGCCAACAGCTTTCCCGGCGGCACGTACGAACTGCTGTTCGAACACTGGCGCCAAGAAGGCTACACGGTGCACGCCATCGACAAATACGGCCACGACCCGCGATACCCAGTCACCACCGACTGGCCGCACCTGGTGCGCCAACTCCATGACTTCGTGGTGCACAAGGTCGGTCACCCGGTCTACCTGGTGGGCCACTCGCTGGGCGGCTACCTCAGCATGATGATGGCGCACCGCCACCCGGCCTGGGCGCGCGGCGTGGTCGTGCTCGACTCGCCGCTGCTGCACGGCTGGCGGGCCGCAGGCGTGGGGCTGGCCAAGTCCCTGGGCCAGATGCAGACCATCATGCCCTCGAGGGTCGCGATCCAGCGCTGCCACCAATGGGACAGCCTGCAGGACGCGCACGCGCACTTTGCAGCCAAGCCCAAGTTCGCCGCCTTCCACCCGCGCATGCTCCACGACTACCTGGCGAGCGGGACCGAAGGGCCGCACCGCGAGGGCCCGCGCACCCTGAGCTTCCGCCGAGAGATCGAGGCCGCCATCTACAACACCATGCCCCACCACCTGCTGCGAGACTTCCGTCGTCAGCCGCCGGCCTGCCCCATGGCCTTCATCGGCGGCCGGCGCTCCAAGGAGCTGCGGGCGGTCGGTCTGGCTGGCACCCGCCAGCTCTTCGGTGACCGCATCTCGTGGATCGAAGGCAGTCACCTCTACCCCTTCGAGCAGCCAAAAGTCACTGCGAGCGAAGTGCTGCAATGGCTGCAACAATTCGACGGCTGACAACCGCCGCCTGCACCACCCCGTGACCACCCCCATCCACGCCGACACGACGATCCCCTTCGTCACCGTGACCAACTGGCTGCGGTCAGCGACGGTGTGCGGGTTCAACATCGCGCCGCTGCTGCGCGAAGCCGGTGTCGACATCGACCACCTGCACCCGGAACAGGCCACCATCACCATCAGTGGCATGACCCTGCTGATGCAGCGCTGCGTCGATGCCGCCCGCGCGCAAGATGCCCAACTGCACTTTCCCCGGGTGCTGGGTGAGTCCTACGCCTTCGACTACCTGTCGGACATCGAAACCTTCATCACCACCAGCCCGACGCTGCGCGCCGCAGCCCCGGCCCTGCAATGGCTCACGCCCCTGGTCAACCCCTTCATGGCCTTCACGATCCAGGAGCACGGGATCCAGGCGCGACTGGTGCTCCATTTCACCCATCCCGAGGCCACCCCCGAGGACACCTGGCATTTCGCCGAATCCGTCTTTGTCACCGTGTGCAAGTTCGTGCGACTGCTCGTTGGCGAAGCCCTGTGGCGCGGCGAAGTCAGCTTCCAGCACCAGCCGCACCCAGGCAGCGAATCGCTCAGCAAGGCGCTGAACCTGCCCGTCCGCTTCGGTGCCGACATCAATGCGCTGTGGTTCGATCGCGCCTTGCTGGACCACGCACTGCGGGGGGCCTTGCCCGCCCTGCACTCGGCGGCGGCGGTGCGGGTGCAACTGCATCTCGCCCAGCGCACGGGCACGCCAGCGGCCGATGACCCCGCCCACGGCCTGGCCGCCCAGATCGAAAGCCGGCTGCGCCGCCACCCCACGTTGCTGGGCGACAGCATCGACGCGCTGGCCGCCGAACTCGGCCTGCATCCACGCACCCTGCAACGCCGCCTGCGCGAAGAAGGCGAGCAATGGTCGGGCATCGTCGGCCGCGTGCGTCAGCACCTGGCGTGCGAATGGCTCAACTCCACGGCCCTGTCGGTCGAAGACATCAGCGAGCGGCTCGGCTTTGCCGACCGCCGCAGCTTCACGCAGGCCTTCACCCGCTGGACCGGTCAGACCCCCAGTGATTTTCGGCGCCAGGGTAATCCCTAGGGCCGGCTGTCGCTGAATCTCCCGGCCCTGTCGCGAACAGGCCTTGTCGTGGTCGACGTGGATTTCTACAGTGCGAACCATGAACCGAGCACCTGCCCCTGACATCGTTCCCCGCGAGCGCCTGGACTTCGGTCTGGACGGCGATATCCCCCGCTTCTGGCTGGGCGGAGACCCGTTCAAGACGCGCTTCTTCGACGCCATGTCCACGCTGTTCCCGGTCGGCGAGAAGTTCTTCATCACCTGCGTGCGGGACTTCAAGGACCGCATCCAGGACCCCAAGCTGCTGGACGACATCCGCGACTTCACCCGTCAGGAGGCCCAGCACAGCATGGTCCACACCCGCTACAACCAGCGGCTGGCCGACCAGGGTGTGAACGTCCAGGCCATTCTGGACGGACAGGAGCGTCGCCTGTTCAAGCTCATCCGCGGCCACGTGTCGCCCGAGTTCTCGCTGGGCATCACCGCCGCCGCCGAACACATTACCGCCATCATGGCCGACGCCTTCGTCGAGCGCGGCGACATCATGGACGGTGCCGACGAACGCATCCGCGCCGTCTATGTCTGGCACGCCATGGAAGAAATGGAGCACAAGGCCGTTGCCTTCGACGTGCTGACCGACATCGCCGAGGCGGGCTACCGGACACGCGCTCTGTCCATGCTGCTGGTCACCGTGCTCTTTCCCTTCCATGTCTTCCGCATCATGCGGCACATGCTTCAGGTCGACGGGTTCAGCCGCTGGCAGCGCGCCCGCATCTGGGCCAAGGGCCTGTGGTGGCTCTACAAGCCCGGCGGCGTGTTCCTGCCCTTGCTGGGCCAGTACTTCAGCTACCTCAAGCCCGGCTTCCACCCCTGGGACGAGCCCGTCGTGAAGTGCTACCCCGAGTGGTTGCGCCTGATGGCCCAGACCACCCCGGTAGAGGCCAGCAACCAGCTGGTGCGCCACATCCAGCAGCACGGCTCCAGCCACGCTGCGGCCGGCGCCTGACCAAGCTGACCCCACCGCACCGTTCCCTCAGACCGCCATCCACGCCCGGGAGATCCTGACCATGGCTGCCCCTCAACACATCGTGCCGCGCGAACGCCTTGACTTCGGCCTGGGCGGCGACATCCCCAAGTACTGGTTCGGTGGCGACCCGTTCAAGAGCCGCTTCTTCGACGCCATGTCCACCATCTTCCCGGAAGGTGAGCGCTTCTTCATCGCCTGCGTGCGCGACTTCCGCGATCAGGTGACCGACCCCAAGCTCCAAGAAGAGATCAAGCATTTCATCCGCCAGGAAGCCCAGCACACCATGGTGCACAACCAGTTCAATGCGCACCTCAGGGCCCAGGGCATCGATGTCGATCGGCTCGAGCGCATCCAGCACCACATCTCGTTCAACCTGGCGCGCAAATACATCCCCAAGAACCACACCCTGGCCGTGACCGCCGCGGCCGAGCACATGACGGCCATCATGGCCCACAGCTTCTTCGAACGCAAAGAAACGCTGGAACAGGCCGATCCGCGCATGCGCGCCATGTACGCCTGGCACGCGATGGAAGAGATCGAACACAAAGCGGTCGCTTTCGATGTCATGCAGAAGGTCGCCAAGGTCTGGTACCCCCGCCGCGTGTTGGCCATGCTCGAAGTCACGCTGGTGTTCTCGATCCACGTGCTCCTGGTCACCGCCCACATTCTCAAGGTCGACGGCTTCAGCCGCTGGGAACGCGCCAAGATGTGGGCCAAGGGCCTCTGGTGGCTCTACAACCCGCGCGGCCTGTTCTCCTCGGTGGCCGGTCACTACCTGCAGTATTACCTGCCGTTCTTCCACCCCTGGAAGGCGGGTCAGCTGCACAGCTACCAGGTCTGGGTCGACACCTTCGAACGCACGGGCGACCCGCTGGCGGCCGGCGACGCCTTGCACGCGCACGGCCACTGAGCGAAGCGCGGCCCTCAAGTTGGCGTGTCGGGCGCCGATACCCCCGACATGGCCAGCTTCGCCCCACCGACCATCACACCCCGAAACGACCTCGATTTCGGGCTGGACGCGAGCGTGCCGCGCCACTGGTTCGGCGGTGACGCCTTTCGTACCCGGCTGTTCGATGCCCTGTCGCTCACCTTCCCTGAAGGCGAGCGCTTTTTCATCGCCTGCGTGCGCGATTTCCTGCCGGAGGTGCACACCCCGCAACTGCGGCAGGACGTGGACCGATTCACGCGGCAGGAAGTCCAGCATCGCCAGGCCCATCGCGACCTCAACGCGCGACTCGCATCGCAAGGCGTCAAGGTCGACAAGATCGAAGCCTTCCAGACCCACTACCTGTTCGACGTCTGCCGACGCCATCTCTCGGCCCGACACACCCTGGCGCTGACGGCGGCTGCCGAGCACCTCACGGCGATCATGTCGCAGCATTTCTTCGAACGGCCGGCCCTGTTCGCGGACGCTGCCCCCCGCGTTCGGGCCTTGCTGGCGTGGCACGCCGTCGAGGAAGTCGAACACAAGGGGGTCGCCTTCGACGTGCTTCAGCAAGTGGCCAGGGGGGGCTATCTGCTGCGCAGCGTGGCCCTGCTCAACGTCACCTTCAACTACATGTTCCAGCTCGCCACGATCATCAACCACATGCTCAAAGTCGACGGCTTCGGGCGCTGGCAGCGCTGGCGGCTGTGGGCCCGGGGTCTGTGGTGGCTGTGGAAGCCCGGCGGGCTTCTGAGCCCTTTGCTGGGGGCGTGGCTGGCCTGGTTCCGCCCGGGCTTTCACCCGTGGGACACGCCCATGCTGCCCAGCTTCCAGCGCTGGGCCGACACGCTGGCCCGCACCGGCTGCCCCGTCGCCGCAGCGAACGCGCTCCAGGGTGAGGCGGCAGGCGTCGTGGCCCACGTCACCCCCTGAAACGACAACGCCCCTGCCGGGCAGGGGCGCCTTCATGGGGGCCGCTATCCGCAGCGGCCCGATCCTCAGCCAGCCGCGCGGCGGCTCAGGATCTCGAAAGCGGGCAAGGTCTTGCCCTCGAGCACCTCCAGGAACGCGCCACCGCCCGTCGAGATGTAGCCGACATCCTTCTCGATGCCGTACTTGGCGATGGCGGCCAGGGTGTCACCGCCCCCGGCAATGCTGAACGCATCCGACTCGGCAATGGCCTGTGCAATGGCCTTGGTCCCCTGCTCGAAAGCGGCAAACTCGAACACACCGACCGGGCCGTTCCAGACGATCGTGCCAGCGGCCTTCAACTGAGCCGCCAGACGAGCGGCCGTCTTCGGCCCGATGTCCA
>Ga0255180_1000377_pt1 | contig 15639 bp, 13 predicted proteins | sample Atl_Colum_RepB_8_FD_189933 | JGI IMG/M metagenome (GOLD analysis project Ga0255180, IMG submission 189933) | Freshwater microbial communities from Altamaha River, Georgia, United States - Atl_Colum_RepB_8d | ecosystem: Environmental > Aquatic > Freshwater > River | place: USA: Georgia... | reverse complement strand
AAAGCGTCACGCCCCTGGGACAAAGACCGCGATGGTTTTGTTATGGGAGAAGGCGCCTCTGTTATGATTTTAGAATCTCTTGAAAGCGCTCTGAAGCGGGGTGCTCCTATCTTGTGTGAAATCACAGGTTATGGCGCCAGTTCGGATGCTTATCACATCACGTCTCCAGATCCTGAAGGAAAAGGTTTCGTATCAGCTATGCAAATGGCCTTGAATGATGCGGAATTAAATCCGGATCAAATCAACTATGTGAATGCCCACGGAACAAGTACGCCAATGGGTGATCCACTCGAATCAAATGCTGTCAAAACAGTTCTTGGTAATCACGCTAAAAAAGTTTGGATCTCTTCGACCAAGTCGATGACAGGCCACTTATTAGGGGCTGCAGGCGCTGTTGAGTCGGCCTTTTGTGTACAGAGTGTTCATACAGGGAAAGTTCCACCTACGATCAATCTGGATGAACCAAGCCCAGAATGTGACTTGGATTACGTTCCTCACACAGCCCGTGAAGGTCAAATCAAGCATGTCATGAATAATTCGTTTGGTTTTGGCGGCACGAACAGCTGTTTGATTTTTTCAAAACTCGAGAAATAATATGAAAGTCTATATAGCTTCCGATCACGCGGGTGTTGAATTAAAAAAACAAATTGTTCAATACTTGAATGACTCGAAGTTATGCGAAACCGAAGACTTAGGGCCTTTTTCTGCGGATTCGGTTGATTACCCCGACTATGCCAATCAGGTATGTCTTCGTTTGAAGGATGAACCACAATCAAAAGGAATTTTAATTTGTGGCTCTGGCCAAGGTATGATGATTCGAGCGAACAAATTCCCGTTTATTCGCGCGGCCCTTGTTTACAATGATGAAATCGCACAACTATCTAGGGAACATAATAATGCCAACGTCATTTGCTTGGGAGCTCGGTTTTGCACTCTAGAAAATGCTCAAAAGTGGATCAGTATTTTCCTCAATACGCATTTTTCAGAAGGCCGCCACGCAGTTCGTGTTGCTAAATTGAGTTCTCCCGTTTCATAATATCCTTAATCAAGATATTACGACGGAAGGATAGCATGGCCACTGATTTATTATCTTCACTTTCTCAAGACACAGAAATTTTTCAACTGATTCAATCTGAAAACCAAAGACAAATTCAGGGTTTAGAAATGATTGCTTCAGAAAATTATACATCAAAAGCCGTCATGGAAGCCCAAGGGTCTATTTTAACAAACAAGTATGCCGAAGGTTATCCGAACAAACGTTACTACGGTGGTTGTCAGTTCGTTGATGGCGTCGAAAGCTGCGCAATCGATCGCGCTAAAAAACTTTTTAATGTGAATTATGCCAACGTTCAGCCTCATGCAGGTTCGCAAGCCAACATGGCCGTCTATTTAGCGGCACTGAAAGCAGGAGACACTATTTTAGGAATGGATTTGTCTCATGGGGGTCATTTAACACACGGAAGCCCGGTTAATTTCAGCGGATTACTTTTCAAAGCTGCCAGTTATAAACTGGATCCAGAAACGGGCTTAATTAATTACGATACGATTCGCCAGACAGCTCTGGAAGTAAAACCTAAACTGATTATCGCTGGATACAGCGCCTACTCTCGCCCTTTAGATTTTGCCAAATTTCGTGAAATCGCAACAGAAGTCGGTGCGGATTTACTCGTAGATATGGCTCACTTTGCAGGACTTGTAGCCACTGGACATCATCAATCACCAGCGCCGTACGCTGACTTTATTACTTCAACAACTCACAAAACACTTCGTGGTCCACGCGGCGGAATCATTTTAACGAATAGCGAAGAAAAAGCTAAATTGATGAATTCTCGTATTTTCCCAGGTATTCAAGGGGGACCTCTTGAACACGTCATCGCGGGCAAAGCTGTGGCCTTTGGAGAAGCTTTGCGCCCCGAATTCAAAGTTTATATCCAAAATGTATTAGACAACGCAAAAACTTTAGCTGAAGTCTTAAAAAGCGAAGGATTTAATCTGGTCACTGGCGGAACAGACAACCATTTAATTCTTATTGATCTCAAGCAAAGCAAAGGTTGCACAGAATTAACTGGCAAAGTGGCTGAAAATATTTTGGATCATGCGGGAATCACTGTGAACAAAAACACAGTTCCCAATGAAACTCGTTCCCCGTTTGTCACCAGCGGTATTCGCATCGGAACGCCGGCCCTAACAACACGAGGAATGAAAACATCTGAAATGAAATTCATTGCAAAATGGATTTCTGAAGTTTTAAAAAATCCAGAAAACACAGAATTACACCAAAAGATTCATCAACAAGTGAAAGAACTATGTCAAAATTTTCCAATCTACAAATAACTTTATTTTTAACATTGGGTTTGTACAGTTGTACGACGGTACAAACACCTGTTCAAAGTGAAAACAATACGACAGATAAGCCCGTCGTTTATATCGATAAGCAAACAAACACGATTAAAAAAGAAAAAGTCGACGCTACTAACTCAGCTACAACCAATAAAAAAAGTGTTCGCAAAAAACCGTTGTTTGATTGGCCAGTTTGGGAAGCCCGCATGAGTCGTGGTTTCTTGCCTCGTGGGACCAAAAAACGGCGCCGCCCGCACAAAGGTATCGATTTGGCAGCTCAGCGTGGAACGGCTGTCATGGCTTCACATGATGGTATTGTTATTTACGCGGGGAAAGAATTTAAAGGCTATGGAAAAATGATCATGATTGAATCAGCAGGTTCTGCCGAAGCCAATGGTTTTGCAACCTTGTACGGCCATTTGGATAAAATTGTGGTCTACGAAGGTCAGCGCGTTCGCCAAGGCGAAGTCATTGGCGCTTTAGGAAACACAGGTCGATCTTCAGGACCCCATCTTCATTTTGAAATTCGTAAATTAGACGGTCCAATTGATCCTCTGCCATTACTTCCTGCGGGCGAAGCTCTTACGAACGAAGTTGATGATCCAACAGCTCCTGAAGAATAGAAACACAGTTTCTGCCCTGAGGAAAGCTTCCGAATAATAAAAAACCCGCGGACTTGCGGGTTTTTTATTTGAGTATTTGATTCAGCTTATCAATCTTAAGATCTAATTTGTTGTCTGAAATTATTTAATTGGATAGTCACGGACTTCTTCACGAGTGTGACTATAGTACTGATTCGCGCAACCAGAATCATAAGTAATAATGCGATCTGTATTTGTTCTGTCCCCGTTCATCTGTGCGGCCGACTGACCCGATACGATGATTCCACCCGCTAACTGAGTATGAGTTGTTCTGTTGAAATAATCCATGTCACGTGTTCCATAATAAACATCAATACGAGTCACACAACGATTGACTCCTTTTGCACCGTCTTTACCAGGAATTAAATAACACTGTTCATAGCCTCGGTGTTCAACTGTGCAAGAACTGCGATCATGCATCATCGGGCCATCTGTGATATTTGTTTGTAAATTCACGTCCACATCAAAGGGTTGACCAGATTCTGCGGCCGTTAAAATGAAACGACCATTCAAAGGAATTTCACGATTCTGAGTGTTCAATGAAATGTATTTAGCTTTTAAGCCGCTTCCCACTTTAATGGAAATTTCAGAGCGATTTCTTTGTTCGATTTTAACAGAGTGCTGCCCTGCTTTGATTGAATCGGATCGTGGCTGACAGTTAAATGAATCTCCGTCATAGCAATTCCCTGAACTGGGCTGCACGATGAAATTCAATTTTTGGTTAAGAGTGATAACACCTTCAATAGGATCACAGCCCATGAACAGTGTTGGCAAAACGATAGCTAATAAAAGTTTTTTCATAAATCCCCCGATTTTGTAGTACACACCAACAGAGTGCATGCGATGTGCCAATAATAATGAGGATGATTTGATACCAGTTTTCTAATAGATGGAAAAATGAGGAAGTTACAAATGCAGTTTATAAAAATAAAAAAGGCCAGCTTGCGCTGACCTCTTTATAAACTTCAATTTTAAATAATTAAAATTACAAGTTGATAGTTGTGCTAAGACCAACGTTTGTTAAGTCAGCACGTAAGTTGAATGGCATGAATTGGACGTTTGGATATACATAGATATCGCGAGTTACAGACATACCTAAACCCATAGATTGTTGTGGATTTAAACCAGTAGCGGCACCTTGTTGGCCGTTAGCAGCGATATCCCAAGCAAAGTAGTTCAATACTGTACGGAAGCTGAAAGTATCGTTGAAAGCGTATTCAGCAAATGGAGACATGTACATAGATACTAAAGTCTCGCCCGCTTTTTGCTCTTCAGTTAAATCAGATTTGTAGAAAGTTTTGCTTAAACCAATGTAAGCACCTAAAGTCCAACCATTGAAGTCACCTGCAACAGTTTGAGATAAGTCTAAACCTGCAACCATACCATAATCATCAACATAAGCTGAAGTTGTGTAGTATGTCGCTTCTACTGAAGTGATAGACATTAATTCTGCACCTAATTTACCAGCGTGTGTGTAAGATAAAGAAGGATCTGCTACGTTAAAACGATCGATTTCTTTAACTTTAGAAGTTTTAACTGGATTAGCGATTTTGTTACCTTTGTCGTATGTACCGTGGAATGGAGTCGCAACGCTAACGCCTGTGTTTAAGCTCATGCTGTTGTTAGCATTGAACTTGTATTTACCAGAAACAGTACCAGATAAAGTAGCTGGAGTTTGGATCTCAGCTAAACCGGCTCTGATTGGTGGACGTACTTCAGCAAACGGTTTTTCAACAGTTGAACCAGAGTAGCTTAAAGAGGCTTGGAAAGAGTACTTTTTATTAGCACCTAACTCAGCACGCATTTTAGCATTAGTGATATCTTCGTCGATTTTTTTAAGATCAGATTTATCTTGTTCTGATTTTAAAGAAGTCGTTGCAGTTGTTTGGTTAGCTGCTGGAGCTGCCGCTGCAACTGTTGCTTCTGGAGCAACTGGAGTCGCTGCTACTGGAGCTGCTACTTCTTGTTTTGCTTCTGAAGTTGTTTTTTCTGCTTTCTTTTTAGCTTTCTTAGCTTTTTTAGCAGGTGCTGCTGGTTTTGCTTCTGTAGTAGCTGCTGGAGCTGTTGCTGCAGGAGCCGCTGTCTCTGTTTGAGCAAATGCGATTGTCGAAACAAGCATTAATGCCGTAACTGTTTTTAGTTTCATTGAATTCCCCCTTTAAGGTTTGTTTAATATTTCCAAACGAAAGTCTAGTGGCAAAGATAGTGCCATTTTTTGGAGCCAAATCAACACTAGATTTGAAGTTTTTTTTAAAAAATTTTGAAAAATGAACAATTTATAATCTTTTTTGAATCAAATTTCTTATAACGCCGAACAAAAGTGGTGCCAAAGAAAACCCAACGATTCCCATCACCAGCATTGTAAAGTTTTGCTGTATAAAGGGTATACGCCCGAAAAAATAGCCCGCTAAAGCAAATACATTGACCCAGGCAATAGAGCCTATAACAGACAGGCTGACAAAGCGGCGGTACGGCATTTGGGTTAAGCCACCGACAAACGGGGCAAAGGTTCTGAGGATCGGTAAAAAACGGGAAATACAAACCGCAATGGAACCCTTTTTCTGATAAAACTCTTCAGTTTGCTTAAGGTACTTTGGATTAAAAAAAGCAGAAAATTGATGCTTGGTTTCAAAAAGCCTGCGCCCAAATTTTCGACCAATCCAATAATTCGTCGAATCCCCCATAATAGATGCTGAAATTAAAAGCGGAATTAGAAATTCGATTTTAAAGTGCGGAGATGAAGCCGAAAGCGCACCGACCGCAAACAATAAAGAATCCCCCGGCAGAAAGGGAGCGATCACAAGTCCCGTCTCTGAAAAGATAATCAAAAACAGAATAAAATAAAGCCAAAGGCCGAACTGTTCGGCCATTTGATTAATAAGTACATCTAATTGAAGTAATTGGTGCAGCAGCTCTAACATGCCCCCAGCTTAATGGAATTATTCAAGTGGGCAATCATTTTTTGACTGAATATTATTTCTTTGATTCAACTCATCAAGGCTGGCGTAAAAACGCGCAGTATTTACGCTGTAATTGATATTTTCTAAATTGAAATAACAGTCTTGATTGTAAGAAATGGCTGCCAGCTGATGATAAGCATATCCTGATTTAACAACAGTCACTAACAACAAATATTTTTCACAATTTTCCCCGACACAACGAGCGCGCACATCCAAACGAACTCCGTTTTTTGAATCTTCGACAATCCCATAAGAATCCTGAGATCCTTGATGAGAAGTCGTAATCGAAATATAGCGTCCATCGGGTGTCCTAATTTCAGATACGACTTGCGGGGTGTTGTTAAAATCAAATGTCGGACGCTCTAAAACCGTAATATCATACAAAAGGCTTTGTGCATCCGCAGCTCTGATCGAGGGCTGCGAAGTATTTGTATTCATCATTTGCGATTGAGTTTGTTTAACTGAACGAACTGGTGTTTTTTTCTGAGCACAAGAAGACATTAAAACAATCATGAAAGCCACACTCAAAATAGATATTTTTGTATTCATAAAAACTCCCGTACAAGATGAATATTCAATAAAAAGGCCATGTCTCAGGATAAAACAAAGACCTCTTTTCTCTCGAAATAGGACATTTTTTGTTTTCGAATAGAACGTTTTTTTCTTATTCTAAAACAACTGCGATTTCTTCAAAAAAATGCTGTTCTCTCTATTTAGACACCCCTGACAAAAAAGGTATTTTTAAACCTAGACCTCGCACAAAAAAGACTGCAAAAAAACAGCGTCGAATTGACACCCCCCCAGGGGAATTGGGTATGATGAATCTAGAATTTTCAAAAGGATTTGAAATATGCACCTCAAGCACGCTCAAAAATCATCTCTCATTCTGTCTGGAGGAGGAGCTCGTGGCGCTTATCAAGTGGGCGTCTTGAAAGGACTGTGCGAGATTTTAAAATCACAGGGAATACCTGTCCCTTTTCGTATTTTGTCAGGAACGAGCGCAGGCGCAATCAATACGGCTTTTTTGGCCTGCCAAGAAGCTTCCTTCGAAGTGGCCGTTGAAAAACTGGTTTATCTTTGGTCTAATATTCACACGGATCAAGTTTTCAAATCAGATTTACTGTCTTTGAATAAATTTTCTTTTAAAAACATACTATCATCAGCTGCAAAAGACAGTTCTCATATTTTTAGTTTTAATGCAATCTTGGATACGTCTCCTTTAAAAAAACTGATCGAAGAAAATTGTGATTTTTCGAAAATACAAAAAAATTTAGATTCCCACAAAATGGAGTCGGTTGTTATTACAGCCAATAATTATATTCAAGGATCGGCCGTCAGTTTTATTCAAACGCCGGACGTTTTTGATTTGTCTAAATTAGACTGGCAAGACAGCCGCCGCGTTTCGCACAAAACTGAAATCAATGCTCAGCATATTTTAGCCTCGTCCGCCATTCCCATGTTATTTCCTCCCGTCAAAATTGAATCTGATTTTTACGGGGATGGTTGCGTACGAAATCACACGCCCTGCAGTCCTTGCATTCGTTTGGGTTCGAATCATTTATTCGTTGTCGGCGTTCGTTCGCAAAGAAAAAATGAACCCCTTGTCAACAACAAGTATGAACAAGTTTCAATGATTCGTATTTTAAATACTTTGCTGAATGCTGTGTTATTGGATTCCGTCGAACAAGATGTTCATCGCATCGAAAGGATTAATCATTTAATTGATCAGGCTCAATCAAAAGCCAGCTCGCTTAAAAAAATTCCGGCACTGTGCATTTCACCCAGTGTAAATTTGGGCGAATTAGCGCGGGAAAAATCGCATAAATTGCCTCGCCTTTTGCGCTTAACAATTTCTGCTTTCGGACATTTGGATGAAGCGAGCGAAATCTTAAGTTACTTGATGTTTGATGCGGAATACTGCAAGCGTTTGATTGATATTGGATATCACGATGCTCTTTCTGAAAAGAAAACGATTATTGAATTTTTTAGTTCGACCTCGCAACAAAAGGATTACATTCCATGATTAAATGGTTTTATTCAGAACAACAAGTCGTCAAAGGACCCTTTGCTCAAAATGACTTACAAATCTTTTTACAAAAACACCCAAACCCCGCTCAGGTTTTTGTATGGTCGCGCGGCTTAACTGAATGGATTTCTGGTGATCGTTGGACGCCGACTTTAGTGAATCAAATGGCGGCAGCGGCTCCCAACTTAACACGTCCACAAGCAGCACCTCCGGCCGCAAGCGAAACAATGACTTCGACGATTCCTATGTCTTCAGCAAAACCCATGGCGCCGCCGAAGCCTTCTGCGGGATTCGCTCGAAACGTTTCACAAGATACTTTGACAGTCGATATCGAAAGTACCGCCCTAGGAGAGGAAAACACGCAAACCGTCACTGACGTCCAAACAGATTCCGCAGGTATTGATCCGGATCTGATGCGTGATATTGAAAATAAATCCGTCGAAAAATACCGCGTTCAATTGCAATTTGTCGATCAACCGATGATGACTCGTGATGAACTGATGACTTTTATCTCGGCTCAAGACGATGTTTCCCAGGTTTCGATTTACGATAAAAAATCAAACGAATGGAAAGAAGTCTATGCTTTTCGCGAAATCGTCGACAAGTTGGGCTTAACTCGTCGTAAGCACCCGCGCGTGCCGATTCTGGCGCAATTCATGGGAAGCACCAACCGCCACAGTCACTTCACAGCTCGCGTGGTGACAATCAGTATTGGCGGCTTGGGATTAACAGATGTTTTTGATTTGAAAATTGGCGATCATATTAACGGTCAAATGACGAGCCCTCATTTTTATTCACCCGTTCACTTCGAAGCCGAAGTGACTTACGCCGGTCAAGATGGATATGTTGGTTTTAAATTTACTCAAATCAATGATGATGCTCTCAGTTTAGTGACTGATTATGTGAATCGATTTTCGCAAACGCAAAGTTAGTTTTCACGAACAGCCAAAGTACAGTCTCTTTTTCCAGTGAAACCTTTTTTAGGAATGAGCTGAAAGCCATTCTTTTTCAAAGCTCGCTTCAAGACACCTGTGCAGGCATAGGTTGTAAAAACACAGTCACGAGCACATATTTTTTGAATAAAAAGATCTAGAAAATCCTCTGTCCATAAATCTGCCGTCGTTTTCGAACTGAAAGCATCAAAACAAATCAAATTAAAAGACGGAAAATCTTGTTGTAACATCTGCCGATCTAAGGCCCCGTGAAGAGTCAGTTGGTTTTTGATTATTTTTTGTCGGATGGCGTAGCTATCAAACTGATAACTTTGAATAATCAATTCATAAATTTCTAAGTGTGCGGCTTTTTTATTTTCGAGCCAATCCTGAAAAGACTGTCTCAGTTCTGAATCGGCTTCAAAAGAATGAATTTCAAAATTTTGAAATATCTGGGCCATCAAAATTTCAATATACCCCAGCCCTAAACCCACAACACAAATAGCTGGCTTTGTGTTTTTTTGAGCCACAAGTCGTGCAGCTTCGCCGTAAATGTATTGCGTCTCTGTGGCGGCCCCACCCGAATGATGCATGCTTTCTGGTCTGTTTTCAGTTGTCATTTTTACTGGGTCTTGGTTTTTCAGTCTGAGTGTAGGACTGTTATCCGCAGTCAATTCAGTTATAAATTGCTTTGATGGGCTAATCATTTTATACACCTGATATGGAAAAAGGTTGGACGGGTTTACCCTATCACAGTATCTCTGAACACTACAAAAGAATATTTGGCGAAAAGGTTTATAAATTGCCCGTCACTGTCGTTGATGATTGCCCGAATCGAATGGGCTTAAAGGGCATGAAAACCTGCAGTTTTTGTGATGTTTGGGGATCAGCTGCTCGGACGGATTCCTTTGAAATGGATTTACGCACTCAAATCGAAAAATATCAAAAAGACATCGGACAAAAATACAATTCCCGACAGTTTCTAGTTTATTTCCAGGCTTATACAAATACTTTTACAAAAGTTCCTCAATTACGCAGCAATTTCGATACGGCACTGAGCTTTCCTTTTGTGAAAGGCTTTGTCTTGGGAACCCGACCGGATTGTCTTTCGAAATCTGTTTTAGATTTATGGCAAGAATACTATGAAAAATCCTTTGTCGGAGTCGAATTAGGCGTACAAAGTTTTTTTGATCAGCACTTGGATTTCATGCGCCGAGGACACAGTGCTCAGGATTCTTTGAAGGCCATTCAAAAAATCACCGAATCAACGGCTGTGGATTTGGGAATTCATTTGATTTTCGGATCCCCGGGGGAAACAGATCAACAAATTATAGAAACAGCTCGTATTTGTAATGATTTACCAATTACAAATATCAAACTTCATAATTTGCATGTTCTAAAAAATACAGAACTCGAACGCTTGTATCACGAAAATCAATTCCAACCTATCGAGAGACGGCAATACACAGATAAAGTGATGTTGTTTCTATCGTATTTACACCCCCGCTTTGCCATTCACAGATTGGCTGCTTTTGCGTCTCGTTGGGAAGAATTAATTGCGCCGTCTTGGACCTCCGATAAAATGGGAACACATCAGTACATTGTCGATGAACTTCGTCACAATAAAATCTATCAAGGTTGCAAGATTGCTGAGCACTCTGAAGAAGATGCTTTGTTATTTGACGAAATGAAAAAACGAGTTGTGCGAATTGAAAGCAATTAACAGAGAATTTAAGAATCTTAAATTTTCAAACAGTTTTCAGCTGATTTTTTTTCAAAAAATACCTATTGACACCAATTCTCGAGAGAGAAAAAGCCTCGACTTAAGTTTTGTTTTCCTTCATTTTTCGCACAGCATCTGCCTATTAGTCCAGCAATGGCTTAAAAAAAAATGGAATTTTTTCACAAAATTATTTGCATCTTTCTAAAATCTCATTCAACCTAAATTCAAGACGAAATACGGCTCTATAGGATTAAAGAGCTTTTCTTAACACTAGATATAGTGCTCTCGAGGCCGATCGCAGTGCTGAAGAAGGATGTTTTAAAAGTCTTTCAAGTGATTTTTAAAACTAGACCAAGATGGTCAAACATTTTTTCTTGAAACATACAAAACTAGACCTAGACTATGTCGGGTCTTTTTAGACATTGAAAACTTCTGAGGGGGAGTTTTTAGGGTTTTTATTCACTTTGAAACAAAGTGAGAAAGTTGAAGAGGGGGATGTCATGACGACAACTAATACAGAGAACCAAAACAATATGAACATGAATTCAGGCATGAATTCTAATATGAATTCAATGTCGCATGTTATGCGTGTTAAAAAACGTGATGGCACACTTGAGCCAGTGGACGTGACGAAGATCGTTGAGCGCGTTAGCCGTAATGCACAGGGATTGAATCAAATCGACCCTCTTCGCGTCGCTACAAAAGCGATTAGCGGTCTTTATGATGGTGCGACAACAAAAGAATTAGATAATCTTTGTATTCAAACAGCCAGCCTTTTAATCGGCGAAGATCCTGAATATTCACGATTGGCAGCCCGTCTTTTATCAACATATGTTGACGAAGAAGTAAAATCTCAGAAAATTGGATCTTTTGCGGATTCGATTCAATTTGGTTTTAAAAACGGTCTTTTGTCTGAACAAACTCTTCAATTTGTCATGAATCACAAAGCAGAACTTTGTGCGGCCATCGAACACTATAAGACAGATCGTTTTGAATACTTTGGACTTCGCACTGTTTACGATCGTTACCTTTTGAAAAACCCTCAAACTCGCCAAGTTTTTGAAACTCCTCAATACTTCTTCATGCGCGTAGCCTGTGGTCTTTCAACAAACCCTCAAGAAGCCATCGATTTTTATAAATTGATTTCTTCTCATGATTATATGCCATCGACTCCAACTTTATTTAACTCAGGAACTTTACGTCCACAAATGAGCTCATGCTATTTATTGGATTCACCTGAAGATGATTTAAAATCGATTTACGACAAATATACAGATGTGGCTTTGTTATCAAAATTTGCAGGTGGTATTGGTCTGGCTTACAGCCGTGTTCGTTCACGTGGATCTTTGATCAAAGGCACTAACGGCCACTCAAATGGAATTATTCCTTGGTTAAAAACTTTGGATTCATCTGTCGCTGCTGTGAACCAAGGTGGTAAACGTAAAGGGGCTGCTTGTGTTTATTTAGAAACATGGCACGCAGATATCGAAGAATTTCTTGAGCTTCGCGACAACACAGGTGACGAATCGAAAAGAACTCACAATTTAAATACAGCCAACTGGGTTCCTGATTTATTCATGAAACGTGTTGAAGCGGATGCGATGTGGTCTTTGTTTGATCCGAACATCGTGCCTCACTTTGTAGATCTTTACGGACCTGAATTTGAAGCGGCTTATTTACAAGCTGAAGCTGATAAAAAATATATCAAGCAAATCAAGGCGCGTGATCTGTACTCTCGCATGATGAAGACTTTGGCCCAAACTGGTAACGGTTGGATGACTTTCAAAGATGCTTCGAACATGAAGGCCAACCAAACTGGACGCCCACAGAATGTTATTCACTTATCGAATTTATGTACTGAAATCCTAGAAGTGACTTCAAACAAAGAAACAGCTGTTTGTAATCTAGGTTCTGTGAATCTAGCAAGACACGTTGTTGATGGTGCTTTTGATTTCGATAAATTAGCTCGCACAGTGAAAACAGCGGTTAAATATTTAGATCGCGTTGTGGATATCAATTTTTACCCGATTGGTACAGCCGCTTCATCAAACAATCGCTGGAGACCCGTAGGCTTGGGTTTAATGGGATTACAAGATTTGTTTTTCCAATTAAAACTTCCGTTTGATTCAGCAGAAGCCCAAAAACTTTCGGCTCGTATCCAAGAAGAAATCTATTTCCATGCTTTAACGACAAGTGCTGAATTGGCAGAAAAATTTGGCCCGCACGAAAGTTTCGAAGAAACTCGCGCGGCTCAGGGACAGTTACAATTTGATCTTTGGGGCGTTAAACCAACAGACGAAAATCGTTGGAACAAGCTGAAAGAAAAAATCAAAGCGACAGGTCTTAGAAATTCTTTGATCATCGCTATTGCGCCGACGGCGACAATCGCTTCGATCGTAGGTTGTTACGAAGCCACTGAACCACAGGTTTCTAACTTGTTTAAACGTGAAACGCTTTCAGGTGAATTCATGCAAGTAAATAAATACTTGGTTCAAGAGCTTAAAAAGCGCGGACTTTGGAATGAAGACCTTCGTAATGAAATTAAAATTAACGATGGCTCTATTCAAAATATCGCGGCCATTCCACAAGACGTAAAAGATTTATTCAGAACGGTTTGGGAAGTTCCAATGAAGAGCTTGATTGAAATGGCTGCGGCTCGTGGCGCTTTTATTGATCAATCTCAGTCATTGAATTTATTCATGGAATCTCCGACGATCGGAAAACTGTCTTCGATGTATATGTATGCGTGGAAAACAGGTGTTAAAACGACTTATTACTTACGTTCTCGTCCAGCAACTGCGATTGCTAAAACGACTGTACGTAAAAATGAAATAACAACTCCACAGGCAGAAGAACCGAAAAAATCCTACACAGATGCAGAAGCAGTCACGTGTAGTTTAGAAAATCCAGAAGCTTGTGAAGCATGCCAATAACTTTAAAAGGAATTTGAGGAATTTATGATTTTAGATCCAGGATTTAATTTAACATTAAGACCGATGAAGTATCCCGTTTTTTACGAAATGTACAAAAACGCGATTAAAAATACATGGACAGTGGATGAAGTTGATTTTTCAACAGATTTAGTTGATCTACACTCGAAAATGAGTGAATCAGAAAAACACCTTATCCAGCGTTTAGTTGCTTTCTTTGCAACAGGTGATTCCATTGTGGGTAACAATTTGGTTTTAAACTTGTACAAACATATCAACTCGCCAGAAGCTCGTTTGTATTTATCGCGCCAGCTTTATGAAGAGGCTTTACACGTTCAGTTTTATCTGACTTTGTTAGATAACTACATCCCTCACCCGGATGATCGCGCCAAAGCTTTCTCGGCGGTTGAAAACATCCCTTCGATCAAGAAAAAAGCTGACTTTTGCTTTAAGTGGATGGATTCCGTCAATGAAATTGACCAACTCAATACTCAAGAAGATCGTCGCAAATTTTTAATGAACATGATCTGCTTTGCTGCTTGTATCGAAGGTTTGTTTTTCTTTGCAGCGTTTGCTTATGTTTACTTTCTACGATCAAAAGGTCTTTTACAAGGTTTAGCATCTGGAACAAACTGGGTTTTCCGTGACGAAAGTATGCACATGAGCTTTGCTTTCAAAGTCATTGAAACTGTTCGTAAAGAAGATCCGACATTGTTCAATGAACAAATGGAAGAAATGGTGATCCAAATGCTTGAGGACGCGATCGAGTGCGAAATGACTTTCGCAGAAGATATTTTGTCTTTGGGTATTGCGGGGTTATCAGCCACTGAAATGCGTCAGTACTTGGAATACATCGCAGATCAGCGTTTAGAAACTTTGAATATTCCTAAGCGTTACCACACTAAGAATCCATTTACTTTTATGGAACTTCAAGACATGCAAGAGCTAGCTAACTTTTTCGAAAGAAGAGTTTCTGCTTACCAAGTCGGAGTTTCTGGACAAGTTAGTTTCGACGAGTCATTCTAGTTATTTAATCCGTTTTTATTAAAATTGATTACCGAAAAGCCTGTATTTTCATACAGGCTTTTTTTATTGACGACGACATGGAAATTCGTTGGACCATTTTCCGTAACGAGTTCCATCGTTAGCACGAACAGCCACGTAATAAGTGGCCGGAGCTAAAGCCGTCATATCAAAAGTCGATGCGGCGGAACTACCTGCGATGGCCACACCACCCGCACTGGATTGAGTCGATGTCCATCCGGAATTTGGTTTATAAATCCATTCATAACTCAATGAAGGATTGCTTCCCGTGGCAATCGTCATCTGGCAAGATGTTCCACCCACAATCGATCCAGTAACAAACGGAGGTAACATTTCACAGGCAGCTGTGCTGTCACTGGAAACAGATGTTGTTCCTAGAATGGCTGAAACGTTATAAATATATTTCATCCCCGGAGCCAAGAAGTTCGCTGATGAAGGTAAATTGACATACGTTGGACAAGTTCCGCCATCACAAAAGTTAGCTACTGAATCCCCTTCGGTGATCGGTGTCGATAACGAATAATTGGCTGGGGTCAAAAATCGACTGGTCATACCCGAACGACTTTCAGCGCCGGCCGCTGTGTATCCAACAGTATCACGAAAAACGGCGTATTGAATGTTGGGATTCGTACCCGCCGCAAATGGTGGATGCTTGAATTTATAGGCGCTTGTTTTTACTTCGCATTTAAATTCACTTAAGTTGGCCGTGACACTGAAATTAGGCGCTGAAAGACCGCGCTTGATTGTGACTTCGGCCCAACCACTGTCTGAAGTGATTCCGTCCGTTGTCCGCAATTTCATCCGCGCAAAATAATGTTTACGAACACTGGCAATTTCGATGATGGCACCTAAACGAATTTGAAATGAAAAACGACCATTAATACATTGCGGATACAACTGAGTATCTTCGATCAATGAATTTCCGTGTGAAACAAAAATACACTGTTCGGTCGTAGCAATTCCCGCATCCGTCGTTTGGCATAAATTTGAAATTGAATTATCGATATACGGTAAAATGGATTGATCGTCTTCGCGATGAAAAA
>Ga0255180_1000369_pt1 | contig 15893 bp, 13 predicted proteins | sample Atl_Colum_RepB_8_FD_189933 | JGI IMG/M metagenome (GOLD analysis project Ga0255180, IMG submission 189933) | Freshwater microbial communities from Altamaha River, Georgia, United States - Atl_Colum_RepB_8d | ecosystem: Environmental > Aquatic > Freshwater > River | place: USA: Georgia... | reverse complement strand
TTTAGGGTTGGGTGCGGACGACGATGGCGCTACGGGTTTCTCCTCGCCTTGCCTGTTCGACATGTCATGGCCTGAGTGATCCATCCCTTCCATGTCGGGCATCGTGGACATGTCATGGCCCATGGCGCCGTGATCCATCCCGCCCGACTTGGGCTTGGTCAAGGCCTCGGCTTCCAGCGTGGCAGTTGCAGGCTGATCGCTGGTGGGCAGCTTGCGGCCCACGGCGCGGGTGAGCTCGGTGCGGGCAATCCAGTAGTCACGCACGGCAGCGAGATAGCCGGAGTAGGCGTCGTATTGCTGCTGCTTGGCGCCCAGCAGCTCGAACACACCGATCAGCATGAAGTTGACCTGCAACTGCATCTCGTCCACCACCGCCTCGCGCTGCGGGATCAAACTGTCGCGGAAGCGATCAACTTGTAATTTGGCGGTTTGCACCGCCGCGTGAGCCGCCTTCACGTCGTTACCTGCATCGAGTTCGCGTGCGACGAGTTCGGCTTCGGCCAGATCAAGTTGCGCTCTCGCGCGTGTCACCCGCCCCATGCCCCAGTTGAACAGCGGCAGCTCCACCGAAACACCGGGTCCGATCAAGCGGCTGCCATCGGTCTCTCTATCTCGCTGGTAGCTCAGCTCGATGGGGCCGAGCAGGCGCGTCCGCCGTTCAAGCCCATACGCACTAGCGATGGCTTCGGCGTTCTGCCGTGCGGCGGCAATATCAAGACGGCTCTGTGCTGCAAGTTTGAGTAGCGGCTCCAGCTCATCCTCCATCGCCAATGGCGCTGGCAGCCCACCTTGCAGCTTCCACTGATCCTGCTCGGCGCTCAGGCCCATCAGTCGGTTGAGCGCACTGCGCGCTTGCTGTGCCGTGGCTTGTGCCGAGAGGGCGGAGAGCTGCGCCTGCGCGGCAGCTGCCTTCTCCAGCGCCAGCTCGCGCTTGTTGATATTGCCGGCGTCGAAGAATCGCTGCGCGAGATCGGCGGAGGCTTTCGCGGCCTGCGCGACCCGTGCTCTCAGCGTGGCATCCTGCTCAGCGCCCGCCAGCGCATACCAGCTTGTTTGCACCTCGGTGGCGAGCGTCAGCGCGAGGCTGCCTACCTCCAGCTTCGCCGCCTCGAACTGCGCCTTGGCATAGCGGCTACGCACTGGGAGAAAGATCAGGTCGGTGAAACTCAGCGCGATGCCCAGACCGATCTGGGCCGAGACCGCTGCGGGATCGTTGGAGGTGCGCCGACTCAGGCTGAACACCGGGTTGGCGATGCGCGCCGTCTCATACACATCGGCGGCGGCAAAGCCGAGCTGCGCGGTGGTGCGCCGTAGGTCGGGGTTGTGAATGAGTGCGAGGGTGATGGCGCTGTCTGGAGATAGCGGCTCTGACAGCAAACGCGCGGAAAGCCGCTGTACGTCACCGCTGGGCAGCGGTTGTCCTCGGGCAGCGACGACGTTGGCGATCTCCGCGCGGCCCAGATCCGGCGGTAGGCTGGCACAAGCACTCAAGCTCAGCACCGCTAACGCCAGCGCCGTGCGTTGGAACAGAGATAAATTGGAAAGCACAGGTGACTCCTTCGAGAGGGAAGCGAAATCCGTGATGCACGGATCGCCCTGGCGTCGAAGGTTTCTACAGGCCTGCTCGGTCAGGAGCAGGTTGTCGGCTAGGTTTGAAGCTTGGATCTTCGAGAGCCGTGGCGATCAGAGCGCCACGGCGGAGGGAGGTCGAAGGGGATCGTAGCGATAAGCCGCGTGGGCCTGTTCGCGGGTCTCGCGCGGCTGTTTGCGACGATCGTCGAGAGAGACAAACACCGACGCGGGCGAGACAAAGGCCGCCACGCTCGCGCAGCCCACCGAGCAACTGGCCGCACATTGGCAGCCGCAATCACAGCCTGCGCCGTCGGATGCCTCGTGCTCTGGGCCCGCGTGATCCATCGCCGCATGGTTCATATCCGACATATCCATATCGGACCCCATTGCCGCCATCATCGCTGCGTGGTCATGCGCCGGGCCATCCTGCTGCGTGGCCTGCACCTGGCTCGCTGCCGCCATGTCCTGACACTGCATCATCGCCGACGCCGCCACGGCCTGAAGCGGCAGCAGGAGGACGACGAGCCAGAGAATGAAGCGGCGGAGCAGATACATAATAAAAGTATGGATGCCGCGGAAGAAGGTCGCAAGCCAGCAAACCTTGGAGTGACTTTTACGGTTATCTCTCCAGAGCCACTACTAGGTGCGGGCTGTTTAACGGAGAATCGTAGGCACGGCGGCCAGGGGTGGCAGCCAACTGGCGTAATCATTCAAAGGGGACTGAGCATGGGACGTAAGGCTTTTTTCAGCTTTCATTTTCAGAACGACGTGATCCGGGCGTCTCAAGTCCGCAACATGGGCGTGTTGGAAGGCAATGAACCGGTCTCGGATAACAGCTGGGAGACAGTGAAAAAACAAGGCGATGCCGCAGTCAAGAAATGGATCGACAACGAGATGTATGGCCGGAGCTGTGTTGTTGTTCTGGTTGGCGCTCAAACCGCAAGCCGTCCATGGGTCAAATATGAGATTGAGAAGGGATGTGACCTGCTGCTGAAGTTGTAGCCGTTGAGGAAGTGAGTCTTTCTGTCATGTTGTTCACAGGAGGACTCGATGAAGAAGCGGTTTTCGGAAGAGCAGATTGTTTCGATGTTGCGGGAGGCCGAGGCGGGCGAGATGCCGGCCAAGGAGCTGTGCCGCAAGCACGGGATTTCCGAGCAGACGTTTTATCGCTGGAAAACCAAATACGGTGGCATGGAGGTCTCTGACGCCCGCCGTCTGAAGGCCTTGGAATCGGAGAACGCCAAGCTCAAGCGGATGCTGGCCGAGCAGATGCTGGTGACCGAAGGACTTCGGGAGATCGCCAAGGGAAAATACTGACCCCGGAGCAGCGCCGGTCTGCACTGGCGCTGCTGATGAGCCGGGGGCTGTCCAAACGAGCGGCAGCGCGTGGATTGGGCTTGTCCCGATCCGTGGAGCGGTATGGCCTGAAGCGGCCTGGCCGAGACCGGGAGTTGGCGGGACGCATCCAGGACGTCAGCCAGCAACACCCCCGCTTCGGCTATCGCCGCGTCGCGGCCTGGCTCGATGAAAGCGACAAGAAGATCTGGCGGCTGTGGGCGCGGATGGGATTGTCACTCTCCAAGCGGCGACCGCGTCGGCGACGCAGTGGCAGCGACATCCGGCTGCCCAATGCCATTCGGCCCAATTCTGTCTGGAGCTACGACTTCGTCTATGACCGCACCGCCAATGGCCGGGCCCTCAAGCTGCTGTGCGTGCTCGACGAGCACACCCGGGAATGCCTGGCCATTGAAGTCGGCCGAAGCCTGCGAGGGCAGGACGTGATCCTGACCTTGTCCAGGCTGATGCGGCTATACGGCAAACCGGCCTACCTCCGCTCGGACAACGGCGCCGAATTCACGGCGACGGCGGTGATGCGGTGGCTGCGGGACCAGAACGTCGGGCCGGCCTACATCAAGCCGGGCAGTCCCTGGCAGAACGGCACGGTCGAAAGTTTCAACGGCAAGCTGCGCGACGAATGCCTGAACCGGGAGTGGTTTGTCAGCCTGCGTGACGCGAAGGTGGTGATCGAGCAGTGGCGCAGCTTCTACAACCACCAGCGACCCCACAGTGCCCTCGGATATCGCCCGCCCGTCGCCGTGCGCAAGGACTACGAAAGCGGCAACACTTTCACCCGACTCACTTCCGCCGTGGCTACAAACTAGAGGAGCAGGTCAGATGGACATCCGGAAAGGGTGTGGTTGGCATCAGAATCCACGGTCTCAAGGATTTCGCTGGCAACACCAGTTATGCAGGATCCAATCCCTTCGACCTTTTCAAGATCGGTGAGACTCCGATGTCGTCGATAGTGACGCTGTTTGATCCTTTCGGATTCGACAGCAAACAAATCTATTCCAGCATCAAAGACAACATGGACTCTTTGGTCGAGAAGGCCATCGCTATTCGGGCGAAGTATTGAGTCATGCCTTCAAGAGAACGCTTCATCAACGAGTTTTCCAAAGCCGTTGCCGATGACGCCAGCGCCATTTTCATCGGTGCTGGTGTTTCGATGGGGGCAGGTTACCCGTCCTGGAAAGTGCTCCTGAAGGAAATCGGCGACGAACTTGGCGTGCGGTCGGACGACGTCCACGACCTTACGGCACTGGCGCAATGGAGTATTCGCAAGGCTGCTGGAAAGACGCAGGTATTAAAGGTTATTCGCGACGAAATCGCTCCAGATCGAGCCATCCCCGAAGTGCTGGATATCATTGCGCGTCTTCCATGCCGCAACCTATGGACGACGAATTATGACCGCCTGATCGAGCGGTCTTTCGCGGCGATTGGCCGCCCCATCGATCCGGTTTCGAGTGCTCGCGATCTCTCGATTCGGTCGCGGGCCGGGGCCACTCGGTTATTCAAGATGCACGGCACCGTCGACAACCTCAATGACATTGTGATTTCGACAGACGACTACGAGCTGTATCGCGTCAATCGAGGGTCGTTTTTGACCGTGCTGCAGGCGCATATGACCAGCTTTTCGATGCTGTTCGTGGGTCTGAGCTTTACAGACCCGAATGTGCGCCACGTATTGGCGATGATCCGTGAGAGCTTTTCGGCGAGTCCGCCCGAACATTTCGCGATCGTCCGTCCACCACACCGGCAGGACTTCAAAAGTGATGATCAGTTCCAGGCACAGCTGACGCAGCACAAGCTATGGGCAGAGGATTTGCTGCGCTATGGCCTTCAGGTTGTCGAAGTCGATAGCTACGAAGAGGTTCCAGGTTTGCTAAAGGAGGTAGAACGGCGAATCGCTGGCGATCGAGTCTGGGTGAGCGGCAGTTGGCCAGTGGTCTCATCGAGGGCCAACAACGCTGCCTACGTGACAGAGATTGCAAGGCTGTTGGGCAAACGGCTCGCCGCTGAAAACTACTGCCTTGTAACGGGCGGGGGATTGACCGTTGGCTCCGCTTCGATCTCCGGCTTTCTGGATGGCTTACAGCGTTCCGGGGTCTGGGATTTGGATCGACGCCTGATCGCTCGTCCGTTCCCTCAAGCGATCGGAAATGATGCAGCCAAACCAGAGCACTGGGCGGCGCTGCGCAATGAAATGGCGCGTGTCTCTGGCACGGTCATTTTTCTTGGGGGCGCTAAGGAAATTGATGGCGAGACACTGGTGGCTGAAGGGGTGCTTGCGGAGTTCGAGGCCGCAAAAAAAGCCGATTGCAACTTGCTTCCTGTGAGTTGTACCGGCCAAGCCGCAGCTGTGATCGCAACCCTCGGAGCACAAAGTGCAATTGTTGAAACTGACAGCGCACGGCGGTGGCCCACATCAGCGGAGTTGGCCGTGCTGGCGGAAAATGAAGCGCCGACGGTTGTGGTTGAGAACGTAATGAAGATTCTGAAGCGAATGTCTTCTGGCAGGTAGCGCCCAAATGCCAGCAAGTGACTCGCCAAAGGTCAGGGAACTTAGCCCCTATCGGAGATCGCATGGACATCTGGAGTGCCGACAAACTGCTTCTGTTTATCGCATTCGTTGTGCCGGGCTTTGTCCCTTTGAAAACCTACGCACTTCTGTCTTAGGGTGGCGCCAGGCACGCCGCTACGGAGGTCGTTGACGCGGTCTCTTTCAGCTCTATCAATTACGCACTTCTGAGCTGGCCGATTTTTTCGATTCATGTGCACGGGGTCAGGGATAGCTCGCCGACACTCTCCGCCGTGTTCTTGCTGTTTGGCGCACGTCCGTTCGGTGACGTGCGCGATGTGTGTACTGTCCCGGGCACCGTAAGCACTTGCGAGCTATGTTTAAAGCAAAGGATGAGCCGTCAATTTGTCCTTGGCCTTAATCAGGAATGCAGCGCACGCAGGAAGCATGAGGATGGCGGCGGCGGCGTTAGCTAAAAACATGATGGTGAGCAAGATGCCCATGTCGACTTGGAACTGAAGGCCTGACAACATCCAAGTCGCCACGCTGGCTGCGAGTGCAAGCCCAGTAAAGACCACCGCCTTGCCTGTTTGATGGAGCGTGTTTTCGTAGGCTTCGCGCATGGCCATTCCTTTTTCTTTTATGTTCTCTTCGAGCACGGAGTAAATGTATATGCCGTAATCGACACCAATGCCGGCAGCGAATGCAACTGTGGCAATATTGGAGACTTTGACGCCAATTTCCAAGAAAACCATGATGGCATAGGTAAATACTGATACTGCTGCAAGTGGCAACAAGATGCAGACGACGCTGGCAAATGATCTAAATGACGCCCAGACGCTGATCGCGATTGCTGCATAAAGAAATAGGAGAACAGTTGGCTCGGTTTCGCGAACAACGTCATTGGTTGCAGCCATCACGCCGACGTTGCCCGTCGCCAGCTTGAACTTGACAGACGCATCTGCGGGTTGTTCCTTGATGAATTGGTTGAGTGACTGGACGACACCGTCAATCGTTTTTGCTTTGTGGTCGGAGGTAAACACGAAGAGCGGCATGGCGCTACAGTCTTCGTTCAGCAAGCCCGTGGAGCTGGGGAAGGGTTGGACTGTCACTACCAAGGCTCCGGACTCTCTAGGCAGAGAATTCCACTTCGGATTGGTTTCGTTGTAGCTGTTGAACACCAGCTTCTGCATCTTCGGCAGCGAAAGTGTCGACTGGACGCCGGGTGTGTTTTCCATTCGCCAAGCTAGTTTGTCGATGGAGCTAATCACAGAATGATCAATGCAGCCGTCGGCTTTGTTCTCTGCAATGATTTTCAGTACGTCAACCCCGATGGCAAAGTTCTGCACGATGGCATCAGTATCACGGTTATACCGGGAGTCTGGACGCAGCTCTGGCGTGCCTGGGTGTAGCTCACCGATGGCGAGATCTTTCTTGATGTATTCAGCACCTCCCCATACCAAAGCCGAAAGCACCAGCACGGCCGCCGCCACTGGCTTGAGCGTTAGGTAGGAGGCGGAGCGCCAGATGGGAGCCAGCACTCTGTCACGTGCATGCTGGTGCTTGCGGAACATCTCCGGATTTTTTATCGGCACATACGTAAGAAGGCAGGGCAGAAGGACCTTCTTGCAGACTACAACAGCAACCAAGCCAAGGCAGGCGTTGATTGCCATCTCTTGCACGATCCCGATCGGAATCAACAAAAGTGTGGCAAATCCGATGACATTTGTGATGAGTGCCGTGATCCCAGGGATGACTAAGCGCTTGTAGGTGGCCATCGAGGCGTCGTAGCTGTTACGCCCGTTATCGGCAATTTCCAGCAACCAGAAACTGGCAATTTGAATGCCGTGAGACACGCTGATTGCCATGACGAGGAACGGAACCAGGATGGCCATTGGGTCCAGGCCAAACCCAAACAGCCGGAGCAATCCCAGCTCCCAGATAACAGCAAGAATGCCGCAGGAGAGGGGAAGCAGTGCAACTAAGGGCGAGCCCGTATACAGCCAGAGCACGATCCAGACCAGTAGGATCGTCAGCGCGAAAAAGCCAACCACTTCCGCCGATTTGTCAGCGATATCACCGATGATCTTGGCAAAGCCGATGACATGCACATCGATGTTGGGGTTGTAGTCAGGGTTTGCCGACTGCTGGATGTCGAAATCCCGGCCCTTAAAACCGCGAGTCGCCAGTTTGCCTTCTGCGTCATTGAACGTGACGTCAATTTCAGAAAAACCAAAAAACAGGCCGCCTGGCTTCTGGTAGACAACGTTGGCCACGTCCCCAGCTTTGAGCGGTGGTGAATCCTGCTTTAAACGGAGCTCCCAACGATTTGGGCTGATGAATCGCTGGCGAATCTCCTCGATCTTTGCTGCTGTCACGAAGTAGTCCAGCTTCGCGTCAGTGACTGGGTCGCGCTCGAGAAGTTCGCCGAAGATCATCGCACCAGTCTGGTCGTTGGCTACTAGGCGGCCGACGATGCCAGCCTTCTCTACGTTCTGCCGTACCCGTTTGAGCATTTCAGGAGTGGGCTGGAAATCGGCGGGAACCACGTTGCCGCCTTGGAAACCATCCTCCACTACTTCGAGGTAACGCACGTCCGGGGTGACCATGGAGCTGACCCTCGACCGATCCATGCCGGGGAGGAAATACATCGCGTCGGTGGCCTGCCGTAGGCTCCGCATGAACTCGGCGTTGTAGATATCGCCCTTGCCCTTGTTTTGTGTGATGGCCAAGAGAACGAGGTTTGCCCCGCCAAACTCCTTCTGATACTGCTTGAACACAGCGATGTAGGGGTGCCCTAACGGAAGCTGCTTTTCAAATCCCGCATCGAGTTGCAGCTGAGACGCTTGCCAGCCGAGGAGCAGGGTGGCGACAAAGAGAACAGCCAATGTTCGGGCTCTCTTATAAAAAATAATCGGCACGGTGACGTTGACATACCACTTCGCAAACCCGCTCTTGGCTTCGCCGTGCATTGAGTCCTGCTCCTCTTGGAAAGTTCTTATATGCCTGATTTCTTTGCCGCTCTTTAAACGAGGCAGGACGTGCATCGAGGCCGGGCGACCTCGGAGCATGCCCTGCGCCGTAGTGCAAAGTGCATACAGATGCTATGCACAGAAGCAGGCTGCGTCAAGCGACTGCTACAGCCTGAAGATAATCTGCATTGCAGATTCTTACGTGACAGAAGCGCCAACAGATGTGCTTGCAACACGGAAGCGCAGAGCATATAGTGCATAGAAGCACTACACGTATTGTCGGCGTATCCGATGTAGCAGTGTCGCCGGTGGTGCTGTGACGCGAGAGCGCAAAAGAATCGTTCCCACTGGTCCGGAGGAGAGAGAGATGAGAAGTGTCAAGCTTTTTTTGTCTGCGACGACTTTATTGCTGGCAGTGTCGCAGGGCGTTTTGGCCAAAGTGTCTGAAGCGGAGGCTTCCAAGCTTGGCAAGGAGCTGACTCCCGTTGGCGCGGAGCGGGCGGGCAACAAGGAAGGAACGATTCCCGCTTGGACTCCGATCAAGGCGTTTGGCAACCCCAAGGGGGAGTTTCCGTACAACAAGGAAGTCGAAGCTGACAAGCCGATTTTTACGATCACCGCCAAAGACGTGACCAAATATTCGGCGAAGCTCTCAGAGGGTCACAAGGAGCTTTTCAAGCGTTTTCCGGATACCTACAAGATGGTGGTTTACCCGACCCGGCGCGTCGCCAATTTTCCGGAAAAGCTGCTCGAAGAGACGGTCAAGAACGCCACCCGTGCAGAACTTGATGGGGTAGATAACCCGCGCGGAGCATATGTGGGTTTTCCGTTCCCGATTCCGAAGACCGGTGCCGAGCCAGTCTGGAACCACCGCGCAAAGTGGCGTGGCGAGAACATTCGGCGCTACAACAATCAGATGATCGTTCAGCCAGATGGAAAATTCTCGCTGACTAAAATTGTTGAGGATGTGCAGTTTAACTACGCCAGCGTGAGCAGCTCCAAGCCGGACGAAATGAAGCCCGGGGTGCCCTTCCTGAAATATCTGTCGCAAACGGTGTCCCCGCCAAGAATCGCCGGCACTTACATCCTGGTGCATGAGAAAGCTGGGTTTGGGCCCGAAGGGCGCGCTGCATGGCTGTATGCGCCGGCGCTCAAGCGCATTCGCCGTGCTCCCGCAGTTTGCTGCGACAACCCCTACGAGGGTACCGATGGGCACCAGTTCTACGACCAGGTCGACATGTATAACGGCGTGTTGGAGCGCTTCACTTGGAAGCTCGTTGGCAAGAAAGAAGTCTATATCCCTTATAACTCGTACAAAATCGCTGGAAAGTCGGTCAAATACGCCGACATTGCCAAACCCAAGCATACAAACCAGGACCTCCCTCGCTACGAACTCCACCGAGTATGGGTTGTTGAGGCGGACAACAAGCCGGATCAGCGTCACACGTTCAAGAAACGCCGGATGTATTTTGATGAGGACACTTGGAATGTCGTGATGATTGATAACTACGATCAGCAGGGTCAACTGATGCAGTTTCAAGAGGGGCATCTCGTTCAATTTGCGGCAAGCCTTTCCTCTTCGACCGTGCCAGAAGTCATTTACCACCTGAACTCGGGTCGCTATTTCGTGACTGCCACTTTTAACGAAGATCAGCCGTTTGATACGACGGTTAACTATGGTGGTGATTTCTTTGAGGCAGAGACGATTCAGAAGAAAGCGTCCAAATAAAACTGCAGCCAAAAAACTGAGCCGCTACGCCAATGCATCGGTGTAGCGGACTTAGTCTTAATCAGTCCATAAATTGGACTGTCTACCACGTTGCTACGGAGAGATGTGGATGAGTAGAAAAGAAAGATATGCTCTAGCCGTTACGGCAGTGAGTGCCTTAATGGTGTCACCCTCAACGAGCAGGGCTGTCGAATTCAATTTCAATATCGGCGACATCCCGATTGCGACCGTACTCAACAATACTGCGACACTAGGAGTTCAGTGGCGTATTGAAGATCGTAAGGATTATCTCATTGGGAAGGCTAGTCTCAATCCTGATGTTTGTGCTGGTGTCTATCAGGCATGCCAAGGCCTGAGCCGGACCCAAAGCTATCCTGCTGAGCAGTTGCGGCGCTCTAGAGGTGCGGGCTCTAATAATTTCGACGATGGCAATCTTAACTTCGATAAAGGCGATATTACCCAGGCACCTTTCAAGTTCAACCAGGATTTCACTCTTACCTCCGGCGATTTCGGATTGTTCGTACGAACAATACTGATCTATGATGATCCGAACTACAGAAATTTCAGGCAGAACCAGCCGAACGCGATTACCCCCGAAAATGTTGATGCGGTCGCCTTCACCGGCACGCCGGGACCGACTGGTAACTTGATTGAAAATCGGTATTTGCCCCGCGTGTTTGGCGCTGGCGCACCGTCCCGAACAGAGCGAGACGACCCTGAGGCCCTCGATCAGATAGGGTATCGATACAACCTACTTGACGCGAATGTGTTCGGTACATTCCATCTGCCGGGAGATCGGGAACTGTTGGTTCGGGTAGGACGCCAACAGGTTAATTGGGGCGAGAGCACCGTAGCGGTCATAAACAGCGTCAATCAGGCAAATCCGGTAAACGCAAATAGCCTCTATCGAGTGGGCTTTGGTTTGCTCGAAGAACTTTTTTCGCCCGTCGGAATGGCGCGAATCGGCACTGAGTTAGTTGACGGGCTTAGCTTGGACGCCTACTACCAGTATGAGTGGGAGCCGATCGAGATTCCGACGCCTGGCAGCTTCATGTCGTTTGCCGATGTTGGCACTTACGATCTAATCGACAATGTCAACGCTAGCTTTGGTGGCTCTGCAGTAGACACCGAACGCCTAGGCCTGCCTTTGAACAATCCGCTCACGACCATCGCAAACACCAGTGCGACTATCGACAGAATCGCGGACAGAAACCCCAGCGACCAGGGACAGTTCGGACTGTCGTTGAAGTATTACGCGGAGTGGCTAAACAATGGCACGAATCTGGGCTTCTACTTCGCCAACTACCACTCCAAGTTGCCTTACGTGAGCGCAATTTCTTCGACGGCGAGTTGCGCGCGCAGGGAGGGTAATCCTTTAGGGCTTGATGCGACCAATACTTTCGAGCTTCTCCAAGCCTGTGACAACCTGCCGCTATCCAGCTCAAGTCTAGGCGTAGCGCAGCTGGCTGCCGACCTTGGATCATTGCTGGCGCAAAGCCCTGGCGTCGCTGGAGATCTTGGGGCGAGTCCTCTTGGTTTGATAAATCTATTGGTACCCAAGCCCGGGCAGGAGTTCGATAACGTTGTTCCGCTAGATCAGCCCGACATTTTCCTGGAGTATCCGGAAAATAGAAAAATGTTTGGACTTAGTTTTAACACAACATTTGGTGAATACTCATTTCAGGGCGAGGTCGCATATCGCCCAAATGTCCCACTGCAGGTCGCCTTGGTTGACGTTTTATTCACGGCATTGGGTCCTACTTTAACCCGTTGTGATCATGCGGAGGTTCAGTGCGCAGGCTCGACTAATACCGTCGGCTTTACCGAAAACGGCGGAAACCAGTATTCGCTCTATCCTAGAAATGACTTCACAATCGCAGACGGTAGTAATCCATATCCTGACACCATCAATTTGGTCGTAGGTTCCGCGCCGGGTTCTCGTCGGTCGTTCCCCAGCTTCCTGGAGGCCTATCGCGGTATTCCATTGGGCGAAACGCCCCCCGTCAGCGAGATTCAAGGATGGATTCCAGGGAAGGTCTTGCAGTTCAACATTGGTGCTACTCGCGTACTGGGGGCCTCCGAAAACTGGCTTGGCGCAGATCAGGTGATCCTGTTGCCGGAACTTGCGGCAACTTGGGTCACCAACATGCCGGACTTCGACGAATTGCAGATTGAAGGGCCGCTTTCATCCTACACACACGCCAGCGCTGGCGCGGACGGCAGTGGTGCAGATGGGTCGCGTCTCGCCTGTGCTGCAACGCCAACCTGTACGGTGGGCGTGGACGGGCTGCGTTTCAATCCATTTCAGGCGAACCGAAGCGCGTTCGCGACTGAGTTATCTTGGGGCTACAGGCTCGTTGCCTTAACGCGTTACGAATCTGTATTTCCTGGCATCAGCATTGCGCCGTTGTTTATTTGGCAACATGACATCAGCGGCAATGCCCCCGGTCCTGGTGGTAATTTTGTCGAGGGTCGAAAAACTCTCTTCTCGATTCTTGAAATCCGCTACGAGAAGGCGTTGTCATTCAATCTCATCTACAACGCTTTCTTCGGCGGCGGGCAGGACAATGTATATCAAGACCGTGATAACGCCGGCTTTTTCGTCAAATATCAGTTCTGAGCCGGTAGCCTTGCTTTGATCGCCACGACCCAGTCATAACAGGATATTAATAATGCCAATCTTTGTTAATTTGAAGCTCAGGGTGTTGGCCGCGATTTGTTTGAGCTTGGCTGTCTTGCCACCTGCCTATTCTCAGGCGGCGCAAGAAACAATGACCAACACGTCGGAAATGCCCCCTCCTGTTTCAGTGAATCCCAGCCCCTCTGAAATTGTGCAGAAGGCCAGCGAAGCGCAGTTCAATGACCTCGCAAGTGCTGGAAATGCGCTTGTCGCGGTTGGCGAGCGAGGAATCATTCTCAGGTCTATTGACGGCAAGACCTGGAAGCAAAAGGCATCACCGGTGGACGTTCTGTTGAATGCAGTGTTCTTCTTCGACAGCCGCAATGGCTGGGCGGTCGGCCATGATGCTGCGATCATCGCCACACGTGATGGTGGCGAGTCTTGGACGTTGCAAAGTTTCTCGCCCGGACTGAACAAGCCTTTGATGGACGTCGTTTTTACGGATGCAAAAAATGGTTTTGCTGTTGGCGCATACGGCTTGTTCAAAGTCACCACCGATGGCGGCGAGACGTGGACAGATTTCATCGACCCGGTTTTCGAGGAGGGACAGCCGCACCTCAATGCCTTGGCTCGGTTGAGAGACGGAAAGCTGGTTCTGGTCGGCGAGGCCGGACTCGTCGCTGTTTCTGAAAACGGAAGCTCCTGGCAACGGGTTCCGCTCGATTACAAGGGCTCACTGTTCAGCGTGGCGCCTCGCGGAGCGCGCGGTGTGGTCGTGGCCGGGATGCGTGGGAATGTTTATGCCTCTGAAGATCTCAGCGCAGCCCTACCCATAGCAGTGCAGGAGGGCACTGCGGCAGCTGAAAACGTTGATCCAGCTGCGAACGTCAGTTCTCTGGGTTGGATGCAGTTGAACACTGGCTCGACACGATCTCTTTTTGGCCTTGCCAGCTTGGGCGGTGATGACCTGGTGGCAGTTGGTAGCGTCGGCACTGCGCTTGTTTTCCGCAGCGGCTCCGCTACCAAGAAGCTGAAGTTCGCCGACGCGAGCAAGAAAACTGAATCGTCATTGTTCACGAGCGCGCTGTATTGGCGTCATAATCTGGTCATCGCGACGGATCGCGGCTTCAAGACGGTCGGGATCGCCAAGCCAAAAACTTGATGATGATTCGCTAGCGATCCTCGCAGGTTTCCCCTATCGCAGATCAACATCACCATGGCCAGAACCAAGTCCGAAGCGCCCGCTGGAGCAAGCTATCGCATTAAAGAGCTTTCCGAGCGGTCGGGATTTAGTCGCCAAACCATCCGTTTCTACATAGCCCAGGGATTGTTGCCAGAACCAATCAAGACCTCTCACAACATGGGGTGGTATTCGGAACGGCATCTTGAGCTGCTGCTGCTGATCCAGAAACTCCAGCACGAGCGATTTCTTCCGCTGAAAGCGATCAAGAGCCTTCTTCAGGGCTCAGATGATTACCAATTTTCAGACGCACAGACTGACGTCCTTGAGGAACTGCGTAGGCATCTGGCAACCGATCACCAAGATCTGGTGGTCAGCACCGACCCCGGAAAGCTAGCTCTGGATATGGGGCTGTCTCGGAGGGAGCAGAAGGAGCTTCGTGATCTTGGCTTGGCCACTTCGGGAACAGCAACGGTTTCCGACGTCGAGATCACGCGCCTCTGGTTGCTCATTCGCAACTCAGCACCTTCGATGGCGAGAGGATTCACGCCCCGCGATCTTCACTTCATCTTTGAACTGGTCGACCAAGCGGTATCGAAAGAACTGGAGCTATTCAGGAGCCGAATTAACGACATGTCACCAGCTGAGGCCTCGAAACTCCTCGATTTGGTGATTCCTTCCATCAGCTCTATTTTCACGCTGCTGCATCAGCGTCGCTTGGCCAGCTACGTTCAAAGTTATTTGGAAAATGCCTTACGACGCCGCAAGCAGGCTTCACAGGCAGAAAATGTTCTAGCAGTGGTCAGTGGGGGGCGGCGGAAGGCGAGTGAGAAGTCGACTACGCTTTCTAGCAAGCTGTCTCGAAACGCCTCCAGGTCTTCATCACCGAAGAGACGCGCGACCTAGCCTTTCGGCAACCATCTGTCTTGCATCTTCGTTTGAGGGTTGCACTCTGCGCGGCCAAGGTAATCAATGGAAAATGAACCGGCCGGCTCAGCCACATGCAGGAGACGGACACCTTTAGTCGTCAAACTCTACTGGGGCGCGGGGGGGCTGCTTCTATCTGCGCTTTTAGGAATTGGCCTGTCTTTGCTGCACTGGGGAGCAGCGATTCAGAGTGGCACCGCCAGCTACCCTGATTCACCGGCTAACTGTTCCTTGTTCGGCTCGCCCGGCCGCGGTGGCAAACATGCTGTCCGCACGAGAAAAGGACAGCGATACACGGTGGTAACCCCTAGCAACTATCGCGCAGATCAGGCACATCCACTCCTACTGGTGTTGGCACCAGCAGGTTTCGGTGCAGCGCTCTCGGAGCGATTGTCAGGACTCACTCAGTTCGCAACTAGCGAGGGCTTTGTTGTGGCCTATGCGAATAGCATGATGGGAACTGTGCAGCGTGTGAAGATCACGCTGTTGGGGGAGATTGCTGAGGATGTTGTTGGGCAGTGGTGCATTGATGCGCGGCAGATATTTCTCGCTGGGCACTCGGACGGTGCCACTGCGGCACTTGCGCTTACGCTCGACATACCGATGACGCCGAGGCCAGCCGCGTTGCTACTGAGCGGTGCCGGTTGGACAGTCCCCGAACTGGAAAAGGTGGGGTGCGCTGCGCCAACGCCTGTCCTCATTGCCCATGGCAGTCAGGACAGACATTTCCCAAGCTATGGTAAGCCGCTGGCCCAATGGTTCGCAACCTGTAACCGCTGCAAAAGCTATGGTGTGTCCGATGAAAATGGCTGCACTCAATTTTTCGGATGCGCAGCCGAAACGATGTATTGCGAGACGCCTCGAAATCACTGGCGCTGGGCAATCGATCCTGCCCCGGCGATTCGCTTTCTGGCTTTGCAGAGACAGCGACTTGGATCATTGCCAGCTAGAAGAGGATAAGGGCTTTTTTGCGTCGATCTATCGCCTAACCATTGAGCTGGGCAGCTGAGCTATTTGCTTCCATAGCCCAGTTG
>Ga0255180_1000366_pt1 | contig 15925 bp, 13 predicted proteins | sample Atl_Colum_RepB_8_FD_189933 | JGI IMG/M metagenome (GOLD analysis project Ga0255180, IMG submission 189933) | Freshwater microbial communities from Altamaha River, Georgia, United States - Atl_Colum_RepB_8d | ecosystem: Environmental > Aquatic > Freshwater > River | place: USA: Georgia... | reverse complement strand
ACGAACCACCTTGCGTGCGCTGCGAACGCCGGCACGATGCCCCAGCGCGCGTGGCTGAAGTCGCTGCCGTGCCCAGCGGCCGTTGCCGTCCATGATGACCGCGACATGCACGGGCACCTTGTCGGCGACTACCAGCGGTGGAAGCTGCGTCACGAGCGTACGGCGACTGGGACGGCGTTACATCGACATCAGTTCTTTTTCTTTCAGCGCTGCCACTTCGTCGATCTTGGCGACGAACTGGTCGGTGAGCTTCTGAATATCCTGCTCGCCGCGCTTTTCGTCGTCGGTGCTGATCAGCTTTTCCTTGACCAGGTCTTTGATGTCTTGATTTGCGTCGCGGCGCACCGCGCGGACCGCTACTTTGGCCGTTTCAGCTTCGCCCTTGACGACTTTGACCAAGTCGCGGCGCCGCTGCTCGGTCAACGGCGGCATGATGATGCGAATAATCGTGCCCGCGGTGTTCGGGTTCAGACCCAGGTCGGACTTTAAGATGGCCTTTTCGATCGGGCCGATCATGTTCTTGTCCCAAGCCGTGATCGAGATCGTACGCGCGTCCTCGACCGTGATCTGCGCCGCCTGCGACAGCGGCACTTCCGACCCGTAATACTCGACCGTCAGGTGGTCGAGCAGCGCCGTGCTGGCGCGGCCGGTACGGATCTTGGTCAGTGTGGTCTTCAGTACGTCGATGCTTTTCTGCATGCGATCGCTGGCTTCTTTCTTGATGTCGTTCAGCATGGCGGCTCCAGATTCGGGGAAGGTCTGCGGAATAGCGGCGTCAGACGTGGACGCGGGTGCCGATCGACAGATCGCCGGTGACGATACTCATCAGCGCGCCAGGACGATCCATGTCGTAGACGCGAAGGTTCATCTTGTGATCGCGGCACAGCACCATCGCAGTCTGGTCCATGACGCCCAGGCGCTGGTCCAGCGCCTGGTCATACGTCAGTTCGGCATAACGGGTCGCGGTCGGGTCTTTCTTGGGGTCAGCGGTGTAGATGCCGTCGACTTTGGTCGCCTTCAGGATCAGGTCGACATTCATTTCGACGGCGCGCAGCGCCGCAGCTGAATCGGTCGTGAAAAACGGATTGCCGGTGCCGGCAGCGAAGATCACCACACGTCCCTTCTCGAGGTGACGCACGGCACGGCGCCGGATGTAGTCCTCGCAAACCTCGTTGATGCGAATCGCGGACTGAACACGGGCTTCCAAGCCGACGCGCTCAACTGCATCCTGGATCGCCAGCGCATTGATCACCGTCGCCAGCATGCCCATATGGTCGCCGGTAACCCGATCCATTCCGGCACGGGCCAAGCCTTCCCCACGGAAGATGTTGCCGCCACCGACAACCAGCGCAACCTGAACGCCGAGCCCGACGACGGCCTTCAACTCCTGGGCCAAGAAACCCATCACGTCAGGCGCGATACCGAAATCCATCTTGCCCATCAACGCCTCGCCGGACAGCTTGAGCAGGATGCGGCGGAAGGCGGGCTGGGCAGGCATGGGCGGGTTACTCACGGTTCGGTGGCAGTTTGACGTTGTCGACCTTATTCGACAGAAGGCCCCGTTTCCGGGGCCTTCTGTATCCGACTGATCTACTGACAGTTTAACTCAGCCGATGTTCAAACCTGAGTGGCCGCAGCGACTTCAGCCGCAAAATCCACCTGCTTCTTTTCGATGCCTTCACCGACCGCGAGCCGAACGAAGCGGGCAACGCCGGCATTCTTCGCCTTGAGCAGCTTCTCGACCGTCTGGTCTGGATCCTTGACGAACGGCTGACCGACCAGCGTGATTTCAGAAAGGAACTTGCGAACCTTACCTTCCAGCATCTTGGCGACGATGTCGGCCGGCTTGCCCGCTGCCTGCTCCGCGCTCTGGGCTTCGATGATCTTGCGCTCGGCATCGATCACATCAGCCGGAACGGCGGCCGCATCCAGATACCGCGGGCTGGACGCTGCGACATGCATCGCGATGTCCTTGGCCAGGTCGGCGTCGCCGGCGCTGAGCGCAACGACCACACCAATGCGGGCGCCATGCAGATACTGAGCAATCGCCCCGCCCGACTTCTCGACCACTTCGAAACGACGGATCGTCGTGTTCTCGCCGGCCTTGGCGACGAACACGCGACGCAGTTCCTCGAGCGTCTGCTCGCCATCCTTCAGCGCCAGCAAAGCCTCGACCGTAGCCGGGCGGTGCTTCAGCGCCAGCTTGGCGGCGGTTTCGCCCAGCGCCTTGAAATCGTCGCCCTTGGCGACAAAGTCGGTTTCGCAGTTGACCTCCACCAGTGCGACGGCTTCGTCATTGCTGGCCGTGGCGATCACGCCTTCGGCGGCGGTGCGGCTGCCCTTCTTGTCGGCCTTGGCCATGCCGTCGATGCGCAGCTTTTCGGCCGCCTTTTCGATGTCGCCGCCAACCGCTTCCAGCGCCTTCTTGCAGTCGCCCATGCCGGCGCCGGTGCGGTCGCGCAGCTCCTTGACCAGGGAGGCAGTAATCGGGGTGCTCATAATCGGGTCCTCAATGAATCACGACCCCGTGTCCTCGTTTGAGCACAGGGGTCGCTGTTGATGGGGGAAGATGCAACGAATGGCCGGAGCACGCTCCGGCCATCGCGATCAGGCCTCGGCCTTCTCGCCGCGGCGGTCGCCCGGCTTGCCGCCACGCGGGGCACGGCGCGGCGGACGCGGACGCTCTTCGCGGGTCACTTCCGGCGGCGCTTCGCGGAACGGAACCGGATTGGCGGCGCGTGCTTCGATGATCGCGTCGGCGATGCACTGGGTGTAGACCTTGATCGCACGGGTGGCGTCGTCGTTACCCGGAATGACCACGTCGATGCCCTGCGGATCATTGTTCGAGTCGACGATCGCAACGACCGGGATGCCAAGCTTGCGAGCTTCGGCGACGGCAATCTTTTCGTAGCCGGTGTCGACGATGAACAGGCAGTCCGGCAGCGTCGGCAGGTTCTTGATGCCGCCGAGGGACTTGCGGAGCTTTTCCAGCTCACGCGTGAACAGCAGTTGTTCCTTCTTGGACAGACGGGCCGTGGTGCCGTCTTCCAGCTGCTTTTCCATTTCGTGCAGGCGCTTGATCGAGCCCTTGACCGTCTTGAAGTTGGTCAGCGTGCCGCCGAGCCAGCGCTGCGAGACGAACGGCATGCCGGCGCGGGTTGCCTCAGCTTCAATGGCTTCACGGGCGGCGCGCTTGGTGCCGACGAACAGAACGCGACCACCGTTGGCGGCCAGCTTGCCGACGTAATTGCAGGCGTCCTTCAACATCGGCAGCGTGTGCTCGAGGTTGATGATGTGAATCTTGTTGCGGCTGCCGAAGATGTAGGACTCCATCTTCGGGTTCCAGTAACGGGTGCGGTGACCGAAATGCACGCCGGCTTCGAGAAGCTGGCGCATGGTGATGCTGGACATGTAAAACTCCAAAGGACTTGGGTTAATCAAACCGCGCCGTAGTGATAGCTCACCCAAGATCGGCACGGATGGGATGGTCAGGAGTGGGCCGAGCGCAATGGCTCACAGCCTGATTCGTTGCTTAAAAAAGCGCGGCTTTATATCATGCCCGGCCCGCAGAGACAATCCGGATGGACGTAACTGGCATGGATTCGACTGGCAAGCATTCCGGCATTTCGCTGAAGCGGACACCGGATGAAATTCAGGGCATGCGCGCCGCAGGCCGTGCCGCCGCCAGTGTGCTCGAAATGATCGCACCGCATGTCAAAGCGGGTGTGACGACGGAAGAGCTGGACCGACTTTGCCATGAGTATATCGTCAACGACCTGCGCTGCGTCCCCGCCCCGCTGGGATACGGTGCGGCCCCAGGTCGCCCTGCGTTTCCAAAGTCGATCTGCACCTCGATCAACCACGTCGTCTGTCACGGCATCCCGGGACCCAAAGCGCTCAAGCGCGGCGATATCGTCAACGTCGACATCACGGTGATCAAGGACGGCTGGCACGGCGACACCAGTCAGACCTTTTACGTGGGCGAGCCGGGCATCCTTGCCCGACGTTTGGTCGAGACCACGCGCGAGGCGATGCTTGAAGGCATCCGAAAGGTGCGCCCGGGCGCCACGCTGGGCGACATCGGCAGCGCAATACAGAAGTACGCCGAGCCGCGGGGGTTTTCCGTCGTACGCGAGTACTGCGGCCACGGCATCGGCAAGGTCTTCCACGAAGAACCGCAAGTGCTGCATTACGGCCGCGCAGGCACGGGTACGGTGCTGGAGGCCGGCATGTGCTTCACGATTGAGCCGATGCTGAATGCCGGACGTCCGGAAACCAAGCTGCTGCCCGATGCCTGGACCGCGGTCACCAAGGACCACTCGCTGTCAGCGCAGTGGGAACACACCGTGCTGGTTACCGCCGACGGCGTCGAGGTCCTGACACGGCGCAGCGACGAATCCTTGTAGCGGGCGCAGTCGCGGCCAACGCCGATCGCCCCATCGTGGTCGGCTCATGAGACAATCGCCCGTCATCCTCACGGTTGCAGCCACAGCCTTACGATGGGCGCCGAACTCGATCTAGCCGAAGACGAAGCCGCCGCGGTGTTTTCCGCGCGGAAGATCCGCACCCGCTTGCGCGCCGACGGGCTCAAGCCCGTCACCGCGTTTCGCGACACGCTGGCCTGGGGTCGCGACCGGCTCTACAGCTTGTTCCACGATGGCGCGCCGGCCGATTCGTTGGTCCACGCTCGTTCGCATATCGTCGACGAGGTGCTGCGCGAAGCCTGGCTCCGCGTGCTACCCGAGGCGCCGGCCGGGGTGACGCTGGTCGCCGTCGGTGGCTACGGCCGTGGCGAGTTGTTGCCCCATTCGGACATCGACATTCTGCTGCTGCACGTACCCGGCTCGCTCGAGCAGTACCGCGGCGCATTGGAACGCTTCACCGCCTTTCTTTGGGACATCGGCCTGGAAGTCGGGCAAAGCGTCCGCACCGTCGACGACTGCGTCAGCGAAGCCGCCAAAGACATCACGGTCATTACGAACCTGATCGAGTCGAGGCTGTTGATCGGCGACGCCAGCTTGTATGCGCAAATGCAGTCCGCTCTGACACCGGACAAAGTCTGGCCGGTTGCGGACTTCTTCCGCGCCAAGCGGGACGAACAGGCAGCGCGCTATCGCAAATATGACGACACGGGCTACAAGCTCGAACCCAACGTCAAGGAAAGTCCTGGTGGGCTGCGCGACATCCATACGGTCGGCTGGGTCGCCAAGCGGCACTTCGGTGCTCAGACGCTTCACGAGCTGCGCGACCGTGGCTTCCTGACCAAGACCGAGTGCGATGAGTTGTTTGCCGGCCAGGATTTCCTGTGGCGGGTCCGCTTTGCACTGCACATGATCACAGGCCGGCGCGAAGACCGGCTGCTGTTCGACCATCAGATCAAAGTTGCGGCGCTGTTCGGCTACGTGGACGGCGATCTGAATCGCGCGGTCGAGCAGTTCATGCAGCTCTACTACCGGACGATCAAGTCGCTGTCGTGCCTGAACGACATGCTGCTGCAGTTGTTCGACGACGCGATCATTCACGGCGACCAGACCCAGCCGATCCAGCCTTTGAACTCGCGCTTCCAGATGCGCGGCCAATACATCGAGGCGCGGGACGACGAACTGTTCCGCAAGCATCCCGCCTCGATGATCGAAATCTTCCTGCTGCTGCAGCAGCACCCGAAGATCGAAGGCATTTCGGCGCAGACGGTGCGGCTGCTGGTCCGCGACAACCGGCTGATCACTGCGGATGTCCGCAACGACGTTCGCGCTCGCGCGTTCTTCATCGAAATGTTCCGTGAAGGCGCCGGCCTGACACGCAATTTGCGGCGGATGAATCGCTACGGGGTACTCGGTCGCTACTTGCCGGCGTTCGGCAAGGTGGTCGGCTTGATGCAATACGACCTGTTCCACACGCTGACCGTCGACGAGCATCTGCTCTACGTGCTGCGCAACCTGCGGCGCATGGCGTTGCCGCGATTCCAGCACGAGCTTCCGTTCTGCAGCGAGCTGTTCAAGAAGCTTTCAAAGCCGGAACTGCTGTATATCGCTGGCTTCTTCCACGATATGTCCAAGGGCAGCGGCGGCGACCATTCCGAGCTCGGTGCCGTCGAAGCCACGCAGTTCTGCCTGAATCACGGCTTGTCGCATGCTGACGCCGAGCTGATCAGCTGGCTGGTACAGCACCACTTGATGATGTCGCTGACTGCGCAGCGCGCCGATATCAGCGACCCGCAAGTCGTCGCCGATTTTGCCCGCAAGGTCGGCACGCCCGATCGCCTCGACTACCTGTTCCTGATGACCGTCGCCGATATTCGAGCGACCAACCCTGCGCTGTGGAACAGCTGGCGCGAGTCCTTGCTGACCGAGCTTTATCGGTCGACGGCACGCGCGCTCGAACGAGGCCTCGACAATCCGCTGCGCAGCGACGATATGGCGGCCGAAGCCAAGGCGCGGGCACTGGAGCTGCTGGCGACCGGTGACATTTCAGCCGAGCAGACCCAGCAAGTCTGGTCCCGGTTCGAAGACGACTACTTCCTGCGCCATTCGCCTGAAGAGTTGGCTTGGCATCTGCCGGAGATCGTCCACGCCAAGGAAACCGATCTGCCGCTGATTCTGGTGCGCGCCCTCGATGGCCGCGAGACGACCGTGTTCGTCTACACGCGCGACCGCGACCACCTGTTCGGATTGTCGACCGGCGTGTTGGCGCGGCTGGGCCTGAACATTCTCGACGCGCGCATCAATACGACGGCCGACGGCTTCACACTCGACTCCTATGTCGTCATGGAAGGCGACGGCACGCCGATCGACCAGCCGCACCGCTTCGACGAGATTCGTGATTCGCTGCAGAAGGTTTTAGGCGATCCGACGATCTCGATCGTCGACGTCAACCGTCGGATGCCGCAGAAGCTCAAGCATTTCAGCACACCGACCAACGTCAGCTTCAGCCGCGACCATGTCCGTAACCGGACGATTCTCGAAATCGTCACCGCCGATCGTCCCGGACTGCTGTCGATGATCGGCCGTGTTTTCCACAAGCGCTCGATCCTGTTGGACGCCGCCAAGATCGGAACGATCGGCGAGCGAGCGGAGGATGTTTTTTTTATCACCGACTCAGCCCGCAATCCAATCTCGGACAAGCTGCTCGACGAACTGCGCGAAGTGCTGGTACGGACGCTCGACCACAGCGCCGCGTACTGATCCTGCTACCTTCAATCCGTAAACCATGAATCTTCTCGAACTACGCGTCATCATCGAACATGCCTGGGAACGCCGTGACACCCTCAGCGGCGCCGATTCGGCAACCCGCAGCGCTGTCATCGCCGCAATTGATCTACTCGACAGCGGACAGGCACGTGTTGCCGAACCGGGCGACAAGGGCTGGCAGGTCAACGACTGGCTGAAGAAGGCGGTATTGCTGTTCTTTCGTCTGCACGACAACGTTCCGATCGAGATGGGCCAGTTGAGCGGATTCGACAAGGTGCCGCTGAAGTTCGAAGGCTGGACCGACGCGGACTTCCGCAAGCTCGGCGCGCGCGTCGTGCCGCCGGCGGCCGTTCGCAAAGGCGCCTACATTGCACCGGGCGCCATCCTGATGCCGAGCTACGTGAACATCGGTGCCTACGTTGGCCGCGGCACGATGGTCGACACCTGGGCCACGGTTGGCAGTTGCGCGCAGATCGGTGAGCGTGTGCATCTGTCGGGTGGTGTCGGCATCGGCGGTGTACTCGAGCCCTTGCAGGCCAGTCCGACCATCATTGAAGACGACTGCTTCATCGGCGCGCGATCCGAGATCGTCGAAGGCGTCATCGTTGAGAAAGGTGCCGTCATTTCGATGGGCGTGTTCATCGGCCAGAGCACGCCCATCTACGATCGTGCCAGCGGCGAGATCAGCTACGGTCGCGTGCCAGCTGGTGCGGTTGTCGTCGCAGGATCTTTGCCGAAGGACAACGGTCGCTACAACCTTAACGCGGCCATCATCGTCAAGCGCGTCGACGCACAAACCCGCGCCAAAGTGGGTATCAACGCCCTGTTGCGCGACGACTGAGCACGACCATGGCGGCAGACGGAAACACACCGGACTATGGGCCGGAATTCGAGCTTGCTTGCGAGTTGATCGCACGCCGTTCGCTGACGCCGGACGATGGAGGTTGCTGCGAGTTGCTGATGTCGCGCTTGTCGCCGCTCGGATTCAGTGCCGAGTGGATCAATGCCGGTGGCATCACCAATCTGTGGGCGACGCGCGGCAGCGGCGCGCCCTTGATGATTCTCGCCGGGCACACCGACGTCGTGCCGACCGGTCCTTTGGATCGCTGGGATAGCGATCCATTTACTCCGACGGTACGCAACGGCGTTCTCTACGGCCGCGGCGCAGCGGATATGAAGTCCGGCATTGCGGCGATGGTCTGCGCTGTCGAGCGTTTCATCGCCGCCGGCGAGCACAAGGGCACTCTCGCCTTTCTGATCACCAGCGACGAAGAAGGTGCTGCGCGCCATGGCACACGGCATGTCGTCGAGGTGCTGAAGGCCCGCGGGATCGTGCCGCAGTACGCCATCGTGGGCGAGGCATCGTCGAACGAAACATTCGGCGATCGTATTGTGGTTGGGCGTCGAGGCTCACTGGGCTGCAACCTGCGCGTTCATGGCAAGCAGGGCCACGTGGCCTATCCCCACAAGGGAGACAATCCCGTTCACCGATTGATGCCGGCCCTCGCCGAATTGGTGGCCACACAGTGGGATAACGGCAATGCGCACTTTCCTCCAACATCGTTCCAGATATCCAACCTTCATAGCGGAACCGGCGCCAACAATGTGATTCCCGGCGAAGCCGACGTCGTGTTCAACTTTCGCTACTGCACCGAGTCCACGGCAGAACAGCTCAAGGCTCGGGTGCACGCGGTACTGGATCGACACTGCCCGCGTTATGACGCCGACTGGTGGCTGTCGGGTGAGCCGTTCCTGACCGCTCAAGCCGAATTGATCGATGCGGCGGTGGCGAGCATCAAGTCCGCAGTCGGTATCAAGCCCGATTTCTTTACTGGCGGCGGCACTTCCGATGCACGCTTCATCGCGCCATGGGGCGCGCAAACGGTCGAGATCGGCCCGATCAACGACAGCATCCACAAGCTCAACGAGCATGTGAAGATCAGTGACTTGGCCAAGCTGTCGTCGGTCTACGAGGGCATCCTGCAACGGTTGCTCCGCTGACATGGACGACGCCCGTCACGATCGGGAGTCGCTGCTGGCCGTGACGACGCCGGCATTCGAACCGCCTCTAGGACTGCGCAGCACGCTGATGCAGACCATTCTGGCCACCAAGCGTCCCGCGCGCCACTTGTGGGCCCGCCGCGGTATCGACCTTGTACCGCTCTCGACCTCGCACGTGCTCGACTGCGGCGACGGTGTGCGATTGACCGGCATGCTGACGCCGCATGCATCGTCACGCGGCCTGGTCGTACTGATTCATGGCTGGGAAGGCAGCCATGAATCGAGCTATCTATATTCGATGGCCAGCGCGCTGCACCGCGACGGGTACGCCGTATTTCGGCTGAATCTTCGCGACCATGCCGGCACGCATGCGCTCAACGAGCAGATGTTCCACTCGGCAAGAATCGGCGAGGTACTCGGCGCGATACGCGCGGCGCGGCAGCTTGATGCCAGCAACGATCTGTTCGTCATCGGGTTCTCGTTAGGCGGCAACTTTGCACTGCGCGTCGGCCTATACGGCCCGGAGAACGGCGTACATCCAAAGCTGTCGATCGGCATCTCGCCTGCAATTCATCCCCGGCACACGCTGGAGGCGATCGACGCAGGCCCAAAACTGTTCCACGGCTACTTTCTCGAAAAGTGGCGCTTGACGATGGAACTGAAGTCGCAAGCCTGGCCCGGTCGTTACGACTTCAGTACCCATCGGCCGCTGCGAAACTTCGTCGAACTGACCCGCCGTTTCGTAGAGGACTACACCGAGTACGAAACGCTCGAAGACTACTTCGAGCGCTACACGCTGACGCCGGCAATGCTGGTCAATGCCGCGTCGCCGCTGGCGGTGATCACCGCCGTTGACGACAGCGTGATCCCGATTCAAGACTTCGATGGCTTGCGGGCCACCGGGTCGGTGCTCGCATACGATCGCCTACTCCGCGGTGGGCACTGCGGCTTTATCGAGGACTGGGCCTTGAACGCCTGGACCGAACCGCGGGTGATCGAACTGCTGCGTTGCGCTGCTTGAGTCCGTCGCTCAGTCGCGGAGCTTGACCGGATTGGAGATACCCGACGCCACGTGGCCGGTCGGCACGAACTGCGATGCCGATTCGCAGTGCCCGGTTTGATCGTCGAAGAAAAAATCCGGCTCGAACTCGCGCAGAAACGCGCCTTTGTCCAAGCCACCCAGAAACATCGCCTCGTCGACTTCCAGGCCCCACTGCATCAGCGTGCGGACGGCGCGCTCGTGAGCCGGCGCGCTACGCGCTGTGACCAGTGCGGTCCGCAAGCGCATCGGAGCCGGTCCCTCGCTCGCCTGCTGCAAACGATGCAGCGCCTGGAGCAGCGGCTTGAACGGTCCAGGCGGCAGCGGAGACGCGACATTGTCGGTTTCGTGGGTCGTGAACGCACCCAGACCGTTGGCCTGATAAACGCGCTCGGCCTCATCGGAAAACAGCACGGCATCGCCGTCGAAGGCGATGCGAACTTCGTCTGGATACTGTTCGGCATTGCGCGCCGATTCCGGATAGACGCGTGCCGAAGGGAAACCCGCATCAAGCGCATCGCGGACGTCCGCCTCGTTGGCTGACAGAAACAATACGGCGCCGAGTGCCTTGAGATAACGAAAGGGCGGCCGTCCGCGAGTGAATACGCCGCGCTCGATCGACAACTGATGCGCACGCGCCGATCGGAAGACACGCAGCCCGGACACCGGATCGTTCCGCGACAGAATCACGACCTCGACCCGGCTGGCCTCGGCGGTGTTGAACGCCAGCAGCTTTCGCACCAGTGGAAACGCAACGCCCGGTCTGGCGATACGGTCAAGGCGCTCGAGCTGCACGCTCATATACGCTCGATCGTCGTGCCCTTCGAAGACTTGGTTCTCTTCTTCGAAATCGAACAGCGCGCGCGACGACAGCGCCACGACCAGCTTTCCGTCCAAGCTGACGGGCATCAGGTCACCTTTGCCCGCTTTAAGCCATACGCCACCGCGCCCGGCATGAAGCGCTTGGCCCAGATGATCAGCGCTTCTTTACCGATGGCGATCTCGTCGCGATCGGCCGCTACTGCATTCCAGATCTTGCGGGCACATACGCCCGCGTCCATGCCTCGCAACTGACCGCGGTCCATCTGACCGTGCGCCTGGCCGTCGGCGGTGATCGCATTCATCGATACATTGGTCCGGATATAGCCCGGGCAGACGGTCGTGAAGCGAACATTCTCGCGCCACAACTCGGCACGTGCAGCGTCAAAGAAACCTTGCACGGCATGCTTGGCCGCCGCGTAACCCGAGCGCTGCGGCGTACCGACATAGCCGACGACGCTGGAGATGGTGACGATATGCCCGCCACCACGCTCAACCATCGCCGGCAGCACCGCCTTGGTCAACGCCACCGGCGCAAAGAAGTCCAGCTCGAAAATGCGGCGGTAGACGTCCATAGAGGTCTGCAAAACCGAGCTGCGCTGCGAGATGCCGGCGTTGTTGACGAGCACATCTACCGGCCCGAAGAACGCAGCCGCGCGTGCAGCGACGTCGGCGGCGCTGAAGTCCGTCAGATCCACCGGAAGTACGGCAACCTGTGACAGATTCATACAGGCCGCACGGACGCGTTCCAATTCAGGTGCTCGCCGCGCCGACAGCACCAGCCGCGCGCCGCGCCGGCTGGCGTCGATCGCCATTGCCTCACCGATGCCGCTGGATGCTCCGGTGATCCAAACCACCTTGCCTGAGATGTCGGTCATCGATCGCCCTCGTGAGTGTGGCGCGCCGATCGGGCGCCAAAGTAGCGACGCCCTCGGGGAGTGCGAGAAACTCGCCTCCACCGAGGGCGTCGATCAAGCTGCGAGCCTGCGAAGGCCCGCATCGCGAACAATCAAGCCGCTTCGAGCGACTTGTCCCACTTACCAAGCGAAGCAAGGCCGTTCATCTTGGCGCGGTGCAAATGCGCCGCCTTGCCGGCTTCGACATTGCTGCCACCCCACGCCTTGAGCGCAGCAGCCTGCAGGGCGCGACCGTACGAGAACGTCAGGCCCCACGTGAAGCCGCCGATCTTGTTCATCGCGTCGAGGTGAGCGGTCGCGAGTTGGTCGCTCTGGCCGCCCGACAGGAACGCGATGCCCGGCACCGCGATCGGAACGCGACGCTTGAGGATCTTCAGGGTGCGCTCGGCGACTTCCTGCACGCCGGCCTGGGTCGGGCACTTGGCACCCGAGACCACCATATTCGGCTTGAGCACGATGCCTTCGAGCAGCACCTTCTGCAGGTACAGTTCGTGGAACACCGCTTCGAGCGTGCGGTCGGTCACCGATTCGCAGATCTCGATCGAGTTGTCGGCATCCATCAGCACCTCGGGCTCGACAATCGGAACGATATCCGCTTCCTGGCACAGCGCGGCATAACGGGCCAGCGCGTGAGCGTTGGTGTGGATCGCGTAGTCGGACGGCGTGCCATCACCGATGACGATCACCGCACGCCATTTGGCGAAGCGGGCGCCCGCAGCTTTGTACTTCTGCAGGCGTTCACGCAAGCCGTCGAGGCCTTCGGTGATGGTTTCTTCAGCGCCGCCGCCAAACAGCGGCTTGGCACCTTGGTCGACCTTGATGCCGGGAATGACGCCCTTGGAGGCCAGCAGTTCGGGGAACGGAACGCCGGAGAGGCTCTTCTGGAACAGCGTTTCCTCAAACAAGATCACGCCGGAGGTGTACTTCTCGAAGTCGGGCGTGTTGAACAACATGTCGCGATAGGCCTGCCGATTGGCCTCGACATTGTCGATACCGATCTTGTCGAAGCGCTTCTTGATGGTGCCAGTGGATTCATCGGCCGCCAGGATGCCGCGGCCCGGTGCCACCATCGCGCGCGCAGTCTCGTTCAAAATCTTTTCGTTCACTCAAAAACCCCGTTGGAAACGCCACAATAGATAGGGAACTCACCCGCCGATTGTACCGACGGCCGCCAGCCTATGACCAGACCTTGAGATTTTGGTCGCCAACGGCGAGAGCTGGGTCGCGCTACGACCATCAAGGTGACTTCTCAACGTCACCGCCGCCCCCTGAATTCACGGCACAATCCTGGCGTCACTCGATCGTCGTCTTCAAACCAAGGAGCTGTAACCCCATGTCGTCGCCTATCGTGGCCCCGTTGTTATCCCGTCGCGAACTGCTGCTGGCAGCGGCTTCGGTTCCGCTGGCGGCGTGCAGCCAGACCCCGACGCTGGAACTGGTTCGCGACACGATGGCCGTGACACTTGGCACCGGGGACGGCTATCCGCGTACGCGTCAGCAAGTTGAAGACACGCCCTACGCCCAACTTGGCGTCCGCATCGGCCGAGGCAGCCGCGGCATCATGGTGCTATCGCAGCAGCAGGGCGACGAACTGCAGTGGCTCTCCGCCAACCGCATCATGCTGAGTGTCATCCACAGCCGCATCGTCAAGACCGTCGGTCTGCCAACCGATTTGACTGGGTCGCAGTCATTTGGCCCAGATCTGCTGCAGCAGTACGACCATACCCGGCCCGATCGGCCGCTGGAACGGCTGAGGCGCAGTGTCGATGCCGGGACCCGCTTCGGCATCTCCGTCACGTCGGATTTCACGATCGAGGGCACCGAGACGATCACGATCCTGGATCAGACGGTGGAAACGATGCGAGTCCGGGAAGACTTCCAGTCGAGCGACCGCCAGTGGCGTCAGACCAATCGCTACTGGCTCAGCCTTCGCAGCGCGCTGGCCTGGCGCAGCGTTCAGCACGTGACGCCGGGGCAACCCCCGCTCGAACTCGAAGTCCTGAAACGCCCGGCTTAAAGACTAACCGACGAATACTTGGCGAGTGGGTGCGTCCGCTGGCATACCCACTTGCTCAGTGCGTGATCTGGGCCCAGTCGGCATCTGGATCGAAGCGACCGGCCTCATAGACTCCATACAGCGGAACGCCGTTGCGCACCTTCTGCCCGCCGTCGCGGGTCAAAGGCCGGAACACGAGGTTGGTAGAACGGCGCGTCGAGCGTGCAAAGAACATGTCGAGCGGCAGGTACAGGAACAAGCCCTTATCGAACTTGCCCTCGCCGAAGTCGGCGGCGGAAACATCGGTCTTGGTTGCAAACGCACCCGCGACAACACCGCTGTCAAAGCGGCGCGACACTTCCAAGGTCGCACCAAGGTCCTTCGCCAAGTACCGTCCGGCACTGACGTTCACATGCAGGTTTCCGAATGGTAGATCGATGTAGGCGGTGACGTGCCCGGTGAACGTCTCATAGTCCTGGAAGCTGAAGCGCTGGTCGAAATCGCGCTTGCGTACCCAAGCGCCGTCGACGCCGACGGCCCAACTCGAGTACGGCTTGGCATACAACACTTCGCCCGCTACGCCGCCGTACATTTCTTCGAAGATGCCGGCCGACAGTCGTGTCGACAGGTTCGTTGACGGCGACCAGATGTAGTTGGTTTCGAGCTTGACGAGGTTGTTCTCGCCTTCCTTTAAATACTGAACGACATTACTGCGGACTTCCGGCAGTGTGCTGGTATCGCGCACTACCAGGCCATCGAAGTTGTTGTACAGATTGGCGCCCAAGGTCGTCGACATCGACCAGCGCGGACTGAGTACCGCCGTTCCGTTGACGCGCCACCACAACTGACCGAAGTAAAAATCGTCGGGGCCGCCAACGTGCTGGCGCAGCGCCGGGCCCATGCCCCAGAAGAATCCGGGGTAGCGGATGTAGTCGCCGAACGCGGCCTGCTGCATCGCCGACGGCGGCTGCGGCACGTCGAGCAACGCCGTCGCGCGGATCTCTTCAGCGCTGCCGGTAAAGTCGATCAGCTTGTCGATCTGCTGCCGCGGTAGCGTGACCCGAAAGGTCTCTGATTCTCCGATGACGTTGACCAGCGTAAACGCCTCGTAGCCTGCCGGCATCATCATCGCAAGCGACTGCCCGGCGCGACCCAATGCGTAGTGAGGGTCCTGCGCAAAGTTCTGCGCGTACCACAGCGTCACCGCGCGACGTTCCTGGCTTGCATCCAGCGCAATCAGCGTGATGCGCTGACGGCCCAACTCTGAACGCAGCGCCGTCAGCAGCGCTTCGTCCACCGCAGCCGGCACCGGAGCGGATGAAGCAACGGTTTCGACCGCAGGGCGCTTTAGCGTCGACGAACTCGGCGGCGGATCCAGCACCTTGGCCGGACCGCGTTGCTCGTTGAAATTGGTAAACGCGGACCAGCGGAACATCACCGTGTCGCCGCGTTCGATGCCCATCGCGACATCCATCGACTCCCAGAGGCGCCAGTTGACTGCCGCGTTTACCGGGAAATGTACCGGCTGGTCGTTGTCCATCGCCTCGGACCGGTAATCGTTACCGTCGTACTCGAGCTTGAGGCTGATACCCGGAAGCGGGGTTTGCCACTGCAGGCCACCGAAGATCGAAACCTGGCGGCCGCGAAAAATACGGTTGGTTCCGACGTCTCCGATTTCGGTGGTGCCGCGATCATCAAAGCGGCTCGACAGCAACGACAAGGGATTGTCGATATCACCGCGAGCGCCAAGGCGCCCCCAACCGATGCCAATCGACCAATCAAGGTCGTAGTAGCGGCGACTCGCCACCAGGTACTCAGACGAAAACAGCCCGGTTCCGCCAATGTCCATCATGCCCACCGCCAATGCTGGTCGGTAAGCGCCCTCGTCCATCAGCCTGATTTTGAAGTCGACGCCGCGATCCTTGTAAGTCTGATCGCCGCTGAAATCCTCCGGACCGTAGAGACG